>Ga0302324_100001763_pt1 | contig 51675 bp, 37 predicted proteins | sample Palsa_T0_1_FD_201949 | JGI IMG/M metagenome (GOLD analysis project Ga0302324, IMG submission 201949) | Peat permafrost microbial communities from Stordalen Mire near Abisko, Sweden - Palsa_T0_1 | ecosystem: Environmental > Terrestrial > Soil > Palsa > Peat permafrost | place: Sweden: Abisko...
AGATCAAATTTGCGTCGGATGAAGCCTCGCGGCTGGAGGACGAAGAGTTCTTAAGCCTGGAGCGCACCGAGGCGCAGGAAGCGGCTCTGGCCGCGGCGCGCGCGGAGGTGGAACTGCTGGCTGGGGCGCTGGAAAAAACGCGGGCGCGCGTAGCGCTGCGGCAGAAGGAGTTCAACGCAGAGCTAGCCGGGATGAATGCGGAGCGCGAGGCGCTGCGGCTGGTGATTGAGCCGGAGTGGCTGACGCGTTTTGACCGGCTGTCCGGCTCGCGGGGCACAGGACTGGCGCGGGCTGAGAATCAGCAGTGCAATGGCTGCCGGATGGGAGTTCGTCCGCAGACCTGGAACCAGCTTCGCGAAGGCGAGCTGCTGACGTGCGACAGTTGCGGAAGGCTGCTCTACTGGGATCCGGCATTTGCTCCGGCGCCCAAGTCTCCGCAAGCGGCGGGGCCTGAGACAAAACCCAAGGCCCGAAAATCGCAAGCCGGAGACTAGCGTTGCGGCGGATCTGCGTGGACATGATTGTGTCCCTCTATTTCCCCAGAGCCGCTTTGCCTCGGTGGTGCTCGACGATACGCACCTCGTCCGCGCCGTTTGCTATGTCAGCTTGAATCCGGCGCGTGCCCGGCTGGTCGCCAGGGCCGAGGAATCGAAGTGATCTAGCGTTCGCGCACACCTGTCCGGGGTAGGCGATGCGCTGGTCACAGTGCGGCCAATCCTGGATGGGATTCCGTACCTCAAGGAGTTGCTGCAAGTGGAAGCGGAGGACGACTTCAGCGAAATGCGCCGTGCCGAAGCCACGTGACGCCCACTCGGCGCGCTCGAGTTCGTCACCGGCGATGAGAGTCTTCTGGGACGCAAGGTCGCCCGCCGCGCCTTAATGTACATGAGACTTCGCTTAGAGCGGCGTCCCCAGGTCATCGACACAATGCGGCTCAAATCTCGTCCAGGTGACGCTCTAGTTCAGCGGTGTATTCCGTCAACATATTCGGCCCTCCAGTAAAGTCTCGAGTATTGAAAACAAAGGCGCAATCAATCCCGTTTGCTCGAGAACAAACAAGGCTACTAGTCCCTGGCAAACTCCCGGTCCGTGCAGACCGGGATGCGCGCCCCCCTAAACCCCATACGGCATTACGACAGCTGAACAGTGCCAAAGTTTCTGCATTTGTCATCAGGCCACCCGCGCTATCGTGGAGTTCAGGGACAAAACTTCCACCGTATGCGGCAGGAAGAATTTCGGAAGATTTCGGATCGAGTTGACTTGGTCCCGACCCACCACTTATATACCAGACTTCTCGTGGGTTCCTGGGTCGGACGAGAAGCCTCGACAAAAACACGTTAGAGCAATCGCTTTCAGGATTCAGACCAGACCGAATGTGGTCAATGTAAGATTTCTCGGTCAGCTTCTCAATCACAAGACCGAGTAACAGGTATCCAAAATTCGAGTAAGACTTAGATTGTGTCGTGTTGAAGTTCTGACTCCCAGGGGTGAATTGCAGTTTCTTCCCATACATGTATCGGGCCAGGTCGAATTTGGACAGCGGTTGGCTGGAACGAACTTCAATGGCAATTTGCCTCGCCGCAAACATTGGATCCCACTCGGTTCCCGGGATCCGAGTGCCGTCTTTTGCAACGAAGCTTTCGTGATCATTCCAACCACCAGCGTGATCAATAAGATGCTGGACGGTTATTTGGTCAATACGCGGGTCGGGTTTGTCTTTCTGAACTAACGGAGACATGATGCCAAGCATCGGGAAGACAGCAGCTTCAGCATCCAGCACTCCTTGAGAGCGAAGTCCCGTGATCGCTGCGCAGGTAAACATCTTGCTGCAACTCGCAATGCGAAACAAGCTGCGATTGTCCACGGGTGAGAATCCCTTAGGCGGCTTCGAACTGAACGCTCTGCTCAGCAGTACGCTTCCATCGCGGGCGACGGCAATTTGACCAGCGCTGATCCCGGTTTGTTCCATAAAGTTTTTGGTGAGAATCTCAATTGCGTGCAGGTTGTCCGTACCGGCACTCGGCGGAACTTGCGCTCCTGCTTCGAATTCAAGGCTGGGCGTGACCCCTCTGGCCGCCAAAAGGGAAAAGTGATGTAGCCCGAATGGAGCGACCGCGATAGTCCCAGCCGCGCAGGTTCGAAGAAACTTTCGCCTTGAGGTCATCGCCGTCTCACCGCAGATCTTTCTACCGGTCCTTTCGCAATCAGGATATTAAAGCACAGCGGTAATGGCATGGGTGCTTCAATTCAGGAGGCACGAGGCTTCTGCTTTCCGCCTTCCGACGCAACGCTCCCTGATTAGCACGCCGATGGGCGAAAAGTGTCGTTGCGGCGAGTCGTCCGAATGAGCCGTGGGTGGCTCATCGACCTAGCGGAGCGAGCGCGGTCTTGGTGCTTTGCGATTCTGCCCGAACCAGTTGAGCCGCCGGTCGAAGCGGGATGGGTTGCGGCGGCGGGGCCTGGTGCATGGTGACGATGATGGCGCAAGCTGGTTTCTTCCCCGCACACTGGTAGGAGTGCGGCGTGCTGGCATCAAAGTAAATGGCATCGCCGGGTTCAAGCGTGCAGGCTTGGTCGCCGTGATGAATATCCAGTTCGCCATCCAGCACGTAGAGGAACTCAAAGCCGGGATGCATGTGGGCCTTGGTTTCCATATCTTTGGAGAGCGGAACAAACTCGGCAAAGTAGGGGTCCATGTAGCGGTCGGGGACCATGTAAGCCAGACTCTCGAAGTAATAGGTGGGAGCAGCGACGCCGGTTTGGGGCAAACGGACACGCTCTTTGCGGCGGTGAATCCTGAAAACGGCGTTCGGCTCGGATTCAAAGAAATACGATAGGTCCTTGGAGAAGACCATGGCGATACGGGAGAGATTGCGCAATGTGGGTACAACGCGGCCGGTCTCAAGCTGGGAGAGGAAACTGGCGGAGAGGCCGGTGTGCTTGCCCAACTCGACCAGGCCCATGGACTTCTTGAGCCGCAAGCGCTTGATGCGCTCGCCGATCCGCTTTTCGGCAATGAAGCGCTCAGCGGTCTCGGGATCAACCTGTGTCTTTTGCGTCTCTTCGCTTTTGACTGCGGTCGAATCGCTCATTGCATCTCCTTAAGGAATTAGAATGCGACCCAGGGTCAAATGTTGTCCACATCAAATAATTTTCTTGTGCGGTTAAAGTTTCACTGAAAATGCAGGCGAGAATTTTCACAAGGGGGAAAGTTAAATCCATTCTGGCAATGACAGCTCGATTTCACGAAGAGTGCTGCTCTCCGGCGCTTCCGGCATGCTGGGGGCGGCGGTGCGCCAGGCGCTGGGCGCGCATGGCATTGATGCCGTGCAACTGGTGCGGCGCGAAGCGGGTGGACCGGATGAACTGAGGTGGAATCCGGCGGCTGGGCAACCGATTGCAGATATTGAACGCCTTGAAGGCCTGGACGCCGCCATTCATCTCTCCGGCGCGAACGTGGCTGCGCACCGTTGGACCTCGGCATACAAGCGTGAGATTTGGGCAAGCCGGGTGGACTCGACTCATGCGCTGGCGACTGCGCTGGCAGGCTTGCGGCAGCATCCCAGGGTGCTGCTGGCGGCTTCAGCAACCGGCGTATATGGTGACCGGCGCGACGAAATTCTGGATGAACGCGCGGGGCCGGGAAAGGGATTTCTGGCCGACCTTTGCAGGGAGTGGGAAGCTGCGGCGCGGCCGGCGGCGGAGGCGGGGATCCGCGTGGTAAACCTGCGCTTTGGCGTGGTGCTGGGGCCGGGGGATGGAGCGCTGGGAAAGATGCTGCCGCTGTTCCGGCTGGGGCTGGGAGGAAGGCTGGGGTCAGGACAGCAATGGATGAGCTGGGTGGGGCTTGCGGATGCAGTCGACGCAATTCTGTTTCTCCTCGACACGCCTGCGCTTGCCGGGCCGATGAACGTGACTGCTCCCGAGCCGGTGACCAACGCGGAATTTACGCGCGCCCTTGCAGCAGCGGTTCATCGGCCAGCCATTTTGCCTGCGCCGGCGTTTGCGCTGCGCCTGGCGCTGGGCGAGATGGCAGATGAGGCGCTGCTGGCCAGCGCAAGGGCGGTTCCGGCCAAGCTGCTTGAGGCGGGGTTCCGATTCGCGCAGCCTACGATCGGTGCGGCGCTGGCCGCTGCGCTGTTGCGCGCCCGGTAGGCCTTTGCTGCGAGTTATCCTAAAGAGTCTGGCCACGAAGCATTCCCGCGGCCGCCAAGGAAACCTTGTATGCCCGATGAAGCCGCAGTAAGCGCAACCCAAGCCGCGCCTGTAACTACGATCGCCAATCTCGGCGAGCACGAAGGCCAATCCGTAACCCTGCGCGGATGGCTGTATAACCTGCGCGAGAGCGGCAAGCTGCTGTTCCCCATCTTTCGCGACGGAACGGGGACGGTGCAAGGCGTGGCGCATGTGAAGGGTGTGCCGGCGGAGGTGTTTGAGGCGCTCAAGGGGCTGACGCAGGAATCGTCTGTCATTGTGACGGGCAAAGTGCGTGCCGACAAGCGCGCGCCGGGCGGGTTTGAGCTGGACGTTGAGGGCGTTGAAGTGGTGCAGCGCGTGCCGGAGAGCGATCCTTATCCGATCACGCTGAAGGAGCACGGGGTCGACTTCCTGATGGAGCACCGGCACCTGTGGGTGCGTTCGCCGCGGCAGTCGGCGATTCTGCGCATACGCGCGGAGATCATGCGGGCGGCGGCGGAGTATTTTGACCAGAATGGGTTTATTCGCACCGATCCGCCGATCTTGACGCCAGCGGCTTGTGAGGGGACTTCGACGCTGTTTCCGGTGGATTATTTTGGCGAGCCGGCGTTTTTGACGCAGTCGGGACAGCTTTACATTGAGTCGACGGCGCTGGCGCTGGGCAAGGTTTACAGCTTCGGGCCTACGTTCAGGGCGGAGAAGTCGAAGACGCGGCGGCATCTGACGGAGTTCTGGATGATCGAGCCGGAGGTGGCTTACTGCGACCTGGACGGGCTGCTGGAACTGGCGGAGAATTTTCTGTCGCACATTGTACAGAGCGTGTTGAAGAATCGCGGGCCGGAGCTGGCGGTGATTGGACGCGACCGCGCGAAACTCGAAGCAATTGTCCCGCCGTTTCCGCGCCTCCGCTACGACGACGCTGTGGAGATGCTGAACCAGGCTCACAAGGACGGGCATTTGGAAGCTCCGTTTGAATACGGCAACGACTTTGGCTCGCCAGATGAGACCTGGCTCAGCTCGCAATTCGACCGGCCGGTGATGGTGAATCGGTATCCGGCGGATGTGAAGGCGTTCTACATGGAGCCCGACCCGAAGGACCCGCGACTGGCGCTGTGCGTGGATGTGCTGGCGCCGGAGGGATACGGCGAAATCATCGGCGGGTCGCAGCGCGTGTCGAGCTATGAGTTGCTGCTGAGCCGCATCAAGGAGCACAACCTGCCGCTGGAAGCCTTCCAGTGGTACCTGGATCTGCGCCGCTACGGCAGCGTGCCCCATGCGGGGTTTGGCATGGGGATTGAGCGCGCCGTGGCGTGGATTTGCGGCCTCGATCACGTGCGCGAGACGATTCCGTTCGCGCGGACGCTGCATCGGATTTACCCGTAGTTGGCTCCTTATCCCCGGAAATTGCTCCTTACCCGGAACTGGCTCCTTTTTACCCCTAACTGGCTCCTAGAGCGGTGAATGGCTTCCGGAATCTGAACGGCGGCTCGGTGGTAAGTTCTTTGTCTAAGAGGGAGGAAATGGATTTTTTTGACTTAATCTTTTTCTTTTCGTGGGGTTGCGGAGAAAGTGGGGGAGGGGTGGGGTCATTTGCGTTCAGGCGTGATGCGCTCGGGGTCTGGGTTTTGGACTCCCTGGGCACGGCTGCGAGGGCGACCTGGGCGGCGTAGAGGAGCTTGCCGGCGTTTTTCTCCTTGATGGCTCCCAGGAGCATGCCGTAGCCGGCGCAGGCGATGAAGTCACAGATATTTTGATAGCCGGAGAGCGGGGGCATGGCCAGGCGGAAGGCTATGCTTGCACAGCGCTCGGCGGTGTACAGGTTCTTCGATCGCTCCCGGGTGGCCGCGTGAACCCTTACCCAGGCCTGATTGCAGAGGGCGACGGCGGGGATTTTGAGGGAGGGATGGAAGGCTGCTTCCAGGCTCTCGGGGGTGGAAGTCGGGATGGCTTGGATCATGGCGTTTCTCCGGTTGTGGTCTTTTTGTTACCGTAATTTCTATTATGCGCTTTGAGGGGGTTATTTAAGTAGTAACGGGTGGCGCGGTTTTTGCTCCAATTGATGGGGGACGCTGCGGCGCTTATAAGGGCTTTTGGCGATAGTGGGAGTGCGCTGGTTGAGGTTCGTGCTCTCCCATCCAGTCCGTTGGCTGGTACAGGGTGATAACCTTCTTGGGTCAGGCGAACAACATTTGGTGAGAGCGATCCCGTCTTGTCTTGCGTCGTACGCATATGCCTGATACAAGGCAGGTAGCGAAATGGAATCATGCGCCTGAATCTTGAACATTGCATTCCACACGAAAGCGCTGCGAAGTTTGTCCGAGAGTCAAACTCTGGCATCGCGCAAGTTAGGCAAGGACGTTGCTGGGGCTTTTCACGCGCGGCTCGCAGATGTCGAGGTGGCTCGTAACCCCGAAGAACTTCCGCTCGGGTTTATCCCCTCGGAAAAATCGTCAATCGGGTTCGCCTTACCGTTAGTTGAACACTACTTTGCGATCTTTGAATCAAACCACAGCAGCGACCGAGAGGCCGCACCAGCAGCGAAGATCGAGTGGAGTCGCGTGAATCGGGTCAAATTGATGGCGGTCGAGAAGAGAAATGACTGAGTCGGCCTTTCAACCAAATTGGGCTTCGCCACCTGGAGAGACAATCGCAGCGATCTTGAAAGCGCGAGCGATTCCTCTTCACCAGTTTTGTGCGCTTATCGGTTTAGGGGAGCAGCAGACCCTTGGCCTCCTGCACGGCCGACACCCGATCGATCCAAAGCTCGCCATCCGAATTTCCGCGAGTGTCGGCTCCACGCCCCGATTTTGGATCGAAAGAGAGCGTCGGTTTCAATCAAACCTGAAGGCGCTCGAAGCGTGCCGCCCTGCATTGGAACAGTGGTTTCGAGCATTCCCAATCGCGAAGATGCGCGAGATGGGGTGGATTCCTAGGATGGGGGCCAAGACTGATGCTCCTTTTGAACTCTTGGACTTTTTTGGCGTTTCCACAATTGAACAATGGAAGGAAACTTACGTTAGCTGTTTGGATCGCGCAAAATTTCGGACCTCAGAAACGTTTGAGAATAGCGTCCCAGCCACCACAGCGTGGCTCCGCAGAGGCGAGTTGGTTGCAGATGAAATGTCGTGTCAAAAATGGAGCAGAAAGACATTCCATAGATGCCTCATCGGGCTAAAGCCCTTGTCGATGGAACCCGATCCCAGAATATTCGTGCCAAAGCTCCAAATGGAATGCGCAAGGCACGGAGTCGCCGTTGTGGTAGAGAGATGCCCCGCAGGATGCGTCGCGAGCGGCGCGACGCTTATATTGGAGTCCGGACGGAGGCTATTGTTGCTGAGTGCACGGTTTCTTTCTGACGACCATTTTTGGTTCTCGTTCTTTCATGAAGCGGGACACCTGGTTTTGCATGGGGAGGAGCTAAACATCGAAGGGGCCGGGGCCGTCTCGCCCGCTCGGGAGGCCGAGGCAAATGAATTTGCGCAGAGAATCATACTTGACCCTGGAGGGGAGGAATCCCTCGAGTCGGTGCCCATTAATAAGTTCGCTATCGCCCGGCTCGCAAGGCGATGCAATGTTTCAAAAGGGCTAATCGTCGGTCAATTGCAAAACCGGAATCGTGTCTCCCAGACGAGATTCAACCCGTTTAAGACTCGTTACAAGGCGGAGGACTTCATCCCCGAAAGCGAATTGGCATAGTCGGACTTTTTTGCCAGTTGCAAAGGCTGTCCTCCATCGGCTGTTTGCCGATTCCAATCGCCTCCGCGAGAGCATCGGCGGACCTCTCTAGATGTCGGACCGGGGTCCGAGCAAGTTCATCGCCGTGAAAAAGCAACTTAGCCCCGGAAACCGGACCGGTCGCGGATCCAAAATAAACCGAATCCGGTTCAATTTGTGCGAGGCCGGTTTTTCCGACCATCGACAAATAGTCGAATTTGGCGGTTCTTCCGAAGGACATAACTACATTCATTTGCGCGTAGAGCTTTCGGAACGCTTTCTGTCCGTCTCCCCGTACGCTAGCCAGGGCCTGCGCGAAAAGCTCTTGGTGCCCTCCGGCTCCCTTAACCCAAGCGACATAACTTTCTACAGCTGATCCTGTTCCATTCTCTTTCCAGGCATTCAAACTCTGATACTTCCTGTGATTACCAAAGGCTCGATGCCCTGTATGGTCGGATTTGAGCGTGGAGCTTTGCCGGTCGAGCCACTGTCTAAACCCGAAAGAATCGTTCGAGGTCGTCTTCCAATCCCATCTCTCCTGGCCTCCGAAACGGCCATATACATCCCGCAACAACCTGTACCCGCTTCTCAGGTTCCTGCCAAAATGGGTGAATAGGAAAATGAGCCAACCGGCCTCGTCGAGGTCACCTGTCCGATGCCACACGATCGCCGCTCTTACGGGATCAAAGAGCTCGCAGCGCGGGTCTAGCCGCAAGGGGGAAATGGGCCGAGCTGCAACTTCGCTCACGTACCGGACGCGACGGATGCTCTCGATGATTTGAAAAACAAACGTGTCCAAGGCAACGGGTGATTCGATACCGGGTAGGGGTTTTACCGATCTTGAATACGACCGCAATTGGCCCTTGATAAGTTCCGCATGTTGTCTGTCTTCAGCTCTCATCGCTGCTCTGGCCAGCTCCAAGATTTACAAAGGGAAGAGTGTCCTTCGAGCGTCCGCTTGCTGTGCTCGTTCCCTTTTCTGCGCGATCCGGCGTTTTGTTTCAATGTAAGGATTATAGGCGTCGGAGCTCATACCCCTACGCAACAGGCTTATCTCAATGCTTTTGGCGGCCTTTTTATCAGCTTTGTGAATGCGGAGCAATTGGACGATATCTTGCCAATAAGGCGGCAATGATGGCGGCGTTCTTGGGTTTCGGCCTTCTCGAAGCGCTTTTTCAAGCCGCTGCACAACAGCGAGGTTTCCAAGCTGGTTTCCCAGGGGCATAAAGGGCATCGAGTGCCTTGTTTGCCAGCCCTCCGCCAGGAATCTCCTGGCGTCATTCCAATTCGCCTTGTAGAGGTGCAAGCTTCCTACGAGGTGCTTGTATGTTCCAACCTCGACGTTTATGGCTCTTGCGACGAGTTCCTGAATCATTGTGAAGGCGAAGACATCGCCGGGTAGGCCGACGTATGCGTCGTTCGAGCGCATGTGCGTCAGAAGCTCCAAGCGCTCGTTTCTGAGTAGGAACTGAAGAGAGCACGTACAAGGAACCTCGGGGAGATCAGTGAACGTATCCTGCACCGAATAAAGGGGAATTACTGCCCGGCGGGTGTTGCGCTTGTTTTGAAGCATTTCCACAATCCAAAGGAGCTGGTCCTTATCGGGATCTCGAAGGCGCGGGCCGTATGCTGCTCGCAGAGTGGAGGCCCCATTTCTGTCGTCGGGATACTTAGGAATGTAATACCTGATGAAAGGCAGACTGTCATCGCCTGAGAGATACCAGAGGAGTTCACCGAGGTAGCCGAAAAGCGAGTGCCGCGCCTCGCTGCGGCTCATGCGTGAGCGAGGATTTGTGAGTTCAATGACTACGCCAGACGCTTCTAGATTCTCCCCTTTTGTCGTCTCGGTGACATGCCTGCCCGTTCGAAGGAGACGCTCAAAAGCTTCATGTAGGATGTCATCGAGGGTGGAGGCTCGAATCTTCAACGCGTCACCTGACTGTCCGAAATCTTAATGTCAATTGTATTTCGGTGATCACGTGGAGCGTCGTCGAAAAAGTTGGAAGTGATCGTGCGGTGTATTCTTGATGGCTAATCCCGAAGAGTCCCCTTCTCGAACACAGCTTGAGCGCGCTGCGGACGGGCTCCGAGGTTTTGTGGGGCACCGATGTTCACACCTGCATGACTTCGGCTTCTTTTTTGCGGGAGAGCTCTTCCATGCGGCGGATTTCTTCGTCGGTCATCTTCTGCACTTCTTCCAGCGCGCGCTTTTCTTCGTCTTCGCTGATCTTCTTTTCTTTGGCCAGCTTCTTGAGCACGTCGTTGCCGTCGCGGCGGACGTTGCGGATGGCGGTGCGGTGCTCTTCCAAGACTCGGTTGAGGTGCTTGACGACGTCGCGGCGGCGATCCTCGGTCATGGGCGGGACGGGGACGCGGACGACCTTGCCGTCCGACTGCGGATTGAGACCGAGGTCGGCGGCGTTGAGGGCTTTCTCGATCTCCTTGATGATGGTGGGGTCGTAGGGCGAAATGAGGATTAGCTGCGCCTCGGGCGTGGAGACCTGGGCGAGCTGGTTGATGGGCATGTGGGTGCCGTAGTACTCCACCTTGACCTGGTCGAGCATGTGCACGCTGGCGCGGCCGGTGCGCGTGGAGGCCAGGTTGGCCTGGAATGTGGCCACGGCCTGGTCCATGCGGCGCTTGAGGTCAGCGGAGAGATCTTTGAGTGCCGGATGACCGGCCATGACTGAGACTGCCATTGGATTCGTCCTCGTTACATCCAAAACAATATATTAGCGGAGCGGGTGATGCAGGGAATAGGGAATAGGGAATAGGGAGTAGGGAACAGGGAATAGGTTCGCTTAGGCTAGGACGGTTAGGCCGGTGGATGCGGCTTGCTCGTGGGCGTGGTAGCTGGAGCGGACCAGCGGGCCGGATTCTACGTGGCGGAAACCCATTTTGAGGGCTTCGGTTTTGAGCTCGGCGAACTCGCGCGGGGTGTAGAGGCGCGCCATGGGCAGGTGATCGCGCGAGGGGCGCAGATATTGGCCGATGGTGAGGATGTCGCAGTGGACGGAGGCGAGATCGCGGAAGACCTGGAGCAGTTCGGATGTTTCTTCGCCGAGGCCGACCATGACGCCGGATTTTGTGATGCCGGCGGGGTTCAGCTCTTTGGAATAGCGGAGCAGCTCGAGGGTGCGCTCGTAACGTGCGCCGGAGCGGACGACGCGATAGAGGCGCGGGACGGATTCGGTGTTGTGGTTGAGCACCTCGGGGCGGGCTTCGACGACGATGCGGATGGCTTCTGGGTTGCCTTGGAAGTCGGGGATGAGGACCTCGACGCGGCAGCCGGGGGCTTGGCGGCGGATTTCGTCGATGACCACGGCGAAGGCGCGCGCGCCGCCGATCAGATTGTCGTCGCGATTGACGCTGGTTATGACGGCGTGCTGCAGGCCGAGCGTGGCTACGGCTTCAGCGACGCGGCGGGGTTCGTCGAAGTCGATGGGCTCGGGACGGCCTTTGGGGACGGCGCAGAAGCCGCAGCGGCGCGTGCACAGATTGCCTAGCATCATGAAGGTGGCGGTTTTGTGATGCCAGCACTCGCCGATGTTTGGGCAGTGAGCGCTCTCACACACGGTGTGCAGATTGAGCGAGCGGGCCAGGCGCTTGAGGTCGTGGTAGTTTTCACCGACGGGGGCGCGGGCCTTGAGCCAGTCGGGCTTGGGGGCGGGAATCCTGGTGGCGGGCGCGATCTGGACGAGTTCCATCACACTGTTATTGTAACGGGACAAACCATTCGATAAGTTGAAGAGCTTGTGCAAGTAACTCATCCGGCTGGCGAGTTACTTGACTGGAAGCAGATTGAGGGCCCGTGCGATCTGTAGCGCGGCGCGCGCGGGCTGGTTATCGCTGGTGTCGATGGACAGCTTTGGCTTGGGCATGTATTCCGCCTCAAATGCGCCTTCCTGGTGCAGTTGCTCGAACAACGGAACCGATGTCAGCTTCTTGTATTGAAGCCTGGAAAGGCCGCCCATGCGGCGTTTCAGTTCGGGAATCGGGCATGTCAACTGAATGAAATCCACTTCGCTGCCGGCGGACTCCACGGTCTTGATCACGTTGGCGATGAACTCCGGCCGCACCGTTGACTCGGGAGCGAATGTAAAGATCATGCCGGGTAACTTGCCGCGGCAAGCCCTGTCGAAAACGGCAAGCCAGAACTCTTCCCGCAAAGCTACAAACTCGGGGCTGCCGAACTCAAAGACGGTCTGCAGCATGTCCACAACCAGATGGTTATGGAATAGTTTGTAGCCGGTGATGGCCACCAGTTCCTGGGCTACCGTCATTTTGCCCGAGGCGGGCATGCCGTAGATGAAGATCAGTTTCATGGTAACGGTCCTCCGTTCGGGAAGGCTATGGGAAGCGCTTACGCGTAAAAGTTGCGGAAGGAACAATCCCGCAGGGGCTGAAGCCCAGGTCTATTTTGCGCTATTTTCTGCACGACTGAAGCCGTGCCCTAAAAAGCAACTACTTTCCGTGGAGGATGCAAGTTGTTGATTTCACACAAATGCTATTTTGTGGCGAATTTCGTTCCGTCCCTACAGGACGGAGGGTCTATTGCTCAACGCTGACCCAGGACTGCGCTGCGCTTGTCCTGGGCTATTTTCGCTTTCTCCCTCCGGGAGAATGGACATTGGCTGTTTCATCCCTCGTGGGTCGGCAACGCCGGTGGACGGCTGTTACAAAGCCATTGAGAATTTGGGCTGGAAAGACTCGTTTATCCCTCATATCTTAGGCTCCGGTGCAGGCGTCGGCGTTGGAGTGGGCGCTGGCGCGGGTGCGGATGCGGGCTTGAGGTACTTGTCCCACCAGGCTAGCCAGCGCTCGTAGCGGTCGCGAATGTAACTGGGACGCGTGAAGCCGTGGAACTGGCCAGGATAGACGACTAACTCCGTGGGGCGGCCGAGCGAGCGCAGCGCCTGATACATCTGCTCTCCGCCCAACAGCGGGACATTCATGTCCGACGTCCCGCCCATGAACATCATCGGCGTGTGGATGCGCTTGTCAATCTCGAGAAACGGATAACTCAACTTCACATAGAGTTGCAGGTTTTTCCATGGCGGCCCGAGCTCATTGTCATACTGAAGAATGTATTGGTCGACGCCATAGAACGACATAGGGTTGGCGACCCCAGCGCCGCTGATGGCTGCCTTGAAGCGATCGGTGCTGGCGACGGTGTAATCGGTGAGGATGCCGCCATAACTCCAGCCGGTAACTGCCAGGCGGTTGGGGTCGGCTACGCCCATGGCTATGACTTTGTCGACGCCGGCGAGCAGGTCCTGCACTTCCTTGTCGCCCCAGTCGGCGGCGATGGCTTTCGAATAATCCTGGCCGCGGCCTGAGCCGCCACGATAGTTCACGTTCAGTTCGGCATAACCCTTGGTGGCTACCCATTGGCGCAGAAAATCGAAGCTGTGCTCATCCTGTCCATTGGGACCGCCGTGGATGTAGAGAATCATGGGAACTGGCGTGCCGCCCTTGAAGTCGGTGGGACGCGTGAGCAGGCCATGGACGTCTGTGCCGTCCTTGCTCTTGAATTCGATATCTTCGGTGGGAACGATATTCAGCTCAGCCATCAAGGCATCGTTATGCGTCGTGAGCTTGCGTAGCGCGCCGTTTTCGAGGGCATAGACTTCGGCGGGGGTGCTGTCGTTGGTGTAGAGTACGGCGGTGTGGCCGGCGGCTTGATCCCATCCATTGACTGCGCCCTGCTGCATGAGCAGGCGCTTGTCTCCGTCGCCGGATAACTCAACCTCCGCTGGGTATTGGTTGCGATCGTCGCCGACCAGATAACTCAGATGTCCATCCGGCGAGTAGATCGGCTCACGAACGCCGCGGTCGAGTTTGGCGGCAGGATAACTTACTTTGCCTTCCAATGTAACTACCGCGGGGCGGGCCTGCGAGTATTCCTCAAACTCAAGTTTTGCTCCCTGGGTGTAGGCGATGGATTTGGAGTCGGGCGACCAGGCGAGATGGCCGCCATCGCGGCCGGGCCAGGTGGTGAGCTTGCGGGCCGCCGAGCCGGGTTTGGCTGCGACGACAAAGACATCGGTGTTGATGGAGCGGTCGGGATCGGGGTCCTGGTTGCTGACAAACGCGATCCACGCGCCGTCGGGCGACCAGACACCGTCATCCTCCTCGACATTCTTGGTAGTGGTTAGCTTTTCGGCTTTCTTGGTCGCCAGATCGTAGAGGTAGAGCGAGTCAAAGGCGTCGTCGCGGAGATATCCCTGAATGTCCTGCTTGAAGTGGTAGCGATCGATGACGATGGGCTTGGGTGGGACGGGCGGCTTGCCTTCTTCGGCATCGGGTTCGGCCTTGGGATGGAGCGAGAGCAGGAGCTTCTTCGAATCTGGCGACCAACTGTAGCTCTCGATCTCCTGATCGGTGATGGCGGTCAACTGCTCGGCTTCGCCTCCGCGGCGGTCGAGGAGCCAGATTTGCGTGTCCTTGGCGGGGCCGGGACGTGAGGATAGGAAGCTGATGTAGCGGCCGTCGGGGCTGAAGCGCGGCGCGGATGCGCCCTCCTTGCCGAAGGTGAGCTGGAGGCGAGCGGAGCCGTCCCACTTCACCATCCACAGGTGGGTCTGACCCTTGTCCTCCTTGGTGTCGGTCTGGCTGACGGTATAGACGACCCAGTCGCCTTCGGGAGAGACGACAGGGGCGCCCACGCGTTGGAAGCGCGCGAGGTCGTCGAGGGTGATGGCTCGCTTTTTTGGGGCGTCGGCGGCCTGGGCGATGGCGGCCAAGCTCAGCGCAAGGCAGAGAAAGGGTTTCAGGGTTCCACGCAGCATGGGCAGAAGATTATCACTGTCTGGCGATTGGGATAGCGGAAAATGCGATTGCACTACCGCAGGCGCTCGCGGATCTCGGGACGGACGAGATAGAGGAAGAAGACCAGATTGAAGAGTCCCTGCACGAGCGCGGGCCCCTGGTGCAAGCTCCAGAAGATCCACAAGTTGTAAACCACCAGAAGGAGGACCGCGGCCAGCGCCAGGGCCCATGCCCAGCGAAACATCATGAGCAGTCCGGCGCTGGCGGAGATGAAGCAGGCGGAAAAGATGAGAAATAGAGGCGGATAGTGGTGGCCGACAACGACACCAAGAATGATGACTGCCGCGAGAACCAGCAGGTAAAGGCAGATCAGGGCCAGGCCCGGGAACTGCAACAGATCGGGGCGCAGCGTGTGGGCCGGTATCTTCCTGCTCTCGTTGGCGCTGGGCTCGTTGGTCATAGGGTGTGCAGGTAGGCGAGCAGGTCGCTGAGCTGTTGGTCGGTGAGCTGTGTGGCGGGCATCATGTTGCGGCCATGCAGGATTACAGAGGTCATGCGCTCGTCGGTGGGCGGAGCTCCGGAGGGCATGGCTTTGACCTTGGTGAGCGCCTGCAGGCCGGGACCGTTGAGGGGATGGGTGTTTGTGGGGTAATGGCAGCGGGCGCATTTTTGGTGGAAGACGATGGCGCCGCGGCTCTCTTCGGGTGTAAAGAGGGCTTCCGGTTTGGATGCGGGCAGGGAGCGGCATCCGGCGAGAGCGGCTGCGCCGACTAGAAGAGCGATGAAAGCGGCATAGGATGGAGGGCGCATCTGGGTCTGATGATACAAGGGCATGGTGTGCTCTCTCAGTGGTACGCGCTGCGAGCTTCCCCGCGCATCGGCGATCAAGAACGGATAGAAGTGATATTTTGACCACCACCGCAAGTTAGCCCCGCTTCGCGGGGATAGCAGGTTAGCGAGTTAGCGGGCGCTGTGGCGCCACATTATTCGGCGGCGGCGATGGCTTCGGCGATGTGGTCGATGGCCTGGAGTTCGGCGTCGCTGCCGGGGCGGTGTCCGTTGACCATGATGGAAAAGGCGAGCACTTTTCCGCTGACCCCGGTGAGGTAACCGCTCAGGCAATTGGTCTCGTTGAGGGTGCCGGTTTTGGCCCAGAGCCGGCCCTTGAGCGGAGAGGTCTTGAACCGATTTGACAAAGTTCCATCGACGCCTGCGACGGGCAGCGTTTCGCGCCAGGCGGCGCCCCAGGGCTGGCGCGACGCGTAGCTGAGCAGTTGAGCGTAGGCGCGGGGAGCGACGCGGTCGTAGGGACTCATGCCGGAGCCGTCATACATAAAAAAATCAGCATCGTTGACGCCGGCATCGAGGAGGAACCGGCGTTCGACGCGAGAAGCCTGGGCAAAGCTACCGTCGGAGCCAAAGGTCTTGCCGAGCAGGCGAAAGATCAGTTCGGCGTGGAGGTTCTGGCTGGTCTTGTTGGTGAGGGTGATGTCCTGGGCCAGAGGAATGGACGAGCGGGTGGCGAGGACACGGCGGTTCTCAAGGGGTGCGGCGACTGTTTCCTGGTCAGAAGGGTTGAGGTGCAACGGCAGAGAGCGCTGATCGGCAAAGCCGCTGGTTTCGAAAGACGATTTGTGGCGGGCGTTGGCGATGCCGGTTACCGGGACGCCGCGGCTGAGGAGGGCCTGCTTGAATGCGGCGGCGGTAAACTCCGCGGGATCTTCGACCGCCAGGCCGGCGTGGAATCCGTTGGCCGACACCGTACCCCAGGCGCGAACCAGCAGCGATCCGGGGCGGCGATCGAGGCCGGGGTGCGGGGCCTGGCCGGCGGGGGTGGGGACCATGGTGTTTTCCAGGGTGTAATAGTCCACATTTGGAGCCCATTGGGCGGTAGTGACGGCGGGAGACGCGGGGTCGGCGGCGATGGTGAGATCGATGGTGTTGTCGGCAAAGGTGAGCGCGGAAACGGGAGCGCCGTAGCTCCACTGCAGGTCGTCCCAACCCCAGCCCTCACCCCAGGGTTCGTCGACATAGAAGCTGTCGTCGCCGATGACGCTGCCCTCGACGCTGCGGATGCCGGATTGCTCGACCTGCTGGGCGAGCAGATCGAGGACGTCCATGTCTTTGATCGGCTTTACGGGTTCGGCGGGAGCGTTGGCCTGGGAGGTTGGCGGGGCGGATAGCGGTGAGTGGTAGGGATAGACGCGGCGGCTGAGCGTGGGATCGCCGGAGCCGACCAGGACGATGTCGCCGTGGAGCACGCCCTGAGGGTCAATCACGCCGTCGGCGACTACGTTGGTGGTAAAGGTGAGGGTTTTGACGGGTAGAAGCGCGTAGGCAGCGGCGGTGGTTAAGAGCTTGGCGTTGGAAGCGGGAGTGAAGAGCAAGCCATCGTTGTAGCTGTATAGCACCTGGCCGTCCAGGGTTTTGACGCAAATGCCGAATTGGGCGTGGCTGAGGGCGGGATCGGCAAGCAGGGCGCGAAGATTTTCGGCGAGTTGATCTTTGGCGGGGGCGGCGGACTTGGCTGGCTTGGCGGCGTGGGTGCGGGCCTGGGGATAAAGGCAGATGGGAAGCAGGGCGGCTGCGAACAGGAGCGCGGAGATTCGCCGAGGGGGGTGCATGGAGGGAGTTTAGCAGGAGAGAATGAAGCTGCGGCGTACCATTCAGGGAGGGATTTCTCGAGGTTTAAGTTGGATTCAGAGGGAGCACGCTTGGTTGAGCGTGACGGGGAAGAAATGAAGGGATGCCGACGAAGACCCGCTCTGTGGCAGCTGCGCAGCCGCGCTCTTGAACTGGGGCGGCGGACGCTGGTGATGGGTGTGGTGAACGTAACGCCGGACTCGTTCAGCGATGGCGGACTCTTTCTTGAGCCGGAGGCGGCGGTGGCGCAAGCTCTGCAATTGTTGGAGGAAGGAGCGGACTTGCTGGACCTGGGGGCGGAAAGTACGCGGCCGGGATCGCGGGTGGGGTTTTCCGTGGCGAGCGCCGCGGGCGTTGGCGGTGCGCCCGCAGTTAGTGCGGAAGAAGAGCAGGCGAGACTTCTGCCGGTGTTGAGAGGGATTCTGAAAACGCGGCCGGAGGCGATTGTCTCTGTGGACACGTACAAGGCGGAGACGGCACGGGCGGCGCTCGACTGCGGTGCGGAGATTGTCAACGATGTGAGCGGGTTTGGCTGGGATCCCGGCTTGGCAGCCGTATGCGCAGCGGCAAAGTGCGGAGTGGTGCTGATGCATTCGCGGGGACGGCCCGACGAGTGGGCCGGGCAGTCACCGCTGGGGGCGGATGAACTGTTGGAGATGGTTCGGGCGGGGTTGCGGGCGAGCCTGGACAAGGCGGCCGAGGCGGGGATTGCGGCGGAGGCGATTGTGCTGGATCCTGGGTACGGGTTTGGAAAGCGCGGCGAGGAGAATTTTGCGTTGCTGGCGCGGCAAGCGGAACTGCTTGAGCTGGGGCGGCCGCTGCTAGCAGGCGTTAGCCGGAAGTCATTCCTCGGACGGGCAATTGCGCCGCTTTATGACGGCAAAACCGCGCCGGTCGACGCGAGAGAGACGGCTAGCTTGGCAGGGATGGTGGCTGCGATTCTGCATGGGGCGTCGGTGGTGCGGGTGCACACTGTTCGGGCGGCGGTTGAAACTGCGCTGGTGGCGGATGCAGTGCTGCTACAGATGACGGATTGCAGTTGAGCGATTACTGGGCTGGAGCTTTCTATTTTTGATGGCTGATCACCGTTGGCCGAGGCTGGTTGCGGAAATCCTGGAGATTCCGGATGAGAATGGCGAAGGCGTCCCTCCGTGGCTAAAGCCACCGTGGAATATGCTGGCTTTGTGCGGGGGTTAAAACCCCCGCCTCCCTCCGTCTCGAGCTTTTCTTGAGCCGTTCAATGCTGGACGCCGGGCAGTGTTTGATTAACCGACCAAGTGTGCAGGCGACCGAGAAAATACCCGCAGCGGCTAAAGCCAGATCCATTCGCGGCGTTTTTCGGCATGACTGAAGTCATGCCGTGTTACAAGACCCGTCAACTTTGCATTTGCAAGGCACTGCCTAATCCCTATTCCCTGCCCCCCTTTCCGCTGTGTTCCATTGTGAGCATACGGGTGATTGATGCGGCCCCTACGATGATCGGAAGTGGAGCTCGCGCCCGGAGGAGAAATATGTTCACCTTCCGACAACGACCGAGCAACGCCGGGAGGCTGTGTCTTCGATGGCCGCCAACGAAATTCTGCAGGAAGCAACAAATCTCCATACGGTGAGCAAGAGGCTTCACAGACTGGCGGAACAGAATGCGCCTGTGACAGAGGCGCTCTCCACGCTGGCAACGGCTGTTGGTCAGTCGGCGACGCTGCTGGAAGTTCTGGTTGCGATCAGGATGGGGCGGGACGAAGATGTGAAAAAAGCGAGCAACTAAAGGCTGGGATTGGGAGTCAAAGGTGAGAGGTTGGAGTTCAGGAATCTCACGACAGATACCAGCCAGCGAACCGATGGCACATTTTCGCGATCGATCTCACTCATGCACGATTTTGGATGCGCAATTTTTTGGGGCAGGCGCTTCAGATGAATATGACACCTTGAAAATCCAATAGCCCAAAACAGGAGTTACCGATGAAGAAGAAGAGCCGGAAAGAACTGGCACGGGAGATTATCGCGAATTTGCGCCGGGGAATGAACCGCCCGCCGTTGGACGCTTCGCAACGCAAGGATCTCCCCGAGCCGACGCCGTTCATGCCGATGCCTTTGATCCGTTCCAAGAGATCAGGTCAGTTGCAGACTTCGCATTCATAACTTTCTTCCAGAAGACCACGCTCAGTGTTTGTTGCTCGCGTTTCGACGGTTGATGCGATAGAGGACGTGCGGGCGTAGCGGGTGACCTGCCGGGAGATTGGGATGTTCGAAGTCCGCGGCCGGGTCGTGGACCATGCCGATGTTCTCCATCACGCGGCGTGAGCGCAGATTTGCCGCAGTGGTGAAGGAGACGAGGCTGGAAAGCTTGAACTCCTGAAAGGCATGTGAGACGACCGCACGCGCGCCTTCAGTGGCAAGGCCCTGACCCCAGTGAGCGTGAGCGAGACGCCAGCCGATTTCTACCGCGGGCATAAACGGAGCGTCGAACCCGGGAATGTTGAGGCCGATGAAGCCGATGAATTTTCCGGTTTCGTTGAGCTCGGCAGCGTAGAGGCCGAAGCCATGGCTGTCGAAGTGCTGCTCGATTCGATCGATCAACACAACTGTCTCTTCCGGCGTGAGCGTGGCGGGGAAGAATTCCATCACGCGCGGGTCGGCGTTGAGGGCCTGGAGGGGCTCGCGGTCTGAGGCACGCCAGCGGCGGAGGTTGAGGCGGGCGGTGGTGAGGGGCTTCATGATGCGCACAGGCTAACAGATGATTGTGCCCGCTCGATTCAAGTTTTTGGTTTAGGTCAGCGGCCGTGGTGGTTGAAGAGGCCTCCGCCGTGGTGGCCGCCGCCTCCGCCGGACATTTTGGGGGCTTTGGGCGCCTTGGGGGCTTTGTAATGCTCTTGGCCGTGGCCGCCGCCGAACATGTGTAGGCCGCTGGAGCGCTCCTGTTTGGGCTCGGCGTAGGCGCGCTGGGCGTAGTTGTTGCGCTGGTAGGTGGACGCGGGAGCATGGTAAGACTGCTGGCCGGCATAGGGGGTTGCGGGGCGGGCGGCGTAGGCCTGGGTTGAATTTCCGTAGAAGCTGTTGCCGTAGCCGCCGGGCCGGGCATAGGACTGGGGACGAACGGGCTGGGCGATGGGTGTCTGGGGGCGCGCGTAGGCATAGTTCCGCTGCGCGGGACGGACGTTGTTGGGGGCGTAGGCGCGGCTGGGGGTTTCCGCGGTGCGGTTGTCGTAGCGGTTGTAGGCGTAGTTCTCGGACGTACGCACCGGGGGGCGCGGGGACGCCGACTGGCTGTACCCATTGCCGCGAACATAGGCGTTGCCCTGGACATTCCCGTTTCCGGAGCGGTTGTAAGACTGCTCAGGGCGTGCGTAGCCGTTGGGGATGCGGTTGGGGCTGCCTCCGTGCGAGCCGTAGTAGCCGCCGGAGTTGCCCCAACGGGCTACCGAGGTGCTTTGCGAGTAGTAAGGCGACTGGTGGAAGAGGATGTTGGACGTAAGCCAGTTGAGGGCCCAGCCTGCCCAGCCGAAGGGCGTGTGACTGAAGGCAGACATGGCGAAGCTGAGTCCGTAACGAAGCACGTTGGAGCCGGCGATGGACTGCAGCGCGCCGATGAGCGAGAAGCCGGGATATGGCGAGACGGGCTGGCCGTAGACTCCCCACGGATTGTAGGTGGGGACGTAGACAACCTGAGGATTGACGGGGACGAGCTGGATGTATCCCTGGTTCGAGTAGACGGCTTCCTGGGGCGTGCTCTGGAGGGTTCCAGCGTCTTCGGCGCGCTGGCGCATCACCTGGATGGTTTGAAGAACGTCCTGGGGCTGGTTGTAGTAGGCGTTGCCGAGGTCGGTGGTCCAGCGGAGGTCGTGATTCATCAGGTCCAGGACCTGGGGAAAGGCGGTGAGGGCTTTTACGCTGGGATCCCAGTCGGCCTGGGCGTCGGCCCCATAGGCGATCTGGTCGGGGGTGGCGTAGCCGAGGGAGTGGAGCCAGTTGTCGGCGGCGATGACCTGGGCGGGATAGGTGGAAGCAGCGAGGATCTGCGCGACCAGGCTGTCGGGATAGAGGGCGATGGGGGCGACGAGTTGCTCAAGCTGATCGGCGGCAAAGCCCTGAATGGGGGGTTTGGCTTGCTGGGGGTACTGCTGATCGTCGGGGCCGGGGTCGGCGTAGGCCTGCTGCTGTGCGTACTGGGGTTGCTGCGCGTACTGCGGTTGCTGGGCGTACTGCGGTTGTTGGGCGTACTGGGGCTGGGGATAGTAGGGCTGCTGCTGGTACTGCGGTGCCGGCGCGTAGCTGGGGTAAGCCTGGGCATGAAGCGACCGCTGGAGGAGAGCTGCAAGCAACAAAAACAGGGCCAGCGCCGAAGCGTGATTGAGAAGCTGGGGTTTGAATTGCCGAGGCGCTACAGATTCAGCCGAGAGATGCAGGGGCAGCGCGGCGCGCGAAAGTTGCAGGCAGGAACGGGGTTTCATAATTCCTCACAGATGCCCTGGTGCTCGCCCGAAACGAGACTTGCTCATCCTGCGTTGCGGGGAGTTGCCGCGGAGGCAGGCGGAGGACTGCTATTCGGGTGTGAACACAATGTTGCGGGGATTGTTGCGGGGAAATGTTGAGCGGGGGCAAAAGAATTGGGTTTTTCGAGAGGGATCAGGATTCTGAGGCAAGCGAGAGGCAATTTGGCTGGGCCGGAGACTGAGAACAAGCTTGCGTGCGGGTTTGGGAGGCGGAGGACGTGTTGAACGAGGTGCAGCGAGTTAGCGCCTGCTGCGCGAGCATGGCAAGTTAGCGAGTTAGCGAGCTGCATTGGCGATGGAGGGCATTTTCCCGATTCCCGCGTGAGGGAAAAGGGCATAGAATGTGGGCGATGAGTCTTCTTCGCAATCAGCCCAGGCTGAGTTATAGCGACCAGGATGGAGAGCATTCTCTCACCCTGGAACGCGACTCAACCGGGATTGGCCGATCGCCAGACCAGGATCTGGTGCTGCACGAGCCGTTCGTCTCGCGCCGCCACGCGCTGATTCAACGGCAGGACGGCCACTATGAATTGATTGACCAGAAAAGTTCGCACGGGACGTTTGTGAACGGAGCGCGGGTTGAACGGGCTACGCTGCATCCCGGCGACACCGTGCAGTTCGGGTCGCTCAGCTCCGCGAAGTTCCAGTTTCTGCTGGATACGGGAACCGGCAGCACCGCAACCCATTCCCTTGCCGACGAACTTCTTTCCGCGGTCTCCGTGCTTGCTCCCGATCTGGCAGACACGCGCCAAACGGGGCGCGAGATGGAGAAGTTGAACTTCCTTCTCAACGCGGCTCGGCAACTGAATGCGGGCGGAGCGATTACCGACATCTTCAAGGCTCTGCTGCAGTTGTCAATTCAGCTCACCGGTGTGGAACGTGGATTTGTCTTCCTGCGCGAGGGCGGCGAGATGCGTCTTGCGCTGGGGCTACGTTCTGACGGCACCATTGTTGCGGAGGACTCGACGGTATCGCGCCGGGCCATGCAGAAGGCGATTGCGAGTGAGAAGAAATTTTCAGTAAGCGATACGCTGGCCGACAACGATGCATCGGCGTGGGCCAGCGTGATGGCCAATTCCATCCGCTGCATCTATTGCATCCCGCTGCGCAAGCAGATTTCGCCGACGGAACCGAACCGGCTGCTGGGGCTGTTGTATCTCGACAGCCAGATCGGCGCTGGGAGCCTGAGTGAAATCGACCACCAGGTGCTGGATACGGTGGCAATCGAAGCAGCCGCGCTGCTGCACAACGCGCTGCTTGCCGATCTGGAGTCGAAGGCGCGGCTGGCGGCGGAGGAGCTTGCCGTAGCCGCTGCAATCCATTCCAGCCTGATGTCGATTACGCTGCCTACGGTTTCTTATGCGGCATTGGAGGCCAAGAGCATCCCTTGCCTGGCGATTGGCGGGGACTTCTACGATGCGGTAGCTCTGGACGATTGCGTATGCGTGGCCATTGCCGACGTCTCCGGAAAAGGCGTGCCCGCGTCCATTGTGGCGGCTACGCTGCAGGGGATTATTCACGCGCTGATGTTGACCGGGCAGGGCCTGCCGGAGATTGCGGCGCTGGTGAACCGGTTCCTTTGCACGCGCAGAGTGGGAAAGTACGCAACCATGGTACTGCTCAAGCTCTATCCCGATGGGCAAGCGGAGTACATCAACTGCGGCCATATTCCGCCGTTGCTGGTAACAGGCAGCGGGACGCGGCGGCTGAAGGAAAATAACCTGATCGTGGGGCTGCTTGCCGACGCGAGCTATGAAGCTTCGCGTTGCAAGCTGTCGCCGGGCGAGCGCATTCTTCTTGTCACCGATGGAATTACTGAGGTGGAAAACAGCAGCGGAGAGCAGTTTGGCGACGCCGAGCTTGATCGAGTGATTCAATTGACGAGCCTGGGCGGGATGTTGGATTGCCTGGCGAAGTTTCAGGCATCCAACGAGGCCCAGGACGACTGGACTCTTGTGGATATTCGCTATGAAGGGGATGCGATTTGATGGGCGCGAGGCCGGGAGAATGTTAAGACCCTTCAAAAGGCAGGCGATTGGAATGGTTCCTATAAAAGCACGACCGGCGTCAGCAAAGTGTCGCCGGACCCACTGAACTCACGCAGGGTTTATGATCGAAGATGGTATGCGCTAGCATACGTGCGTCTGCTGTTTGAGGAAAACGGGAGTCGCTCGAGTGCGCAGCCCACGGGACGGCAGATTTTAATTTTTTGATAATTTTTCGGGGTTCTTTCCAGAGACAGGAACATGATGCGAGCAAGAACAGCTGTAGTGCTGGGCGCCCAGTGGGGCGACGAGGGCAAGGGGAAAATTGTGGACGTGCTGAGCGAGCGCTTTGCCGCCGTGGCGCGCTACGCGGGGGGGCACAACGCAGGGCACACGGTGATCATTGGCGGGCAGCGGTTTGTACTCCAACTGATCCCATGCGGAGTGCTGCGGCCGGGATGCAAAGGCATCATTGGTAATGGGGTGGTGCTTGATCCGATTGCGTTCCTGAAGGAAGTGGAGAAGCTGCGCGGGCTGGGCGTGGCTGTCGACGAGCAGCTTTTTGTTTCCAATCGGGCGCAGGTCATCTTGCCTTACCACCGCATGATCGAGCTGGCGGCGGAGAGCGCGCCGGGACGGCAGAAGATTGGGACGACGAGCAGGGGGATTGGTCCGGCGTATGAGGACAAGATGGCGCGCAGCGGTTTGCGCGTGGTGGACCTGCTGCGTCCGGCGCTGCTGAAGACACATATCGAGGCGGCCTGCGCGGAGAAAAACGCGATTGTGCGGGCGCTGTTTGGGACAGGCACGGCGGCGCTCGATCCGGAAAAGATGTTCGACGAGTACGCGGCGGCGGCGGAGCAGGTGAGGCCGTTTGTGGCGGATACGGGGCGGCTGCTGAATAAGATATTGGCCGAGGGCGGCAGCGTGATGTTCGAGGGCGCGCAGGGGACGATGCTGGACATCGATCATGGGACCTATCCGTTTGTGACTTCGTCGTCGGCTACGGCGGGCGGCGCGGCTACTGGAACCGGAGTGGGGCCGACGGCGATTGGAACGGTGATCTCGGTGACCAAGGCATATGTGACGCGGGTGGGCGGAGGACCGTTTCCCACCGAGATTCATGACGCGGCGGGCGAAGAGTTGCGGGCGCGCGGCAATGAGTATGGAGCGGTGACGGGACGGCCGCGGCGGTGCGGCTGGCTGGACATTCCACTGCTGCGCTATTCGAACCAGGTGAACGGCGCCGAGTGGCTGGTGATTACCAAGCTGGACGTGCTGGATACACTCGAGGAGATTCCAATTTGCGTGGGGTATGAGATTGACGGCAAGGTAACGGATGAGATTCCGGCGGATGTGGATGGGCTGGAGCGGGTCAAACCGGTCTACACGACGCTGAAGGGCTGGAGTGAGTCGACCGAGGGGATTACGGAGTTTGGGCGGCTGCCGCAAGCGGCGCAGGAATATCTGCGCTTCCAGGAGCGGGAGAGCGGCGCGCGGATCGGAATGGTTTCAACCGGGCCGGACCGGGAGCAGACGATGGTGCTGCCGGAGTTCGCAGCGGCCCTGGACAGCATTCACGGATAGACTGATGCAAGCGGACCGGAAACCTTGGGCGGAACGGGTGGGCGGAATGTCTCGCGGAGAGGGAAAACGACTCTGATGGTAAGTTTCAATGTTCGTCTTACATTTAATCAGGAAGATCGCGCCGACGTGACGGAGACTCTGCGATTGCTGGCCGAGGCTTCGCGCCAGGAGCCGGGCTGTGTGACCTATATTCCGCACCGATTGGAAGACGATCCGGATACGGTGGTGATCTACGAGCAGTATCTGGACCAGAAGGCGTTGTCCGCACACCGAGCCACGGAGCACTTCAAGAAACACGCGGTGGGCGGACTCTACCAGAAGATGCGTGAGCGGCGGGTGGAGAATCTGATTGCTCTCATTTGATCGAGGAGTTTCGTCCAAGGATTGGGCCGGCCCAGAGTCAGGGGTCACTGCGGTTTTGAGCCAGTGGTAATGTGAGCCTGCAACGATACGACCTTATTCCAATTGACCGGCAGGCCTTTTCAAGACTAGTATCCGATACGCCCATGCCCCGTGCCATGACCAACCTCTTGAAGCCAAGATTCCGGTGGATAGCGCCTGAAACAATGCATGGGATGAACCATGCGCCAATGCTTGCTGCTTTCATCTTGCTGGCATTGTGCGCGGTACCGGTTGCGCTCAGCCAGGGATCGCCCAGACCGCAGAAGCATGAGAGCCGTCGCGAAATAGATCAGCTTGAGGAAACCTGGCGAAACGCCGTGCTCAAAGGCAGCACAGCGGTGATGGACGGGCTGCTGGCGGATGACTACATAGCCATTACCGCCAACGGAACCCTGCAAACCAAGGAGCAGGCGCTGAACAGTCTGCGCACCGGACAGGTGCACTTCACCACGCTCGATATTTCCGATCGCAAAGTCCGGTTTTATGGGACAACTGCACTGGTCACATCGCTTGCCGAAGTGCAAGGCGCTACAGGCGATGGCGAGGTGTCAGGCAGCTACCGCTATACGCGGGTGTATGTGCGCGATGCCACAGGTGCTTGGAAGATTGTGAGCTTCGAGGTAAGCAAGATTCGCGACCCCGGGGAACACGGCGAGCACAAATAGGCCAGGGCCCGCAAAGGGAACGGCGTTGAAATCCTACGGCCGCAGCCGCGCAGCATTGTTACTTTTATCTTCTTCGAAGATTACTTGCGAGCGCCGTGCGTTTTGCCTTATCACGGGCAGGAGCCCGGATTCTGTTATAAACACCTTCTAACAACTAATTGTGCCGGATTGAAGGGGACACAATGAAGACGAAGCAACTGGCACGGCTGAAGGCGATCGCGTTGACATTGATGCTGCCTGGTTTAGCGGGATTGATTGTATCGGCGATGATCTCAGGCCACTACCTGGACACGATGCCCAAGTGGCCGTCACCACAGGAACTGCGCACGGTGCCCCGCAACATCCATGGGATCGTGGTGTACCAGACTGCGGCTGAAGACCGGCGATTGGACATTGTTGAGTACTCCTCCGTGGGAGTGTTTCTTGCCGGCCTCGGATTGGGACTGCTGTATCTGGAGAAGTGGGGCGCAAGACAAACGAGCCTGGCCCGGGAAGAGGACCGGCTGACGGAGAACTACGGGTAACGCGGGCCTCCGTCGAATACGCCGCAGTCTTCTACAATGGACCGATGCCGGAACTGCCTGAGGTGGAGACCATTGCGCGCGGGGTGAATGCGCGCGTGCGCGGAGACCGCATCGTCGAAGCCTGGTTCAGCAGCTACCGCGAGCCCTTCAAGACATCGGCGCTGAAGCAGGCCAAAGGTCTTGAAGGCCGCACCATTCTTGCAGTCCATCGAACCGGAAAACACATTGTCTGCGAGCTGGGTACTGCATGCGGCAGACCCTTGGACGAGAGCAAGGGCGAACCAGACGCTCAGTGGATTGTGCATCTGGGCATGACAGGGCGGCTGCTGGTGACTACTCCGGATGGTCCTGTTGGCGATCATACCCATGCGCGGCTCCGCCTGAAGAGCGGGCGCGAAATTCGCTTTGTTGATCCGCGCCGATTTGGACGGCTGGAGTTTCGCGACTTGGGGAGCGCGGCGGTCTTCAAAGGCGCGGGAACGGAGCCACTGACGATTGGAGCTGACGAATTTGCCGCACTGTTTCGGGGGCGCAAGCTGGTCATCAAAGCGGCACTGCTGAACCAGACTCTGCTGACAGGGGTGGGGAACATTTATGCGGATGAGAGCCTGTTTCGGGCGGGAATCCGACCGCGGCGGCGAGCCGGGCGGTTGACGAAAGCCGAACTGGAGCGGTTGCGGCTTGGTTTGCTTGCGGTGCTGGAACATGCGATCCGGATGGGCGGATCGTCCGTGTCGGACTATGTGGATGCAGATGGGGTGCGGGGTTTCTTTCAACTGGAGCATTGCGTTTACCTGCGGACTGGTCAACCGTGCCGGCAGTGCGGGACAACGATCCGGCGAATTGTGGTGGCGGGCAGGGGTACACATTATTGTCCGCAGTGCCAGAGCTGAGGGCGAATCTATTATTTATTGGATTTTTTGTCCCATGCAAATACCAGAATATAGACAAGCGAAGCATTCGAGTGTGCGCAAGTAATTGAAAACATGGAAGAAATGGAACGGTCCGTGAATTGCTACCCAGAGGGTGCCAGTGATGTACCGGCTGCTGGAGAGAATCCCGGCCAGCCCAAAGAAGAGCAGGACCCGGCAAGAGCCACCGCCAAAGAAGCGGCCCCGCAAAGGGGAAACCGGCCGGAATGAGCCTGCGGAAGGCGCGGTGGATATAACCACCGTCCTCACATGCTTGGGAGGCCAGTGACCGGCACAGGACAGCGAAACGCCACTCTACTGGGAGTGGCGTTTCGTGTTTCCGGGGCTCGATTGGGCTGACGTGGCATGGGTCAAAAACAGTTGTGACCCCAAAGTGGACTTGCCAGCCTATGCACTTGCCTGTAGTATCGAACTTGCCTATCAAGCGGCTGACGCAAGCCACCCAAAAAGCAATTTCAGGGAGCAGTGGCACAGCGGAGGGCCAGCAAGGTAGCTTTTTCTCCATCAAAAAAGCCACCTGAGCATATCGGCTTCTCCTGACGGCATCCGTGAAATCGCTGCTGCGGGTAGAGCGCGCTCGCCGCCGAGCAAGGAAGTTTCGCCACATTGCAGATTTCTTTATCAGATGACGCGCGGCGGAAACTCCCATAGGAAGGGCATTACCAGAGGAAAGCACCGGCCACACCGAATCGATTCAGAGAACCGGAGGGAACTCTCACGGAGTTCCTGTGCAGAGGCCGGGAAAGTCAGAATTGGGCCAGTCTTCGGGGGATTGTGGCAGAATGCGCGGGGCGGATTAGCTTGAGCGCAGTTTGCCGGGAATCTTCACGTGACCAGATTGCAGGCTGAGGAGTTCCCGTTCGCGAGTGGAGCGCAGGCAGGCAAAGGGAGTTCGGCGGCGAGGCTCAGGCAGCTGAACGCGAGAACGCAATGCACCACACAGCACATTGCCAGGAAGTACACGCATGACGACAGAATCGACGCAGCCCCAAACTGAATTGGGGCCGGCACCGGCCAATGGCCAGGTGCAGTCGCAAGGGCATCGGCGCCGGCGGCGCCGCCGCAAAAACAAGAACAGCCAACAGAGCGCGGCCCAGGTGCAGCAGGGACAGCCGCAAGGTCAGGCGCCACCGGCACAACCTGTGGCACAGTTGGCATCGCCTCCTCAGCAGCAGAGGCCGCCGGGTCAGCATCAGGGCCAGGGGCACCAGGGCCAGGGACGGAAGAAGAAGAAGTTCTTCCAGAAGGGTTCGGGCGGCGGAGCGCAGCCGGGCAATAACACGTCTCAAAATGGCCTGAGCCATCAGCCCGGAAATACGCAGGGCGGCTCGCAGGGCAAGCGCAAGGGCAAACAGCGCGGGCCGCGCGAGTTTGTGGGTCCCATGGACCACAGCTACCGCGCGGTGAACGGCAACGTAGCGGACGGCCCTCCCTCGACGATTCAGATCACCAGCAGCAACGGCCACGGCGGTGGCTATTACCAGGAAGCATATACGGCGCCTGCCGCGCTGGTGCGGGAAGACGCGCCGACGCGCATCTTCTGCTTCATTGACGACCTGTTCTTTCAAGCCAAGATTCAAGAAACTTCAAAGAAGCTGGGTGTGAAGGTTGAGTTCGTCAAGAACGACAAGGAGTCCGTGGCCAGGCTGACGGATCTGGCCGAGGCCGACCGGCCAGCTCTGATGGTGTTTGACCTGAACAACCTCAACGCCAAGCCGATGACGCTGATTCCGAAGTTCAAGACAAAGTTCAAGAAGGCCACTTCGATTGTGGGATTCTTGAACCACCTGCAAGGTGATTTGAAGTTGAAGGCGATTGAAGCGGGGTGCGATACGGTGATGCCGCGCTCGGCGTTCTCGCAGACCTTGCCGAATCTTCTGCGGCGATATGGGATAGAAGAGGAAGAAGACAACTATCCGCAACCCGTGTGAAAAAACGGGGAACAGGGAATAGGGAATAGAAAAACCCGCTTGACCGGCTGGCTGCGTGTGATCGCGTCTCGACTTTGCCAAAAGAGTTTGCGGGCGGCTCCTACTGCACCATTCAAGTTCGCTGCTTATTTGCTGCTGTTTTTTTCCTTCAGATGACGACGGTTGTATCGGCTCTGAAGGAAATGAGCGGCCAAGAAATGAACGAATCTTTCAAAGATCTCATGGTGTGGCAGCGGGCAGTCCAGATGAGTCTGGAAATCTACCGGCTCACATCTTCCTTCCCAGCTTCGGAACGGTTCGGGCTCACCAATCAGTTGCGCCGAGCTTGCGTTTCGGTTGCGAACAATATCGCCGACCAATAAAATCAATGACTTATAAGCCGACATGCCCGACCCTCTAGCGTTGACCCAGGTGCTCTAGTGCCGGAAGGCGCGCCAGCGGTGGGTTTAGCACGCGGCCCCGGATGCAACACCATCCACAGAATCATCTACAGTCAGGTGATATTTCGCTCGTTGAGTTGTGGAACTTTGTGGTTCTTGAAGGGTCTGTTGTGTACAGGTCTCATGACCTGGAATTTTGTTGGAAGCACACATTTAGCTCAGCTCAGAGATACCGGAGACGATCAGTCTCCGTCACAGAGGACCGCTGGATGGAAAATGATGCTGGGCACGCCCCCGCGTTGGCGGCTGGCCGTGCATTTTCTCCCGTCTCAGATCGGTCTTCGAAACCGGGAAGACATTCAAGCCGCACTAATAATCGACAACTCTCCTGGAATGAGCCTGGCGCGCCGGGTTTCTTGCTGCCGCCAAGAAGAATGTGTAGATTCCGACTGTACTTGAGGTGAAGTCGAACTTGAGCCCCGATCTTCCCGAAGAACAGGTGCTGCCGCCAGGCCGCTTACCGCAAAATGGTTGTACTTCTCCGCAAAATCAAATGGCGTGATTCATTTTTTCCATGCTTCGCGCTATCTGTGTGCAGGAGGCAGATCCGCATGCGCGTTAGCCCTCGCAATTTCCCAAGGCCCCTTCTTAGCCATTTGTTCAACCGGACACCGCAAGCCCGCAGGATCCTGGGGCGGGGGACGGCACGGATTGCCGGAATCGCTCTCATCCTCTCTTCAGGAATTGCGGCATGGGCCACCGCAACCACAACTTCGCTCACGGTGAGCCCATCCACGCCCGTGACCGCGCAGACTGACGTCATTTTGACCGCAACGGTACTTGCGGGATCTACGCCGGTGGCTGGCGGCACGGTCGATTTTTATGACACCTATAGTCCCGGCCTGCCCATCGGCAGCAGTCAGCTAACTTCTGCCGGCAAGGCCGTGTTCCGGACAGTATTCACAATCGGCGTGCATTCCCTGACCGCAAAGTTTGAGGCAAGAGGAACCTATGCGGCAAGCGCATCGGCTGCCCAGCCGATGACCGTCACGGCCAAGGGAAACATTGCTTTTCTCAGCAACCTGATGGCGCAACAGGTGCAGGGCACCTATACGCTCACCAACAATCTTTCATTCCACGCCAAGGCCGGACCCACAGGAAGCGTCAACTTCGTCTCGCCTTCAAACAGCAACGCATCCCTTGGAACGTCCCCGCTGACCTTCCAGAGCCTGAACTTCGACCCGTACGTCCTCTACAGCACCGGCACCGCCGACGGCGCTTCGTCGGTTGTCGGAGTCGCCGCCGGGGATTTCAATAACGATGGCATTCCCGACCTGGCAGTCTCAAACAATAACAGCCAAATCGTAATCTTCCTGGGCAATGGGGACGGAACATTTGCCGCCGGGGTGCCCTATACCGCCGGGACCGAGCCCGGGGAACCTGTGGCTGTCGACCTGAACGGCGACGGCAATCTCGACCTCATATGCATTGATAACTACACGGGCGCAATGCTGGTAATGCTGGGAAATGGAGATGGAACATTTCAGGCGGCAACCTCTCCGATCAACGCCGGGGGCAATGCGATGGTGGTCGCCGACGTCAATGGAGACGGGAAACTGGACCTGGTGTTCGTCAACGGCGGATTCGACCCCGGCTTCGGTGGCGCCCCGATAGCGATTGCACTAGGGAATGGCGACGGCACGTTTCAGGCCGCGGCCTTCCTGACCAATACATTCACCGACGTTAACGCGGACGCAATCGCTATCGCCGACTTGAATGGCGATGGAATTCCCGACATTATATTCGCCAACCAAGGCTACTCCGGCATGAACATGCAAGACCTCTCAGTAATGTTAGGCAAAGGAGACGGTACTTTCGCAAATCCTGTCGACTACGCTCTTCCCGGCAACCCCACCGGGCTGGCTATTGCGGACCTCAACGGGGATGGCATACCGGATGTAGTGGTGAACAGCGATTTGTCGACCCAGGACACGTATGTCCTGCTTGGCAAGGCCGGTGGAACGCTGGCCGCCGCGGCCACATACACCTCTGGCAGTTTTGGGGGCGCAGTTCTGATTGGGGACTTCAACGGAGACGGCAAGCTCGATCTGGCCGTGCCGATCAACGATTACACCTATGGCAACACTTACGTCAATGTTCTGCCCGGAAAAGGCGATGGGACCTTCGGGACAGCATATTCGGTTGCCGGAGGCTCGGGAACCGGCGCGCCCTTGGCAGCGGACCTTGATGGGTCAGGCATGCTGAGTTTCGTCGCCGGGACTGAGGACAGCGGACTCAGCGTTACGCTCGCGAATTCGAATTATTCCGCCGAAATAACCGGCGTACTCGTAACCTCCATGGAGACCGCCCAGGCGGACTATTCCGCGGGTGCCTCAGACCCTTATAAGTCGGGCAAATCCAATGTGGAGACGCTCTATCCGTCGCAGTACTACGTTTCGTTTTCGACTCCGCCGCCCACAACGCTCACCGCAGGGCAGGCGCCCGGTGCTGTCGGCGTGACTGTGTACGTCGACGGCCAGGTGCTTACCGTCAAGAACGAAACCGTGACGCTGATCGTAACCGGCCCAGACGATTATTCTCCGAGCTATTCCGCTGTATCGTCCAATGGAATCGCAACGTTCACTACGCTTCCTCCTCTCACCAAGGCCGGAAATTACGTGTATTTCGCAGGCTCTTCAAGCGTCGTACTTATCGGGGGCGCCGAGGCAGACGAAACGGTCGTCGCCGGCGTGACCACCCCAATAGCTCTGGCGATTGTCAACAAGTTCCCCACGCCTGCCAATCCCGGTGTTGCCACTCCATGGACCATTGCGGCTGTCGATAAGAACGGCAACGCGGTGGCCACGTTTACTGGCGCCGTGACAATATCCAGTTCTGACGCAGCTGCTACATTTACTCCCGTAAGCCACACCTTCGTGGCCGCCGACGCAGGCGTTTATACCTTCCAGATCGCCTTGAAGACAGCGGGCACGCAGAGTCTGACGGCCACTTCGACGGGTTTGACAAGCGTTTCGCAAACCGGGATCACGGTGGCTTCGGCGACGGTGAAGACGACTCTGGCGGTATCTCCGGCCAGCCCGGCAGCCACCAGGGCTGTCGAGACACTGACCGCGACCGTGGTCAATGGTTCAAGCCCGCAGTATCCCGGCACGGTCGCGTTCTACGACAGTTCCCGCCTGCCGGCGCTGATCGGCACAGCGCAGTTGAGCACCTCCGGCGTAGCTCAATTCAAAACTGTGTTGCCAGTTGGCACACATCCATTGACCGCCACGTTCAATGGAACCGCGACTGCGCCTTCCAACCCATCGGCGTCGCTGTCTTATGTCGTCAACGGCACTGAAGCCTTTGCAACCAGCGGACTGCTCACGTCGACCCAATCCCCTGGCTATACCACGCTCCTGGATGCGGCGGGCTTCTTCGCGCAGCCCAAACCCACCGGGCAGGTGCAATTTATTGACGGCAATTCAGGCAATGTTCTGGGCTCTCTAACGCCGACGGGTCCTTATTACGACTTCGTGGTCGAGACTTACGACACGCGTGTCGGCACCTCCGGCTATGCCCTGGCTGCTGGGGACATCAACGGGGACGGCATTCTCGACGTCGTGGCCGTCAATTCGGCATCGACCGACAATACCGTCACTGTCTACCTGGGTAACGGATTCGGTTACTTCACCCAGACGCAGGTCTACGCGGTTGGCCATTCTCCCACCGGCATCGCGCTGGCGGATTTCAATAACGACGGCATCCTCGACTTGATCGTGACCAATACTGGCGACGATACGGCCGATGTGCTGCTGGGCAAAGGCGATGGGACATTTGGACTGCCGATCTCGGTCTCAACTGGAGCAAGTCCCACCGCAGTGGTGGTAGCCGACGTGAATCAGGACGGCAACCTGGATGCGCTCATCACCAATTCAGGCTCAAACACCATCTCCATTCTGTATGGAAATGGCGACGGCACTTTCAAATCGCAGAGCACATTGACGGTCGGGAATGCGCCCAATGGGATCGCGATTGCCGATTTCAACGAGGATGGCATTCCCGATCTGGCCGTGACTTCACTCAAAGACAGCGCATTCACGGTCCTGTTCGGCAAGGGGGGCAACCAGTTCGACACGCCGCTAACGATTGAGACAGAGGGAGGAACCTCCGCGATCGTGGCTGCCGACTTCGGCAGCGGGCATCAGGACGTGGCGGTAACCATCCCTTCAATGAACCTCACGGACGCCTTCAGCGGCGCGGGCAACGGCACCTTCGAGGAGAACGGCGGAGTCACCGGCGGCAACAACGTTGCCCAGCCCATGTCACTTGCCGTGGGTGACTTCAACCAGGATGGGATTCTGGATCTGGCGATAGGGTACGCGGGTGCAACAGGGTCCGGCGTGATTACTGTCCAGGGAAACCCCGGAGGCTTCCTGGATAACGTGACGCAACAGATGGCCTTCGGACAGTCGGTTCTCGGCCTGGTATCCGGCGACTTTCTCAACGACGGCCTGCCAACGCTGGTGGCGACCAACAAGACAATTCCCTCCTATTACAACCTGCAAGATCAGGAACTTGCCATTTCCTCGCTCGCCGATGCTCAAACCTACTCGCTGACGCTGACGCCTGTGAACATCCCGGACACGTTGCAACACGCTGTCTATGCGAAGTATGTTCCGGGACCGAACGATGCGTATGTGACCTCCTTTTCCAACAGTGTGCTGGTAAGCGGATCCCTGGCTCAGTCGGTCTTGTTCACTCCAAATCTTCCCACCACAACCTTCGCGGGTCAATTACCCGGCGGCGCGGTTACGGTCGAGGTCGTCACCGATGGCGAAGTGGAATCTAATTACAACGGCCCAGTGCAGGTGACGATTGTCGGTTTTTCCCTTTTTTACACGCAGTCCTACACCGTAAACGCGGTGGACGGATACGCGGACTTCACTAGCACCATCGTTGCGCCCACCGAAGCCGGCCTGTACGTGTATTACTGTTCCATTCCCAATACGAATGTGCAGAACAGCAGTTATGGCATCACGGTCCTGCCGGGCGCCAGCAGTCAGCTTGTTCTCTCAAATCCCTACATCACACCTGCCGCGACAGGTGTCCCGGGCGTGGTGGGCGTATCGGTGGAAGACCAGTATGGCAACCCCACTCCAGCATTCACTGGAACAGTAACGCTCACCACCTCAGACACCGCGGCGGTCATTTCCCCGGCGACCCACACCTTCACAAGCGCCGATAACGGATACGCGCCCTTCGCCGTCACATTCAAGACCGTGGGGACGCAATCCATCACCGCGACCACCTCAGGCCTGACGACCAACACTGCGAAGCAAAGCAACATCGTCGTCCTGGCGCCTTCAGTGAGCACAAGCACCGCGCTCAAGCTCTCAGCCAGCGGCAGTGTCCCCGCTGAGACCGCGGAAACACTCACAGCCACTGTGCAAACCGGCGCGTCCAAGCCGGTGACGCAGGGTGTGGTCGACTTCATCGATGCCGCAGCGACTCCTAAACTGATTGCCACCGGTGAAGTGAACAGTTCCGGCACGGCCACGGCCACGCTCATCCTGCCCGTGGGCACTCATTCGCTCACGGCATCGCTCGAGGCGCAGAATGCGTTTGCGGCGAGCACTTCGTCGCCGGTCCCGCTCACCGTCGATCCGGTGCAGAACTACATCACCCAGACCACGCTGGCAGCCACGGGAAGCGAGGCTGGCTACACCCTCAATGCGGATTTATTGGCCTACGGCAAAGCACCGCCGACAGCTACCACCCTGATGTTCCAGGACACGAGCAACAGCAACGCGGATCTCGGCTCGGCCAACCTGGGCGCCGCGACTTACGGACTTCTGCCGCAAGTGACGTTCCCCACAGGCGGCGGACCGACCTCTGTTGCGGTAGCAGATTTCAGCGGGGATGGCATCGAAGACCTGGTAATTACCAATTCCAACGACGAGACGGTAGCCGTGGAGAAAGGCAACGGCGATGGTACCTTTGGCGCGCCCAAAGTGATCTTCACCTATTCCGCCAGCTATACGCAGCAAGTGCTGGCCGGCGATTTCAACGGCGACGGGAAGCCTGACTTTGCGCTGCTCAATGGGGATGGCTCCATATTCATCGCGCTCGGCAACGGGGACGGTACCTTTGCAGCGCCAAAACAAGTGCTGGCGCCGCCTGACCCAGGCGCGTTCAACTTCAACGCCGTTCCCTATGCCATGGTATTGGGCGACTTCAATCGTGATGGCCGTCTCGATATCGCGATCACCGATTCCCTGGACAGCACCGTGCTGGTCCTGCTCGGGTACGGGGACGGCACATTCCAGACTGCGGTGGCCTACGCCGGAGAGACCACGCCGGAAGGCATTGCCGTTGCGGATGTCAACGGCGACGGGAAATCCGATCTGATCGTGACCAACTCGTTCGGGAATACGGTTTCGGTGCTGCTTGGAAACGGCGATGGGACCTTTCAGCAGCAGGTCACCTATGCGACCGGAAAAACACCCCTGGCCGTAATTGCCACCGACTTGAATGGCGATGGTGCGCCAGACCTCGCGGTTGTCAACTCTGCTGACAGCACCGTCTCCGTTCTCCTGAATAAGGGCAACGGAACATTTGCCGCACAGACGGCCTACCCCGTCGGCACCGGACCGAACGTGCTGACCGCCGCCGACTTCAACGCCGACGGCATCCCGGATCTTGCCGTCGTGAACGAATTTGACAGTACTGTGTCCATTCTCAATGGCAAGGGAAATGGAACATTCGCGGCGCAGAACGTGATGGCCACAGGCGGGTTTCCCACCGGCATCGCTTTCGGCGACTTTACCGGCGGAGGACTGAACAGCCTTGCCGTTACCAACTACTCCAATGCGACGGTGTCGATTCTGCTTGGCGCCCAAACGCTGCCTGCGACGCTGAACGATGTAGTTTTGAGCGGCGCCAGTGTTCACAATGTGGATGCGGTGTACACTCCGGGTGCAGCCGATCCATACGCGCCTTCGACTTCGAATGTCGTCGAGTTGAACGGCTCAGGCCTGGGTCCCTCGGCGACCACAACTTCAGTCACAGGCAACCCCAACCCCGGCTATCTGGGTTACGCCGTCAACTTCACCGCGACTGTGGCTTCGCCGATCGGTGTGCTGGCGACAGGCACGGTCAGCTTCTACGATGGCGCCACGCTCCTCGGGTCGTCGAACCTTGGAACGAATCGCCAAGCCACTTATTCGACAATTGCGCTCGCCATTGGCACCCACAACATCACAGCTACTTACTCCGGCGACACCAACTACGCCAAATCGACGTCGACTGTGCTGGTGGAGGTAGTTGAGTCCAGCGCGTCCATCTTCACCAGCGTGAATCTTGTTTCTTCAAGCAATCCTGCCGTCGCGGGCTCCAGCGTGAGCTTCACAGCCACCGTGTCGCCGTCGCAACTTCTCCCCGCGCTTCCAACCGGCAACATGACGTTCTTCGATGGCAGCTCCCCTCTGGTCACAGTCAAGGTCGGCTCCAACAATTCGGCCGCGTTTTCTACCTCAACGCTCGCATCTGGAAAACATACAATCTCGGCTGCCTACACCGGCGACGCAAACTACGGCGGATCCGTATCCGCCCCCCTCACGGAAGTAATCACCGGTGGAGCAGCAGCAACCGTCACCACGCTGAAGGCATCTTCGGCAAGCGTAACCGTCGGCACAAGTGTGATGTTCACCGCAACCGTGACATCGAGCGCAAGTGGCACGCCCACAGGATCGATCACTTTTGAAGATAACGGCACGTCAATCGGCACGGGCACGCTATCTTCCGGCACTGCGACTCTCAGCACAAGTGCCCTTGCGGTTGGTGCTCACCCCATCACGGCAGTGTATGGAGGCGACAGCAACTTCGCGACATCGACTTCATCGCCGGTAAGCGTGACCGTAAATGCCGCGGCTGCGCCTGTTGCTTCCTTGACCATGTCGCTCGCCTTCCCCAACACCACGGTGAACACAACGTCCTCGGCAATGGCCGCAACTCTCTCGAACACCGGCAACGCTACACTGAACATCGGCAGCGTAGCGATCGGTGGAACCAATCCCGCTGAGTTTGCGATTACTACTGGCGCCAATGCCTGCGGGGCCACGCTGGCCGCGAGCGCGAGTTGCAGTATCTATGTCACCTTCAGGCCTGCCGCGGCACAAGCCTACGCAGCAACTCTCACCGTCACAGACAATGCATCGCCAACCACACAGCAATCGAGCCTCAGTGGGACCGGTGTGCCGGCGGCTGCGCCCGTCGCCTCCTTGACCACGTCTCTCGCCTTCTCCAACACTACGGTAAACACAACGTCCTCCGCGATGGCGGCAACTCTCAGCAACACCGGAAACGCCACGTTGAACATCAGCAGCGTCGTGATCGGCGGAACCAACCCCGCTGACTTTACGATCACAACAGGCGCCAACGCCTGCGGAGCCGCGCTGGCCGCGAGTGCGAGTTGCAGTATCTATGTCACCTTCAAGCCTGCCGCGGCACAAGCCTACGCAGCAACTCTTACCGTGACAGACAACGCATCCCCAACCACACAGCAATCGAGCCTCAGTGGGACCGGTGTGCCGGCGGCTGCGCCCGTTGCTTCTTTGACCATGTCTCTCGCCTTCTCCAACACTACGGTGAACACAACGTCCTCCGCGATGGCGGCAACTCTCTCGAACACCGGCAACGCCACGCTGAACATCAGCAGCGTAGCGATCGGTGGAACCAATCCCGCTGAGTTTGCGATTACTACTGGCGCCAACGCCTGCGGCACCACGCTGGCCGCGAGCGCAAGCTGCAGTATCTATGTCACCTTCAAGCCTGCCGCGGCACAAGCCTACGCAGCAACTCTCACCGTGACAGACAATGCATCTCCAACAACCCAGTCATCGAGCCTTACCGGGACTGGAGTCACTGCAGCTGCCCCAGTCGCCTCGCTGACCGGGTCTCTCGCTTTCCCCGGCACCACGGTCGGCACAACATCCTCGGCGCTGGCTGCAACTCTCAGCAACACTGGCAACGCCACGCTAACCATCAGCAGCATCGCTATCGGTGGAACGAATCCCGCTGATTTTGCGGTCACCACCGGCACAAACGCCTGCGGAACGACGCTGGCCGCAAGCGCCACGTGCAATATCTACGTCACCTTCAAGCCCGCCGCGGCACAGGCTTACGCAGCAACGTTGACCGTCACAGACAATGCATCTCCGACAACACAGTCCTCGAGCCTCAGCGGGACCGGTGTGGCGGCGGCTGCGCCCGTAGCTTCGCTGACTCCCTCACTTACGTATCCCAATACGATGGTCGGCACAACTTCGTCGGCGCTTGCTGCAACGCTCTCAAACTCTGGCAATGCGACGCTGAACATCAGCAGCATCGCCATCGGCGGAACCAACCCGAGCGACTTCGCGATTTCAACCGGCTCAAATGCCTGCGGAACGACGCTGGCAGCGGACGCCAGTTGCTCAATCTACGTCACGTTCACGCCCGCATCGGCAACAGGCTTCTCGGCGACGCTTACCGTTACCGACAATGCCACGCCAACAACGCAATCCACCACGTTGACGGGAACCGGAACGCCACCTCCTGCGCCGGTGGCTTCGCTCACGCCTGCGACACTGACCTTCACCGCAGTTTCGGGCGCAACCACCGCTGCGCAGACGGCCACGCTCTCGAACACCGGCAACGCGACGCTGAATATCACCGGCATAACCATCGCCGGAACCAATCCAACCGACTTCGCCATCACAACCGGCGCGAACGCCTGCGGAACATCGCTGGCCGCCGATGCCAGTTGCATGATCTACGTCACCTTTACGCCGGCATCCGTCGCAAGCTTTACTGCGATACTGCAAGTGGCCGACAACGCCGCAGGCTCGCCGCAGTCGACAACGCTGAACGGCACCGGCACGCCGCCGCCAAACTTCACCATCGGTTCATCGAGCGGGGCGCAAACCATCCAGCAAGGCGGAACTGCCACCTACACCATCACGGTGACCGCGCAGAACGGAACCTTCTCGAATGCGGTCGCGCTCTCGGCCTCCGGCTTGCCAACTGGCGCAACAGGCACGTTCACGCCACCATCGGTCACGCCGGGCAGCTCATCGGCAACTTCGACGCTCAGCATTCAGACGGCTTCCACAGCGACAGCTTCTGTTCGGCACAGCCCCGCATGGCCGCTGGCTGGTTCTGCGCTGGCGATGATCAGTCTGCTCTTCCTTCCCGGCAAGCGGCGCAGGCGTTGGATCACCACGGCGATTCTGCTCATTGCATCGCTCGGCGCCTTCACGGCGTTGACCGCATGCGGCGGCGGATTCGCGCTCACGCAGCCGGCGCAAAGTTACACAGTCACCGTCACCGGCACCAGCGGAACCGACGTTCAGACCACAACCGTGCAACTCACCGTGCAGTAAGAGGAGACCGACATGCGACTCACGAGCAAACACACTTTCGTTCTGTTGCTGGCCATTGCTGCGGTCTCCGCGAATCAAGTCCGCGCGCAGGCGCCGCAAGCGGCGCCCGACAAGCCGCTTCGGTCGGAACTGGCCATCGACTATAGCTACGCGCGCAGCAACGAGCCTCCCGGCGGATGCACATGCTTCAACTTGAACGGATTCAGCGCGACATACGCCTGGCCGGTGAAGCCCGGACACTTCGCGCTTGCAGGGGACATCACCGTTTTGCATGCCGGCAGCGTCTCTGCATCCAGCGAAAGCCTCACGCTGAGCACGTTCACCGCGGGCGTGCGCTATCTTCTCCCCGTTCACCACTCGCGCGTCCAGCCCTTCGGCCAGGTGCTCGCAGGGCTGGTGCACTCCTCCGGCACTGTGGTTGAAGGCAGCAACCCTGGCGCAGCCAATGCCGGCGCAGCTTTCGCTTCCAACATAGGCGGCGGGCTCGACCTCAAAGCCAATCGCCGCTTCGCCATCCGCCTCATTGAAGCCGACTACCTGCTCACCACCGTCGACAACAGCAGCAACAACCACCAGAACAACCTTCGCATCAGTGCGGGCGTGGTGATTCGCTTCGGGAACAAATAACCGCGGATTCAAAGCCTGGGAGACGTAGGAAAAATTGCGATGAAGCGCGCCGTCAATTTCGAATGTTTTGGGTCATGGGCTGACCCCACAAACTGAGACAGAAGCGTACTGGAAATTGTAGCGGTCCAAGCCGTCAAGTTCAACCGGTGATCGTTCTCGGAGGCAGCGCGCAGCTATTTTTTCCCAAAGCGTATGATCGCTTTTGCGGTTGGGGCTGGGTTTGTACCAGGTTGTCTACCTTCTTCGATTTCGCTTCGAACACGACGGCAGCATGGAAAAACCGACATGCATCAAGGGCGGCCGCGACCGTGCTCGGGATTTGCTGATCGCCCTCAGCTCCTTGTTCAAAGTCCTTATGAAGCTTTCTGGCGTGAGCGCTTCTTATCCAAATACATGGTAGCGTCGGCTTCGGCGATCAGCTGCTGCATGTTCTCACCTCGATGCCATTCGGCAGCTCCAATCGACGCATCGACCTGGATGATAACGTCGCTTTTGCCGTCTCCTCGAAGCGTGTACTTGCCGAGCACCCACTGCTGTACTCGTTCCATGCGCGCGTTGGCCGATTTCAAATTGCATGGAAGAATGACGATGAATTCGTCTCCACCCCAGCGGCCCACGAGGTCGCCTGACCGGGAATTCGATTGCAACTCTCTTGCGAATTGCTTGAGCACGTCGTCCCCAGCCAGGTGTCCGTACTGGTCGTTGATCTGCTTGAAGTGGTCCAGATCGATCATCGCAATGCAGAATTCCTGGCCACACTCGATGTTCCACCGGATTCGCTCTTCAATACTGCGCCGATTCGCAAGATCCGTGAGCGGATCTTTCAAGACCAGATCCTCGACCGACTTGAGCCTCGCTTCGTAAGTCGAGACCTCGGCGCGCAGCTCTTCCACCAGTTGCTGGTTATCCCGGGTCATTTGATCCACGGTGGTCTTCAGTTCCTCCACCCGCTCCACCAGAGATGACCTGATCTTCGTCAGATCGTTTAGATCGGCAATCCTTTCCAGGCGACTGGTCAGATCGGTGAATTGGCTCGAATAGCCTTGATCACGGCTGCCGACAGCCTCGGCGGTCTTCGCCATGGCGATGAGTAGTTCCTTCACCTCGTCGGCTTGCGCCTTAAATTGTCCGGAGGTTCGCGTTCCCCATTCCTGCAGTTGGACTTCAACCTGCTGTTCGGTCCGCTTCAAGAATTCAGGGGAATAGCCGACTGACAATCGATGCTCAATTCCTCGCATCGACTTGTCCAGATCCGCACCGAGGACCGGTGAAATCTGAACGGCAACTTTACCGATTGCCAGCAGGGCGGCGCGATAGCACTCCATGGTCGGGGATGAAAGTTCATCGCGTTCCGGAGCTACAATCGATAGTCCGGGTTCATCTGAGTCAAGGTACTTCTTGATTGAAATCATTCGAACGTTCTCCACTGTCCACCATGCGGGCATCCGCTTGGAGCGGAATGCCCCGGAACTAATCCGTTAGTCTGTACGGCTCGGCTTGCCATCCGGGTCACAAAACATCGTCTGGCCGTTTGCGTTCACCCCGCATAGCGGGTGCGGCCGCCGCTTAGGAATTTCGCGGGGCCGGAAGATCAACACATCCAACCGGAAGACAAAAAGAGCCACGAGAGCAATAAAAGGAACTCCAACCAGAATTGCGTCTCTACCCGACATAAGAATCTCTCCGCTCATGGTGCCTCCATAAAAAATCAGGACTTCAATGTTGCTTCCCCGCGGCTGGCTGCCTCGCCGCAGCTCCAGCTGCGGCCTGCGAAGTAGCTTGAGCGCAGAAGTGCATGTAACATGCGCAGGGTGTTTGAGCTACTATCGGCATCTTCCTGCCGATTTTCCAGCCGACTGCATTAATTTTGCTTTCTTGTTTCAGGAAAATGATCGCGGGCGTTGAGCATCGCACCCGCCAGTTGCATGTGAAGGGAATTTTCTTGGTGTGCGGCGCCTGCGCTCAAACCCGGCTGCTCGAGCTGACCATTGAGATCAGTCCGCGCGCACACTGGGGGCGGGCTCAATTGAAGCACTTTCGAGTTGTGCAGCGGTTTTGACCGCGTCCACGGGTTTGCTGAAATAGTAGCCCTGGACGTCAAAGCATTGCTGCGCCTGAAGAAAGGATAGTTGCGCCTCGGTCTCCACGCCCTCGGCAATCACTTCGAGATTCAGCGCTTTGGCCATCTTGATAATGGCTTTGGTAATAGCGGCGTCGTCTGGACTCGCCGCCACATCCTCGATGAAGGAGCGGTCGATCTTGAGCCTGTTCACGCGGAACTTGCGCAGGTAGCTGAGGCTTGAATAGCCGGTTCCAAAATCGTCGATCGTCAGCTTGACTCCCATTTCTCTCAGATCCTGGAGGATCGAGAACATCACGTCTGCGTTCGTGAGCAACAGGCTCTCCGTCAGTTCCAGCTCCAGGTATTTCGGCTCAAGTCCGGTGTCCTGAAGGACTCGGCGAACGACTTCGGGGAAACCTTGTTGACGAAACTGAACAGCGGATACGTTTACGGCAACCGGCACTGCGGGAAGCCCGCTGTCCTGCCACTTCTTGGCCTGGGCGCATGCGGTTCTCAACACCCATTCTCCGATTGGCACAATCAATCCGGTATGCTCAGCAACGCCGATGAATTTGGCGGGGGGCACCAGCCCCAGAGTTGGATGCTGCCAGCGAAGCAGCGCCTCCAGCCCGGTGATGGTCTTGGTGCGAATATCCACTTGCATTTGGTACACCAGGAACAATTCGTTCCTGTCCAGCGCCATGCCCAAACCGTTTTCCAGTGTCAACTGCTCCTTGATCGGGACATTCATCTCCGCCGTGAACAGCCGGGCCACGTTGGGTCCATGCTGCTTCGCCGAGTAGAGGGCTACGTCCGCATTCTGAAGCAACTCTTCCGCGTCCGACCCTTGCTCGGGAAACAGGCTGGCCCCAATGTTGAAAGGGATGTTCATCGAATGGCCCATGATGGAAAACTTAGCGGTCATCTCGGCGATCACTCGTTGAGCGGTTGCCATCGCATAGCCGGCGTCCTGGATGCTGGTCAGCACAATCGCAAATTCGCCGCCGCCAACTCGCGCCACAATACCCTTTTCGCCCACGCTCCGCTTGATCCGTTCCGCGGTTTCCCGCAAAAGACGGTCGCCAAACGAGCTTCCGAAGGAGTCGTTCATGATTTTGAAGCGGGCAAATTCAAACAGCAGCAGCGCGGCGCTCTTCTTTCTTCTCCGCAGAACAGTGAGCACCTCCGCGAATTGCAGGTCGAAGAGCGTTCGATTAGGTAGTCCCGTGAGAGCGTCGTAATAGGCCAGGAACCGCATTCGTTCCTCGGTGCTCTTGCGCTCGGTGATGTCATCCGCGGTTCCTTCGAAATGCATCACCTGCCCGCGAGCATCCCGCACGATCCGAATGTTCAGCGATAGCCACTTTTGGGCGCCATCGCGACATCTGACTTGCGCCTCGATGCCGCTTGCCTTGTCGTTCGACTCGAACAGGCCCATCCACTGCTTCAGCAGGCCGGGCTCAACAAGCAACTGTTCCGCAATGTCCGGGACCTCCGCCATGAATTGCTGCGGGGCATCGTATCCGCAGATCTCCGCCATCCTGCGATTCAAGCTGAGGGGCCGGCCCGCCGGACTGATGTGAAACATTCCGACCTGTGCATCCTCATAAATGGACCGGTATTCCTCTTCTGCATCGTGGAGTCTGTCGATGGTGTTTTCGTACTGGATCAGCAGTTGATTCACTGATTCCAGAGCCTCATGACGCGCCTCATTGAGAGGGCGGGTGCGCCTGCGCTCGCGGAACGGCTGTAGCCGCGCGGAGTTGGCTGTCCCGTTGGCCTTGTCGCCCTTGATAGTCGTGGCGCTGGAATCAGGGCCGCAACCGTGGAGCGGCTCCTTGGCGAGCCCAGTGGAATGCATGACCTTTAATCGGCAAGGCGCAGGGGACTTTTCAACGGCTGCGGGGTGCCTCCGGTAACTGTCTCCGCTCCGGTCAGGCCAAAAAGCTCACATTAGCGGTCGGATGTGCACATCCTATCTCACGCTAACTAATTCATTCTAATAAGGCGTAAAGAGAACCGAGGTGTGTCTCGTCTGGGCTGTCCGATGTACGACTTTAGTGGTAGAACCTGGTCAGTGGGTGCGATCAAAACGCATGAAGCTTGAGGCGTTTGCACGGCGGTAGCGAGGATTGCAAAATGTGTACCGGCAGATTCCTGCAGCTAGAAAATTCTCCCCGACATGCCGATAGTCAACGGACGTTCTGATCTCCAGACCGCGAACCCTTTCTGCGGGTTCAGCTCAGGAGCCCGATCCGCAGTTCGCGCGGACGGCAGCGGGGAAAACATGCTTGCGATCGTTGGAGTAGTCATCGTACTGGGCGCAGTGCTGGCCGGCTTCATGATGGAAAAAGGGCCGCTCATGGTTCTGATGCAGCCCTCGGAGTTTGTGATCATCGCCGGCGCGGCGTTCGGCGCCCTGCTGGCGGGCAATCCGGTGCGCGTGTTGAAAAAGATAGGGACCGGCCTGATGCGCACGCTGGCAGGATCGAGAATGTCGAAGAAGATCTACCTCGATACCCTCAAGATGATGTTCCAGCTCTTCATGAAGGCTCGCAAGGAGGGGATGGTGGGAATCGAAAGCGACGTTGAGGATCCGGAAAAAAGTCCTCTGTTTTCGAAATATCCAAGCTTCCTCAAGGACCATCACTCTCGCGACTTCGTGTGCGACACGCTGCGCATGGCCATCACCGGAGGCGCCACGGCATTTGACCTCGATCAGATGATGGAACTGGATATGGAAGTCCATCACGCGGGTGAAAACCAGCCGGTGGCGGCGCTCACCACCACGGCCGATTCATTGCCGGGCATGGGGATTGTGGCAGCCGTGCTGGGCGTTGTGCTGACCATGAGCGCGCTCGGAGGGCCCCCGGAAGCGATCGGCCAAAAAGTGGCCGCGGCGCTGGTGGGAACGTTCCTGGGCATCCTGCTGTGCTATGGAATGGTGGGCCCGATCGCAGCGAACATGGGCAAGATCGTGGAGGACGAACACTCGTATTATCACGTGCTGCGTGTTGTGATGCTCTCTTTCATCAAAGGTATCTCTCCCATCCTCGCGGTAGAAATGGGACGCCGCGCTATTCCCGAGCATCTGCGGCCGACCTTTCAGGAAATGGAAAAAGCCTGCCGCGAAAAAGATGAGCCAGTCGCGGAAGCAGCAGCAGCGGAACAGGCAGCATAACCATGATGCGGAAGGCTTGAGAGCGTGGCAGAGTCATTACAGCCGATCATCATCAAGAGAAAGGCGCTTCACAGCGCTCCTCATGGGGGCGCATGGAAGGTGGCTTACGCCGATTTTGTGACGGCGATGATGGCGTTGTTCATCGTGCTGTGGCTCTTGAGCGCCAGCAAGGAAGTCCAGGTGACGGTCGGCGGATACTTCCGTGATCCGCGTGGTTCCTCCAAGAACGTGGGAAACAACAAGGCCGGATCCGACTTTATTCCGGTGAAGAAGCAGGACATGGAGAAGTTGAAGGAACAGATTATCAAGTCGATCCACCACGTGGACCCAATGGACAAACTGAAAAACCATATTGAGATTACGATTACTGAGGAAGGACTGCGCATTGAGCTGATGGAGTCGGCGAAGGGTACATTCTTTGAGTTGGGTAGCATACAACCGACCCCTGCGCTGCGTGACCTGCTGCAGGTGCTGTCCCAGGAGCTAGGCAAGCTTCCCAACAAGATATCCATCGAGGGGCACACCGATTCCAAGCCCTATTCGGGGATCAAGGCTTACGACAATTGGGATCTCTCGTCTGATCGGGCAAACGCAGCCCGGCGATTGATGCAGAGTCAAGGCATTCAGCCGAACCAGATAACCCAGATTCGTGGTTTCGCCGATCAGCGCCTTCGTCTGCCGCAGCAACCAGACGACCCATCCAATCGCAGAATCTCGCTGATCGTTCAGTACCTGGTGAATGAAGGGTCCGAGCTTCCTCTTCCGGCGGACCTCATGCAGTCGAAGCAACCGATGACAGCGAAGTAGAGACCTGTCGGAATCAAGGATCCCTGGAACTTGTCATGGACTCTTGCGGCGGATTCGATCGCGAAATGCAATCGAAATAGATTCTAGGAGTCCTTTAGAAGAACAGGCCCGGACCGGGTCTGGGGGACAGCAAGGGATTCGACGAGATGAGCCAGCTCGATCTGCTCTGCCTCTGAAGAGTAGATGAACTCCAGGCCGCAATACTTCGCTCCAACATGGGCGACGCGCACCCGGAACTGCAGCGTTCGGCCCTCGAAACTTATGAACAGGGTTCCGCTGGAATTCGAATGAAGCGGCTCACCTAGGTTGACCTTCAATCCTTCTTTGCTGATTTCTGTGCAGCGCCCCGTCAGCGCGATATTCCGTTCAGTGAACCGAACGGGAAGATCGACGGAGAAGCGCGCAACTCGATATTCAAATCTCTGCATGATTGACTCGGGTCTGCCAGGAGCAAAGCCACGTATTACTATCGGCTGTGAATGGAAAAATTAAAGCCGATTCGCAGAAAAACTATCGCGGAAGATGTTTTCTTCGCGGCAGCTCGCCGATGGCGCGTCCGTGCACAATCGATTGCGTTTGGGCATTACCTGAGCAAAATGCAAAAGCACTCACTCAAAGAGTTAAAGCCGCAATTTCCACATTCGCGCCGGAAAATGGTCAATTTTGGGCAGAAGTGTCTGTTGTTTTTTGCAACAGCGCAAGGTACTATGAGCCACATTGGTAATCGATGAGAGGGCCCATCCGGTTGAATATCGCTGAGCGCAACACGCCAATAGTACCCCGAAGCAACATGGGGTTCATTACTCCGGCCGGTCGCAGTCTTCTCATTGTGGAAGAGGACGTGCCTCTGGCCAACTTCCTCAGCCGGGAACTTCACGAGAGCTCTTTTTCCGTGGATTTGGTCTACGACGGGGAGACGGCGTGGAGCACGCTGCGGGAACAGCGCCGGCACGATCTGTTGATCGTTGAGTTGAATCTCCCAAAACTGGATGGCCTGACATTGCTGAAGCGCGTGAGGCTGGCTCATCCACGTTTACCGATGATGGTGTTGACTGCCCGCAGCCGCGTTGAGGACAAGGTGGCCGCTTTCCAAAGCGGCGCGGATGATTTCCTCGCCAAGCCATTCTCGGTCATGGAGCTCATTGTGCGAGTCCATGCCCTGCTGCGGCGGCATTCCTGCCTGATCCAAAATACATCCAGCGTGGGCGGGTTGACGCTGAACAGGGAGGAGCGCCGGGTGGAGCGTAACGGCCGTCGAATCGAATTGACGCCGCGCGAGTTCGCCATCCTGGAATTTATGATGCGCAACGCCGGGCGTCCCGTTTCGCGCGCCACACTCGCTGAAGAGGTGTGGAACGCGCCCAGCCGTCCTCCGACCAACATTGTGGATGTCTACATGAAATACGTGCGCGACAAGGTGGACGGCCCGGGAGAACCCCGGCTGATTCACACCATTCGCGGCATCGGATACGAACTGCGCGAGGACTGGGGAATGACAAGCACCAAGCTCGATCCATCGCAGTGGGCTGCAAGTGCCTAAGGGTTTCGTGATCGCAATAAGAGACGGTGCGGATAGTGCGCCAGCCGTTGAAGATCACCACCGGGAGCATCATGATTTAAGCGTGAATCTCCCGGCATCATCGCACTGGTAGTGCCTAGACCAACGCTTGGGGGCTTGGAATAGGATATGCAGTTGCGTTACTTGCCTAGGTTTGTGTTAACGCTTACATCCTCAGGGCGTCGCCCTGGAATAGCCTGGAGCGCGTCCCTGCGGCGCGCCGTAATAGGCCTCCAGAACCGGCGCGCTCAAACATGACATTTGGATGGCTCGCGTGTTCTCGCCTGGTCTAGGCGAGTCCGCGTTGCCAGTGGTGTGAACCGGAACGATCGATCGCGGATCGTTGTCACGGCGTAAGAGAGCCCTTGGGTTTTGCGCATGATTTCTCCACTGAAAGAAGCATCGATGGCAAGCAGTCAGAACATGGGAATCCCTTCGTCTAATTTCGCTCGCGCCGGAGATCGATTTCCGATCGATGTCTACATCGTGAGTCCGAACCCCAGAATCTGTGAGATGCTTCAGGCCAAGCTGGTCCCGCCGCGTTGGAACGTGATCCTGGCAAGAAGCGGGACTTGCGCGCTGGAGTTGCTCTACAAAGGCGGATGTGATGAAGCAGTGCTGCTGCTGGACCCGATACTGCCGGATTTGGAATCCAACGAATTTCAACGAATCGTGAAGGATCGCATTCCCAATACTCAGATATTGATGTTGAACTCCCATACCGGCCAACTGCTCGTAGGGAGCACTTCGGCGACTCGCTTATCCAACTGGATCGTCGACGCGGTCAACTGCGGAGTCGCCATCCAGACCGGCGCCAGTCCGGAGAGCGGCGCGGAAGATGCGCGCTACCGGGCGGAGTGCAGAATCAATCTGCGCGGCATGATTGGCGACTCAGAGCCGATGCAGCAAACGTATACCTTGACACGGATGGTTGCGCCCAGAGACACCACCGTTCTGATCACGGGCGAAAGCGGCACCGGCAAAGATCTGGTCGCGCAGGAGATCCACCAGGTTAGCCCGCGTAGAAAGCAGCCGTTTGTTGTGGTGAATTGCTCGGCCATTCCAGAGACGCTGTTGGAGGCGGAACTCTTCGGCTATACAAAGGGATCCTTCACCGGCGCAATGCAATCGCGGATTGGACGCATTCAAGCAGCGCACGGGGGCACCCTGTTTCTCGATGAAATTGGGGACATGCCGCTCTCGCTGCAAAGCAAAATTCTCAGATTTCTGGAACAGGGGGAAGTGCAGCGGCTGGGCTCCAACGATAACTTCAAAGTCGATGTGCGCGTGGTGGCGGCGACCAATGCCGACCTGAAGAAAATGGTCGCGGAGGGACGGTTCCGGGAGGATCTCTATTACCGCGTAGCGGTGTTCACCATCCACCTGCCTCCCCTGCGGGACAGGATGGGCGATCTCGAAGATCTGGCGGTGGCCTTCGCCGCGCGGTTCCGTCCAGGAGTTGCGCTGGGCCGTGAGGCCCTGGAGATTCTGGCTCAGCATCGTTGGCCGGGCAACGTCCGTGAGTTGCGCAACTCGATCGAACGGGCGACCATCCTCATGGGTACGGGGCAGGAAATCAAGGCCGAACACATTTTTATTTAATGCGCTGTTCAATAATGAGCATTTTGCGAGTGTTCTCCTGATTTAGTCCCAGTTTGGCACTCGTCGTGCATCTGCAATAGGCAAATGCTTCCCAGTTCTCATGCGGCTCCAATAATTGCTGCCGGCACTGAGCCCCTCTATGGCTCAGGGCTTCTCGCGGATGCATTTTCGGAATTCATCTCCGCGTCGTCGCTGCTTGAAGCTTCCTACCGCGATCTGCAGCGGGAGGTGAGGCATCTTGGCATCGAGTTGGCAGAACGCAACGCCGCGCTCACCAGAAGCCTGGCGGAGAACGACAGGATGCGCGCCGCGCTGCAGCAAATCATCGATTCGATGCCGTGCGGAGTCTTGGTTCTCGACACCGCCGGGACCATCGTAATGATCAATCCGGAGGGTCGCAGCCTGCTGGCGCTTGGAAGCGCGCATGTGGCGGATTTGCAGACTCTTTCCGCGGTGAGCCGGATCGATTTCGAATCTCTCCAGGCTGGGTCCGAAGCAGAATCCGAAGACCGCCTCGACAGGGAGCTGTGCATTTCTTCCGCCTCCGGAAAGCGTTGGCTGGCAATCGGTAATAGGAAGCTGTCCTGCGTGTCTGCGAGCCAGGAGCTCGTGAGCGGCAGAACCATCCTGAAGAGCATATGGATTCTACGGGACATCACGGCCGGAAAGCTGGCAGAGCAGGAGCGCGAAGCCGCGCGAAGTTCGATGGCGCTCGCCGAAGTTTCCACGACCCTGGCCCACGAAATTAGAAATCCGTTAGCGAGCATGGAATTGTTTGCCGGTTTGATCGCCGAGGATCCCGGGAATCGAGGGCAATGGGTTTCGCATCTTCGCGCGGGAATTCGCCTGCTCTCCGGCACGGTGAACAATGTGCTGAGCCTTCACGGCGGAGCTAATCCGCACCTTGCTCCCGTTGATCTGAACGCCTGTGTCCAGAGTGGCGTCGAGTTTGTACGCCCCATCGCGGAGCAGGCCGGTGTGGCTCTTGTCTTCGCGGAAGATGGCGGTCAACTGACAATTCAAGGCAACGAAAACTTGCTTCGCCAGGTCGTTCTCAATCTCATTTGCAACGCGATTCGCCACACTCCTGCGGGCGGGAAGATCGAGACCTCGACACGGAGGGTGTCGCGGCATGGAGCTATCCGCGCGCTGGTTGAGGTTGCCGATACAGGCTGCGGAATTCCCGATTACCT
>Ga0302324_100001765_pt1 | contig 51658 bp, 47 predicted proteins | sample Palsa_T0_1_FD_201949 | JGI IMG/M metagenome (GOLD analysis project Ga0302324, IMG submission 201949) | Peat permafrost microbial communities from Stordalen Mire near Abisko, Sweden - Palsa_T0_1 | ecosystem: Environmental > Terrestrial > Soil > Palsa > Peat permafrost | place: Sweden: Abisko...
TGGACGTCGGCGATCGCACAGGAGGGGCCGATGGCGCCGTGGTTTTGGTACGGCCATTCATAGGTCGCATGGAATGCGCGTCCCCGTGCCAGCGCCGCATCGGCTGTGCCTTTTTCGCGCAAGACACGCGGTGTGCTCGCAATCGCACGGACCGCAGCGTATAACGCCGCCGGCGTTGCGGGATATGCCGTGCCGCCGGTCCATGTAACCTTGAGGTCGCGCGCTGCGCGAATTGCGTGCCACTCCGAGCGTGCGACAACGCCGACGAAACCGCCATCCGTAACGACGGTGATTTTCTCCGGAATTGACGACAACGCCGATTGGTCGACGTGGACTGCCGTCGCGCCGGCCGAGGGCGGCCGGACGACACGGCCGTGCAGCATACCAGGAATACGCAGATTCTGCATATACGCATACGTGCCGGCAATCTTTGCCGGAATATCCACGCGCGGGACGGACCGGCCGGTCGCGACATATGCGAAGGCCGCGTCGTGGGGTGCGCTCGCCGGAATATCGCCCGGTATCGGACGCCCGCCGATCAACTCGCCGTACGTCATCCTCTTGCCCGGCGCGCCGGCCGCGGTCACGACGCCGTCGCGTGCGACGCACGTCGACGCATCGACGCCGAGCTGCGTTGCGGCCATCGCGAGCAACGTCTGGTATGCGGCTGCCGCAGCTTGCCGCACCGGAACCGAGCCCGTCGCCAGACTCTGACTACCGGACGTGTAACCTTGATTGGGACTGCGCGCCGTGTCGGCCGCAATGACGATGATGCGTTCCACCGGCAGGCGCAATTCATCGGCGACGAGTTGCGCGATCGCGGTATCGATACCGGTGCCGAGTTCGACTTTGCCGTAATACAGATGCACGCTGCCGCTGGGACCAATCGAGAGCCACGAGTCGACGTGCGGGATCGCCGGCGGTGCGAGGCGCCCATTCTGTTCAACGACCGCCGACAACGTCGGTGCGGGAGCCGGTGCCTGCCCCATGGTCGCAAACGATACGACGAGTGCGCCCGACGTGCGCAAGAAGTCCGCGCGGTCAATGGCGTTCATGCCGAGTTCCGAGCTGCGCGCGCGACCGCCCGCAAAATGCGCAAGTGCGTGCCGCAGCGGCAAAGATTGCCGGCCAGGGCCTGCTTGATATCGGTTTCGGTCGGCCGTTTGTTTTTGCGCAAGAGCGCCGTTGCGGACATCATCATGCCGGGAATACAGTAGCCGCATTGCGCGGCTTGTTCGGTGACGAACGCTCGCGCGAGCACGCCGGGCTTCTCCACCGTACCGAGGCTCTCCACGGTCTCGATGTGACTGTCCGCGACGGCCGCCACTGGTATCGAGCACGATCGCACGGCTGTGCCGTCCATGAGTACCGTGCATGCACCGCACTGCGCAAGACCGCACCCGAATTTTGGCCCATCCATCCCCATGTCATCGCGCAACGCGTAGAGCAGCGGCTGGTCGGGGTCGGCTTCGACCGTCCGGTGCGCGCCGTTAACGGTCAGGTGAAATTGTGCCATGGGCGGCTCCGGTTTCGGGCAAGAAGGCGGTTGTCTCCGCCTTTCGCGCGCGTGCGGTTTTCCGCCTCGAAAAGGGGCTCGGCGTCGTCGCCCAGCAGAACGTCAAAGCGATCTTCGAACCGCCGAACAGATAGCTGAGAAAGGTGCGTTCATGTCTGACGAAACGAAACCGTCCGTTTCCCGCGGTGAAGCGATCAAACGCCTGAGCGTCGCTCCCGTTATCGCACTGGGTGTCGCTGCAACGATGTCGGCCGCGCAAGCCGCCGACAACAAGAAGCAGTTCAAGTACCAGGGTACGCCGAGCAAAAGTAACCAGAAGTGCTCGCAGTGCCGGCTCTTTAAACCTCCGTCCGGCTGTCAAGTCGTTACCGGAAAGATCAGCCCGAACGGCTGGTGCATCGCCTGGGTGAAGCGCTAGAGCGGCACGTTAATAACGCTTGTAGGGCAAGAATTTGCCCGAGAGCGTCAGCTTCACGCGGTCGCCTTTGGGGTCGGACGTGCGTTCCATCGACATGTCGAAATCGATGGCACTCATGATGCCGTCACCGAACTCTTCTTCGATGAGCGCTTTCCACGTTGTACCGTAGACTTGCACTAATTCGTAAAAACGGTAAACGAGCGGATCGGTCGGCGGCCCGGGCGGGAGCGAGCCCCGGTACGGGATTTCGGTGAGCATCTCGCGCTCTTCGTCGGTGAGCTTGAGGAGCGCCGCTGCTTTTACGGCTTCCTGCGGCGTCAGGCGCATCTGGCCGAGAAGTGCGGCGGTCGTCATGATCGGCGACCCGTCGCCGATCGCGCGCGCGATGTCGCGCCACGAGCTTTTCGTCACCCGCTTGTAGGTGCGAATTTTCTCGGTCAAGTCCTCACGCGTCATCGGTTACACTCCATAATTACGTTCGTATCGCAGTGGCACGCACATTGTGAACGGGTAACGTACCTTCACTGAGCCGGCTGCCGCGACGTGATTCGCGCAGTGCAATAATTTCGGCGGCGATCGAGATGGCCGTTTCTTCCGGCGTACGCGCGCCGATGTCGAGGCCGATCGGCGCACAAATGCGTGCGATGTCTGCTTCGCTGATGCCCGCGGCACGTAAATGGTCGATGCGGTTCGCATGCGTGCGACGGCTCCCCATCGCGCCGATGTAGCCGGCGTCGGTCCGAACGGCAACTTGAAGTAGCGGGATGTCGAATTTGACGTCGTGCGTGAGGATGATCAACGCCGTGCGCTTGTTAACCGCGACCGTTTTTAAGAATTCGTCCGGCCATGCGACGACGATTTCATCGGCGTCCGGAACGCGCGCTTTGGTAGCGAAGATCGGGCGCGCGTCGATGACGGTAACGGTGTAGCCGAGATACTTGCCGATACGTGCCATCGCACGCGAGAAATCAATGGCGCCGAAGATATACATATTCGGTTTGGGGGCGTACGCGGCGATGAATAGACGAACGTCCATTCCGACCGGCTCACCGTCCTCGCCCAGCGTCCGAAGCGCTGTTTCGCCGGCCGCCAGGAGCGCCCGCGCTTCGCCTGCACCCGCGACGTTGAGTCCCGGCGTGCCGAGATCGCCAAGCGCGTCATCTTCAAAAACAAGCAGCTTCGCACCCGTATATGCACCGTCGAGCCGCGTGACAAGCGCGACGGGAGTGTCGTTGCGTATCGCGTCTGCGAGGCGTTCGAAGATCACCAGTCGAGTCGCTCCACGAAGACATGAATCGTCCCGCCGCACGTCAACCCGACGGATATCGCGTCGGCATCGCTGATACCATACGTCACCAGACGCGGGCGGCCGGTCGCGATGGCATCTTGCGCTTCCTCATAGACGGCCGCTTCGACACAGCCGCCGCTAACCGATCCCGCCACGTCGCCGCGCTCGTTCACGGCGAGCGCCGCACCGGGATCGCGCGGAGCCGACTTTTCGACCTCGACGACGGTCGCGACGGCCACCCGCTGGCCTTCGTTGCGCCAGCGTTCGATTGCGTCTACAATATCGATCATCGATGTATTCCTTCGATCGCTCGGCGACCGTGTCGAGTGTACGCAACGTATGACCCCAAACGAAGGCGTCGAGATACGACAGCGCCGCCGCCATGCCTCCGGCGAGTCGCCGGGCGGGTACGGATGGATGACCGGTCCCGTGATAGAAGCAGCGGCGCTTGAGCGAGGTTACGAACGAGCGACTGCACAGGGGCGCCGTCGCGGAAGCGCCTTTGGCGATGACATCGTCGTCGCCGATCAGTGCCCACGTGTACGGTGGACGGCACCGGCTGCACACGCTTACCGATGGGCTCGTGCAACTCGTCGTGGACGCCGAACTCAAGAAAGGCACCCTGGTTTCGATCGACGATGGGAATATCCCGGCCAACATCCAGGGGGAGCAACCCGGGAAGGGCTACATGCTCTATGGCTTCGGTCACGACGTGGTGTTCCCGTACGCGAAACTCTCGCCGCCCGCCGCGGCTTCTGCGGATTCGAAGGAGCACTACGACATGGGGCTCCTTGTTTCAGCGAACATGGCGATGCGCCAAGCCGTTCCACAGGACCGCGAGGATGGGAAAACGGTTTTCAATTCCGCAAAGTCACGCAACGCACTGAACTACAGCGTGCACGCCGCGTCCGAAAGTATCGACAACGTCGAACGCCACGCCGCGATGGTGTATACGAACATCATCGCGCAGCATCCATTCGATAACGCAAACGGGCGCGCAGCGCTGTTCGCAGTATATGCGACGTTTTACGAAGCCGGCTGGATGCTCAACATGGAGCCGGCGGAATTGTATGGGCGGACGACTGGTGCGGCCGATTCTATGCAACTTGATTTTAACGATGGGACCGATCTTGCGGATTTTCGTGCGTACTTCATGAACTACATCAGCGATAGCGCGGAGGAGGTCGAGGATCGCACGCCGGCTGGAAAACGAGTCTACTACGCGGACATGATTCCCAAGATCGCGGCGGCGTCAGCCGTGGCGAACGCCAAGCACGCCGGCCACGAAGATTTTGAAATTGACCGAGATACCGGGAAAGGCGAATTTCAGAAGCTCCGTAAAGCCCGTGTCGATGCGGCTGCGGGCGACGGCGCAGCGGCAGCTGCGGCCACCGGCGAAGCGACGGCTGCGGCCACGGCCACCGGCGTAGGAACGGCCACCGCACCCGTGAATGCAGGCGGGGCCGCGACGCCTGCCGCCTCTACGCTCAACGTCAAGACCGGTGCCGGTAAATGAAATACATCGATCATGGAGCGGGTGGCGATCCCGGCGTTCTGCGGGTTGCTGAAGGTCCTAGGCCCGAGGTTCGCCCCGGCTGCGTCATCATCGAAGTGCAATATGCCGGTGTCAACGGTCCCGACATTTTGCAGCGCAAGGGGTTATATCCGCCGCCGCCTGGAGCATCGCCCGTACTCGGCCTCGAAGTCGCGGGACGCGTCGCCGAGATTGCACCGGACGTGAACTCGCTGCGCCTGGGTGACATGGTGTGCGCGCTGACGCCCGGCGGCGGGTACGCTGAATATTGTCTGGTCGATGCGTCAAACTGCCTGCCGATTCCGTGCGGACTGACGGCGCGCGAAGCGGCGGCGATTCCCGAAACATTCTTTACGGTCTGGACGAACGCGTTCGATCGCGGCCGTCTCGCTTCGGGCGAGACGCTGCTGGTGCATGGCGGCTCGGGTGGCATCGGCACGACGGCGATCCAGCTTGCGAAGGCGTTCGGCGCGCGCGTATTTACAACGGTGGGAAGCGCCGAGAAAGCGGCGTTCTGCGTGAAGCTCGGCGCCGAGGCCGCCATCAACTATCGCGAGCAAGATTTTGTCGCTGAGGTAACGCAATTGACGCACGGCGAGGGAGTGGATGTCATTCTCGATATGGTCGGCGCGCCGTACTTCGAGAAGAACCTCGGCTTATTGGCTACGGACGGCCGGCTCGTGCAAATCGCCGTGCGCGAAGGGAATAAAGCAACGCTCAATCTCGCGACCATGATGGTGCGCCGGCTAACACTTACCGGCTCGACGTTGCGGCCGCAGACGGTCGGGAGAAAAGCCGCGATCGCGCGGGAACTCGAAAAGCAGGTGTGGCCGCTGCTTGAAAGCGGAGGCGTCAAGCCGGTCATTCACGCAACGCTGCCGTTCGAACGGGTCGCGGACGCCCACCGGATGATAGAGGACGGCGCCCATATTGGAAAGATCGTCCTGGAATTCAAGGCCGCCGAATAGCGCGAATCCGGCAAATTGTAATGTCTTCGTGCAGGCTGCCCGAATAGGCGCTGCATTGCTAAACCGGAGTTGCCTCGCGCCGATGACTTTAGGGACAGAAGTGCTCTGCTTACGAAGCGAGGTTTTTCCCCATGTCAAAATCCTTTACGCTCTCCGATATCCGTGCGACGGCAACCCAAATTTTCATCTGGGTCTTGTGGGCCCATGTGCTCGTGGCCGGCGGAGTCGCGCTCCTCGCGCGTAATAGCTGGCAGGAGCCCATGGCTGCCGCCCTTGTTTTCGCGATCGTCGGTACGATCGTAGCGTGGAAGGTGCGCGATGGCCTCACACTGCGCTCGATCATTGCCGTCTGCATGACGTTCGGCCCAATCATCTTCGTGTACGCCGCGCGCGGGCACTTCAGCGGTATCGCCGGTAACGGCGACTGGCAGATCGACTACCATATGTACTTCTTCGGCGTCTTCGCGATGCTGAGCGCGTACATCGACTGGCGCGTCATCTTGGTTTCCGCAGCGCTCACCGCGGGTCATCATCTTCTGTTCGATCTCTTCCTTCCCGCCGCTGTCTTCCCCGAAGAAGGCATCGACCGTGTCGTGCTGCATGCGCTGGCCGTTGTGATCGAATGCGGCGTCCTGTTTTGGCTGACGATTGCCGTCGCTTCGTTGTTCAAGCGGTTGGAAGATCTCGTCGACTTCACCTCGCGTGAAACGGCGGATGTGTTGACCCACGCGATGGAAGCAAATGCTGCACTTCGCGCTCAATTGGAGCACGCGCTCAGCGCGGTGAAGTCGTGATGACGAACCTCATCCTATTATTTCCGTCAAATTCCGGTACGATGGTTGCGACGCGTGCGCTCAAAGAGTCGGGAGTCCATGCGCGCATGATCCCGACGCCCGCGAGCGCACGTTCCACGTCCAATCTCTGTTTGACGATCGATTTCGCCCTTGAAGCAGCCGCGCTGGCCGCGCTCAAAGTTGCGAAGATCGACGTTTCCGAAATCTTGCGGGGAGCGCTCGCGCCGCAACTCGTCCACTAAATGTAGAGCTTGAGGCGGGGCCAAAGCTGTGCCAGCGGCTGACGAATGCCGCGGCACAGCGAGATCGGGATGTGATCCTCGTATGCGATGGCGTACGGTGCTGAGAACGTTGCGGCTCGGTTAACCTCATCAAAAATGTGCGCGGATCCGCCGCACGTTCCGTTGACGTCGATGACGATGTCGCCGCTTTGACCGTGTGTACCCCAAAGAAAATATTGATTGTGTCTGCTCAGCACCGGCGGCAGGCCGTGGCCGCTGCCGAAAAAGTCGATGGCGGCAGCCTCGCCGTAATTCGACGCGATGATCGACGTACGGGCGCGTTCCTCGGGCGTGAGCGAGTCGTAGATAAACTCCACGATCTGCGCGAGTTCGGGCCAGCCGTGCATGTCGGCATAGTCGCCCGGCAAGGCCGAGCCCTCACGCAGGCGTTCGGTCGCGAGCGTGCTGCGAGGGATGTGAAGAATATCACCGACTTTTGCTGCGTAGGCGATGAACGTTTTTTCGGGCAGTACCGGAAGCGAGAATGGCAGGAACGCGATGCCGAAGATCACCGCGTACGCAAGCGTACCCGCGCGCAGCGCACATAGGCGGCGGGTCCATGCTTCGATCGGCACGGCGCCGCCGGCGATCATGACCGGATAGATATTGGCCGGGTAGTAGTGCTTGCCGTGAAAGGCGATCATCTCGGCGATCAAGATGATGTAGGCGAATCCGAGAAACCGGAATTGTGGCGCGCGCACGAGGCACACGAGGCCGATGATCCAAACTGGTGCCAGGAACGGAATCGTAATCAGAATTTCCTGAGCGAGATACAACAGCGGACCGGCATTAAGGTTTTTCCCCATTTGACCGTTGCGCAAAAGTTCGAGCATCGGCAAACCGTTTTGCCACTGCCAAAAACCCGTAGTGCGCGTTCGCGGCGAGATGGATGATGAACGTCAGTATTGCGGCTATCGCGGGAACGGTCAGGATGCGTCGCATAGGCCTATGATCGGCCGGACGCGACGAAGTTCGCGCGGGATGCGGCGTCGTATGGGAAGGTGTGGGAACTCTGCGGGCGGCCGATCATCGTTCAATGGCCGAGGTGCCAGCCGTGTTTGGGGCACGCGTACGGACGCAAGCCCGTGCTCGTGCGCGTGATGGCCTTCTCAGCCTGCTTCGCCGTGGCGAATGCGGTTTTGGGCGCGCCGTTCTTTTTGTAGCACGAGCGCGGGCCGCCGGTCTTGCGCGGCTTGTCCATCGCGATTCAGCTTCCACGCGATCCCGGCCGCTCATGCCGTTCAGCATATTCGCACTCGCATTCGCCGCCGTCCTTGGCGGGTGTTCGCCGCGCTCGGACGCGCCGAAAATTGCGCATTCTGGTCTGTTGCGACTCGCAATTTCGAGCGAACCGCATTCGCTTAACCCGATCTTTTCGCAGAGCATCCCCGACAACGACATCGTTCGGCTGATGTTCGATCCGCTCGTTGCCGCCGATCCGGCGGGTCATCTCATTCCGGCACTCGCTGCCGAAGTGCCGGCGCGCGAGAACGGCGGAATTAGCGCCGACGGTTTGACGATCACCTACCGCTTGCGACGGGATGTCCGCTGGCATGACGGGGTGCCGTTTACCAGTGCCGATGTCGCGTTTTCGGCGCGCGCCGTTCTCGATCCGCACAGCAACGTGCAGAGCCGGCGCGGCTACGACGTTATTGCATCGATTGCGACGCCGGATAAGTACACGGTGCGTTTTCGGCTCAAGCAGCGATTCGCGCCGTTCGTTGCGACCGTGTTTTCCGAAAGCGACAGCCCCTACTACATTATCCCGCAGCACGTGCGTAACGCGGCGATCGAGCACAGCGTGTTCGGCACGTCGCCGGTCGGCACGGGTCCATTCAAATTCATCAACTGGAGACGCGCAGACGCTTTGGAATTCGCCGCGAACGACGATTATTTTCGGGGGCCGCCGAAGCTGCGCCGAATAACCATCCGCTTTGACCCCGATGAAAATACGGAAATCACGCAACTACGCGCAGGCGAGATCGACGGTGTTTTAAACATCGGAGCCAACGCGGCGGCACTCCTCAAAGATGTGCCCGGCGTTCATGTCGTCGCAACGCCCGTGAACGGGTACTACGGGCTCATGTTCAACGTACGACGCTTTTCCGATCCGCGCATTCGCCACGCGATCGCCCAAGCAATCGATGCCGCTGGGTTTCGCGCGCGTATCGTGCATGGCTACTACGGTTCGACCGTGGCCGACCTGCCCTCGTTCTTGTGGGCATTCGATTCGGCGCTGCATCCAATCGCATACGATCCGGCCGGGGCGCGCGCGCTGCTCGGTGCCGCCGGGTATTCGCCGCAACACCGGCTCAAGCTCGATCTTGCGATTATTGCCGCGTTCCGAACGCATCAGTCGTGGGCGGTGCAATTGCAGGCCGAACTCAAACCGCTCGGCATCGACGTGCGAATTCATCCGTACTTGGGTCAGGTGTTCGGCGCGCCCGCGGGGGAGAACGGTATCCTTTCGACCGGCCGATACGACGCGGCAATCTACGGTTGGACCGCGGGCATCGATCCCGACGATTCGGGGCAATTCATGTGCGATCAACGGCCGCCGGTGGGTTACAATGACGCTTTCTATTGTAATCCCCAGATGGACGCGGCGCAGCGCGTTGCGCTCGATCGTTACGACCAACCATCGCGCAAGCGCGCCTATGCGACGATCGAACGGCTGCTGCTACGTGACGTCCCCATAGTGTTTGTTGCGGGCGGTGCCGAACTGACGGCGCTGCGCGACGATATGCACGGATTCTCGCCGAATCCCGTAACGATGACGGCGTTTGCCGAACGATGGTCGTGGTAATGAAGGCCGTCGCCGTTTGCGCGTCGCTGCTGGTTGCGTTATCAGCAGTGCCGCCGAGCGCGTCAGCCCGGGTGGCAAATGACGTGTCGATGCTCGACTTGATCGAGACGGATCTCGCATATACGACGATTAGCGACCAATACTACCGCCTGGTGAAACCCCAGGTGCTGCTCGATGGTGCGCGGGCCGGGCTGATCGCGTATCTGCACGGGCGCGGCATCGCGAGACCCGACGTCGCGGTGATGCGCGCACGCGCCGATGGGCGCTTCGCGGTCCCGGCGATCGAGCAGCAAATGGGGCGCATCATCGTGCGTTACGGTACGCGCGTGGATGTACGGGAACTCGTTTATGGCGCAATTCGCGGTGAACTCGCCGCGTTGCACGATCCGTATTCCGTCTTTTTTACGAAGCCCGAACTTACCGGCTTCTCGCGCGCGCTCGACGGCGAAACCTTCGGCGGTATCGGAATCGTCATCGCCGGCGATGAAACGGGCGCGCACTGGCGCGCGGATCAAGTCTTCGAGAATGGGCCTGCTGCCAAAGCCGGGCTCCAGGCGGGCGACGAGATCACCAGTGTCGACGGAACCGCGCTCGCGGGCAAAACGACCCAAGCCGTGCGCGCGCTCTTGCGCGGCAAGGCCGGATCGGTCGCACGCGTCACAATTATGCGCGGCGACGTTGCGCTGCCGCAACCGCTCGCAATCACGCGCGCGGCGGTAACTCCGCCCGAAGTGACGACGCGGTTAATCGACGGAACGATCGGCTACGTCGCATTGCGAACATTCGGTGCGACGGCCGGAACCGAAGTACGTTCGGCGGTACGGCGTTTACGGTCACAGGGCGCGCGTGCGTGCATTTTTGATTTGCGCGGTAACGGCGGCGGCTATGAAAGTGCCGCCGTGCATGTCGCATCGGTGTTCGTGCCGTCCGGACCGATCGTTTCGACGCAAGAGAATCACGGCAAACGCCACGTCACGCTGGCGGACGGCACGGCACTTTTGCCGCAGCCGCTCGTCGTGCTCGTCGATCGCGATTCCGCGTCGGGATCGGAACTCGTCGCCGCAGCCATCGCCGACAACGGACGCGGCACGCTGCTCGGTGTACGAACCTACGGCAAGGGTCTTGTCCAAACGATCGTGCCGCTGCCGGACGGCGCCGCGCTTAAGCTGACGACTGCGCGGTATTTTACCGCGGGCGGCCACGATATCGATCGGGTCGGAATCGCACCCGCAGTGGTCGTCGAACAGAGCGCGGGTGCGGTGGCCGGCGTGCCGGGTAGCGACGCGCAGCTCGACCGCGCGATTGCGCTGTTGACGCCCACCGTGTCACCGAGTCCCGTATCGACGGGTATATAACCGATGTGAGCCGAGCATTTACGAAGGAGCGCGACGACGCGCCCGAGCCCGAATTGATCCTGCCGCAGCGATTGCATCCGAATCTGATGACGCCCGGGGGCTTTGCCGCATTCGAGCGCAAGCGCGCCGCCGCCGGCGACGCGGCTGAGCGGGCGGCGCTCGACCGCTTGATCGAGTCGGCGGTCGTGGTCGGGGCACCGCAGCAGCGCCACCGGGTTGCCTTCGGCGCGACGGTCGTCGTGAGCGGTGTCTCGGATGCGGACCAAACATTCACGATCGTCGGAGAAGACGAGGCCGACGTGCGCGCTGGAAAAATCGGACACACCTCACCGCTTGCACAAGCATTGATGGATGGGCGAGCCGGAGAGCACGTTACCTGGCATCGTCCGGCAGGCGACCGCCGCCTGACGATTCGTTCGATCGCTTACAGCGAAACGGCATAGGAGAGCTCCGCCGCCGACTCCAACGTCCGGTTATGAGCGCAACGATTCAATCAGAAACCGCCGTGCGGGCGATCGGCCATTTTATCGACGGCGTACGCTACGCCGGCTCGGGCAGCCGCACGTCGCCGGTCTACAATCCCGCAACGGGTGCCGTCACCGCGAAGCTCGCGCTGGCCGAACCGCTCGATGTTGATGCGGCCGTGGCGGCGGCTACTGCTGCGCTGCCGGGTTGGGCTGAAACGACGCCGCTGCGGCGCGCGCGGGTGATGTTCAAATTCAAGGAACTCATCGAGCAACATGCCGACGAACTTGCGGCGCTCATCACGAGCGAACACGGCAAAGTGCTCAGCGATGCAAAAGGCGAGGTAACGCGCGGTCTCGAGGTCGTCGAGTTCGCCTGCGGCATTCCGCATTTGCTCAAAGGCGAGTTTTCCGAAAATGTCGGCAGCGGCATCGATAGCTGGTCGATCCATCAGCCCGTCGGCGTATGCGCCGGCATCACGCCGTTTAATTTTCCCGCGATGGTTCCGATGTGGATGTTTCCCGTTGCGATCGCGTGCGGCAACACGTTCGTGCTCAAGCCGTCCGAGCGCGATCCATCGGCGAGCATGCTGCTTGCGGAACTACTGCTCGAAGCAGGCTTGCCGAAAGGCGTTTTTAATGTCGTGCATGGCGACAAGACGGCCGTCGACGCGATTCTCCATCACCCGGGCATCAGCGCCGTAAGCTTCGTCGGCTCCACGCCGATCGCAAAATATATCTACGCGACCGCGTCAGCGAACGGCAAACGCGTGCAGGCGCTCGGCGGCGCGAAAAATCATGCGCTGGTTCTGCCGGACTGCGATCTCGATTCGACCGTCGACGCGCTCACCGGCGCAGGCTACGGTTCCGCCGGCGAGCGCTGCATGGCGATATCGGTCGTGGTTGCCGTAGGTGACATCGCCGACGAACTCGTCAAGCAGCTCGCATTGCGAGCGCGCACGCTCAAGGTCAACACCGGCAGCGACCCCGATGCGGAAATGGGGCCGCTCGTAACGGCCGCCCATCATGCAAAAGTGCGCGGCTACATCGATAAGGGCGTCGAAGAAGGCGCGCAACTTGTCGTCGATGGACGCGAATTCGTCGGCCCCGAAGGCGGCTTCTTCCTCGGCGGCACGCTGTTCGATCGCGTCACGGCGAAGATGACGATCTACCAGGAAGAAATCTTCGGACCCGTGCTCAGCGTCGTGCGCGTACCGGATCTTGCCGCGGGTGTTGCGCTCGTGAATGCAAACCGCTACGGCAACGGCGTCGCGATCTTCACGCGCGACGGTGCAAGTGCACGCGAATTTGTGCACCGCATCGATGTCGGCATGATCGGTATCAACGTACCAATCCCCGTACCGATGGCATTCCACAGTTTCGGCGGCTGGAAAGAATCGCTCTTCGGCGATCACGCAATGCACGGCCCCGACGGCGTCCACTTCTACACCCGCCTAAAAACCGTCACCGCCCGCTGGCCCCGCGAAAAGCCCAAAGGCAGCGCCTTCGTAATGCCCACGCATTAAAGGCGAAGCGTCCTGATTTGCGCCGGGCTGTCGTTGCCGAGCGGCTCGTGTACCCATAGTACACTTCGCCGCTCGGCGCCTCGGCCCGGCGCAAATCAGAACGCTCATTAGGTCTTGTATTGGCGCCCCGTTTTCGGGGCTTTTTAGCTTTTGTTAGACTCTGGCGCCGCGGCCGGTGATCAGGTTGAAAATCAACAATATTACGGCTACGACGATGAGCAAATGGATGAGTCCGCCACCGATGTGGAGTGCGAAGCCCAACAGCCAGAAGATGAAAAGAATGACGATGATTCCCCAGAGTAGCCCGGCCATGTATATCCTCCGCGGTGAGTTGGGGTAGCGCTCAAGCGCTCCACCAACACTTCCCCAGGATTTTACAAGGCTAATCGCACGGGGGAATCCGCCGGTTTTTCGCAGGACGCTTCCGTCATGGTAAACGCAGCCCGGCCCGACGTTACGCACTTGCACGAGCGGCTTGTTTCATTTATGGACGATGTCGTCTATCCGAACGAACGTACGTATCACCAGCAGCATGCGGCCTTTGCGAACCGCTGGACGATCCCGCCCATCATGGAAGAAATGAAGGCCAAAGCGCGTGCCGCAGGCCTTTGGAACTTGTGGTTGCCGCAGAGCGAATTCGGCGCCGGCCTGACCAATCGCGAGTACGCACCGCTGTGCGAAGTGATGGGTCGCTCACACATTGCACCCGAAGTCTTCAATTGCGGCGCGCCGGATACGGGCAACATGGAAGTGCTCGTGCGTTACGGTACGCGCGAGCAAAAAGATCGCTGGCTCGCACCGCTATTGGCGGGCGAAATTCGCTCGGGATTTGCGATGACCGAACCCGACGTCGCGTCGTCAGATGCCACCAACATCCAGTCGCGTATCGTTCGTGCCGGCGATGACTATGTTATCAACGGTCGCAAATGGTGGACGACCGGCGCCCCTGACCCGCGCTGTAAAATCCTGATTTTCATGGGCAAAACCGACCCGTCGGCCGCCAAGCACGCGCAGCAGTCGATGATTCTCGTGCCGCTCGACACGCCGGGCGTGACGGTCGTCCGGCCGCTAACCGTCTTCGGTTACGACGACGCCCCGCACGGCCACGCCGAAATCGATTTTCACGACGTGCGCGTTCCTGCGGCGAATATGCTGCTGGGCGAGGGCCGCGGCTTTGAGATTGCGCAAGGCCGTCTGGGCCCCGGTCGTATCCACCACTGCATGCGTTCCATCGGCCTGGCTGAACGTTCGCTCGAGGCGATGTGCCGGCGAGTGGGCTCGCGCGTCGCCTTCGGGAAGCCGATCGCCGAACAAGGCGTCGTGCGCGAATGGATCGCCGACTCGCGCATCGAGATCGATCAGGCGCGCCTCCTAACCTTGCATGCCGCCGAGAAAATGGACCGCGAGGGCAATAAGGCCGCCCGGGCCGAGATCGCCATGATTAAGGTGGTTGCGCCGAACGTGGCGCTGCGTGTCGTCGACCGCGCGATCCAGGCCTTTGGCGCGGCCGGCGTCGCCGAGGACTTCGGCCTGGCCGCCGCTTACGCGCACCTGCGTACGCTGCGCCTCGCCGACGGCCCTGACGAAGTTCACCGGGCCGCCATCGCCAAGGGCGAGCTGGCGAAATACGTTTCAGGCTAGGGGTACGCTCGGCTGGGGCTGCCACTTTTGTCGTAGAAATAACCCGCACTTTGACATGTAATTGAAGCTGTAATTTCCCCTGTAATTCGCATGTGGCTCGCGTAGAACCGAGCGACATCCGGAGTGAGGCTGCAATGGCAAAGCGTATGGAAGTCTCCGATTCACCGGCGCCCGAGGCCGAGATTCGCACCGATTTTGAGGCGCACGATCATGCCATGGGGCTGCCGATCGCCCAAGTCGTTGAAGAATTGTCCGACCTGCTGGGTGCGACGATGGTCGCCGTTATCGGCGGCGTGCAAGAAACGCGTGCGGTCCAACAGTGGATCGATGGCCGCGAACCGCAGCGCGCGCATACACTACGCTTCGCGTTACAGATCGCCACAATGCTGGCAAAGGTAAGCGGCCGGGAGGTCGCTCGCGCATGGTTTACTGGCGGCAACCCGCGCCTGAACGATCAGGCGCCCATGTTCTTGCTGCGCGATCAGCCTTTGCGAGAAATTCAGGGACCGATTCTTAACGCAGCGCGTGAATTCGCAAAACGCATTTAACTGCGCTTAGAACACACCGTGGATTTCGGGGTCACGAACGGCTTGTAGACCAGTATAGAGGCAACCCGGCAGACCAACTTGTTTGCCGGTGTGACTCGGCGTATCGTTTATACACGCACCGTGGATTTTCACGAAGCGCGAAAGGCCCCCAATATGGACTCCGTCCCGTACGAATACGCACCCGGTAATTACGCCATCGTCCATGAGACTGCCGACAATGCAGAAATCTTGCATGTCTTCGGCGATCTTGATCTCGTATCGTCGCCGGACTTCGAGGCCAAGATGGTGTCGAACGTTCGCATCGGCCGGCTGCTCGTCGTCAATCTGCTTGAGTGCAAGTATATTGATTCAAGTGCGCTGGGCGCACTCATTCGCGCCCGTCGCGTCGTGGGACCGCGGCTACGCGTCGTCATCGGTCAAGGCGGAAATGTCGATCGCGTTTTCCGCAAAACGGCCATGGAAAAGTTCTTTCCGATCCATTTTCGCCTTGAGTACGCGCTGGCCGACAGCGTTGATTCCGGCGTCGCCGCCGCCTCGTAATTTCGCGTCTTTCGTTCGTAGGGCCGCCCCTGCGGGCCGCTTGAGAAGGTGGCAGCGCGTTGAGGCTGTATGCCTCAACAAAATACCGGTATTTACCGCAAAAACCCGGTACCGGAGCCACCCCCACGAACGAAAGGATCGCATGACCAAAAACGAACTGGCGAGAGAACTTGCCGAAGACTTGGAGCTTCCCCGCAAACAGGTCGCCGAACTCGTCGAAGCATTGCTCGACAAGATGCTGACCGTCCTCAAGAGCGGCGACAAGGTCCAGTTGACGCCCTTCGGTCAGTTCAAGGTGCGCGATCGCGCCGCACGTATCGCTCGCAATCCGCAAACCGGCGAACCGGTCAAAGTACCGGCGAAGCGCGTCTTGAAATTCATCGCCGGCCGTTTGCTGAAGGAAGCCGTTGGTACCGCAAAACGCGGTGCCGGGGCCAAGAAGAGCGCCGCGAAGAAATCCTCGGCGAAGAAATCCACGGCGAAGAAATCCACGGCGAAAAAGTCGGTCGCCAAAAAGGCCCCGGCTCGTAAGGCCGCTCCGGCGAAGAAATCCGCTGCCAAGAAGTCGACGGCCAAAAAGGGCCGCCGCTAGACGAAACCGGCGGGAATGAAAGCAAGCGGCCGGGCGGAAACGCCCGGCCGCTTTTTTTGCTGTGCCGGCCGGTCGGAAGGTAGAGATTTCTTTTGGCGCCGATAACACAGAGCGCTTCGGGCCGACCCCCAAAGCTCGCCCGAAAGTAGCTTCACGAATGTTAGCGAGGACCACCCTGATGGCTTTGCTTGAACCGCCGGTTGCTCGGGAGCTCCCGGCGTTTGCGAAACACTTCTTAAGCACTCCGAAACAGCTTTTTATCGACGGGGCATTCGTCGGCGCTCAAAGCGGGAAGACATTTCCGGTTTTTGACCCGGCGACGGGAGACGTTTTCGTTCATGTTGCCGAGGGCGACGCCGCCGACATCGATCGTGCGGTTGCCGCTGCGCGCCGCGCCTTTGAAACGGGGCCGTGGCGTACGATGTCGCCATCGCAGCGCGCGCGCTTGATTTACAAGCTCGCCGACAAAATGGAAGAACGGCTCGAAGATTTTGCGCTGCTCGAGTCACTCGATAATGGAAAGCCGCTCGCGGTCGCGCGCGTCGCCGACGTGCCGATGTCGGTCGACAATTTGCGCTACATGGCCGGATGGGCGACGAAGATTCTCGGCGATACGATTCCGATTCCGGGCGAGTTTCACGCCTACACGCGACGCGAACCGATCGGTGTTGTGGGACAGATCATTCCATGGAATTTCCCGCTGCTGATGGCCGCGTGGAAGATCGGCCCGGCGCTTGCGGCGGGTTGCACGATCGTCCTCAAGCCGGCCGAGCAAACGCCGCTGTCTGCGTTACTGCTCGCCGAAATTGCTGCGGAAGTTGGATTCCCGCCGGGCGTTTTGAACGTCGTGCCGGGCTACGGTGAGACAGCGGGTGCGGCTATCGCCGCGCATCCGGACGTCGACAAAGTTGCGTTCACCGGTTCGACGGAAGTCGGCAAGTTGATCGTGCGCGCCGCTGCCGGAAATCTCAAGAAAGTGACGCTCGAACTCGGCGGGAAATCGCCGAATATCATCTTCGCCGATGCGAACTTGGACGAAGCGATTGCGGGCGCCGCATTCGGCATCTTCTTTAACATGGGGCAGTGCTGCACGGCGGGCTCGCGACTCTTTGTGGAAAGGTCCGTATTCGACCGGGTCACTCAAGGGATTGCCGCTGCGGCAAAATCGATGACGGTTGGCCCGGGACTGGATCAACGCACGCAAATCGGTCCGCTCGTTTCCGACGAGCAGCTCACGCGCGTTACGGGATACATTCAGTCCGGCATTTCCGAAGGCGCGCGCACGCTGTCCGGTGGAAAGCGCGTCGGCGAACGCGGCTATTTCGTCGAACCAACGGTTATTGTCGACGTCAAGCCGGAGATGAAGATCATGCGCGAAGAGATCTTCGGACCCGTCGTTGCGGCGACGCCGTTTGACGATCCAAACGACATCTTGCGGCCGGCAAACGATACGGACTTCGGTCTTGCCGCGGGTGTTTGGACCCAGGACGTCAGCAAGGCCCACAAAATGGCGGCCGGCTTGCGTGCCGGCACCGTCTGGGTCAATTGCTATAACGTCTTCGATCCGGCGTTGCCCTTCGGCGGATTCAAGCAGTCCGGTTGGGGCCGCGAGATGAGCCATAACGCGCTTGAATGTTACACCGAGACAAAATCCGTCGTGGTGAAGCTCTAGTACTTTCCGGGAGAAAAAAAGAAGAGGCCAGGCGGCAACGCCTGGCCTCTTGTCAGCGCCGGGTTTCGATGCGCCCTAGTGGAACGGTGCGAGCTTGACGCTCGTTACGCCGAGTGCTTGCGCAAGGTCGTAATGCGCTTGGTTCGCGATGAGATGATAGTTGGCGTCAGCGGCGACGCCGAACTTTGCATCGATGTCATTCATGACCAGCATGTGAATTTTGTTCGTCACGAGATGGTCGAGCTGCGTACCTTCGTAGTAGGTGCCGTCGATGAGGCCGAGTCCGACGACGCGCTTCGCAAGCGCGGTGCCGTGAACCATCGGCGCGGGAAATTTCACGCCGGCGCCCGTCGCGATTTTCACCGCGTCGTTGACGGCGAAATTCTGAACGGTAATGAACGACGTGGCCTTGGCTGCGCCGTATTGCTTGATCAGCTTTGCGACTTCCGCGTTTGCGACTTTGGCGCCGGCCATCGACGTGATAGCTTGGACGACCGAGAAGTGGCCGGCCGGGCCGCCGGCGGTGACGAGCGAGATGGCGCCTTGAAGATCGGGGGCGCCGACGTATGGGACGCCGTCGCCGCCGGCTTTGCCCGCCGGCATACCGTGATCGGGGCTGGTCATCATGTTGCCCGACATTATCATCGAGCCGCCGGACATCGCGCCTTGCGCTTGCGCCGAAACGGTGCCGCCGAGAAGAGCTGCTGCTGCGATAATGGGCAGCAATGCTTGTTTGAACATGGGTCCTCCGAGAGAAAATTGCACAGAATGTAGTACCGCTCAATGAACGGCCGGTCGGCCCCGCCGGATGTGCTTCTCTGGGGATTTTCTCAGGACTGCAAAGGGCTTGCTTGCCTGATATCGGGCGCAGCGAAAGGCCTCATCGGCGCGGGAGACCGAACGCTCGCGCATGAGGACGAAGTCTTATCGTGCTGCCCTATACGCGCTTGGTGCCGTGGCGACGCTCACGCTGATCGGCGCGTCGGCGCTCAATCCGTCGGATATGGACCCGACGTGCAAACCGTGCGACGATTTTGCGCGCTACGCGACGGGCGGCTGGGAGAAAACCCATCCGATTCCGGCAGGACACGCGAGCTGGGGCATCGCCGATGAGATCAGCGAAAGCAATCGCACAATACTGCGCGGCATCCTCGAGGACGCAGCGAAGAACACGGCGGCTGCGGCCGGCAGCGATACGCAGAAGCTGGGCGCATTCTACCGGTCGTGCATGGATGAAGCGGGTATCGAGCGCGCCGGGACGACGCCGGTCGATGCGAAGCTCGCGACGATTCGTGCCGTCCATGACGTCCCGTCGCTCGTCGCTTCAATCGCGCAACTGCATCGCGACGGCGTTGACGGCGGCATTGGGCTGCGCTCGAGTGCGGATGCCAAGAATTCCGACAACACGACCGCGTCGCTGGGACTCGGCGGCCTAGGAATGCCCGATCGCGATTACTATCTCAAAGATGACGAACGGACGACCGCGATTCGCAATGCGTATCGCACGTACGTTGCGACCCAATTGACGAACCTCGGTGATGATTCGGCGACTGCTCAGGCCGAGGCCGACAATGTTGTCGCGCTCGAAACGGCCATTGCGCGTATCACACCTGCCCGTGTCACGCTACGCGATCCGAACTCGACCTATCATCCGACGGCGGTAGCCGATCTCTCGACGCTCGCACCGCACATCCCGTGGACGACGTACTTTACGTCGTACGGCGCGCCCGCGTTTACGACACTGAACGTCAGCGTTCCGGCATACGTAACGGCGTTCGACGGAGAACTGACGACGACGCCGGTCGCGACTTGGAAAGCGTACCTGCGTTACAAGGTTGCCGATGCGTTTGCCGCCTCGCTTCCAAAGCGCTTCGGCGACGCGAGCTTCGCGTTTCGCTCCGGCGTGATGACCGGCGTCAAAGAACAGCTTCCCCGCTGGCAGCGCTGCACGACCGCGACAGACGGGTCGCTGCGCGATATTCTCGGCAAAGCCTACGTTGCAAAAACATTCTCACCCGCAGCGAAGGCGCGCGCGCTCGCGCTCGTCAACAACGTGCAGTCCGTCTTACGCGCCGACATCGCAACGCTCGACTGGATGTCGCCGCAAACGAAGACGGCAGCGACCGTAAAGCTCGACGCATTCACAAAGAAAATCGGCTATCCTGATCGCTGGGATGATTTCTCGGCCCTCCGCGTGAGCGACGGTCCCTACGCAGCCAATGTCACCGCCGTTCGGGAATTCGAGAGTGCGCGTACGCTTGCGCGCATCGGGCACACGACCGATCGCGGTATCTGGGGGATGACGCCGCCGACATTCAACGCCTATTATAATCCTTCCAACAACGAAGTCGCGTTTCCGGCCGGTATTTTGCAACCGCCGTTTTTCGATCCGAATGTCGATGACGCGGTCAACTACGGCGCGATCGGCGCGGCCATCGGCCATGAGATGACGCACGGCTTTGACGATCAAGGTCGTCGCTACGACGCGCGCGGCAACTTACGCGACTGGTGGACGGCCGATGACGCAACGCGCTTTAACGCGCGCGCGCAATGCATCGTTGACGAGTATGATGCACTCGAACCCGTGCCGGGCGTGCATGACAACGGCAAGCTCGTGCAAGGCGAAGCAATCGCAGACTTAGGCGGCCTCACGATCGCGTATCGTGCGTTCGAGCGCACGCCGGAATTTCAGGCACACGCCAAGATCGACGGCTACACGCCCGAGCAGCGCTTTTTTCTTGCGTACGCCGAGTCATGGCGCTCGGAACGCACCGAGCAGCAGATGCGCCAGCAAGCCGTCACCGATCCCCATCCCGACGAGCATCTGCGCGTCAACGGGATCGTGTCGAATATGCCGGAGTTCGAAGCGGCCTTCGCGTGCGCGGCCGACGCGCCGATGGTTCGTAAGACTTCGTGTCAGGTCTGGTAATTTCAGGTCTGGTAATTTAGTGGAGCGCTGATTCAGCGGGGCCGAAGACGGCGCGGTCGATCAAATACGCGGCGTCTTCGATCAAATGCATCGGAAAGTGATCGCGCTCGTTGAGTGCGATGCGGATCACGCCTTCCATTGCAAGAAATGCCGCCGACGAGAGCTGTACGGTTATCGATGGCGAGATCATGCCGGCTTCCGTCAGCCGCGTCAGGTACTCGGCGAGAAACTTGCGACCGGGATCGTGCCGTTTCTGTTCGTCGTTCGTTCGCTCGCCGCTCGCGTCGACGATCGCGGGCAGCGCTTGCATGAAGGCGGGCGACGCGATACCGCCGCGCAGCACGTCGCTGACCCAGGCGTGCAAACGCGCGCGCTCGGTTTCGCGATCGCCGATCGGCCCTTCGAGCCGCCCGGTTCGCTGGAACAGCCGGGCCGAGAGAAAGCGCACGGCGGCCAAAATCGCGTCGCGGCGCGAACGAAAGTGACGGTAGATCGTGCCCGGGGCAACGCCCGCCTCGCGCGCGATGACGGTCATCGTGACGTGCTCGATATTGCGGCGTTCCAAGAGGCGCACGATCGCGCCTACAATGCGGTCGACGTTGCCGGCGGACGATTCACGTCGCGGAACCACGATGTCGTTCTCGCCGAGGCGGCCGAGGTACGTCCATTGCGCTTTGCTCCGGCCGGTGGTCGTGTCGCGTATCGACTCCACCCGGTAGCGGTAGCGATGACCCTTGACGAGCTTCGTCACCTCGTACGCCATGAAACATTCTTCCGCGCAGTGGTATCGAGGGCCCTCGTGTCAGCAGTTACCCCTTAGCGGTTCCCTTGCCGGGCGGACCGAAGGAAGCGCGGTGGTCGATCCGTACGTGTTTGTCAGGCCGCTTCTGCACCGGCTCGATCCCGAGACGGCCCATGAATGGACGTTGCGCGCGCTCGAAGCCGGCCTCGTTCCACCCCAACCGGCCGGCGACGATCCCGTTCTCGGCGTCGAGTTGTTCGGCCGGCGCCTGAGCAATCCGATCGGTCTTGCGGCCGGGTTCGATAAAAACGCCCGCGTCTTCGGCCGGATGTACCGGCATGGTTTTAGCTTTGTCGAGGTGGGCGGCGTGACGCCGCTGCCGCAGGCCGGCAATCCGCGGCCGCGGGTTTTCCGCTTGCCCGAAGACCGCGGGGTGATCAATCGCATGGGTTTTCCAAACGATGGCGCACAAACCGTAGAGCGGCGCATCCGGGCGGGGACGGCGTCGGGCATGCTCGGTATCAACCTGGCTACGGGCGCGCAATGCGCCGATCCGGTGGAAGATTTCGTCGACCTCGTCGGTCGCTTCAACGGCCTCGCGGACTATCTCACACTCGACATTTCGTGCCCGAATACAGAGAACGGTCAAGTGTTTCTGCAACCCGAACGTTTGCGCGAACTGCTCGTGCGACTGCGCGCGGTACCGTTCGCTGCGCAGCGCCCGCGCCTGCTGGCAAAGCTTTCACCCGATGTCGACGCCGCGCGCGTCGAGGCCCTCGTCGGCGTCTTACTGGACGCAAATATTGACGGCATCATCGTCAGCAACACGACGTCGGAACGGCCGGAGTTACGCGCTCGTACGCGCGACGAACGCGGCGGCTTGAGCGGGCAGCCGTTATTTCGTGCATCGACCGCACTGCTCGCGCACGTCGCGCACATCACGGGCGGCCGGATACCACTCGTTGGCGTCGGTGGCGTTACCAGTGGTGCGGACGCCTACGCGAAGATTCGGGCCGGTGCGAGTGCCGTGCAAATATACACGTCGTTGATCTACGCCGGCACGGCGCTCGTTACGCGAATAAAGCGCGATCTGGCAGCGCTGTTGCAGCGGGACGGCTTTGCGTCGGTCGCGGCTGCCGTGGGAATTCCGTGACGGGACTGCTCGATTTAACCGGCGTCCGCGTGCTGCTCACGGGCGGCTCGCAGGGTATCGGCGCGGCATCGGTTCGAGCGTTGCATAAAGCCGGTGCGAGCATCATTTTCACCTATCGTTCGCGCGACGATCTCGCCAAGTCCCTCTGCGCCGAGCTTGGTAGTCGCGTCGAGATGACCTACGCTGACCTGGCCAACGCGGCGTCGCTCCCGGCGCTGGTCGAAACATGCGTTCGCAGCCTCGGAGGCCTCGACGTGCTGGTCAATAACGCAGGCATCTTTGCGGAAAACCCGTTCACCGGCGATGATCTTGCGTTGTGGCGGCGCGGATGGCAGCAAACATTCGCGGTCAACCTCTTTGCGGCAGCCGATCTTGCCTGGCTTGCAATGCACGAGATGCGCCGCGCTGCGACGGGTGGCCGGATCATCAACGTCGCGTCGCGCGCCGGCCATCGCGGTGAATTGACCTTTGCCGATTACGGTGCCAGCAAAGCCGCGCTCATCAATTTAACAAAATCGATTGCTCGCGGCTGCGCGCGCGACGGTATTGTCGCATTTTCCGTCGCACCGGGCTTTATCGCAACCGAGATGGCGGCCGACGCAATTGCAGAAGCGGGCCCGGAAATCACCGCTGAAATTCCCTCCGGCCGTATCGGCCTGCCTTCGGATGTCGCCGGCGTTATCGCATTTCTCGCATCGCCGCTCGCGCAATACGCTACCGGCACAACGATCGACGTCAACGGTGCCTCTTATGTCCGCTAAACACCCAGCACCCATTCGGAGGCGATCCATGAAGCCAACCTCACTCCTTGCTCGAATTGTCGCTCCTGTCGTCAGCCTTCTGCTTGTTGCGGCTTCGGTAAGCGCGGCCCGCGCGGCCGACATTACCGTGATGAGTTCCGGCGGCTTTTCGGCGGCGCTGAGCGCTCTTGCGCCGGCCTACGAGCGGGCAACCGGGAACAAGATCGTCATCGTTTCCGGACCCTCGATGGGAAACACGCCGCAAGCGATTCCGGCGCGCCTCGGGCGCGGCGAACCGGCCGATCTCGTCATCATGGTCGGCTACGCGCTCGACGACTTGATCAAGCAAGGAAAAGTTGTCGCGCAAGGGCGCATCGATCTCGCGCAATCGCGCATCGCCATGGCGGTTCGGGCGGGCGCGCCGAAGCCCGACATCAGCACGCCCGATGCATTGCGGCGCACACTCCTCGCGGCGAAATCGATCGCGTATTCCGACAGTGCGAGCGGCGTCTATATTTCGACGGAGATGTTTTCGAAACTCGGCATTGCCGATCAGCTCAAGGGCAAAAGCACGATGATCCCGGCCGAACCGGTCGGCTTGGTCGTTGCGCGCGGAGATGCTGAAATCGGTTTCCAGCAGATTAGCGAGTTGCGGCCGGTCGCCGGCATCGATATCGTCGGACCGCTGCCCGCAGAACTGCAGAAAATCACCGTGTTTTCCGGCGGAATCGTGTCGGCCGCACCGCACCCGGACGCGGCCAAAGCGCTGCTGGCTTTCCTTGGATCGCCGGCCGTGGCGGCCGTCATTATGAAGACCGGGCTCGATCCCATGCCGGCCGCTCGGTAGGCGCGAATCGTGGCGATGCGCGAAGGGATGAGCATCACGGCGCAGCCATTACGGACACATGGCCCGCAAAGCCGTTAGACCGTCTCGGGACCTTCGCGAAGCTCTCTTGCGTAGTTTGCCATCGAGCGGTTATAGCGTGGCAGATGTTTGGCGAGCGCGCCGACGGCAACGCCTACGGCTTCGCGTTCGCGGCCTGTATCGGCGAGCGCCAGAGCCAAGACTGCCGCAACGGCATCATCCAGCGTGTCGGACGTCCGGGCTTGTTCGGCGCGTAACAGCGTCACGCTTTCTTGGGCCTGACCGAGGTTGCGCAGTGAACTCGCGAGTTGTATCGTCGCGCGTCGCCTGCGAACGCCCGTAAGCCCGCTCGAAAGTGCCTCGCGATATAACGGAGCCGCTTTGTCTGAGAAGCCGGTGGAATCGAATGAACACGCGCGCTCGAACGCTGCAATGGGATCGCCGTCGGGCCGCTCGCTCGCTAACGCATCAATCGTAGCGCAAAATTCTTGTGGCTCGTAGTCGTCAAGTGCGGCCCAAGCGGCGGCTACACGTTCCTCCCAGTCGCTTGAGACATCGCTCATCGTTCGCCGTCATTCGTGGGCCTGCCAATATTCACTTCAACGATATTCATCCGGCGAATCCGCGCTAAGACAAACGCTTTTCGAACCAGTCGTCCGCGTAAGGCTCGGTGCCAAAGGCGTCGATCTTGCGGTAGCCCGAGCGCCCGTAGAGTGCTATCGCTTCCGTCAACACATGATTCGTCTCAAGCCGCACGACGGTTACTCCGGCTTCGCGTGCGTGCCGTTCCAATTCCACAAGAAGTCGCCGCCCAACACCGAGCCCCCGCGCAGACGGAGCGACCCACATTCGCTTTATTTCCGCCGGCGCATCGCGATGTATTCTGAGCGCACCGCATCCAACGGGCTTTTCGTGCAACCGGGCGACGAGCAGAAGGCCGGCCGGCGGCGCGAGTTCGTGGGCGTCTTCCGAAAGACGAAGCCCGGGATCGAAGCCCGCATCGAAGCGTTTGTCGAGCTCCGCAAAGTACTGCTCGATGCACCAGATCGCATCGGGAGTCGTCGGATCTTCGGTGGTAAAATGCACCATCGACGCATGGAGCAGCCGCTCGACTTGCGCCATGGCTGCGACGAGCGTTTCGCGTTGGCGTTCCGTTAGCGGTTCGAGAATGCGAAGCGCCACGTCATTCGCGCGGCGGTCGAGTTCCGCGCGTTCGGCGAGTCCGGCGCGCGTGAGATGCGCGCGTCGCACTCGGCGATCGGTGGGGTCGACACCGACACGCGCTAACCGTTGTCGCTGGAGCGAACGCAACAGGCGGCTGAGGTAACCGGAATCGAGACCAAGCCGGCCGCGAAGCGTTCGAACTTCGACGCCATCGGGTCCGATTTCCCACAACAGCCGCGCCGCGCCGAACGGCAGTGGACGGCCGAGGAACCGGTCGTCCAGCACCCCGACGCCTTCGGTGAACGTGCGATTGAACCGTCGAATCTCTTGGATTGCCGCCGCATTCATTCTCTGACTATAGTCAGAGAATTGCTCTGTGGCAAGCCTGCGCGTGGGTGTAGGGGCTCCGCGGCGTCTACGGCGCTTTACGCTTGTGCAGGACCGCCGAATTGCCTTCGGTGTCATTGATTACCGCGATGAAACAGACGGGAGTCTCGGTTTCCATGAGAACCGGAATGTTTCGCGCTTGACGGCGGCAACTGCGCCATTGAAGTCGTCCACCGCAAACAGAATGCCGTTGCTGGGTTGGAACGGCACTCCGGCATCGTCGCCCTTCCATAACCCAAACGTCGAGCCGTCTGCCAACTCGTACTCCGCGCCGTTATTCTTGGGATACACGGTTGTGGGTTCTAGCCCAAGTACGTCGCGATAGAAAGCGATCGCGTGCGCCCCATCTTTGACCATATAGCCGCTCAAGTCCAAGCCGGTTATCTTAAAAGACAACTTCACGTGATGTTCCTTTACTGGTATTGTGAATTGGTGAGAACTGTCAGCGTAGCGCGCTGAAGCCACGGGTGGAATGGGAATACGGATCGTCGACGACGTGAATGGTGACCTGCGCACGGCTGTGCAATGTTGTCGCGACGAACTGCCAGTTGCCGCGTTGCAGCGGCCAGAACCATCGTGGAGCCCGTTGCGAAAGCGATTCTCCGTTTAAGGTCCAGGCGACAGGCCCGCGAGTGCCACGCACATCGAGTGCGATCTGTGCGCCCGGAGCGAAAACGAAACGCGTTCCATCGCGCGGTGCAACAATCCGCAGGTCAGCGCCCGAGGCAGATGGTTGCTGCGCGAGCCATGCGTCATACTCGTGGCCGAGCGCAGGTGCAGGTTTTGTGAGAGTAGCGCGGTCTTCGCGGTCGAGCAGTTCGCTCACGATGGCAGGACACGTTGGTGTTGGGCGGACGCCCGTGGTCGCGCACATCGGTGTGCGGGCGTAGCCGGCGGGCAACGCGAACCGCGCGGATTCATGGTGTTCGTGTAGATGGAGCATGATCCGGCTCCAAAGCGGTGCTGCGCCGGTGACGCCGCTGATACGCTGCATCGCGGAGCCGTCGAAATTCCCGACCCAGACGGCGACCGTGTAGTCGCGCGTATAGCCGACCGTCCACGTATCGCGAAAATCCGATGACGTGCCGGTTTTTACGGCCGTGGTGAATGGTAAGTGCAGTAGCGAATTTACGCCGAATGCGCGTGCGCGCGCCGACGCGTCGGACAGAATGTCGGTCACGAGCAGCCAACTCGCCCGATCGCCGATGGGCGGCGCGGCGTACGCGTTGGTCGGATCGACGGGAAGTGCGTGCAAGAGAATCGGCTGGCCCGCATTTGCGGCAGTAGCAAAAGCGTGCGATAGTTCTTCGAGTGTTACTTCACCGCTGCCGAGCGTTAAACCCAAACCATAGGTCTGCGCGCTGCGCGAGAGGTTTGTGAAGCCCAGGGCGTGCAGCCGATCGAGAAATGTTGCGACGCCGGTGTCCGACAGCACGCGTACCGCGGGAACATTGAGTGAGTTCGCGAGCGCGACGCGCGCGCGTACCGGTCCCGCGTAGCGTTCGCTGTAGTCGGCAGGCGCGTAGAGGCGACGTCCGGGTAACGCGTATGCGGTCGGGACGTCGGCGAGAATCGTCGTTGGGCGTACGGTACGCTGTTCGAAGGCAAGCTCGTAGAGAAAGGGCTTAAGGGTTGAGCCGGGTTGACGAAGTGCCGTAACACCGTCGTTGCGCCCTTCGTGCGCGATGTCGAAATAATTCGGCGAACCGACATAGGCGAGGATAGCGCCGCTCTGATTGTCGACGACGAGCGCGGCTGCTGCGGTCACATTGCGGCCGCGAAGCGCCTCGACGACGTGGGCGGTCTCGGCTTCGACGTACATTTGAAGATCGCGATCGAGCGTGGTGCGGACGGTAGCGGTTTCGTCCGGCAGACTCGCGCTCAAGCGAAAGAGGAGATGCGGTGCGGCATAGATGCCCGACGAAGGCGGCAACAGCGTGAGCGTTTCCGCCTTCGCGCGCGCGATCTGCGCGCGTGACACCGTGCCGCGTTTCGCGAGCCGGTCGAGAATCCGGTACCTGCGTGCTTCGAGTGCAGCGCGATGTGCGTAGGGGTCGAGCCCGACCGGATCGTTCGGAATTGCCGCGAGCAACGCGGCTTGAGCGAGGTCGAGATCGTGCGCCGGTATGCCGAAATACGCGCGCGCGGCGGCTTCGACTCCGACGAGATTTCCGCCCATCGGCAGCCGGTTGACATAGTCTTCGAGAATTGCGGCTTTGCTCGTACCGCTTTCGATCCGGCGAGCGAGTACGAGTTCTTCGAGCTTCCCCCAAACGGTGCGCGGCACGCCGTAGCGCAGGCGCGCGACCTGCATCGTGATCGTTGAACCGCCGCTCATGACATGCCCGGTCCGTACGACTTGTGAGACGGCACGTGCCAGCGCCATCGAATCGACGCCGTCGTGCCGGTAGAAGCGCGCGTCTTCCGTGGAAACGATCATCTGCAAGAACGCCGGTGAAACGCGGTCAAGCGGAACCTGGACGGTTCGCTCACCGTCGCGCGTGAGAACGGTTCCTAGCGGCAGTCCGCTACGGTCGGTAAAAGCGACCGCGCTCACCCCGCGCGAAGGCGTGAGATGCAACGGATGAAGCAGCGCGATAAGCGCGAAGAGCACCGCCGTAGGGAGTACCCACGTGCGTATTGCGTCGACGATTTTAGCCGTTGGTATCACGGTGGTTTTTGCCGGTTGCGTGGGATCGAAGCCCTCCGAAACGGCGCCGCTCGCGCCGGTCTCGCCCGCGCCCGCACCGACCTTGTCCGGGCCGATCGCCGAGATCGCACCGCAGGGCACAGTCGATACGCTCGCGCAAATTCGCGTGCGGTTCGCCGGCGATCTCATTCCGCTTACCGGGCTCGAAAGCCCGGCGGAAAACACTGCGCTCGCGCATTTTCGGATCGAACCGAACTTGCCGGGCCACTTTCGATTCCTCACGCCCAAGCTCGTCGGCTTTGAGGCGGATGCGGCCTTACCGCTTGCCACCCGGGTTCGCGTGACGGTTACGAGCGGGCTCACCGACGTCGCGCGCCGCGCCTTGACGAGCGATGTCACCTGGACCTTCGCAACGCAAGGCATCACGTTCGACGCTCTGCCCGGCAGCAAAGGCGGCAGTCTGAGTCCGTCGCCGCTCAATCCGAAGATTGCCGTTGCGAGCAACGTCGCGCTCGACCGTACGAGTTTGAGCGATCATGCCAAACTCGTGAGCGCCAACGGTAAGGACACCGTCCCGCTGACATTTCTGCCGCTGCCGCAGTCGACCGCGAGCGCCTCGCCCAGGCCCGATGTCGCATTCGATCCGTCGCAGCGCAACTATCAATATACGCTTGTACCGGCGCACGATCTGGCGAAAGGTACGAAGTACGCGATCGTCATCGGGCCCGGCGTGCGTCCGGCAAAAGGCAATCTCGCTACCGACACGGCGGTTACCGGCGCGATCGAGACGTACGGCCCGCTCACGTTTGTCGGCGTCGCCTCGAGCGCCGTCGTATCGAGCGATGAGACGGGACGTTTTAGCGCCGGTTCGCCGATCTTGTCATTTTCCAATCCGATAAATGCGGCGAGCGCGCGCAAGGCGATCTCGATTTCGCCGGCACCACGCGATTCCACGCATCTCGTCGGCGTAACCGACGGCGACGAATCGTTTTCGATCAACCCGGATTTGCTTCAACCCAATACCGACTATGCGATTTCGATCGCGCCGACGATCGCCGACATGTTCGGGCAAACGCTCGGCTCTGCGCAGCACGGCACCTTTCACACCGGTGACTTGCGTCCGAGCGTGTGGGCGCCCAGCGGCAAAGCCATTTTCCCCTCAGCGCTCAATATCCGGCTCAACGTTCTTTCGACCAATCTCGTGCACGGCAATGCGTCGTTCCGCGTGTTGTCACCGCGCGATCTGGTCGCCTCGGACGGTCCCCAATCAGACGGTTCTGCCGATAATCTGCTGCCGGATGTATCGACCTGGCCCGTGCTCGCGCTCGGCGGCATGCCGAATGTCGAGAAAACAACGCCGATCTCATTGCGCGCCAAGCTTGGCGGCTCGACCGGCGTTCTTGCGTACGGTATAAGCGGCTTCACCAAGATGATTCACGACAACAACGGGAAGCCGATACCCGAAGTCGATGAAATTTACGGGCTCGTAGCGCTAACCAATCTCGGCGTATTTGCACAGTGGTTTCCGGGTTCGGGCTTCGTGCGCGTGCATCACTTGAGCGACGGAACCCCGGTGCCGGGCGCGAGCGTCGATATTTATCCGTCCCAATTGGACATCGACGCGAAGCATCGGACGCCGCCCACGATTTGTGCGCACACGATGACCGATGCGGGCGGAATCGCGACGTTCGATCGCGCGATTTTCACGGCATGTGCGGCGACCGATAGCGGCAAAGGTGATGCGCCGCCGTTTCTGGCCGTCGTTCACGAAGGCGCCGATTGGGCGTACGTTCGGACCGAGAGTGATTCCGGCAGCTATATTCGCGACGTCCCGAGCGGCTGGTCGTCCGGGACCCCGCAAGCGCGCGGCACGATCTTTTCCGATCGCGACCTTTATCAACCGGGCGAAACCGTGCACGCAACCGGCGTCGGGTGGTTTTTGACCGACGGCGTGCTTGCACGCGGACATTCACCGGGTTACACGGTGACGCTCGAATCGCCCAGCGGCGTAAAGCGCGAACTCGGCCGCGTTGCGCTCAATGCCTACGGAACGTTCACGCAGCCGGTAGTCTTAGCGCATAATGCGGAACTCGGGTACTGGTTGATTCGGGCGAGCGCGGGCACGGGCGAAGAACTGCTGGGTTCGTTTCACGTTGCAGAGTTTAAGCCGCCGAATTTTAAAGTCGACCTCGCACTCGATGCCACCGTGGCCACGCGCGGCCAAGCCGTTACTGCATCGGCGAACAGCCAGTATCTCTTCGGTTCGCCGGTAGAAGGTGGAAAATCAACGTTTTCCGTCACGCGCTCACCGGCCGACTTTGCGCCGCCGAATCACGATGACTATAGCTTTGGGCGCCAGTGGTTCTGGCCCGAACAGCAGCCCGATGCCGGCGCGGATGTTCTGCAGGTCGAAACCCGGGTTGATGCAAGCGGAAAGAGCGCACAGACGGTAACGGTTGCAAGCGATTTGCCGTACCCGATGACCTATCAGGTCGACGCGGAAACGACCGATGTCTCCAACCTTTCCGTCGCCGATTCCAAATCGTTTACCGCGCTCCCGAGCCGAACGCTGATCGGCTTAAAAACAAATTACGTCGGCAACGCGAACGTGCCGCTCGATATTTCAACGATCGCAACTGACCCCGCCGGTAATGCCCTGAGCGACATTCACGTCACGCTGCAACTTCAGCGCGCCGACTACGCAAGCGCGACGGCCCTGGTAGAAGGCAGCGAATCTGCGCAAACGGCGGTCAAATACACGACCGTTGCGTCGACCGATGTCACGACGGGGGCTGCCCCTTCCGTCGCGCACTTGACCCCGCCGCGGGCCGGCACGTATCGCATTCGCGCAAACGTTGCCGGCGCTTCGGACGACGCGGCGGCTACCGATGCGCAAGTCTGGGTCGCCGGCGCAAGCGACCTGAGCTGGACGCAAGAAGACCCGAACCGCCTAATCGTGCAACTCGATAAGAAAGCCTATCGCGTCGGCGACACGGCGACGGCGCTCGTCGCGTCGCCGTTTGCAAAAGGCGATCTGTACGTCGCGGTCGTTCGCCACGGCGTCATGTGGAAGAAGCTTGAACAGACGAACAGCGCTGCGCCGGCTGTGCGTTTCACGGTCACGCCGGACATGCTGCCCAACGCAGCGGTTGAGGCCGTGATCGTGCGCCGCGGCGCCGCGCCGCCGAACGCACCGCTTGGGAGCGGCAATGCGTACGCCCGGAGCGGTTTTGCGGCATTCGATGTTGCGCTCGACGATAAATACGTGAAAATAACGGCGACGCCCGCGCACGCAACGCTGGAACCGGGCGGCAAGCAAGACGTCCGCCTGCACGTCGTCGACTCGCACGGGAAGCCCGCCCGCGTGCAGCTCACGGTGATCGTCGCCAACGACTCGGTACTCCAGCTTACGGGATACCGGCCGCCCGATCTCGTCAAACTCGTCTACGAACAGCAGCCGATCTCAACGCGCTTTTCGGACAATCGCACGGACGTCGTTGCGAAATTTGAACAACGCACGGAGGACAAGGGGTTTGGATACGGCGGCGGACTTTCCGGAGCGAATGCGGACACGCGCGTGCGCCGTGCGTTCTCGCCGCTGGCATCGTTTACGGCAGCCGTATTGACTGATGCCGGTGGAAACGCGCATGTCGCGTTCACGCTGCCGGACGATTTAACGACCTGGCGCGTAATGGTCGTCGCTGCAACCGCCGACGGACGCTTCGGTAACGGCGAAGCGCAGTTCATTGCAACCAAACCCCTGTTGGCAAATCCGGTTGTGCCGCAATTTGCGCGCCCGGGCGATCGCTTTGACGCGGGCGTTGCCGTGACGAACCCGGCAAAGCGTGCTGGAACGATTACCATCGCGGGCGTTCTGGCGGGCCCGTTGGCCTTTGTCGCTGATAACGGAACGCAAGCCGATATCACGCAGCAGACCCCGGCCGATCCGCTCACGCATGCGTACCGCTTCCCGATGATGGCAAGTTATCACGGAACGGCGACTGCGACGTTCCGTGCGACGCTGGGCGGCATTACCGATGCGTTCGCCATCCCGGTATCGGTTATCGATCGTTCAGCGACTGAAAGTGTCATTACGACCGGTACGACGCCAAACGCGGTCAGTCTGCCGCTCGACGTGGCTGCGAGCACGCCGAACGATACCGGCGGCATAGACGTCGTCGTCGCCAGTACGATTCTTCCCGACATACTCGCGGTAGCGCAGGGCACCTTCGACGACGATACGATGTACAGTGAGGCGATAGCGGGCCGCTTGTCGATCGCGTCGGATTTGATGAGCCTGTCACGCAACGGCGTCGCAGCACCCGGTGTCGACGCGCGCGCGCAGGCGACAGATGAGCTCGTCGCGCTCGCAAAGCTGCAGCGTGACGACGGGGGCTTTCCGGCGTACGCACAAGCCGATACATCGGATGCGTTCGGCTCGACGGTCGTGCTGGCGGCTTTCGGGCGCGCGAAGGCAGTGGGGCTGCCGGTCGATCCGGGCATGCTTGCGAGCGCCAAAAAGTACGTCGAACGCATTCTCGCCGATCCCGGCTCATGGAAGTCGTGCAGCGAGGATTCGTGCAGAGAGTGGATGCGCGTGCGCGCGCTCGACGCATTCGCCGAAAACGGCGACCGGCGTACATCGTTCCTCGGCGATCTCTTTGCCGGGCGCGCATCACTGAATCTCGCCGATCAGATTCGGCTTGCGCGGCTGCTCGTGGGCGCGCCCGGCTACAGCGACCAAGCCGCGGCAATGGCGAACGCCATTACCGATCGCTTGTACGAAACGGGCCAGTCGGCCGTGATCAATCTGCCCGAACCGTACGGCTGGTCGGGGACGACGATCGTCGCGCAATCACAGGCGCTGCGACTCTTGATCGAACGCAACGCGCCGGCGGAGCGAACCGACAAAGTTACACGCAGTCTCTTAGCGCTGCGCCGAAACGGCACGTGGGGCTGCGCGTGCGAAAATGCCGAAGCGCTGGCGGCGCTTTCGGCTGCTGCGGCACACGAAGGGCCTCCCGCAAGTTTTTCGGTTCACGGCGCGTTCGATGCGCCGCAACCGCCGGATGCATCGCACTGGACGCTCGATGCGCAATTGACACCGGCAAAGCGCGTGAGCGCGAGCCACGCGGCGATGGCCGATGTTCCGCGCGGGCCGTCGGCACTCAATCTCCGCAAACAAGGTAGCGGCATGTTGCACTACGCGGTCACGTACACGTATCGTGTCAGCGGCCCGCAACCGGGACAGTTTGCAGGCCTCCGGGTAACGCGCGAGCTGCACCCGGCAAACGGCTCGACCGTACTCGCGACGATGGGACTCATCATGCCCACCGAGGCGTTGAGCTTGCCGGCGGGCAGCGTGTACGACGTCGGTTTGCAGATCATCACCGACCATCCGGTCGATCGCGTGATCATCGACGATCCGCTGCCCGCCGGAATGGAGGCCGTCGACACGACGTTCAAAACCGCGACGCCGTCGTTTGTCGCGCAGGGCGATAGTTGGGCGATTTCCTACCAGCAGATCCACCACGACCGCATCGAAGCCTATGCCGATCACTTGGGTCCGGGGATGTACGTGCTGCACTATCTCGTCCGGACGGTCACACCCGGAACCTACGGTTGGCCGGGAGCCCAAGCGCGGCTGCTCAATGCGCCCGAAGAGTTCGGCCGCAGCGCGAGCACGGTGTTGACGGTCAAATAGTGCCGCTATGAGTAGCGCGCTCGCACGATATACGTCCCTTACTCCGGACAAAACGCAGGGCGTTACGTATACGCCCAAAGTGCTTGCCGATTTTGTCGCCGAGAAAATCGTGAGTGCGGCAAATATTCAGGACACTTCGACGCCCCTGCGTGTTCTCGATCCGGCGGTCGGAGACGGCGAATTGCTCCTTAGTCTACTTGAAGTAGTAGCGATGCGCTCAAGGCGCGATGTCGTCGTCTACGGTTTTGACACGGATCCGGCAGCGCTCGCAATGGCACAACGTCGAATCACCGAGGGTTTTCCAAAAGTACGACTTCGGCTCGCTTGCGACAATTTTCTGAATGTCGTTGCAGCATATACAGCCGACGACGCGCTGCCGACGTCATTCGGCGAAGGCGATGCTCGGCGCTTCGATCTTATCATTGCTAACCCGCCGTATGTCCGTACTCAGATCATTGGCGCGGATCGTGCGAAAAAACTAGCAATGTCATTTAAGCTGACGGGACGCATCGATCTCTATCACGCGTTCCTGATCGGCATCGGGTGGGCGCTGAAGCCCGGTGGAACGACCGGTATCATCGTATCAAATCGATTTATGACGACCAGGGGTGGCGCGAGCGTTCGGGCAGCTCTTCGCCATCGGTTCGTATTGAGGCACATTTTCGATCTTGGCGACACAAAGCTATTTGATGCTGCCGTATTGCCGGTCGTCATTCTGGCAGACGGCCGCAATGGAACCGCTCGATCTTCCACGGCTTTTACGTCCATCTACCAAACCTCCGAACCCGCGATCGCTTCCGCCCGAAATGCAATTGATGCACTTGGTTTTCCCGGAACCGTTGAGCTATCCGATTTACGGCGCTTTCGCGTCGAACATGGGACGCTCGACGATACCGGTCCGGCGAACGGTATCTGGCGCATCGCAACCGGTGCGAGCGATGCATGGCTTGCCTCCGTAATGGCGCATCGCTGGGGAACGTTCGGCGATATTGGGAAAATCAGAGTCGGCGTAAAGACCTGCGCCGATAAGGTATTTATTCGAACTGATTGGGACGAGCTGGACACGCGCCCCGAACTGTTGCGGCCGCTAACGACTCACCACATCGCTCGTCGTTTCAGGCCGTTTGACGCCGTCCGGCCGAGTGAAATTCTCTATCCGCATGAAAACATTGACGGTCAAAGGAGAAGCGTCGAACTTTCAAAGTATCCCCGCGCACAAGAGTACCTTGAGTCTCATCGTTCTATCCTCGAGGCGCGCGGATATGTGATAAACGCCGGCCGGCATTGGTATGAGTTATGGGTGCCGCAGGACCCCGCGTCGTGGGCTGCTCCAAAGCTTGTTTTTCGCGACATATGTGAGCGTCCGACATTCTGGCTCGATCTCCACGGAACGATCGTCAACGGCGATTGCTACTGGCTGACCCCCGGGCGCCCTGGCGACGAACCGCTGCTTTGGCTCGCCGCTGCTGTCGCAAATTCAACATTCGCGGAAGCCTTCTACGATCGTCGCTTCAACAACAAACTCTATTCCAGTCGTCGTCGATTCATCACGCAATATGTCCAGGAGTTTCCGCTGCCGGACCCGTCAACGAGATTGTCAAAAGAAATCGAAGCGATTTCGCGGGAGATCTATGCTGCAGCCGGCTCTGCGCAGGCCGCGGAACGCGAATTGCAGCTCGACGGAATGATTTGGGAGGCCTTCGGGCTCGTCAAAGAACGGCCGCCCGAGCGTACGCTTGACCGGGTATCCAAATACGACGGCGCAACCGTCCGAGGCTTGGGCGGTGGCGCGAGCATTATCCTGACCGTCGAATAGCGCTGTTTCGGCGGGCATCGAACCTTTTCACCGCGAACAACGTACGCCAATTATGAGATCTTTGCGTCTCATCGCGTTGGTCATCGTTTTTGCGGCGGCCGTAGCGGCGGCATGGTGGTTCACTCTCGGACGCGACCGGGCCGGCGGCGATAGCATCGTCGTGTATTACACGAAGATCGACGGCACGACGGAAGCCCCGTGGCGCGTTTCGCTCGGCCCCGCCCGCGATCGCTCCAGCGTCGCGTTTTACGCGGCTGCTCAAGCGCTCGCCGGCCCGGCATCCGGGATCGACGCGGTGCGTTTTCCCGCGGGCACGCACGTTTTGGGAGTCACGCTGGACGGATCGACCGCCGATGTCGATATCTCCGGTGAAGTGAAAAGTTCGGCCGAGGGCGGCTTTACAGAAACCGCCGAGTTCAAATCGCTAGTCTGGACGCTGACCGACCCGCAGACGCTGCCCGGCATCAAGTCCGTGCGCGTTCGCATCGACGGTACGCGCGTTGCAACGCTCCCCGGAGGGCACTTCGAGCTCGATGAACCGCTTAGCCGCGCAACTTTCTAGCTTCGTTCTCGCCGGCGCGCTCTGCGTGGGCGCGATCGCGCCTGCCGCTACCGATGCGCAAACACCGGTAAGCACCAATTTCTGGTTCGCCGGAACCAAGCTCGTGTTCGAACACGCAACTCCGCTCGACGGCGAGATCGCCGTCTCGATTCGCGATACCGGGCTGCAGAAACTCTTATCCGGTGTCGGGGCGACGCTGTCGTACCAGCCTGCGCAGCGCTATGTCGTCATAACGGCGGCCGACCGGCGGATCATCACTTTCGTTATCGGTGACGCTCGGTACAGCGCCGGCGGCGTCTCGTCCAAAGCGACATTCGCGCCGTTTCTCGACGGTAACGACGTTATTATACCGTTGCTCGCGCTTGCGCGATCGCTGTATATCGAGCCCGTGCAGAGCGACCGTGAGACGGTGCTCGAACCGCAGCTCGGTGCGCTCGACGTGCATGTCGACGGTCGCCGAACGATCGTGACGCTGCGCGGCGCGACGACGCTGCGGTATACGAAAATCGCAGAAACGCCTGAACGCCTGCAGCTGACGTTCAACGGGATCGCGACGACGCTCGTACCGGCGCGCCGCGTCGGCGGCGGCATCGATCAGATCGACATCGTCAACGGCGGCGTCGCGCGTAATCCGTCGACGACGGTCACGATCCAAGCGGTCGCAGGCGAGCAGCATCTCATCGCCGTGAGTAGCTCGCCGTACGAATTCACCGTCGTCTTCGGACCGCCGGGTGTCGCACTCGACCTGCATCCCGCAGTGCCGGTGAACCTCGGCACACCGCCGCCGGTTGCCTACGTGCCTCCTCCGAATTCGCCGGCGCCGACAATGACGAATGCCCCCGCGCCGCCGCCGCAACCGTCGGCCGCCGCGTCGCCCGTGCAAAGCGGTCCCGCAACCGTTACCGACGTGAGTCTCGTGCCGGGTGATGACGGACTGACCGTGCGTTTATCGCTGAGTGCGGCCGCAACATTCGAGTGGCATCGACTGGCCGACGACCGCTGGTACGTTGATATTCACAACGCAACCTTAACCGGCGCGGGTCGCGACGAGCGCCCGAATCTGACCGCGGTCGATTCGGTCCGCATTCGGCAGATCGGCACGCCCGATGCACCGGCCGTTCGCGTCGCGTTCACGCTGCGCGGCGATCGCCGAGTCGAACTCCTACCCGGCGAAAATACGTTGACGATCGCCGTCTCAAACACACCCGAGGTCGATCTTGCGCGCACCGGAAGCGGTCAAACCGCCGGCACGACGGTCGCATCAACGAACGATCAAGTAGCGACCGGCGCGACACCTGATCCGAGCATGCCGCAGCCCGACTCGACGCCGTGGAAATTCGGCGCGCCGGCCGCCGGCTCGCGCATTATCGTGATCGATCCGGGTCACGGCGGCGCGGATGCCGGCACGTCACACAATGGTTTAGTCGAGAAAACGCTCACCCTCAATATCTCGATGCGGCTACGCGCCCTCTTAACGCAGCAGGGCTGGAATGTACGTATGACGCGCGACTCCGACGTCGATCCGGTGTCGCAGGCCAACCTTACTGCATTCGCGGCCGACGGAAAACCGAATGCCAACGACCGGGCGTATTTGCAGACGCGCTGCGATGTCGCAAATGCGGTGAACGCGCGCTTGTTCATCAGTATCCACGTCAACTACGCGCCGTCGGCGGCGGTGAACGGCACCACGTTCTATTACACCAAACCCCAGGACGTCGCGCTCGCACAGGCGCTCGAACATAGTCTGATTCCGCTGCTCGGCACCAAGGACGATGGTGTCATTAAGAACGACTTTTACGTTACGAAACACACGACGATGCCCGCGGTTTTAATCGAAACCGGCTTCATCTCCAACGCGCATGATGCCGCGCTGCTCGCCGATCCGAATGCCCTGCAGAATATCGCGCTCGGCATTGCAGCCGGCGTCCGCGCATATGCGGGCGCACTACCGGCGCTGTCGTCCAAAGTTGATCCGGAGTGATCGGGCTCTACGATTCGGGCCTCGGCGGCCTGACCGTGCTCTCGGCGCTGCGCGGGGCGGGCGTCGATGCCGACATTGTATCGTTTGCCGACCAGGCGCACTTGCCGTACGGCGACCGCAGCGATGCCGAATTGCAAGGCTTTCTGGCCGAGAATTTCGCGTTGCTCAAAACATATGACATCGATGCGATCGTGATGGCATGCAACACGTCGTGCGCCGTCGCGTCGCGCCACGGCGGCTTTCCCGCGACGGAATTTCCGGTTCTCGATTTGATCGAAAACACCGGGAAAGGTTTAAAAGACATGCCTTTTTCGCACATCGCGGTGTTTGCAACGGCGGCCACGGTTCGCAGCGGTGCCTACAAGCGGGAGATTCACAAGAATCTGCCGGGTGCTCAAGTTATCGAGATCGCCGCGCCTGCGCTCGTGCCGATTGTGGAAGCGGGCGCAGCCGGCACGCCGCTGGCGCTCCAGGAAGTGCGCGTACTTTGCAGCGCCCTGCCGCGCGGCGTCGATGCCGTCGTCTACGGCTGTACGCACTACCCACTGCTCGACGCGGAATTTCGCGCTGCACTCGATCCGAATATTGTCGTCATCGATCCCGCGCGAGCACAGGCGCAAGCAACCGTTGCGCTGCTTCGTGAGCGTCGCGTTGCGCCGGGCACGAGCCGTACGCACTATCTGACAAACGGCGATCTTGCCGCGTATGAACGCAGCGTTCGTGCCTGGACCGGCGAGTCGGCCGGAACGTTCTCGCACGTTGGCGCGCTGGCGCGCTAGGCGCCGAGCTCTCAGAATTTACCGTACGACGCGTTTTAGATCGATCTTGCGGCGGTAAGGAATTTCGCACAGCAAGCCATCAAGCGAAAGCGAGGTCCTCCTATGAATGCAACGATGCGCCGCAGCGCTATCGGCCTCTTGGCCCTTTTCTTGACCGTCGCGCCGGCCGCGGTGCTCGCGCAAACAACCGGCGGTACGACCGGTGGTACGACGACCACGACGACGCAAAGCTCGACTGCACCCACGACGACAACGAACGGTGCGACAACGACGACGAACTCAACAACAACCACGACGACGGATTACACCTGGATGTGGTACGTCGGCATCGGCCTGGTCGTACTGATCATCATCGGCGCAGTCATCGCGAGCCGTAACAGCAGCAGTTCGTCTTCAACGACGACCCGCTTGTAAGAGCAATGCTGCTCGGGTTTGGTCCCGTAGGCGGGACTAAACCCTTATGCGATGTGGAAGACGGCGAAGAACAGGATCGTTGAGACGGCGCCGAGCGCGGTTCCCGCGACGACCTGCAGCGGGGTATGCGCTTTGACATAAACGCGCGCCCAGCCCACGATGGGAATCAGCACGAAAAACGGCAACGGCTCGCGCCCGAAGAGGTACGTCAGGGCGATGAGCGGAGCTGTGATGCCGATTGCGTGCGTGGATATCTTCCAGTACATCGTGATCCACTGGACGAGCAAGGAACTGGCCGCAAAGGCCGCCATCGTTGCGATCATGATCGTCGGCGCGTGAATCAACGCAAGATCGATCGTGCCCAGAAAATAGAAGATGACGAACGCCCCGAAGACCTTCTGGCGCTCGTCGCGGATCGACATGTCTAAATCCGAAATACGATCGGTCGCGTATAAGAAGAAGATGTACAGCATCGGACCGAACGACGTGAAAAAGGCGCTATTAAACAGCAGCACCCAAAAGTCGGTGGTGGTGTGCGAGCGGGCGCTCGACAAAATGACGAAGAGCGCGAGCGACGTAAGAAACGGATTGCAGACGGTTGAAAAAATGCGTGCGACATCGGTCCACACACGCGGCCGCACACGGATCGGTAGCTGCGGAGGGCCGAGGTTCGAGGCCTGCACGAGGAACCTAGTTGCCGGGGCCGGCCGGTGGGGTCCTCTCGCGACGGGCCCGGCCTGCGGGCCGTCGAAAGGCACCTGATGCTCCTGGAGACCATCGCGTCGCCGGCCGACGTCCAAAATCTGAGCCGGCCGAAGATCGACGTGTTAGCGCGCGAAATTCGAGACACGCTTGTGCGCGTGTGTGCGATCAACGGCGGCCATCTGGCGCCCAATCTCGGCGTGGTCGAACTCACGCTGGCGCTCCACCGCGTGCTCGATCTACCGCATGACAAGATCGTGTGGGACGTCAGTCATCAGAGCTACGTACACAAGCTCCTGACCGGGCGGGCCGATCGCTTCGACACGCTGCGCCAGGGCGGCGGCGTATCGGGATTTTCGATGCGCAGCGAGTCGCCGTATGATGTTTTCGGCGCCGGCCACGCGTCAACGTCGATTTCTGCTGCGCTGGGTATGGCCGTTGCGCGCGATCTGCGGGCGGGCGACGAGACGGTTGTCGCGATCATCGGTGATGGCGCGCTGACGGGCGGTCTTGCGTACGAGGCGATCAACAACGCCGGCCAGCTCAAGACGAATTTCATCGTCATCCTCAACGACAACGAGATGTCGATTGCGCCGAACGTCGGTTCGATCGCTTCGTATTTGGGCGTGTTGCGCTCGAAGCCGCTCTTTACACGCAGCCGCGAACTCGCCAAAGATGTGCTCGACCACGTACCGTTCGGCGGCACGGCGCGTAAGGCGCTTTCGACGGCGGAATACGCAGCGATGCGCTTCGTCAATCCGGATCAAAAGGCCGCGGTTATCTTTGAAGAGATGGGTTTTCGGTATCTCGGTCCGATCGACGGGCACGACTTCGATACGCTCGTCGACGTCATCTCGAACGCGCGCAAGATTCGCGGCCCGGTGCTGCTGCACGTGCGCACCACTAAGGGTAAGGGCTATGCGCCCGCCGAGGTCGATGCGCGCACGTTCCACGGCGTCGGTCCCAACGTGTATTCGCCCGACGAAGGCAAACTCGAGAAGAAGAGCGGCACCCGCCAGACATTCGCGCAAGCGTTCGCCGACGCCATGGTTGCTGCGGCCGCTAAGAACGACCGGATCATTGGCATCACCGCCGCTATGCCGGACGGCACGGGCCTGGCGAAGTTCGCAAAGGCATATCCGGAACGCTATTTCGATGTCGGTATCGCCGAAGCGCACGCCGTGTGCTTTGCAGCGGGTGCTGCGGCGAGCGGCTTGCGGCCGGTGTGTGCAATTTATTCGACATTCTTGCAGCGCGCGTACGATCAAGTCGTCCACGACGTCGTGATTCAAGATTTGCCGGTGGTCTTTGCGCTCGATCGCGCCGGATTCGTCGGCGACGACGGCCCGACGCACATGGGCCTCTACGATATCGCGTACTTGCGGACGTTGCCGGGCATGACGATCATGGCGCCGCGCAACGAACATGAAGTGGCGCCGATGCTCGATCTCGCGCTCGAACTGCGCGCGCCCGCCGCGATCCGCTACCCGCGCGGCAGCACGAGCGGTGCCTACGACGAACCGCTTGCACCGCTCGTTCTCGGACGCGGTGAGGTGCTACGGCGCGGCAGCGAAGTCGCGATCCTCGCGCTCGGCAATACCGTCGACGCGGCGCTCGGCGCCTACGATCTGCTCGCCGAGCACGGCGTGCGCCCGACGGTGGTCAATGCCCGCTTCGTGAAGCCGCTCGACGAAACGCTGTTGCTGGAGCTTGCCCAAACGCATACGCGTTTCATTACCTTAGAGGAACATTCGCTCGCGGGCGGCTTCGGTTCGGCAGTCGTCGAGTTCGTCTGCGATCGCGGTATAGACGTCAACGTCGAACGGATCGGGGTGCCCGGCGTTCTGGTTGCCCAAAACAAGCCCGAGAAGCAGCGGGCGATGTTCGGCCTGTCGGCCGAACACATCGCGGCCCGGGTCCGGGCGATTCAGGCGGCCTTAACACCCTAGTCACAGAAGGCCCGGCGACGGCCTGTGGTACAATCCAGGGCGATTCGTTCCGAAGGAGTCCGTTCCAACATGTTCCCCGCGTTCATTGCTGCGGCTACGGCCGTCATTACGCCGGCCGCCAAAGCTGCAGCCGTCGCCACTCCAGGCGCCAAGGCCACGACATTAACCCTCACGCCGGAGATGCTGCAGCAGCTTCAAAACGCGGCGGTCCCGAAATCTCCCCTGGCGATGCACTTTGGGTGGCTCACCCACGGCTTCGCCGGCATCTTCATCATTTCGGCCGTGTTGTTGATCGTGCTGCTCGCCGTGCAGACGACCAAACAAGAGGGCCTGAGCGGAACGATCGGCGGGCGTGTGGAGTCCGCCTATAAAGGCCGTGTGGGCTTCGACAAGCAGCTTCAGCGGGTCACGACCGTCATCGCGGTCACCTTCGTCATTTTCGCGACCTTCGTGTCACTGAGCGGTATCTAAACACTTTGTCGCTCCTGGAAGTCAAAGGCCTCAAGACGACGTTCACCACCGATGACGGCGTCGTCAGCGCCGTCAACGGACTTTCGTATGCCGTCGAAGCCGGTTCGACGCTCGGCATCGTGGGCGAGTCGGGTTCCGGGAAATCCGTCAATGCGCTCTCGATCATGCGGCTCATTCCGCAACCGCCCGGCAAAATCGAGGCCGGCCAGGTGTTGTTGCGCGGCGAAGACTTGCTCAAGAAATCCGAATCCGAGATGCGCAAGATTCGCGGTCGTGACATCGCGATGATCTTTCAGGATCCGATGACGTCGCTCAATCCGGTGCTCACTGTCGGCGACCAGATTTCTGAAGCGACCCGCCTGCATTTGGGTTACTCGAAAAAAGAGTCGATGGAAAAAGCGGTTGAGATGCTCAAACTCGTCCGCATTCCGGCGCCCGACAAGCGCATCAACGACTATCCTCATCAATTTTCGGGTGGTATGCGCCAGCGGGTGATGATTGCGATGGCACTCTCGTGCGATCCCGCGGTGCTGATCGCCGACGAGCCGACGACCGCGCTCGACGTCACGGTACAAGCGCAGATCCTCGACCTGATGAACGAGATGCAACAGCGCTTGGGATCGGCGATCATCATGATTACCCACGACCTCGGCGTCGTGGCGGAAACGTGTAAGAACGTGCTTGTCATGTACGGCGGCAACATGGTCGAGTACGGAACGGCCGATCAAATTTTCAACAATCCGAAGATGCCGTACACAATGGGACTGCTCGCATCGCTGCCGCGCCTCGATCAAGTCGGCGACCGCCTTGTGCCGATTGTGGGACAGCCGCCGAACTTGCTGCGCATGCCGCCGGGCTGCGCGTTTGCACCGCGCTGCACGTACAAGATGCCGATCTGCGACACGCCCGTACCGCTCTACGATTTCGGCGGAGGTCACGTGTGCCGGTGTTACCTCTATGACGAGCGCGCCGACGGCCAGAAAACCACACCGGTCGAAAATGCACCGCGTATTGCCGACGACGCCGTCGCAAAGACCCCCCAGGAGCTTTCTGCCTGATGGCAGCGCAGCTTTCGCCCCGACCGCTCGCCACCGCCGGCGATACCCTGGTCTCGGTGCGCGGTTTGGTCAAGTATTTTCCGATTAACGCGGGTGTGTTTTCGCGTCACGTCGGCGATGTCAAAGCCGTCGATGGCATCGATTTCGATATCAAGCGCGGCGAAACGCTGGGCCTCGTCGGCGAGTCGGGTTCGGGTAAAACGACCGCCGGGCGGGTGATTCTCCGGCTGACGCCCGCTACGGCCGGTGAGGTCGACTTCGAGGGTATCAACGTCCTCGAGCTAAACCGGCGCGATTTGCGCTCGCTGCGCAAAGAGATGCAGATCATCTTTCAAGATCCGTATGCGTCGCTCAACCCGCGTATGACCGTCGGCGACATCATTCGCGAACCGCTCGGTATCCACGGCATTGCCCGCGGCAAGGCGGCCGAAGTACGCACCCAAGAGTTGCTCGCGCTTGTCGGCCTCCAGCCGTATCATGTGAACCGGTATCCGCACGAGTTCTCGGGCGGCCAGCGCCAGCGCATCGGCATCGCCCGGGCGCTCGCGGTCAATCCGAAATTCATCGTCTGCGACGAGCCGGTTTCTGCGCTCGATGTCTCGATCCAGGCCCAGGTCATCAACTTGCTTGCCGATCTGCAAAAGCAGCTCGGGCTGACGTACCTTTTCATTGCCCACGACTTGTCGGTGGTGCGCCACATCTCGAACCGCGTGGCCGTGATGTATGTCGGAAAGCTCGTCGAACTTGCCGATCGCGACCAGCTGTATTTCAACCCGCTGCATCCCTACACGCAAGCGCTGCTCTCGGCCATCCCGATCCCCGATCCCTCGGTTGAAGCGCGCCGCAAGCGCATCATTCTGACCGGCGACGTTCCCTCGCCCGTGAACCCGCCGTCGGGCTGCCGCTTTCACACGCGCTGCCCGGTGGCGTTCGACCGCTGCAAAGTCGAGATTCCGGCCTTCACCGAGTACGAGCCCGGCCACCGCGCGGCATGCCATTGGGTCGAAGAACACGGCGGAAAAGCGCCGGACCTGATCCGCGGCCCGGTCGTGGTAGCGTAAGAAAAAAAGAGCGATCCGCGAGGATCGCTCTTTTTTTCGCTACCGCGAGTTACTTTTTCTTCGCGGCTTTCTTGCGGCGCCCGGCCTTTTTACGTCCGGCTTTTTTTGCTCCGGCTTTCTTCTTGCGTCCGCCGGCTTTCTTGGCGCCCTTCTTACGGCCGCCGGCTTTTTTCTTGCGTCCAGCGGTTTTCTTAGCGCCCTTTTTACGGCCGCCGGCTTTCTTCTTACGTCCGGCAGTCTTCTTGGCGCCCTTCTTACGGCCGCCGGCTTTCTTCTTGCGCGTACCGGTTTTCTTTGCTCCGGCTTTCTTACGTCCGCCGGTCTTTTTCGCGGCTTTCTTGCGTCCGCCGGTCTTTTTTGCAGCCTTCTTGCGGCCGCCGGTCTTCTTGCGCGCAGCGGTGGTCTTCTTACGCGCGCCGCCCTTTTTGCGCGATTTCTTGCGGCCTTTTTTTGCCGGCGTCGACGCGTCGGTCGCGTCGCCGCCGTTCATGGTATCCGAGTCCATTCGTCCTCCTCGTCCGTATCCGGACGACAATTCGAATTGCGGATGCGTCGATTATGTCGACGCATTTAGTCGCATCCTACAAGGAATTCGTACTTTATGCAACTCGAACGCAGAAATCAGGCGTCAAGCTGAAGATGTCGCGCGCGTTTTTTGGCGCCGGTCGCACGCTTTTTCGCCGCAAATATGCGCTAAATTCGCGCTAAATTCGCGCTCTGCCCGGAGCCGGGGATTGCCTGGTTCGCCGCCGCCGTGGCGGCCGGAGTATTAGCACGGGCTTGACGGGCGGGAGTATACTGAGGGCGTTTACCAGAGCAGGGGGAGTCCGTGGCGAAGCCACTTATCATCGTCGAGTCGCCGACGAAAGCCAAAACCATCAAGAAGTTCTTACCGCCGCGATTCGTCGTGAAGGCCTCGGTCGGCCATGTCCGCGATCTCCCCAAGTCCACTCTCGGGGTCAATGTCGACGACGGTTCGTTTACGCCCAAGTACCTCACCATTAAAGGGAAGGGCGATATCATTAAAGAGCTTAAGGCGGCGGCGAAAAACGCGAGCGAAGTGTATCTGGCGACCGACCCCGATCGTGAAGGCGAAGCGATTGCGTGGCATTTGGCCGAGCTGCTCAAGCTCGAGAATCCCAAGCGCATCGAGCTGCACGAAATCACCAAAGACGCGGCACTCGCGGCGCTCAAGGATGCGCACCAGATCGACATGCCGCGGGTTAACGCTCAGCAGGCCCGGCGCATTCTGGACCGGCTTGTCGGCTACAAAATCTCACCGCTGTTGTGGGCGAAGGTTCGCGGCGGCCTATCGGCCGGCCGCGTCCAGTCGGTCGCCGTCAAGCTGATCGTCGACCGCGAGCGCGAGATCAAGGCCTTCATTCCGCGCGAATACTGGTCGATCACGGCACAACTCGCCTCCGAAGGCAGTCCGATCGTTTTCTCGGCCGAGCTGCACGCAATCGACGGCGAGAAAGCCGACATCACCACCGGCGAAGCGGCCCACGCGGTCGTCGCGGGTTGCGAGAATGCGGCTTTCCGCGTCGCATCGATCAAACAGCGTGAGACCCGCCGCAATCCCGCAGCACCCTTCACGACATCGACCCTCCAGCAAGAAGCGTCCCGCAAGCTGAAGTTCCGCGTTCGCAAGACGATGCAGGTCGCCCAGGCGCTCTATGAGGGCGTGGATTTGGGTGGCAGCGAGGGCACGCAGGGCTTGATCACCTACATGCGTACCGATTCAACGCGTATTTCGGATTCGGCAAAAGACGCGGCGCGCGAATATGTCGACGCGACCTACGGCCCGCAGTTTTACGGCGGTTCTCGGGTCCACAAGCAGCGCGAAGGCGCGCAAGACGCGCACGAAGCGATCCGGCCAACATCGGTGCTGCACACGCCTGAGTTGATGGCGAAGATCCTCAAGCGCGACGAACTGCGGCTCTACCAACTCATTTGGGAACGCTTCGTTGCCTCGCAAATGGCTGCCGCGATTTTCGATCAGACGACAGTTGATATTTCCGCCGCCAAATACACGTTCCGCGCAAGCGGCAGCGTTTTGAAGTTCGCCGGCTTCACGGCCGTGTATGAAGAAGGTCAGGATGACACGGCACCGCTCAACGGCAGCGGCGCAAGCGCAAGCAACGGTGCCACGCCCGCCAACGGCAAAACGGCCAAGGCGCGGCCGATTCTGCCGCGCCTGGCCCAGGATGAAGCGCTCGACAAGAAGGCCGTTGAGGCCAAGCAGCACTTCACCGAGCCGCCGCCGCGCTACAGTGAAGCGTCGCTTGTGAAATCGCTTGAAGAGAATCGGATCGGCCGCCCGTCGACGTATTCGGCGATCGTCGAGACGATTCAGGCGCGCGGCTATGTCGAGCAAATCGAACGCCGGTTTCATCCCACGGAAATCGGCTTTTCGGTCAACGACCTGCTTGCCGAGCACTTCCCCGATATCGTCGATTTGGCGTTCACCGCATCGATGGAAGCCAAGCTCGACCGCGTTGCGGAAGGCGACGGCAACGATACAGAGTGGCGCCGAGTCCTCAGTGACTTCTACGGGCCGTTCGCCGAAGAACTCAAGACGGCCGAAGAAAAGCTGCCCAAATTCGAGCAGCGCGACGAGCCGACCGACGACATCTGCCCTAACTGCGAACGGCCGATGGTCATCAAGACCGGCCGGTTCGGGCGTTTCATTTCATGTACGGGCTATCCCGAGTGCAAAACAACCCGGCCGATCCTCAAAGACACGGGAGCCAAATGCCCCAAAGACGGCGGCATGGTTGTCGAGCGCAAATCGCGCAAGGGCCGCACGTTCTATGGCTGCGCCAATTATCCTAAGTGCGATTTTGTCTCGTGGGATCGCGTGGTACCCGAGCCGTGCCCGGTGTGCGGCGACTACGTCGTTTCCAAAACGCGTCGCGGCGGCGTGACGACGCTGGAATGCCATACCGACAAGACGCACGACACGAGCGCCATCGGCAACGCCCAAGCGAGTGTCGACGATGAGGAACTCGAACCGGTTGACGCTTAAGGTCATCGGGGGCGGACTCGCCGGCTGCGAAGCTGCCTGGCAGGCCGCGCAATGCGGCGTGGCCGTCGAGTTGTACGAAATGCGACCGGTACAGCGCGGCCCGGCGCACCAAACCGACATGCTCGCGGAGCTGGTGTGTTCGAATTCGATGCGTGGCGCGGCGCTCGAAAACGCGGTCGGATTGCTTAAAGAAGAGTTGGCGCGCTGCGACTCGGTGATCGTCACGAGCGCACGCGAAGCGGCTGTTCCGGCCGGCGGGGCGCTGGCCGTCGATCGCGCAAAGTTCGGCGCACTCGTCGAGTCGCGGCTGGCCGCGCATCCGAATATCACGATTTGCCGCGAAGAGATCACAGCGATTCCCGTTGACGGATATGTCATCGTTGCGTGCGGGCCGCTACCGTCGCAGGCGCTGGCGGCCGCGATCGACGCGCTTGTCGGCGGACGGCTGCACTACTACGATGCGGCTGCGCCGATCGTTGCGCTCGATTCGATCGACACGTCGGTCATGTATCGCAAGTCACGTTACGAAAAAGGCGACGGCGACGACTACCTCAATATTCCGCTCGATCGCGAAACGTACGCGCAGTTTATCGCGGATTTGCGCACGCTGCCCAAGCACGAACCCAAAGAATTCGAACGAGACGCGGCCGCGGGTAAGGTCCCGTACTTTGAGGGCTGCTTGCCGATCGAAGAGATGGCCGCGCGCGGCGAGGATGCGCTGCGCTTCGGCCCGCTCAAGCCGGTCGGACTGCGGCATCCCCAAACCGGCGTGACGCCGTACGCGGTCGTGCAACTTCGCAAAGAAAATGCCGAAGGCAGCGCACTGAATTTCGTCGGCTTTCAAACGCGGCTGACGTGGCCGGCGCAAAAAGAAGCGTTCGGCAAACTGCCGGGCCTGGCGAATGCCGAATGGTTGCGCCTCGGCGTCATGCATCGCAACACGTTCATCGATTCACCGCGCGTGCTTGCGCCGGACTTGCGTTTGCGCGGCCGCCCGACCGTGTTTTTTGCCGGCCAAATCACGGGTGCCGAAGGCTATGTCGAAGCGGCGGCGTGCGGTCTGATTGCAGGCACATCGGCGGCGCGCGAGATCCTTGGCTTGCCGGCCCTCGCCGTGCCGAGCGATACGGCGCTCGGAGCGATCGTGGCGCACCTGGGAAACACGACGACCCCCGATTTTCAGCCCGCCAATGTTACCTGGTCGTATTTCTCGCCGATTGCGGGCTTGCCGAAAAGAACGGATAAGCGCGCAAAGCGCGGCCTGCTCGCGCAGCGCGCGCTCGAGCGGATTAATGTCTTTGCCGCAGCGCTCGGTCGCTCGGGCAACCCCGCCGCCGCAACTTCTGCGGTCCTTGCCGGGTAGTTTGGGCCCGTGAGAATTCGATCGACCACGATTGTCGCGGTACGCCGTGACGGAAAATTAGCCATGGCGGGCGACGGCCAAGTTACCTTCGACAAGTTCGTGATGAAGCACAGCGCGCGCAAGGTGCGGCGCATTGCGAACGGCAGCGTGATCGCCGGCTTTGCCGGCTCGGCATCGGACGGCATGACGCTGCTCGAGAAGTTCGAGGGCAAGCTCTCGGAATACAAGGGCAACATCGTGCGCGCCGCCGTAGAGCTAGCGAAGGATTGGCGTCAAGACCGCGCGCTCCGGCGTCTCGAAGCCTTAATGATCGTCGGCAATGCGGAACATTTGTTCGTGCTCAGCGGTAACGGCGATGTGATCGAACCCGACGAAGGCATCGCCGCCATCGGCAGCGGCGGGCCATACGCTCAAGCCGCCGCAGTCGCGCTGCTGCATCATTCCTCGCTCGACGCAGAATCGATCGGGCGCGAAGCGCTCAAGATCGCATCGAAGATCGACATCTATACCAACGACGACATCATCGTCGAGGTCATCTAAGTCATGGCAGTCGAACTTACTCCCCGGCAAATCGTTACCGAACTCGATCGTTACATCGTCGGCCAAGGCAAAGCCAAGCGTGCCGTCGCGATCGCCCTGCGTAACCGCTACCGTCGCGACAAGTTGAGCGAAGAGATTCGCAACGACATCATTCCGAAGAATATTCTGATGATCGGTCCGACCGGGGTCGGCAAAACCGAAATCGCGCGCCGGCTCGCCGCGCTTGCCGGCGCCCCGTTCGTCAAGGTCGAAGCGACCAAGTACACCGAGGTCGGTTACGTCGGGCGCGACGTCGAGTCGATGGTCCGCGATCTGGCGGAAGCCGCGATCCGCATGGTGCGCGATGAACGCCGCGCCGATGTCGTCGAACCCGCCGACCAGGCCGCTGTCGAACGCGTGATCGACCTGCTGCATCCGGAAACCCGGCCGCCTTCACAACAGCAGAGTAACCCCTTTGCGGCAACGCTTGGGTCGATCTTCGGAAATAATTTCGGCGGTGGCCAGCAGCAGCAGCAACCACACGAACACACGGTCGCGACACAAACGGCGCCGCCCGATGAATCCGTCCGCATTCGCGAGACGGCCCGCGCCGATGTCATGCGCGGATTCTATGACGTGCGCTTGGTCGAGATCGAAGTCGAAGAATCGCAGCAGTTGCCGATCGGTATGATCGGCGGCGACCCATCAAACCAGGGCGGCGACATCAGCGAAATGCTCGGCGGTCTGTTGCCCAAGAAAAAAGCGAAGAAGCGCGTGACCGTCGCTGAGGCGCGCCGCATTTTTGCCGCCGAAGAAGAGGCAAAGCTCATCGATATGGACGCGGTCAAGCGCGAAGCGCTGCGCCGCGCAGGCGAGAACGGCATCATCTTCATCGACGAACTCGACAAAGTTGCCGGCCGCAGCAACGCCGGCGGTCCCGATGTGTCACGCGAAGGCGTCCAACGCGATATTCTGCCGATCGTGGAAGGTTCGACCGTCACGACCAAGTACGGCACGCTAAAAACCGACCACGTCCTGTTCATCGCGGCCGGCGCATTCCACATGAGCAAGCCGTCGGACCTCATTCCCGAACTGCAAGGCCGTTTCCCGATTCGCGTCGAGCTGGACTCGCTAACTGCGTCGGACTTCGAGACGATTCTTACCCAGCCGAAGAACGCATTGATCTCCCAATACAAAGCGCTCATGGCAACCGAGGACGTGCATCTCGATTTCACGCCGGACGCGATCACCGAACTCGCCCGCATCGCAATGCAGGTCAACGACCAAACCGAAAACATCGGCGCCCGCCGCCTCCACACGGTGCTCGAACGCTTACTGGAGGACGTGGCTTTTGAAGCGCCGGAAAAAACCGGCACCGTCACCATCGACGCCGCTTACGTCCGCGACAAACTCGAAGCCATCGCCGGCAACACGGATCTCTCGAACTTCATCCTCTAGGCCCGCGGCCGCACGCTATGAAATCGCTCACGATCGCTGTCGATCTCGACAATACCATGGTCGATCACCTGGGACAGCGCATCCGGCCGGGGATGGCCGCCTTTCTCGAGCGCCTTCGGGCTCAAGGCCACACGCTTATCGTGTTCACCAGTTCGACGCGCGATCGTGCGCGCATTATCCTGCGCGATCATGACCTTGCGAAGTATTTTACGCGCTCCGT
>Ga0302324_100001766_pt1 | contig 51606 bp, 49 predicted proteins | sample Palsa_T0_1_FD_201949 | JGI IMG/M metagenome (GOLD analysis project Ga0302324, IMG submission 201949) | Peat permafrost microbial communities from Stordalen Mire near Abisko, Sweden - Palsa_T0_1 | ecosystem: Environmental > Terrestrial > Soil > Palsa > Peat permafrost | place: Sweden: Abisko...
AGTTGAAGCAATCCTTCCTCACGGCGTTGGATATACCCTGGCTCCCGGTCACGACCTCACCGTCTGGAAGAGTATAGGTCTGGTTCGCGTTATCCGGGCCCACAATCCCCATATAGTGCATGAACTCGTGAATAATAATGAGCTGCTGGTCCTGACTCAGGGATAATCCGCTGAATGCGCCCCCGAGAGGCTGCCCATTGTAGGTACCAGTGAAGAACGATCCTCCCTGTACTATGTAAATGATCCCGAGCGTATCGGTCGTGAAGGCGGGAACGCTTGCCGGTGTATTTGACCCGCTGAGAAGTCGGATTGAGCCGCTGTCAACCAGCCCAGCGAGCATGTTGCCAAGCGCCGCTCGGTTGGCTGCTGTATTGGAGCCTTGAGCCAGGAAAAGTTTCGCGCAGTCAGGATCGACAACAATATCGGACGCCTCGAACGCACTGGCGTTGATAATGCTTAGGGCCTCGGCCGTCGCCAGTCCGGGGGTTGCTGGGGGAGCAGCGTGTGCGCCCTTTTCCTGCTGCGGAGTTTGGCCGGTTTCTGAAGGGCCGCCCGGTCCCCCAACAAAACCGCTGCAGTCATAGACCGTGACGGATATGACACCGTTGCTATTCGTGCTGTACGACGAGCCGCACGGATCAAGGCCGCTGGGATCGAGATTGTTGACGGGATCGCCGTAGCTGTACGCGTATTGATTCCAACTTTGCGGCTGCTTAGCGTCAGCGCTGCTGGAGGGATCGGGCGTCATCATTCGTCCATAGGCGTTGGAGTAGTAGCGGTTGAGTGCGACACGAGGCTGTCACTCTTTAGTTAACCTTACCTCCGGGTCTGCCATGGTCTCAATCACAAGTTGCGCGGGATAAATGCCTAGATGACCATATCCAGATGCCACAAGCTCCCCGTTGGCGCTGAGTGCGACGTCATAATGCTCCTTTGTGGAGATCACGCCAACTACAGTGACCCTGAGATCGACATTCCCGTTCCGGCTGCGTTGGCTCGCTCGCGCCTGCTTCAGCATGTTAATAACCCGCACCACCGATTCCTCTTCAGTGGACTCCGAAGCGGACTTGAGATTAATTGCAGTTGGCCAAACGTACTCACTAGTCAGTTCCGGGAGACCTAGCAGCTCGGGTCCTGACCGATATCTCGTAACGAATTTTTTGCTGCACAATTTTTCACCGAGGGCAAAACCCTCGTGACTGGAATAGAGAATGCCCCGAACCTTAACTCGTGTACCGGAGTGGGACGCCAGGTCGGCAAACAGATCGCAGACCGAGACCGTTTTCAAGGAGCCAGGACTCTGTTGGGCGCTGCTCTCGGTCGCACACACGATACTCAAGCTGGTTATCACTACGAACGCGATCTTTGTCCGCAACCAGACTTCCGTCGGAAACCGCATTCCAACCCTCACTTCAGGAGCGCCTCCGTAGCTGTTCGGCATGGTGCGAGTGCAGCCTCATTAGCTGCTTCCGCAGCGGCGTTCGGACTTCCATCTGGGTTCGCGTCATAAACGATGCTTGAGCCCCCCAGGGCGGGCAAAAGGCCAAATACGTGGCCCAGCTCGTGGAGTAATGTATCCACCGAATTGACTAAATTGCCATTGAAAAAATCCCCGGTAGGCCCGTTGTTGATTTCGATATCAGCGACCGTCAACCCGTAGCCCGGCACCCCGCCTCCGAGGTTAGTCTGTGCTGCGATCGCCCCGGCAATGGACCCAAATGTGATTGTTCCGAAATAGTAGCCAGAGGGCGATCCCCCCGGAATCATCGACTGCAATACCATCTGTGGAGTGAAGTCCCCTTTCCCGCTGGTATTGTACAGAGCTGCGCATTCAGGAGACCCTAGGGCCTGGAGCGCGAGACTTGCGACATTGTAGAAATACTCGTTAGCCAACACCATCGAAGCAATGTTACTAGCCGCCTGCGCGGCTGCATAAGCGGTTGCAGTTTGAGCGGCGGCGGCAGGGTTGAAGCCGCCGGGTATCTCAACCGTCACGTCGAAACAAGCGACGTCCTCCTCACCCTCGCCAGCCCCGACCGTGCACCCGTAGTAAGCTGGGTCATCGTCCGTCCCGTTTGGATCAAACCGGTTTACAGGATCCCCCCTCGTGTAGGCGTACCTGTTCCAACTCTGAGGATCTTTCAGCCGCCGCCCGCTGTTCGTGTACGGGTCGGGGGTCATGAACCGTCCGCCGATATTTGAGTAGTAGCGATTGTTGGCATAATCTAGGCCGGTGGCCGAATCGGCCCAGTAGGTGGCGAAATTCCAGGTATCCTGAGGATTGCTGGTGCCTTTCGGTTCGCCCCAGGGGAAATACGATTGGTGGATATTCTCGACTGAGCCCAACTGATCCATTACCGCCAGACGACGCCCGCCGAAATATTGATCGCTGGTCGCGAGCGCGGCGTTCAAGCACGGCGTAACTCCGCAGCTGGAGGCGTCCGGCGACATCGTATAAGCCGCCAATTTCTGGCCGCCCGGTGTATACACGTTGACCGTGTAATTGATGGGGTTATTCAGGCTGTCCTCGGAGCCATTCCAGCTAAAGATTCGGCGGTTCTGCCCATCGTAAGCGTAACTCAGCGAGAACGGGTTGCCGTTTATATTTGCGACTCCTGTCACTCGATTCTCCGGGTCATAGCCGAGGCTGTATTCCTGAGTGCCATAGTAGCTGGATAGCGTGTTGCCGTTGGCGTCAACGCTCCCGGTCTGATTGGTGGCGGTATTCACGACCCACGATGCGTTCGGTGCGCCGGACCCGGCGGTGAGGTTCTTCGATAGCAGGCTCCCAAAGCTGTCGAAACCGTGTCCCTCGGTCCACTGCAAGGTTCCTTCGATGCTGTCCGACGCCGTCGCCAGGCGGTTGAGCGAATCGTAAGTGTAGGTGATCGTCTCGCCGCTGATCGCGTTGTACATGGAGCTGATTTTGCCGTCGTTGGCGCCAGTGGGGTAGTTATAGGTGAGATTCTCGCTGTAGCCGTCTTTCACGGTGTAGAGCTGGTTCAGCACGTTGTAGGTGCGCGATTCGCTTTCGCCGTTGAAGGTCATCCCGAGCATCTGGTTCGCCGCGTTGTAGCTGACATTGTTCACCACCGTAGCGTTCGCCGACGTAGTCATGCCGTTCAGCCGGTACATACTGTCGTAAGAATAATTGTAGCTGGCGCCGGTGACGTTATCGGGCACGCCATTGCTGTAGCTGGGCGTGATGGTGGGGTAGGAGACGGCGCGTTGATCGCAAGAGGAAATACACATCTACTTACGGAGTAGATGCAGGGAAGGAACCGCCGGCCACGATGGGGCGAGACTTCCATGTGCGCCGTGACCGGCAACCGAGCGTGACGGCTAGTTATAATTATCCGTCACGATTTTCCGATTCCCATGCACACCGGCAGCGAACTGCTCGAAACCTGGATTCCCGATGGCGGATTCGAGATCGCCAAGCGTAAGTTGAAAACCAGCGACGGCGGATCGGCGCTCGCCGATTGCCTGGTCCCCAAGTGGCCCGACGACGAACTCGCCCGTGATCTGCCCTGCGCCCGGCAACCCTGCCTGCACCGTAAGCGTACGGCGAACCCATATTGAAGCGCAACGATGAATGGCCCAAGCTGTGGCATGGGCGAAACGGAAAGATCACAACAGATGCGGCGGATGCTGGAAGAGTACAAGACCAGCGGGTTATCGCGGCGGGAGTTTTGTCAGCAACGGAGCATTCCGCTGACGACCTTCGATTATTGGCGCGGGAAGCAGAGGGTGAAGGTCGGGAAACCAGTGCGGCGTACGCAGTTGGTGAAAGTTGAGGTGGCGGCCAGCGAGATAACGGGGCAGTTCACTTTAAGCTTGGCGAACGGACGGCGGATCGAGAGTTCGTGGCGGTTCGCGGATGTGGAGTTGGCGCGGTTGATTCGCATTGCCGAAAGCTCGTGAGTCGTGCTGTTTGGATTAGGATTGGCGACCAAGATCTATATCGCTGTGGAAGCCATCGATATGCGCAAAGGATTTGAAGGGTTGCACGGGCTGGTGCGCGATCATCTGGGACAAGATCCGTTGAGCGGGCACTTGTTCTTGTTCACCAATAAAACGAAAACGCGGCTGAAAGCCCTGGTCTGGGACGGTAGCGGACTGTGGGTGTGTGCGAAACGTCTGGAGAAGGGCCGCTTTCGCTGGCCGGTGGTTTCATCGATTGACGGCCAGGCGCGCAGCTTGACGATGCGTGCCGAAGAGTTGGCGATGCTGGTGAATGGACTGGATATGAAGCAGACCAAGCAGCGCAACTGGTATCGCAAAAGTGCCTAAAACTGTTCTGGAACATTTTCAGAACTTCGCGTAATATAGGGCAATCCCTCATGGCAGCCCTCGATCCTCAGACGCACATCGCGATGCTGGAACGCCAGCTGCAGTGGGCGCAGTTAAAAATCCAATCGCTGGAAGAGCGCTGGCGTCAGCATTTGATTCGGCTGTACGGCCCGAAGAGCGAGACGTTGAGCGACTTGCAGCTGGCTTTACTGGAGGAAGAACCTAGCGTCACGCGTGACGAAGTAGATGCCGAATCAGGCCGCGAGCAGCTTCCACCGCAGCCGCCGCGCGAGCGCCAACCCCATCCGGGGCGCAAGCCGTTACCAGAGTCACTGCCGCGCATCGAACAAGTGATCGCCTGCGCGGAGCCGAACTGCAAAACCTGCGGCGTGGAGACGTCCATCATCGGTTACGATGCAAGCGAAGTTCTGGATTACGAACCGGCGCGCTGGTTCGTACGGGTGACGAAGCGCGAAAAACGCGCCTGCGGAAAATGTTCCTTGGTCGCCATGCCGGAGCTGGCGCCGCGCATCGTCGAGAAGGGCCTGGCCAGTAACACGGTAGTGATCCACACAGTGGTCGCGAAGTATTGCGACCACTTGCCGTTGTACCGGCAACAAACGATCTTGGAACGCGAAGCCGGCGTGGATGTCAGCCGCGCCACCCTCGATGGCTGGGTGATGCGGGTGGGCGAGTTGCTCACGCCAGTCGTCTCTGTGATGCGCCGAGACTTACTGCGCCAGTCATACTTACAGGCCGACGAAACTACGGTTCCCGTTCAAATGCACGACAAACGCGGAGCTGATCATCAAGCGTATTTATGGCAATATGGAAGGCCCCGCGGCGAAACTGTTTTCGACTTTCAGTTGGGTCGCGGGCGCGAAGGTCCGAGCAAGTTCCTGGGTGAATGGGAAGGGATATTGCAAACCGACGGCTATCAGGTCTACGACGATGTCGGCGGGCCCAAGATGGTGCATGTGGGGTGCTGGGCGCATTCGCGCCGCAAATTTGTGGATGCAGTGCAGGTGAATCCCCAAGACGGCGAAGCCATCGCCATGGTCACGCGCATGGACGCCTTGTTTTTGGTGGACCGCCACGCGCGAGAGCAACGCTTGAGTATGGACGAACGGCTGGCCTTGCGCCGCGAACACGGCGACTCTTGGGCCGCCGAGATTCATGACAAGTGCGTCAGGCTGCATAAAACCACATTGCCAAAAAGCGCGCTGGGCCAAGCCGTGACTTATACCTTAAACATGTGGCCGAAGCTGCGCCGCTGTTTCGACTTCGCAGAAGTGGAACTATCCAACAATCTCGCCGAAAACTCCATGCGCCCAGTCGCATTGGGACGAAAAAACTGGCTGCACGTAGGCAGCGCTCAATCCGGCCCCAAAGTCGCCGCCATACTCTCGGTCGTGGAATCCTGCCGAAGGCTCGGCGTGCCGGTGAAAGATTATCTCCTCGCCGTCCTCCCTGGCATGGCCCGGCGGAATCTCTCCGACGTGAATCACCTCACCCCGGCCCGCTGGGTCGCTTCCAAAAATTAACCTGGGTTGGCCGGACGGATACGCAAGGCCGATGTCTCGGCGACTTTTTCAACAACATCGACTGTCTCCAAAACCGTCTCCAAACAGCCCGATTGCCCAGGTTTTATGGATTTTATCGTAGATCGTAAGTGTTTATGTTGTAGTAACTTAGCACATCGTCATCCTTCGACTCCCGCTAGCTTCCGCCAGCGTCGAGCCTGGATCACAGATCTCAACAGTTATCCTTGGCCTTACCGATACGTGTCTTTGGATTTGATCAGGATCGCTGAGATTTCCAATACGGCCCGGCCGGAGTATTTTATGAAGATTATCCGATAGGCTCCGACTCTCCTATGGAGCCTTCCTCTCCATTGTGGTCCCTGAAGGGCTTTGACGTTGCTCCATTGAGAGTCGTCGTTTTCTTCAAGCTCATCAATGGCATGCCCGATGCGGTCCCGAACTTTGGGCGGGAATTTCGACAGTTGCTTTTCGGCTTCGTCGGAAACCTCAACGCGGTAACGCATGTTTTACAACGCGCCACGGCTTCGACTCCCCACGTTTCAACTGCGCCTCGCCCCGGCGGACGATCTTCGCTTCTTCGGGCGAGAGTGCGTCATCGGCCGTCGCCACGCGCTTCGGTTTGATGAGGACACCGTTCTTTTGCTCGGCGAACGCCACTAAGTCCCCAGCCTGGAGTTTGAGGGTTTCAAGGATTTCGCGCGGGATTACCACCTGGCGCCGTTGCCCGACGCGGCCGACTCGCTCCTGGGTTGGGGTTGTCTTCATTGGGTGCACTACGTTAGGACGTTGTTTTGTTTTCAGTGTACGGGCATTCCTGACGCTCGTCAAATCGTATGGCGTCCGGCCCCTCCCTTGAACTAGTGTTCAATAGAGGGTGATGCCTGAAGACCTCACCATTGGGGATGAGCTATGGGAGTACATGCGGCGCGTAACCCTCTGTGAGCCGGCGCTTCTCACGCGTCTCCGCGAAGAAACTGCGCCCCATGAGAAAGCCAGTTTTCAGATTTCGGCCGAGCAGGGGCAATTCATGGGGCTCCTGATGCACCTGATCGGCGCACGCCGCACCATTGAAATCGGAGTCTATACCGGCTATAGCGCCCTGTCCGTTGCGCTTGCTCTGCCCGACGACGGGCGGATCATCGCCTGCGACATCAATGAAGAATGGACTTCGATTGCGCGGCGCTACTGGCGTGAGGCGGGCGTCGACGGCAAAATCGATCTGCGCCTCGGGCCTGCGCTCGCAACCTTGGATGGCCTGATTGCCAGCGGCCAGGGCAATCAGTTCGATTTCGTGTTCATCGACGCCGATAAGACCAACTATGCGAATTACTACGAGCGCGCCCTGGTGCTCCTGCGGCCGGGTGGATTGATCGGCGTGGATAACGTACTCTGGTATGGCCGGGTGATCGATTCGTCCTTCGACGATCCGGATACGCAGGCCATTCGCGCGTTCAACGAGCAGCTCCGGAGTGACGATCGGGTATGGTTGAGCATGCTGCCGGTGCGGGATGGCCTGACACTAGCGTGCAAGAAGTAACGTCCGCTCACAAAAAATAACGGCGCCTTAGGCCAGCAGTACTGGAGCGGCGTTGTCCGCAAACGGTACGTTTAGGACGAAATAGTGATAGTCTTTTCAGGTGATTTGGGTGATCGTTGTAACTTGACCGAGTCAGCGTGGTTCAGTAGTCTGAACAGGAACGGAGGGTGGATTGGTCCTTCTGCTCTTTGGACCGCCGGGTAGCGGCAAAGGAACGCAGTCAGGAAGAATCTCAAACTGGTTAGGCATTCCGGCCATCTCGACGGGCGATATGCTGCGTGAGGAAATCAAGGCCGGAACGGCGCTGGGGAACGCCGCGAAGTCCATTATGGCCAGTGGGGGATTGGTGGGTGACGACCTCGTCAACCGGATGCTCGCTCAACGTGTGTCTTCACCCGATAGCGCGCACGGTTTCCTGTTGGATGGCTACCCGCGCACCGTGGAGCAAGCCGAGTATCTGGACCGTTTGCTTGCGGATCGGAGCTTGCAAACACCCATCGTGCTGCATCTGGATGTCCCGATGGATGCACTGGTGGGCCGGCTCACATCACGGCGTCAATGTCCGCAATGCAAACGGATCTACAATCTGCTCCAAATGCCGCCTCGAAATCCGGGTGTTTGCGATGACGATGGCACTCCGCTCATCACTCGCAAGGATGATAGCGAGGAAGTGGTCAGCGAACGCATTCGAACCTACGACGAAGTGACGCGTCCGGTTCTGGCTTACTATCAGGATCGGAAATATCATCAGATCCGTGGCGATCGCTCACCTGGTTACATCTTCGAGGCCATCACTGGCATCCTGGAGCCGCTGGTTTCAAAGAACGGATCGAATTGTTGCGCTAAGCCGAAGCTGGGTTAAGCTCGCATTCGCTCGCGGGGCTGGGGACTAGGGGACTGGCACTTTTTACGTCTAATGTGCCTGGGCTTCCAACCCCGGCGACCAACAGGGAGCCCATCCCCAATCCCGGCGAGCGAATGCGAGCCCCCGGCTCTAGGGCTGCGGAATGGGCACCACCGTCGCGTGCCGCCACAACCGCTCCAGTTCGTAAAAGGTGCGCGCTTTGGGCGAAAAGACGTGTATCAGGTAATCGCCGTAATCGGCCAAAATCCATTCGGCGTTGGCGAAGCCTTCCACGCTGACCGGATACTCCCCGCGACCGGCCAGTTGCTGGCCGATCTCCTCCACGATGGCTTGGATCTGCTTGGGATTGCTCCCATTACAAATCACGAAGAAATCCGCGAACGTGGTTACGTCGCGCAGATCTAAAACTCGAATATCTAAGGCTTGCTTGGATTCGGCGGCTCGAACGGCGGTGAGCCAGGGCGGAGCATTGGACGGCAGTGCGGAGCGTTGCGCGGCCGTATTGTGTTGCTGTCGGATGGTTAAGGTGTTCTCCTAGCTTCATGGTACACTGAAATTTCCAATGCGACAATTGTTGGTGCTTTCTTTGTCCTTGGGAGCCTTGCTTCTCTTTTCAGAATCCGCCGCGCTACCGGCTGAAAATCCTTCAGTCAATAAGGGAATCGAACTGGCTCAACAAGAACTCGCCCGCGTGAAGACTCTAGTGGAGATGGGCGCTCTACCGCGCACCCGCATTGAAGAGGCGGAAGCCAAGCTCGACGACGCTCAGGATGAAGTAATTGTCGCTCACGATTTGTATGGAGACCTGCCCGAAAAAGGCGCAACAGCAGAGGCGTCGGCCGAAATGATCGCGGCCGCCGAGCGCCGTGTGAATCGCCAGCAGATGCGGTTGGACGCTGCGAGGAAGATGGTCGATGCGGGCGTGGCTGCGCTGTCGTATCTTGCGCCATTTGAAGCGGAGCTCACCGCTCGTCAAACCAGTTTCGATCTAGCTCGCCTGCGTGCGCGCCTGATGGCAGAACGCGCAGCTAACAACCAATTGCCAACGGCGCCGCTGGTTGCTGAGCCGTCGCTTCCCGATGAGTCCGAGTTATTTTGGCAAGGCATGGAGCATTATGAAGGCGACGGCGGGTTCGAGGAAGCGCGCGACCTGCCTGCGCTGGAGTTGGCCTTCGCCGCCAAGTTCGATCGCCCGCTCCCAATCAGTGCGGAAGGGGAGACCGAGGTGCACCGCGCCCTGGGTTTCGACCATCGCGGCCGCATCGACGTGGCCGTTGTTCCGAGCGCTCCAGAGGGCGTGTGGCTGCGCCAGTATCTTCAAATGCGAAAGATCCCCTATTACGCCTTTTCACGCGCAATTCCCGGGAAGGCAACTGCCGCCCACATCCACATAGGTCCGGGAAGCACCCGCCTCCCCAGTCAGACGAGCAGCCGGGTCATCAAACACGTGGCCGTGCGCACCCATAGCGCCGACTAGCGAATGGCCCTGGTCCCGCGCGTTTTCCTTACCGCTGAACAGATCCAAAAACGAGTGGCTGAAATGGGCGCCCAGATCAGCGCCAATTATCCCGAAGGTCCGCTGTATCTGATCTCTGTCTTGAAAGGCGCATTCATATTCATGGCGGACCTGTCGCGCCACATCCGGACGCCTGCGCGCATCGAGTTCATGGGGATTTCCAGTTACGGCCGCGGCAAGACGTCGTCGGGCGAAGTGAAGGTCACCAAGGATCTGGATGTGTCCATCGAAGGGCACCACGTTCTGATCGTGGAAGACATCGTCGACAGCGGCGTCACGCTGACCTACCTGATGAACGTGCTGGAGCAGCGCCGCCCCAAGTCACTAGCCATCGCAACTTTATTAGACAAGCCCGAGAAACGTCTACGTCCCGTGCAGGTGTCCTACGTCGGCTTCACCATCCCCGACGAGTTCGTGGTTGGCTATGGGCTGGACTTTGCCGAAGACTATCGGAACCTGAGCGACATCTGCGTCCTGACGGAGGACGCAGATGTCGCGGGATTGGGGGCTGGGGATTAGGGATCAGGCACGGGTGAGAAAAGGTCCGGCTTTCGAGCACTATGGTGTGAATGGTAAAGAGCTTTCGGGATTTGGATGTCTGGCACTTGAGTGTGGAACTGGCGGAGACGGTCTATCGCATCACGGCAAGATTTCCTAAATCTGAACTTTTCGCCCTCACTTCTCAGATGAGACGCGCGGCGGTTTCAATCTCATCGAATATTGCGGAAGGCCGCGCCCGAGACTCGAGGCGGGAGTTTCTCTACTTTCTTTCGGTATCCAGAGGATCCTTGGCCGAGTTGGAAACTCAGCTCGAACTGGCAATCAGGCTCGATTACACCGATTCTGACCTACATGCCGCTCGGGCGCAAACGGATATGCTCGGGAAAAAACTGAATCGCCTGCAAACGTCGCTGCGTGCCAGGCAGCCAACCCCCAATCCCCAATCCCGGCCCCCAGCCCCCAATCCCTAGCAGTCTGCTGAAAAAGCCTTGGCAGACTAAAGTCCGCGCTACACGGGAATCGTAAACCGTTGACTGCACGTGTGGCGTAGGCGCTCTCGCCTGCGATCCTCGACGATGGAAAGGCTTTTTCAGCAGCCTGCTAGAACTAGGCTTTGGGAGGTAGGTCCCGCGCCTCACACGTCGACGCAAACGCATTCGTCCTGTGGCTCCCGTCGCAGAACGGCTTGTTCGCGGAGTGGCCGCAACGGCAGAGCCCAATGACGGTCCTACCGCCGAGTCCGAACTCTTTGCCTTCCGCGTCGTGAATGCTGAAATCCCCTTCGAGGCGAATCGATCCGTTGGGGTTGATTGTGATCTTGGTTGCTGCCATCGATTGCGATGGTAGCAGATTGCTTCGTGTTCACTTGCGTCGACTGATAGAATCTGAGAAAGCATGATCCAATTTGTCCTGGAAACGGACCGCGCGCTCTTCGAAGATGCCATGCGGTTCGCGCAGCAACAGGTGCGCAAGCTCGTCGAGACTCATCCGGGCTTTTATCCGATGTACACCGCCGACGGCAAGTGGAAGCACGAAGGCCAGGTATGGACCAACTGGTGCGATGGATTCTTCCCCGGAATCATGTGGATCTTCCATCGCTGGAACCTGGCAGTGTCGCGAGCGAATGGCGCCAGCGGCGCCCCGGAAAAAGACAAATTCTGGCTGGAGCAGGCCATTCGCTACACCACCCCGCTCGCGCCACGCCAGCATGATCGCGATGTGCACGATCTGGGCTTCATCTTCATGTCCAGCTATTACCGTTGGTATCGCCTGACGCAAGATCCGAAGGTGAAGGAGGCTCTGATTCAGGCGGGCAAAACCGAGTCGCTGCGATTCAAGGAAAACGGCCAATACCTGCGCTCGTTTGTCGGCGAGAATTCGCTCTTCATCGACATCATGATGAACGTCGGCATCATCTTCTACGCGGCACGCGAAACGGGCGATCGTAGATTGCGCGACATCGCACTGCGCCACTGTCTGACCACGCGGCGCTTCCTGGTGCGCGGCGACGGTTCCACGGCGCAGGAAGGGATTTTCGATCTGCAAACCGGCGAATTCCTGCGTGAGAGCACGCAGCAAGGCTATCGTGGCGATTCGTGCTGGGCGCGCGGCTCGTCCTGGGCGCTCTACGGTTTCAGCCTCTCGTATGAATACAGCCGCGATCCGCGCTTTTTGGAAACCGCCGAAGCCTGCGCCGATTACTACATCACCTATTGCAACAGCGACGGCATCCCGCCCTGGGATTTTAATGCGCCGCCGGAATCCCGGCGAATCCTCGACACTTCCGCCGCCGCCATCGCCGCTTCTGGATTGCTGCGCCTGTGCCGCCTGTTGCAAGATCCGGTAAAAGGCCATCATTATTGGTCGCTCGCGATTCGCATCCTGCGCTCGCTCTGCGAGCATCATCTGGCTAAGAAGGACAAGAAGTGGGAGGGCATTCTGAAGGGCGGCGTCTATCATCTACCCAAGGAATTGGGTGTCGATGAGTCGGTCATCTGGGGCGAATACTTCTTTGTGGAGGCGCTGGAGCAGGCGCTTCAACAGTTGAGTTAGCGGCAACCCGGGTCGTGGAACTGCACGGTCATCGTCTCCGAACGGTCGGGCTGAGAGATCGTGACGTGTTCGAATTGGACCCCTGAAAAACCAGAGAAAGCACCGGTCATTCCAGCAAACCGGCTCAGCTCTTTGCCGCGCATCGAACTCGGCACTAAGTCCAACAGAAAAGTCTCCATTTCCTGCTTCGGATTGTATGGGCTTGAACGGTCTTCTCGCGGTGGCAGGGCGTGCACTTCCAGTTTGCATACTTGATTTCCCCCGCCGTAGTCAGCGGTTAACTCTAATCCTTGCGGCACGTGGTAGGTTTCTCGATGCAGTGGGGCCCCGAATTTCGCCCGCAATGCAGCGGAATCGAGCTGAGCCAGCGCGGGGAGGGCCAATAGCAAACAGCCAAGAGCCAATCGCATGCCTCATGTTACCTCGGCAAAATGCCCTATGTTTTCTGGGCGCTATCCTGCCGATAATTAGACAGAATGCCGGTACAACCACTCGTCAATTACTACGATCTGCTGCAGATCAATCCTCGGGCGGAGATCGAAACCATCGAGCGCGTGTACCGCATTATGGCGGCGCGCTATCGCCCCGAGAATCTGCAGACCGGCAACGCCGAACGGTTCCGCATGCTCACCGAGGCATATGAGATGCTGCGTGATCCACTGAAGCGCAAGGAGTATGACCGGCAATTCGAAGTGAACCAGGCTGGTCCGCTGCCGATCTTTCTGGGCAAGGAGTTCACCGATGGAATCGATGCGGAAGCCAAGATCCGCATCGGCGTGCTCTGTTTGCTCTACAGCAAGCGCCGTGCGAATCCGGATTACGCTGCGCTCTCCCTCCTCGACATGGAGAACATTATGGCCTTCCCGCGCGAACGCCTCTTGTTCGCCCTGTGGTATCTCCGCTCCAAACGCTTCGTTCTCCAGGATGACCGCTCCAGCTTCATCATCGCTGCCGAAGGAGTCGACTTTCTCGAAGGCCAGCTCCCCACCAACCAGATGCTCTACAAGATATTTCGCGACACCGAGACAGGTGTCATGGTCTTTCCGAAAGCGCTCACGTCGAAAACGTCATAATAGCTAGTTGTGAGTCCAATTCGGGCGCTGATTGCCCTGAGTTTCGCGCTCTTGTTCCCCGCCGCGCTCGCCCGGGCGCAGTCCGCGCCAATTATCGTCGACACCGATGCCGGATCGGACGACTTCATGGCCGTCGCGCTGTTGCTTTCGCATCCCTCGGTCAAGATCGACGCCGTCACGGTGGTCAACGGATTGGCTCACGTGGATGCGGGCGCGCGCAATATGGGCCGCCTCCTCGATTTGGCCGGACGCAAGCACGTCCACGTTTTTGCCGGACGAAATGTTCCATTGCGAGGCAATGCCGAGTTTCCCGCCGAGTGGCGCAAGATTTCGGACGGCTTCCCGATCCTCTCGGTCTTTCCTCCTCGCCTTCCAGAGCAAGAGCCTGCCGCCCAATACTTAGTTGAGCATCTGCGCAACACGCGCGAACCGGTGCAGATTCTCGCGCTCGGGCCGCTCACCAATATCGCGGAGGCGCTGGAACGCGATCGTTCGATAGCAGGGAACATTCGCGAGATCGTGATCATGGGCGGGGCGGTTCGGGCGCCTGGAAACCTTCAGGACGGCGGCGTGTTCCACACTCAGAACAGCACCGCTGAATGGAACATGTTCATCGATCCGATGGCGGCGGGCATCGTATTCCGATCGGGCGTGCCCATCCGCCTGATCGCGCTGGACGCTACCAATAAAGTGCATATTGGCCCCGAGTTCCTGCGCCAGTTCGAAGCGAAAGCGCTCACGCCGCTGGGACGCGTTGTGGCCGACGTGTTACGCGCCGATCGCGAGACCATTGATGCCGGCATCTTCTACGCCTGGGATCCGCTGGCTGCCGCCGCGTTGCTGCGCCCCAGCATCGTGAAGACCGTCCCCATGCATATCGAAATCAAACAGGACGCGCCCCAAGACGGAAGAACAATGGTGTCGCCGGGCGAGCCCAACGCCAAGGTGGCTTTGGACGCCGATGCCGACACGTTCCGCGCTCTGTTTCTAGAATCATTCGCGCCATCAAAGGCGACGGCGCCGTGACCACCCGAGCCACCAGCCTTCTTCGCCAGCTCGGGATCGGCAGCGCTACCGCGCTCGTGATTTCGAACATGATCGGCACCGGTATCTTCACCACCTCCGGTTTTCTGGCTGGGCAGCTCGGCTCCGCGAAGTTGCTGCTCTCCATCTGGGGCGTGGGCGCGGTGTGCGCGCTGGCCGGCGCGTTTTGCTACTCGGAATTAGGGGTCAACTTTCCCAGCTCGGGCGGCGAGTACGTCTATCTCACGGAAGCGTACGGGCCCACTTGGGGCTTCATGACCGGTTGGATTTCGTTTTTCGCCGGCTTCTCAGCGCCCATTGCCGCCGCAGCGCTGGCATTTTCGGATTATTTGGGGCACGTGGTCGCATCAAGTGCCTGGGAATCGAAACTGGGAGGCGCGCAGATTCTGGCCAGCGCCATCATCGTGTTGTTCACCATCGTCAATTGCCTGGGGATTCGCCGCACCGCACGGGTGCAAAATGTTTTGACCTCTTTGAAGATTCTGATTATTCTTGCCTTCCTGGTTATCGGGTTTGCTTTCGGGCAGGGGAGCTGGGAAAACTTCACACATCCCGCCGTGCGTACGTCCATAACGCCCTTGTTCGCGCAATTTTTCGTGAGCCTGTTTTACATCTATGTTTCCTACAGCGGATGGAACGCGGCAACTTACGTGGCGGAGGAAGTGAAGCACCCGGCCCGCACGCTTCCACTGTCGCTGGCGTTCGGGACGGCTCTGGTCGCCGCGCTATTCATCGGTCTCAACGTGTTGTTCATCTACGCGGTGCCGCTCGAATCCATGAAGGGCGTCGTCGCCGTGGGCGCGCTTGCGGCCCAGCATCTTTTTGGACCCGCGGTAGCCGGCGTCTTTAGCGCGGCGATGGCCCTGTCGCTGCTCGCGACGGTGAATGCCGAAGTCACCATCGGTCCGCGTGTTTATTACGCGATGGCCAAGAACGGCGCGTTCTTCGGCATGGCCGCAAAAGTGGATCCGCGCTGGCACACGCCGGTGATTGCCATCCTCTGCCAGGGGGCGTGCGCCATTCTCATGACCGTGGTCCCGTTCCTGAGCCTGCTGCTCTATATCGGACTGCTGCTCAATTTTTTCGCGGTGCTCTCGGTGGGGTCGCTCTTCATCTTCCGCAAGCGGCCGGGCTGGCAGAAACTTGGTGCAGTGAGTTTCGCTTATCCCCTGGTGCCGGCGTTTTTCGTTGCTGTGGGCGTGTATATGACGATTCTGGGCGCGATGCTTCGCCCCGGAATTTCAGCCATTGCGGTGCTCACAGTAGCGGCCGGAGCGGTGGTCTACCACTTCAGGCTCCGTATAAAGACGGCGTAAAACTCGCCGGCGCCTGCAACAATTCCAGCAGCGCCTGCCCCGCGCGATGAAAGCGCTTCTTCCTGCGGTGCACAATACCTACCGGACGAAACAGCTCAAATCCGGCGATCCTGATAGGTACCAGCCGCCCCCGCGCCACATCTTCCTCCATTACGCGCGCGGGCATGATACTCACGCCCGATCCATGCGCCACCGCTTCCTTGATCATTTGAATATTGTCGAAATGCAGCGTCACGTTCACGTGTACGTGATGTTCCCGCAGGAAGCGATCGATATCTCTGCGGATCGGAAGATCCTCGTCGAAGCCGATAAAGTCCAGACCATCCAGATCTTCGGGGCTGACCTCTGTATTCTTCGCCAAAGGATGATACGGCGATGCTGCCACCGCCATCTCCTCCCGCCGCCAGGGAAGCACGGTTACGTCTTTGGTGGCCTCCGGATAACTCATCAGACCAAGGTCCGCTCGATCGGTGGCCACTGCTTCATACACCTTCTCCGGACGCAGGTATTGCACCTCAATGCGCGCTTGCGGATAACGCCGAACGAACTCGGTTTCCAGGCGTGAGAGTTCCGACAATCCGACCGAATAAATGGAAGCCACGCGCACCGTGCCTTCCACCTCGCCCTTCAGCAAATCGAGCGCTGCTTGAAATTCATCGCGCCTGCTTAATACATCGCGGCACATATCGAGATAGAGCTTTCCAGCTTCGGTAATGGTCAGAGGACGGCTGCCACGGTCCAGCAGCGTCATGCCCATCTGTTCCTCCAAGTCTTGAAGGTACTGGCTGACGGCACTCTGGCTGATGCCATTCATCCCTGCGCCCCGGCTAATGCTCCGGTTGTACGCTACGTCTCTGAAAAGCCTCAGGCGATCGAAATCCATCTCTACCAGTATAGTATTAGATGAACTAATGATACGTCAATGTGAATTTCTGATGACCTAATATTGATCGACAACTATAGTACTGATATACTCAGGCATGGTCGGACTCCCAGTTGAGCAGGGTCTCTACGATCCGCGACACGAACACGACGCCTGTGGCATCGGTTTCGTAGTCAATATCCAAGGTGTTCAGTCCCACGACATCATCGAAAAGGGACTGCAAATCCTGATCAACCTGGCTCATCGCGGCGCTTGCGGATGCGATCCGGAAACGGGTGATGGTGCTGGAATCCTGATTCAGATCCCGCACAAATTCTTCGCGCGGGAATGCGCCGAGCTGGGCTTTAGCTTGCCTGCGAGCGGCGAATACGGCGTCGGAATGGTCTTTCTTCCGGTGGAGCTATCCCACCGTTTGCTGGCCGAAGGCATCCTGGAACGAATCGCGCGTGAAGAAGGGCTCAGCGTGCTGGGATGGCGCGACACGCCCGTGGAAGCGGACGCCATCGGGCGCATCGCGCGCGCTTCGCAGCCTTATATCGAGCAGATTTTCATCGCCGGCGTGCCGGGTATGTCGTCCGACGAACTGGAGCGCAAGTTGTACATCGTGCGGAAACGAGCCGAGTCAGAAATCTTGGCATCCGATCTTCCCGACAAGAACTTCTTCTACATCCCGTCGCTTTCATCGCGCACCATCATCTACAAGGGCCTGTTGCTCGCCAACCAGATCTCGGAGTTTTATCAGGAACTGAGCGATCCGGATGCGGTGAGCGCTCTCTGCCTGGTTCACCAACGCTTCTCGACGAACACGTTCCCGTCCTGGCCGCTGGCGCATCCCTACCGCTATCTCTGCCACAACGGCGAAATCAACACCGTGCGCGGCAACGTCAACTGGATGAACGCGCGCGAGAAGGTGCTCTCGTCGGAGCTTTTTGGCGCCGATCTCAAGAAAACCTTCCCGGTGATCGCCCCCGGCGGCAGCGATTCAGCTTCTCTCGACAACGCCGTTGAGCTGCTGACGCTCTCCGGACGCAGTCTGCCGCACGTGATGGCCATGCTGATTCCTGAAGCCTGGGATGCCGACAGCACCATGCGTCCGGAGAAGAAGGCATTTTACGAATATCACGCGTCGCTTATGGAGCCTTGGGACGGCCCCGCGGCCATTGCCTTCACCGATGGCCGCTCCATTGGCGCCACGCTGGACAGAAACGGGCTGCGTCCCGCGCGCTATCTGGTAACGCACGATGGCCTGGTGATCCTGGGCTCTGAAGCGGGCGTGCTTCCCGTGAAGCCGGAAGAGGTTAAGTTCAAGGGCCGGCTCCAGCCAGGCCGCATGCTGCTGGTAGACACGGTGGAAGGCCGCATCATTCCCGACGAAGAGCTGAAGGAACGCCTGTCCAGCCGCAAGCCTTATGGTGAGTGGCTGAAGGCCAATCAAATCACGCTCGACAGTCTGCCGGAGCCGCCGCGCGTCTATGATTCCGATCTCGCGAGCATTGTGATGCGGCAACGCGCCTTCGGCTATACCGACGAAGATCTGCGTGTCCTGATGCTCCCTATGGCGGAGAAGGGTGAAGAGCCCATCGGTTCCATGGGCACCGACACGCCGCTGGCTTGTCTTTCCGATAAGCCACAGCCCTTGTTCCATTACTTCAAGCAGTTGTTTGCGCAGGTAACCAATCCGGCTATCGATCCCATTCGCGAAGAGCTGGTGATGTCGTTGACCAGCTACATCGGCAATGAGCGCAACATCCTGGCCGAAACGCCCGAGCACTGCCACACGCTGAAGCTGCCGCATCCCCTGCTGACCAATCGTGACCTTGAGAAGCTGCGCCGTGTTTCAGCCGGCGATCTTCTGGCCAACACGCTGCCGATGCTGTTCCGCGTGGCGGGCGGCGAAAAGGAATTGGAGCGGGCGCTGGACGGCTTGTGCCGCCGTGCCACGCTCGCGGTGCGTTCCGGCTATAGCCTGCTGATCCTCACCGATCGAGGGATGGATGAAGAGTACGCGCCCATCCCCAGCTTGCTGGCTTTGTCGGCGGTGCACAATCATCTGGTTCGCGAAGGCACGCGCACCCAGGTTGCGTTGATTATCGAATCCGGCGAGCCGCGCGAAGTGATGCATTTCTGCCTGCTGATCGGTTACGGCGCGAGCGCGGTGAATCCGTATCTGGCCATCGAGACTCTTGAAGATCAGGCTGCGCGCGGCCATCTGCCGGCCGGCTTCACGTTTGAAACGGCACTGAAGAATTACAAGAAGGCCATCAACAAAGGCTTGCTGAAGGTTTGTTCGAAGATGGGCATTTCGACGCTCCAAAGCTATCGCGGCGCGCAGGTATTCGAAGCCATCGGATTAAACAAATCTCTGATCGACCGGTATTTCACCGGCACCGCATCGCGCATCGAAGGCGTGGGCCTGGATGTGCTGGCGCGCGAAGCCAAGATGAAGCACGACTACGCGCTCGAGGCCGTATCGGAAACCGATACCGAACTCGAAGTCGGCGGAAGCTACCAATACCGCGTGCGCGGCGAGCATCATCTGGTGAATCCGCTGACGGTCAGCAAGCTGCAGCATGCCGTCCAGCAAGAGAGCTTCGCCACATTCCAGGAATACTCAGCCCTGGTAAACAATCAAAGCAAAGCATTGGGCACCCTGCGCGGCTTGATGGAGTTCAAGCTGGCGGAGAAGCCGGTGCCGATGGATGAGGTGGAACCGGCCAAGGAAATCGTGAAGCGCTTCGCCACCGGCGCCATGTCGTTCGGGTCGATCAGTAAAGAGGCGCATGAAACCCTGGCCATTGCGATGAACCGCATCGGCGGGAAGTCCAATACCGGCGAGGGCGGGGAAGACGAAGAGCGCTTCGCACGCGATCCCAATGGCGACTGGCGGCGCAGCGCGATCAAGCAGGTGGCTTCGGCGCGCTTTGGCGTCACGGCCCACTACCTGGTGAACGCCGACGAGCTGCAAATCAAGATCGCCCAGGGCGCCAAGCCCGGCGAAGGCGGCCAGTTGCCAGGCCACAAAGTGGATGACGTAATCGCGCGCGTGCGCCATTCCATCCCCGGCGTTGGTTTGATTTCCCCGCCGCCGCATCACGACATTTATTCCATCGAGGATCTGGCCCAGCTCATCTACGATCTGAAGAACGTAAATCCCGCGGCGCGAATTTCGGTGAAGCTGGTGGCCGAGGTGGGCGTTGGCACGGTGGCCGCGGGCGTGGCCAAAGCGCATGCCGACGTGGTGCTGATCTCGGGCTACGACGGCGGCACCGGGGCATCGCCTCTCACCTCGCTCAAACACGCCGGTATTCCGTGGGAACTCGGCCTGTCGGAAACGCAACAGGTGCTGGTGCTGAACGATCTGCGCAGCCGCGTGCGCGTGCAGGCCGATGGAAAACTGCAAACCGGACGCGACGTGGCCATTGCCGCGCTCCTTGGCGCCGAAGAATTTGGATTTTCCACCATGCCCCTGGTGTCGATGGGCTGCATCATGATGCGCAAGTGCCATCTGAACACCTGCCCGGTGGGCATCGCGACACAAGATCCGGCTTTGCGCGCGAAGTTCCGGGGTACGCCCGAGAACGTCATCAACTTTTTCTTTTTCATGGCTGAAGAAGTTCGCGAATGGATGTCGAAGCTGGGCTTCCGCACGATGGACGAAATGGTGGGACGCGTGGATCGCATCGAAATGCGCCAGGCGGTGAATCACTGGAAGGCCCGCGGCCTCGATTTCTCGGCGATTCTCTACAATCCGCAAGTGCCCCGCCGCGTCGGCCGGCGCTGCCTGATCGCGCAGGATCATGGCCTGAATGAAGCCCTCGATCATCAACTCATCGAGCAGGCCAAGCCGGCTCTGGACCACGGAACTTCCGTCGAGTTCTCGGTGCCTATCCGCAACGTGCATCGTACGGTAGGCGCGATGTTGAGCGGCGAGATCGCCCGGCGTTACGGTTCCGCGGGCCTGGCCGACGATACCATCCGGTTCCAGTTCTCCGGATCGGCCGGTCAGAGCTTCGGAGCGTTCCTTGCCAAAGGCGTCACGCTGACGCTCGAAGGCGATGCCAACGATTATGTCGGCAAAGGATTGTGTGGCGGAAGGGTGATTGTTTATCCGCCGCGCACCTCCACGTTCTTAGCCGAAGAAAACATGGTGGTGGGCAACGTGGTGCTCTATGGCGCCACTTCGGGCGAAGCATTTTTCAACGGAATGGCGGGCGAGCGCTTTGCGGTCCGGAATTCGGGCGCGACAGCGGTAGTGGAATCCGTCGGCGATCACGGCTGCGAGTACATGACCAAGGGACTGGTGGTCGTGCTCGGCCGCGCCGGCCGAAATTTTGCCGCGGGCATGAGCGGCGGGATCGCTTTCGTTCTGGATGAAACCGGCGAGTTCTCGGGCGTCCTCTGTAATCAAGCCAGTGTGGATCTGGAGCCGGTGGTGGATCCGGCTGACATGCAGGCGCTGCAGAACCTGGTGGAAAGGCACGTCGAAGCCACCGGCAGCCCGCGTGGAAAATGGATTCTCGAAAACTGGGGTGAAATGCTGCCCAAATTCGTCAAGGTGTTCCCGCACGAGTACAAGCGCGTTTTGGGCATCCCGAAATATCAGGCAGGCAAGGCCGAAGTGAACCATCCCGCGCATGTCGCGGCTGGCGCGAGCCTGAAGCAAGAGGCCGCGCATGGGTGAAGCTTGTTATGGGTAAAGTAACCGGCTTCATCGAATACGGCCGCGAAACGCCGGGCCGCAGGCCGCCCGCCGAGCGCATCAACGATTGGTTCGAGGTCTATCAGGATTTTCCGGAGGACAAAGTTCGCACCCAGGGCGCGCGCTGCATGGATTGCGGCGTTCCGTTTTGTCATACTGGCTGCCCGCTGAACAACATCATTCCGGACTGGAACGATCTGGTGTATCGCGACCGTTGGCGCGCGGCCATCCGCGTTCTGCACGCGACCAACAATTTCCCCGAGTTCACCGGGCGCATCTGTCCCGCGCCGTGCGAAGCGGCCTGCGTGCTGGGCATCAATGAGCCGCCAGTGGCGATCAAGGTGATTGAGAAAACCATCATCGAGCACGCCTTCCAAGAAGGCTGGATCCAACCTGAGCCGCCGTTGCGCCGCACGGGTAAGAGCGTTGCGGTTGTGGGGTCGGGTCCCGCGGGATTGGCCGCCGCGCAGCAGCTCAATCGCGCCGGACATTCGGTGACCGTCTTCGAAAAAGCGGATCGCATTGGCGGATTGCTGCGCTATGGCATCCCCGAATTCAAAATGGAAAAATGGGTGCTCGACCGGCGCCTCGATCAGATGATCGCCGAGGGTGTACAATTTCGCACCGGTGTCGACGTTGGGCACAGTGTCCCGGGCGTTCAGTTACAGAAAGATTTTGATGCCATCCTGCTGGCCGGAGGCGCGGAACAGCCGCGCGATCTGCCAGTGCCGGGCAGGGAATTGAAGGGTATCCATTTCGCGATGGAGTTTCTGCCGCAGCAAAACAAAGTCTGCGCGGGCGACCAGGTGCCCGGCCAGATCCTGGCTACCGGCAAGCATGTTGTGATCATCGGCGGTGGCGACACGGGCGCGGATTGCCTGGGTACCTCACACCGTCAGCAAGCCGCCTCGGTGCATCAGTTCGAGATCATGCCCATGCCGCCAAATGAGCGAGCTCCGCACACTCCCTGGCCGTTGTGGCCGCTGCAACTGCGCGTGGAAAGCTCCCATGAAGAGGGCGGCATCCGCGAGTGGAGCATGGCTACTGCTTCGTTCTCAGGCGACGAGCATGGCCGCGTGAACAAGCTGCACGGCATTCGCGTGGGTGCCGCGCCCAAGTTCGAGCCCATCCCCGGCTCCGAATTCAGCATGGATGCCGACCTGGTGCTGCTCGCCATGGGATTCACCGGGCCAGTGAAGCAAGGATTATTGGAACAGCTCGGTGTTCAGCTGGACGGCCGTGGCAACGTCGCCACCGATGCAAATTACGCGACGAATGTTCCAGGCATCTTCGCCGCGGGCGATCTCCGCCGTGGACAATCGCTGGTGGTTTGGGCCATCGCCGAGGGCCGCAAAGCCGCCGAGGGCATGCACCATTACCTGGTGAACGCTGAGAGCCTGGTCGCCGGCCACGCCTAACGGCTACCCAAACTCAAGAACGCAATCCCCACCAGAATCAGTCCCACGCCCGCCAGCTTCACCTTCGTGATCACCTCATGAAAGAACAGCCGCGACCATACCAGGGTGCAAACATATCCCAGCGAAACCAATGGAAACAGTACCGACAATTCGCCGTTCGACATGCCTTTTACAAACAGCACCGACGAAACCAGATAGGTGGCAATCCCGAGCGCCAGCCTCCAGTTGAATGCGATGCTGGTCCAATTCTTGTTCACCGCGTGGGCGCCCGACTTTAGAAATATCGCTCCCAGCGAGCCGATCACCGATCCCACCAGAACGATCACCATCGACGACACTGGAGTAGTCATTTCGATCCGCCACCCCATCCGAGCACTGCCACGCCCAGAATGATCACCAGCACGCCGACGATCTTGAACGGATTGGTGGTCTCATGAAAGGCCAGCACGGCCGTGATGGTTACCCACACGTAGCTCAAAGCGATCAATGGATAAAGGATGGAAAGCTCACCATGGCGCAGGGCATAAATGAACATCACCGTAAACACGCCGTAGAGACAGTATCCGAAAAACAACTGCGGTATGGTCAAAATCCCAATCAGCGTCGCTAGCAGGCCCGCATGCGACAGTCGATTGGCGCCCAGCTTGATCAAATACTGCGCAATCGCGACCAGCAGCGTACAGCCCAGCACGATAAAGATGGCCAGCTTCCGCTTAGCAGGATCGGGAACGTGGACTTCCGGCGCGGATGTAGCGGGCGTCAATCTTCCTCCAAGCTCTCATCATAACAATCGGCAGAAGACAGAATAAGATTTATCCTGAATCGGAGACGTAAAATAGAATCATGGTCCCAGGCTCGGCGATCCCGGCAATTCCAACTGCTTCGCCGGCCTCGTCACGCGCCGTTTCCCAAGTGGACCGCTTCTTCGAGCTCTCCCTGCTGGGCCTGCTCGCAAGTGGCTTCATGGCAGTGGCCGGCTCCGGCTATCTGGACGTCCCCACCATCGCCTTCACTTCCGCCGCGCTACTCATTCGCGTGCTGTTGGTGGCTGGTCTCATCCGTTTCGAAGTGCCGCCCATCGTAGTCACCCTGCTCACCTTGCTGTACATCGGCTTCTACCCGGTGGACTATTTTTTCATCTCGCGCGCTTTTATTCCCGCCGCCATCCATCTGGTATTTTTCGTAGCCGTGGTGAAGATACTGACCGGCCACACGGACCGCGATTATCTTTTGCTGAAAGTGATCGCTTTCCTGGAGCTGCTGGCCGCCTGCATTGTCTCGGCCAGCTTCAATTTTTTCTTTTTCCTGTTGCTCTTCCTGGTGCTGGGCGTGGCGACCTTTGCGAGCAGCGAGATTCGACAATCCCGCAAGCGCGGATATTCGCCCGTCAAGATGATCGGCGCCAGCGTAACCGGCCGATTGATCGGTGTCGTGGTGTCCGTTTCCCTGGCCATCCTGGTGATCACCGGAGGCCTATTCTTCTTCCTGCCCCGCACCGCGCGCGCCGCCTTCCAGCACCTGGTGTCGCATCGCTATCACCTGGTGGGTTTCTCGAACCACGTCTCGCTCGGCGAGATTGGCGAAATCAAGCAGGAAAATGTTGCGGTGATGCACGTGAAGATGGATCGTCCGCAGGACCGCGCTCTGTCGCTGAAGTGGCGCGGCGCCGCGCTCACCGAATTTAATGGGCGCGCCTGGTTCAACCGTCCTGGCCCCGGCCAGATTCTTCAGCCCGATCATGGGAAACTGCTGCGCCTGGATGACGAGTCGCCGCGCCGCAAGGGGCGTTTCATTTCGTATGCCGTTTACCTGAACGATTTGGCGCAGGATGCTCTGTTCTTCGCCGGCACCCCGCAATATGTGCGAATCGATTCCATCGTGGTTCGGCGCCCCTTCGGCAACTACAGCGCCCAGTTCAGCGAGGCGCGCACGGTGTCTTACCAGGTCTTCAGCCGTCTGGATTCACCCGAGGCTCCTCTGGACCCGGCGGAAGTGGAGCCGCTCCCGTTGGACGCCCGCCGAGCCTATTTGCAATTGCCACGCCTGGACCCGCGCATTCGCGAACTGACGGAGAACGTGGTTCGTGGCCAGGCGTCGCCCGCGTCCCAGGCCCGCATGCTCGAGAATTATCTTCGGACCAACTACGGCTACACGCTCGAACTTCCCAAGACCGAGCCGGAGGATCCGCTGGCGTTCTTCCTGTTCCATCGCAAAAAAGGCCACTGCGAGTACTTCGCCTCCTCCATGGCGGTGATGCTGAGGGTGCTTCAAATCCCGTCGCGTGTCATCACCGGCTTCCAAAGCGGAATCTACAACCCCATCAGTGGCTCGCAACTGATTCGAAGCTCCGACGCGCACAGTTGGGTGGAGGCTTGGCTGCCGGATCGCGGCTGGACTACGTTCGACCCCACGCCCCCCGATCCGAACGCGCCCGGGCTCTCGGCCTGGACCCGGCTGAGCTTCTACGCCGACGCCGTCGACGTCTTCTGGCAGGACTGGGTTTTGAACTACAACCTGGAGCGGCAGCTTCAGCTGGCATCCCGCGTGGGTGAATCCGGACGGCACATCGGATCGAATTGGGGCGAGGGTCCGTTTTCCTGGAACGCGCGCAATTGGAAGGGGCTGCGCGACTTCGGGTTTGTGTTGGGCGGTGTACTTGCCTTGGCGTTTCTGGGGACGTTCCTGCGGCGCGACGGATGGCGCTGGTGGACCACGCGCCAGCGGCTGCTCAAGGTGCAGCGCGGCGAAGGTCACCCCTCCGATGCCACGCTGCTCTATCAGCGCATGCTGAAGGCGCTGCGGCGTCGCGGTATCGAAAAACCGGCTTGGCTCACGCCCTGCGAATTCGCGCGCGTGTTGCAGGAGCCCGAGCTCGCGTTGCTGGTGGAGGATTTCACCAGCGCCTACAATGAGCTGCGCTTTGGAGGAAAATCGGAAGCCGCCGGCCGGATCTTCGTGCTGCTGGAGCGTCTGGAAACCGCGCCTTAGTCTTGAGCGCACTCAAATAAGCACCGGAGTCTACGACGCTACGGACCCACCGGGATGTCCACCACCAGCGGAGTGGGCGCTGTCTGCAATGGCGCCACGAGGGCTGTGGGTGCGGCGCTATTTATGGTTCCACCGATTACGCCCCCAAGCGAGCCAGTGCCAAGTGTTGTGCCGGCAGGGACCACCACCAGCCGCAGCCTGGCTCCAGAATCGACCACCACTGGCTGGTTCGGAATCTGAATGGTCTGGTTTGGCAACACCGGCGTCGCCACTTCACTTGCGGGCGATTCATCTGCTGGATAAATGCGCTTTGAATTCCCGGACGCGTCTATTTCGTACAGCGCCAGGTACCCCGCGACGCCCGTAGTGACCTCCACTCGGACGCCATCCCCAGCCGCGGCGCCGCGCAGCAGCGAGTACCTCACCAGTGGGCCCAGGTAAAACCTGGCATTGGCCGCCAACCCAGCCGAGAGCTGTTGCCGAACCGCGTCCGGAAGCGCCGGCGCTGGAGCGGCGAGCAACGCCTTCGCGGCTGGCGCAACCTGCGTCGAACGCGCTACATCCGGCGCGGTCTGCTGCTTGGCATCCTGAGCCGAATCGAGTCGAATCGGCGCCCCGCTTGCGGGCTTCGGCGCAACGTCAGGTGTGGGGATGGCTGGCGCCTGAAGAGCGCTGGATTGCTCCGTCGCTTCGCGTCGCATCACGGCCTGGTGTTCCGGAGCGGCCGGCCGCGGATCGACGGGCGCAGTCCGGGCCATTTGCTCCAGTGGCTCCGGCGTCCTGGCACGGTTCATCAAAGCAATCACAATTACCGCAACCACTGCGGGCATTGCCACGCCCCATAGCCAGCGTCGCCAGGCGAACCGGGCGCGTGTACTCTTCGAAGGTTCGAGCGCCTGGCGCACCTGGGCCCGCGACACCGGATCTGCCAGCAATTCCCGCAGCGCATCTTCATTCTGCAGTGCGTTGAACAATTCCTGATCTTCGAGCGCGGCTTCGAACAACACTCGCCGCTCGTCCGCGCTCAGTGCGTCCGTCGCGTAGCCTCCCAGCAGTTTGCGGATCTCCTCTTGCGTCATTCGCTTTTTTCCCGATCGCGCATGCCACTCTGTATTTTCTCGATCACTTCCTGCCGGCAGCGAAAATCCCAGGTGTAAACGGTGTTGATGGAACCCGCTCCAAAGGCCGCCTGGATCTCCGCGAACGTCTTGCCATCGAGCTTCAGCGCCAGAAGCTTGCGGCACCTCTCGCCCATCCCCGCGATGGCCGCCATCAAACGCTCCCGCGCCTCGCGCTGCTCCAGGGCCGTGAGTGCGTCGGTGCGTCCGTCGGGCATTTGAATCTCTTCCGCCGATACCTGCGTGAACTCCCCATGTCTCCGCGCTTTCCTGCGGTGCGCCAGCATCTTGAAGCGGACGATCTGGAGCGAAAGCGGGAGCAGATCTTCCAGCCGGTCGAGATCCCCGTACTTCTCATGCAGCAGGATCAGCACTTCCTGCGCCAGATCCTCGGCGGCGTCCCTCTGTATTCTAGATGCCGCGAAGCCCACGATCCTTTCCCGCAGCTTGCGCAGCATCTCCTCGCGCGAGCCCGGCGCCTGGTCCAGACTCTTGGCGGACGTTGAGCCCATGATTCTGATTACCGCCCAAAGGATACTGCGTCTGGGAGTTGGTTGACAAGTGACCACCTGCTGACAAGTCTGGCGGCCCCTTGTTAGGATTGAATTACCTTTGCGTCAGCGGTCGTTAACCCCTTCTCCAGACCGTCCAGTGGTACTCGTTGGTTCCGGCCGCTGTGGCTCTACACTCCTGCAGGCCGTGTTGAACAGCAACCCGGAGTTCCTCATTTGGGGCGAGCACAACGGATTTCTCAAGCAAATTGCCGCCGCATATTACGATGCCGCGCATCCGCTATTTCCCGACAAGTTGGAACTCTCGGGCGAGCATCGCGTCAAGCAACTGCGCAATAGCCGTCGCTGGCCCGCCTGGGACAATCTCTCGGGCGAACAGGAATTCCTGGAACGATTTCGGGCCTTTATCCGTTCTCTTTTCGCCGACCCCACCGGACGCGCCACGCGCTGGGGCTTCAAAGAAATCCGCTATGCGCTGACGGCCGACGATCGCACCCTGAAATTGATGTTCGATTGTTTTCCCGAAACCCGGTTGATCGTGCTGATTCGCGAGCCGGAGCCCACCATCCTCAGCGCTCTTTCGCGCTGGGTCTTCGCCGGCCAGCGGAACGGGAGCATTGGTGTCGATGTATTGGACCATCAAATCCTGGCGGCGGCCGACGCCTGGCAGGTCCAATATATGCACCTGCATGCTCTGGTCGAAGGTCACGCTCCCAATTGCCTGACGCTGCGCTATGAGGATCTGGGCGATCCCAAGACCTACCGCGAGCTTTCGAAATTCCTGGAGACTTCGCCCTTCAACTTCCAGAGCCATGTCAACAAGGTGAAGGACGCCGCCAACAAAAGCGATCCGACGGCGCTGCTCATCCGGGAGCGCATTGAGTTTCTCCGGCCGCAAATTGCAGCAGCCACTTCCGAGGCGCGGGCGGCCTACGGCTACTCAAGCACTGTTCGGTAGCCTGCCGTGGTACACTCGGTCTTCCGTCGGACTGTAATACTGTGGTTTCCCGCCGTGCTTTGCTCAAGGGCGCAGCGTTAGCTGTCGCTGCACCGATGATTCAACGGGGGCGTTTCTGCCTTCTCGCCCAAAGCAATCTTGCGTATTCCGCGCTGGCAATCGATTTAGTCAGCCGCTCCACCGTGATCGACATGCTGGGTCTGCTCACGCTCGACTACTCCAAGCTGTCTTCGTGGGAAACACAGCCGGCTTGCTTTGCGCCGCACGATTTTGAGAAACTGCGCGCCTCGGGAATCACCATTTTCCATCCCGCCGTCGGTTTTACGGAAGGCGATGGATATGCCAGGTCGCTCGCCGACATCAACGGCTGGAATGCTTTTATCGCGGCGCATTCGAATCAGTTTGTGCGTATCGATTGCCCCGCGGACGTGGAACGCGCCAAATCCAGCGGCCGGCTGGGCATCGTCATCGGCCAGCAAAACTCGCGCCATTTTCGCACCGTCGCGGACGTGGATTGCTTCTACAACCTCGGCCAGCGCGTTTCCCAGCTCACCTACGATGACAACCTGATCGGAGGAGGTTCCAGCGACCCCCGCGACGTCGGGTTGACGCCCTACGGCGCTCAGATCGTCGACCGAATGAACGCCGTCGGCATGGCCGTCGATATTTCACATTGCAGCGATCGCACCACGCTGGACGCCCTCAGTGCGTCCCGCAAGCCGGTGCTCGTCACGCATTCCAATTGCCGCGCGCTGGTGTCGGCCGCTCGTTGCAAGACGGATGAAGCCATCCGCCTGCTGGCGGCCAAGGGTGGCGTGATCGGAATCACCATGGTTCGCGGATTCGTGCAGTCGTCCGGTCCAGCCACCATCGAAGACGTTCTGGATCACATCGATCACGTGGCCAAACTGGTAGGCGTGGAACACGTCGGCATTGGTTCCGACGTGGATCTGGAGGGGCGCGACGCTCGGATCCGTCCACGCAAGCGCTTCGATCTGGACGGCATCGATTATTCCCGCAAGATCTTCGACCTTACCGAAGGGCTGATCAGGCGCAAGTATTCATCCGAAGACGTCGGCCTCATTCTCGGCGGCAATTTCCAGCGCGTGCTCAAAGCCATCTGGTCCCCCGAACAAACTTAAGTTCGGCAGGCCGTGGGCCCACCCCACATGTAAGTTGAAACTGTATCCCGCCCCCGCCCGTTACAATATGTATAAGGCGCATGAAATCACCCACACTCCGCTTCGCCCTTCTATTTATTTGCCCGTTGTTGCTCGCGGCGCAATCACTCAAAGATTTTGAAAAGCGGGTCACCGAGTTCACCCTCGCCAACGGACTCCACTTCATCATTTTCGAGCGCCACGAAGCTCCCGTCGTTTCCTTCCACTCCTATGTCAACGCCGGTTCGGTAGACGACCCAGGCGGTGAGACCGGAATCGCCCACATGTTCGAGCATATGGCGTTCAAAGGTACGGAGACCATCGGCACCAAGAATTACCCGCAGGAGCGCAAAGCCATGGACGACGTGGAACGCGTTTACGACGAGTATGACGCGGAGCGCAACAAGGGTCTGAAGGCCGATCCGAAGAAACTGCAGGATCTCCAGGAGCAACTCAAAGCAGCCATGGAGAAGGCTGACAGCTTTGTTATTCCCAACGCCTATCCCGAGTTGATCGAATCCAACGGCGGCGTGGGAATGAACGCGGGAACCGGCGAGGATTCCACCAGTTACTTCTACAATTTCCCGCGCAATCGTCTGGAGCTGTGGTTTCTGCTGGAATCGCAGCGTTTCTACGATCCGGTATTCCGTGAATTTTACAAAGAGCGCGACGTGGTGCGCGAGGAGCGGCGCATGCGCGTGGAATCGAGCCCTCAAGGCCAGCTCGCGGAGGCGCTGCTTGCGACGGCCTTCGCGGCGCACCCGTATCGAAACATGCCTGGCGGGTGGGCCAGCGATATCGAGAATTTCCGGCTCACCGAAGCCATCGCCTTCTACAAAAAATACTATGTGCCGGCCAATATCACGCTAGCCATTGCGGGCGACGTGGATCCCAAGGAATGCCGGCGCCTGGCCGACAAGTATTTCTCGATCCTTCCATCCGGCCCGCTGCCCAGCGGCCCGCGCACCATCGAGCCAGTGCAGAAGGGCGACAAGCGGGTGGAGGTGGAATCACCGGCGCAGCCCTTTATGGCGATCGCTTACAAGCGGCCCAATCAACTGGATAAAGATGATTCGGTGTTCGACGTTCTGGGCGAGATCCTGGCTGGCGAGCGCACCGGCCTGTTGTACACCGATCTGGTTCGCGACAAGAAGATCGCGCTCGGGGCGTCCGCGGATGCGTCCTTCCCGGGCGGCAAATATCCGAATCTGTTTCTATTCTTCCTGGTGCCGAATCAAGGCCACAGCGTGGAGGAAAACGAGAAGGCCTGTTACCAGATCATTGAGCGGCTGAAAACCACCGCCGTTACCAACGACACCCTGCAACGCATCAAAACCAAAGTTCGCGCCGCGCTGATCCGCCGTCTGGACAGCAATTCCGGCATGGCCGATGCGTTGACATTTTATTATGCCAATTACGGCGATTGGCGCAAGCTGTTCACCAGCATTGACGATACCGACAAGGTGACCGCGGAGGATGTCATGCGGGTTGCCAAGCAGTACCTGGTGCCGGAAACACGCACCGTAGTCTATACGGTCCCGCCGCCCGCCGGCTCGAAATCAACGGCGCCCAAGGCAGAAGGAGCGGGCCAATGAAGACTCTCGTTCTGTCGCTGATCCTTTGCAGCGCCGCCATCGCTCAAACCGAAGTGCGCCGCGCCATCGTACTGCCTTCCTACAAGGATCTGAAGTACCCGCCGCTGCCTCCGCTCAAGGTTCCCGATCCCACCGAGATCACGCTTTCGAACGGGATGAAGGTGCTGCTGCTCGAGAATCACGAGCTGCCCTTGATCAGCGGAGCGGCTTTGATCCGCACCGGCAATCTCTTTGATCCGCCCAGCAAGAAAGGCTTGGCAGGTCTCACCGGCGAAGTCCTGCGTTCGGGTGGTACCAAGGCCCGATCCGGCGATCAACTCGATCAGGATCTCGAGAATGTCGCCGCATCCATTGAAAGCCAGATCGGCGAGACCAACGGGACGCTGTCTTTCTCTTGCCTGAAAGAAAACACCGATCAGGTGCTCGCCATCTTCCGCGACGTACTGACTTCACCTGAATTCCGGCAGGACAAAGTGGATTTATCGAAGACGCAATCGCGCAGCGGAATCTCACGCCGCAACGACGATCCGGATGGAATTGCGGACCGCGAGTTCAGCGACATCGTCTACGGGCGCAACACGCCTTATGGCTGGTCCATCGAGTACGCCGATATCGATAACATCCAGCGTCAGGATCTGATCGATTTCTACCATCGCTATTATTTTCCCGCCAACATCACGATGGAAGTCATTGGCGACTTTTCAACGGCCGACATGAAGAGCAAATTGGAACAGTTGCTGGGCAGTTGGAAATATACGCAGCCTACCGTTCCGGCATTTCCCAAGGTGGAAGACAAAGCCGCGCCCGGCCTCTATCTGGCGACCAAGGACGATACCACCCAGACCTTCTTTCACGTCGGCGAGCTCGGTGGCGAGTTGCGCGACAAGGATTACCCGGCTCTCGAAGTGGCTGCCGACATTCTGGGAGGCGGTTTCCACAGCCGGCTATTTCAGAGCGTTCGCACCAAGCATGGCTGGGCATACAATATCTCGGCGGACTGGGGCGCCAATTACGATCATCCGGGAACCTTCTCTATCTCAGGAAGCACGCAATCGTCGCATACCGTGGACACGCTGAAGGCGATTGGCGAAGAGATCGAGAAGATTCGCACGGCCGAGGTTACTGACGAGGAGTTACAAACTGCCAAGGATACGGTCCTCAACGGCTTCGTCTTCAATTTCGATCGGCCGAGCAAAACCATCAACCGCTTGATGATGTACCAATATTACGGTTATCCCAAGGATTTCATCTTCCAGTATCAGAAGGCCATTGCGGCCGTTACCAAGGCCGACGTGCTGCGCGTGGCTAAGCAATATTTCCTGCCCGCCAGGTTAAGCTACGTCGCGGTTGGCAATCCGAAGGACTTCGGGACTCCACTCGCCAGCCTCGGCATGAAGGTGCAGCCCATCGACCTCACAATTCCTGAGCCGAAGAAGGAAGCCGCGCAGGCCAATCCTGCGTCTCTCGCCAAGGGCAAGGCGCTCTTGGAGCGAATGCAGCAGTCGTTGGGTGGCGCGGACAAGCTGGCCGCTGTCAAAGATCTCCAATTTCACGCCGAACTCGAAGTGTTCACCCCCGGCGCGTCGATGAAAGTGAAGCAGACCAACTCCTTCATCGCGCCTTCCACCGTCCGGCAGGACAACGAGCTTCCGTTTATGAAACAGTCCGTATACTCGGACGGCGCCTCGGGCTGGATCTCGGGGATGCAAGGCATAGCCAACTTGTCTCCGCCAGTCTTGAAACAGATCCAGGGTGAGGCGTTTCGGCAAATTGCAAGCCTGGCATTGAGCGATCGCGACGCCAACCGGACAGTCAATCAATCTTCCGACGGTGTGCTCGACATTTCTTCCAAGGATGGCGAAAGCGTGCACCTCACTGTGGATGAGAAAACCGGTCTGCCTGCCAAGCTCGCTTATCAGCAGTCACCCGCCGAAGGCGGAACCGCCGTGGAAGAAAGCTTTTCGGACTGGCGCGATGTCGACGGCCTGCATCTTCCCTACCAATGGGAAGTGATGCAAGGCGGTAAGAAATTCGCCAACGTCACGGTCCAGGACTACAAGATCAATTCTGGGCTGACCGCGGAGACGCTCGGCCAGAAGCCCGCGCCAGCCGCTCTCAAGCTCCCCTTACAAGCCCCAGCACCGCCCAAATGAAGCACGTCGTATTCACCCTTCTCGCCGCTCAATTCTTGCTCCGCGCCGAAACTCCCGAGCAGCGCGGCAAGCGCGTGGTCGACGAATGTCTGGATGCGCTGGGTGGCGATCGCTTTCTGAACGTGCAGACCCGCGTGGAATCAGGCCGCGCATATTCCTTCTATCGCGACAGCCTCACCGGTTTGAGCATCGCCAGAATCTATACGCGCTATGATTCCGGAGTCACCGACACCACTCACAATCTGGCGCAGCACGAGCGCGACAACTACGGCAAGAAGGAAGATTACGGTACCCTACTCACCGACAAGGAGGCGTGGGACATCACCTTTCGCGGCGCGCGGCCGCTGCCCGCGGACCGCTTCACGCGCTACAAAGAGACCACGCTGCGCGACATCTTCTACATCATCCGCGTACGCCTGCATGAGCCGGGTTGGATCATGGAGTCCAAAGGAGCCGATGTGATCGAGAACCGGCCGGTTGAGATCGTCGACTTAACGGACGCCGACAACCTCACCACCACCGTTTACTTCGATCAGATCACCAAGCTTCCGGTTCGGCAGGTTTTCTTCCGCCGCGATCCGGTCACCAAAGACCGGAATGAAGAGGTCACGCATTTCACCAAATACCGCGATGCCGGCGAAGGGGTTCAGTGGCCCTTCGCCATCGAGCGCGACCGCAACGGAGAGAAGATCTATGAGATCTTTTCCACGTCGGTGGAGATCAACGATAAGAAAGCTTCCGCGGACACCTTCATGCTGCCTTCCAGCATCAAGCTGCTGAAACCGGAGTAGCGGCCGGCGCGGGCTTCGAAGATAGAGCATCGGCATCAGCTCGGCCGATGGGAAATTCAATGGTCACCAGCAAACCAGGATGTGCGTTCTGCGCCGTTAGTTTGCCTTTGTGCAACTGCACCGAGCGCCGCGCGATGGCAAGGCCCAGGCCCAACCCGCCGCTCGCGCGATTGCGATCAGAATCCACGCGGTAAAACGGATCGAAGATTCTGGTAAGCGCATCTTCTGGAACTCCAGGACCGCGATCTCGAACGCTCACCACCGCGGCATCCTGGAATTTCGCAAGCTCGATGTCTACGGCCGTGCCACGCGGCGCATATCGGATGGCGTTGCGAATCACGTTTTCAACCGCGCGCCGTATCAGCTCTTCGTCTCCGCTCACCACGGCGGCCGCCGGCGCTCTGAGCAGCAAAGTGCAATCTTTGGCTTTGGCCTCGAGCAATGAATCGTAAACCAGATCGGCCAGCAGCTCGTCCAGGTGAACGGAGTCGGCTTTTTGCATCGACGGATCCGATTCTACGCGCGTCACCTGCAGCAGCTCGCCCACCAGTTCATTCAACCGGTCCGCCTCTTTTTGAATCCGGTCCAGCATGTGCTCGCGATCTTCGCCGGATCGCGCCAGCTCCACGGCTACGCCTAGCCGGGCAAGCGGGCTGCGCAATTCGTGCGAAATGTCGAGCAACAGGCGTCGCTCGGCCGCCAGGAGCGTCTGGATGCGGCCGGCCATTTGGTTGAAACTCCGCGCCAATTCACCCAGCTCATCCTTGCGATTGGCGGGCGCACGCGCCGAGAAATCGCCGCGTCCAAAACAATCCACCACGGATCGCAAGCGCCGAACAGGCGAAGTAAGGTGATAAGCGAATCCGTAGCACAGCAGCACCACCAGCCCAATAATCCACAGATGCTGCGGCTGCAGAAAAAAGAACGACAAGTCGCGGCGCTGGTCGATCAGGAAGAGCCGGTACTGATGCGATGAATCCTGCCGCGCAATCACGGGCGGCCTCCCGCCGAACGGAAAGGGCAGGCGCCAACGGCCGCGCGGCTTGGGCAGAGACATCAGCTCCGGATGAACCTTCCCGGTCAGCAGATCGGTGCCCTTGGAATCCGTGAACAGCACTTCAAATTGCGTGATTTGCTGGAACTTTGCCAGAGCCGCAGCCAAAGCTTCCCGCCCGCCGGTTTCGTAAGCGCGTTTCGCCTCCTCGGTTTGCACGCTCAGCAGCAGGCCCACCGGTCCGCGTCCCGCCGTGGAGCTGAAAGTCGCTGCCGTCGTGATGATGATGCCCGCGATGGCCACGGCCGTCGTCGCCAGGAACCAGAGCAGCGTCTTTGCAAATAACGATCGCATGTGCGCCTTTATACCGCCGCAGCATCCTCCGGGCTCTGGCAGAACTGATAGCCCACTCCGCGAATGGTCTTGATCACCGGCCGGCTGCTCTCCAGCTTGCGGCGCAGATGGCTCACGTGCATGTCGATGGAACGGTCGAACGGCGTGGCTTTGCGGTTGTACAGGCTCTCCATCAAACCGTCCCGCGATACCACCCGGCCGGCGTTGCGCATCAGTTGTTCCAGGATATCGAATTCCAGGGTGGTCACTTCCACCGGCTTACCGTCGCACATTACTTCGCGCGTACCGGGATCGAGCGCCACTCCGTTTATCTCCACTTTTCCACGATTCACCCGCGCTTCCGTCCGCCGCAGAATCGCCTTGACGCGTGCCGCCAATTCGCGCGGGTTGAAGGGCTTGGGAAGATAATCGTCGGCGCCCAGTTCCAGGCCCACGATGCGATCCACGTCTTCGCCGCGGGCCGTCAGCATCAGGACCGGGACGCGGCTGGTAAGGCGAATCCGCTTGAGGATTTCGAAACCATCCAGGCCCGGCAGCATGACATCCAGCACGATCAGCTCATGGCCGCCTTGCTGCGCGGCCTCCAGCGCCGCGTGGCCCTCGTGAATACATTGCACTGTGTAGCTCTCGCGTTCCAAAAACTCCTTGAGCAAGGAGCACAGTTCGGCATCGTCGTCGACGATTAACAGACTCATTCTACTTTATGGTAACGCAGCATCCATTCTGTCTTCTGAATTCTGCCTTCCGAATTCCGATCAGGGCGCCACCGAGGCCGTTGCCACTGGAACCTGGATTCCATCTCCGTAGTTAGCGACGTTCGGGATGGTCACCGGCAAGTGGCCAGTGATCGCGATCTCGCCGAATAGCGCCTTGGCGAGCGCGGCCTCTGACGTGGACGTCGGGCTATACGTGGTGAGGTAGGCGCTCACATTCGGAAAGCTGCGCACCAGATAGGGATTCCCTAACGCCACCAGCATCACCGGAACCTTGCCGGCGATGAGTCCGTTCAGAAAGTCCGGGTACCCGCCCGCCAGAGCGACGTTGCCGCGATAAGCGGCCACGGTAACATAAGCCGCCGCGACAATCTCACTGCAGCCCGAAGTCTTTTCGCTCACTTGATCCAGATCCGCTTTGCTCATGCTCGGATCGAGAACCGTCGCCGTAACACCCGGCGCGCGTTTCTTCACTTCATCGATCAAACGGATGCCCTGCTGGCTGCGCCGTCCCTCGCTGAACGCGATCAGGCAGACGCCTTCGGAATGACGAATCGGCAACGAGTCCTTCGAATCCTTCACCAGTGTAACGGCATGATCGGCCACTTCCTGGGCGCGCTCCGCAGCCTCCGGAGAATCCACCACGTCGGCGATGGCCTCCAGGTCCACCAGTTTTTTGGCTCGAAGTCCGAGACGAGCCTTGGCGGCCAGCACGCGATTGACGCTGTCGTCCAGGCGCTTGCGGCTGATTCTGCCCTTTTCGACCGCCGCCACTACGCCGCGTATGGCTTCCTCAGGCCGTTTGGGCATCAGCAGCACATCGGCCCCCGCCTCGATCGCCCGCACCGATGCCTCGGCTGAATCGAACATCATCGAGAGCCCCTGCATGTCCATCGCATCGGTCACCACCAGGCCGTGAAAGCCCAGTTCGTCGCGCAAGACGCCCGTTATGATTTTGCTCGACACCGTAGCAGGCAGGCTGTCTGGCTCCAGCGCCGGAACATTCAGATGCGCGGTCATCACTGCATCCACGCCGGCCGCGATCGCGCTGCGGAACGGCGGCAATTCCACCGCTTCGATTCGATCGTGATCGGCGTCCAGCCGCGGCAGCGCGAGATGACTGTCCTCGGTTGTATCACCATGCCCGGGGAAATGCTTCGCGGTCACCAGCACCGGATTCTTGCGATCCGAATGCGCGCCGTTGATGTAGGCTTCCACAAACTTCGCCACTTGCTCCGGGTTTTCCCCGAACGAGCGGATGTTAATGATCGGATTGTCGGGGTTATTGTTCACGTCGGCCACCGGCGCAAACAACCAGTTCACTCCCATGGCGCGCGCGTCGCGAGCGGTGTCGGCGCCCTCTTCGGTGACGCCTGCCAGGTCCTGTGCCGCACCGAAAGCCATGCTGTACGGCCACGCCGTGGTGGAGTTTACGCGCATCGACGCGCCGCGTTCAAAATCGGCCGCGACGAATAAGGGTGTTCTAGCCAGCTTTTGCAGCCGGTTCAGCAGCGCGGCCATGGCGTAAGGTTCGGCATTCCGTATCCCGCCGTTGAGCGAATGCCCGGTCACGATGACGCCGCCCACGTGCAGATCGCGGATCAGGTGCTGATACTTGCGAAACTCCGCCGAGCGCGTGTTGGCGGGCTCTCCGTAAATCGGCACGATGATGAGCTGCGCAACCTTATCACGCAAGCTCATGGACTTCGTCCATTGCTTGACCGAGGGGTTGGTCTTATCCGTAACTTTTTTCGAAGGCTTGGCCTTGGTGACGGCGCTCGAAACCGAGAGGGAGAAGGAGATGCAAAGGAGGAGTGCGGTCGACGCGCGCAGCAGCATCTGCTTCTACTTTAGCGCGAACATCCTCGTTCCGTATTCTGTCTTCTGAATTCCCCGTATTCCCCGTATTCCCCGTATTCCTTGTATTCCCTGTATTCCCTGTATTCCCTGTATTCCTTGTCTTCCTTGTCTTCCCTGTATTCCCTGTCTCCCTTGTCTTCCTCGTCTCCCTGCTTCACCGCGCTTTGCGCTTGTCGAGCTTCGAGCCCGCTTGCGACCCCGCACTCTTCTTCGGCGGCGCTTGCTGCTTCCGCAACAGCCGGTTCACTGCTCGAATCAACTGCGGCACCTCGTTATTACTTTTTTGTAAAACAATGTCAGCGCCGGTGGTGGCCTCATCCAGGCCCAGCGTGTCGGTGAAGCCAGAGATCAAGATCACCGAAGTTGCCGGATGTAGTTTTCGCAAGCGGCCGATCAGTTCGATGCCATTCATCTTCGGCATCTTGTAATCGGTCACCACTACATCGAAGTTCTGCTTCGCGCACAACTCGAGTGCTTCCGATGCAGTGCACGAAGTGAGCACCTGGTGACCCAGCTCCACCAGCACGCTGCGCCGCGCTGCCAGCCCCAAACAGTTGTCGTCGACTAAGAGAATCCGCCCGCACGGATTCTGAGAAGGTGAGTTCGCCATCGAGAAGACCAAACGAACTTAACAGAGCTGTAATGGCACTGTCAATCAATTTCTATCAGCTTGGAAAGTCGAAAGATCGAGAGCTTGACTTGAGGTGCGCGAACTGCGTTGGCTGAGCGCGCCATGCGCGAGCTTCGAAATTATTCGACAGCGCGCGGCGCGGTGTATCCGGCCTTTGCAACCACCGAGTACTTCACCGGCTTCCCACCCTCGTTAATTCTCAGTGCGGCTCCGGTCTGCGGATCGATCAACTCCACCTTGATCTTGCGGAACTGTCCGTCCTTGGCCTGATTCGACGGTGTGTAGGTGAGCGAATATTGATTCCGCAGAGCTGCGGAGACGCTCTGGAAAATGTTGGGAAACTCGCCGAAGAAACGTGGGAAGTACGCCTGGCCGCCACTCTCGCGCGCGAACGTATTCATCTCGTTATCGGCCTGCAGAAAATCCATGCGTTGCGACGAGCTCATGTATTGCTCGGCCATGACCCGCATGGCTTGCAGCATACTGACGGCGTAAATGGGCACGCCCGCTTCCTGCACCGCCTTGCGCGCTTTGTCGTAAGTCAATTTGCTGAAAGTATCGCGGCCAGAGGCGATCAACAGAATCGCCTTGCGGCCGTCGATGTTGCTCATGCGCTGCGCCGTATCCGCCAAGGCGTCGAACATGTTCGCCTCCGAGAATCCGGCAATGCGCAAACGTTGCATCGCTTCTTGAACTTTGCCCCGGTCGGTGGTGAAATCGCACAGAATCTCCGTGCGCAGATCGTAAGCGATCACCGCCACATAATCTTCCGGCTTCAGCGTCTGGACAAAGCCGTAAGAAGCCACCAAAGTCTCATACCAGCCCTGGGAATAATACTGCTGATACAGGTTGCTGAACTCGATGACCATCGCGACCGTCATAGGCGCATCGCTGTTGACATTGAAGCTCGCGATCTGTTGCGGGACGTTGTCTTCCAAGATGCGAAACTTGTCCTTCGGGATACCCGAAAGGAACTTCCCTTTGTTGTCGAGCACCGCAACGTCCAACTCCACGGTGTTGACGTCGCTGCTGAAGGTAGGAGCGTCGGCCGGCAGCTCCTTCTCCTTCTTATTGAACTTCGAAGGGATCTTGGGCTCATCCACCACCGGCTCGTCATTGGTCGGGGCCGGACTGGACGTCGTTGGACTGGACGTCGTTGAACTGGACGTGGCTGGACTGGAACTGGTCGGGTCAGGCGCGGCGTCCGCGGGCGGGTTCTTCTTGCGCGGCTTGGCGACTGTTTCCGAGGAGTCCGTTCCCGGCCCCTGTTGCGCTTGGGCCACGCGGAATGAAATTGCGCCGAGTGCGATGACTACGGCCGCAGCGAAACCGACCTTGATGTGTTTCATGCAATCACCACCGGACGGCCTGCGAGCCGCCACTCGCACTCCATTTTAGCCCTTAGCGAGCCGCCATTGTCAGCGAGTCAATTCACCTTCGGCCCGCGTCCCGATCCCTGCTTTCGCAGGTACACCTGAAACTTCTTCTTCGCGCGTTGCAGCTTCCAGTCTCGATACTGTCTGCGGATGGGCGCCACCGGATCGAACTGCATGGTCGGTGTCTTGAGGAAAAGATAACCGAACAGCAACCCTCCCAGGTGCGCGAACTCGCTGACCCCGGAATTAACCTGGAAAGAACTCAGGAAGGCCATCGCGCCGACGATCATCACGAAATACTTCACCTTGATCGGAATCAAAAATCCCCAGAGGATTTCGCGATCCGGGAACATAACGGCGTAGACCATCAGAATGCCGAAAATGGCGCCGGAGCTCCCGATCGTGGCGAGGTTGGGGTTGCCCCAAGGCAGAACGTAATTGGCGATCACTACGCAGATGCCCGCACCCACCGCGCAGAAGAAATAGAACCGCATGAAGCGCTGCGTTCCCCAGATTCGTTCCAGCTCGGCGCCGAACATCCAGAGTGCCAGCATGTTCCAAATGATGTGTCCGAACCCGCCGTGCAGAAATGCGTAGGTGACCAGCTGCCAGACCGCAAAATATCTGACTACGTCGGTGGGGACCAGCGCAAGGTAGGCCAGCGGCCGGTCTAGCCGGGCCAGCTGAGCGAAGAAGCCAATGATAAAAATGGCGACGTTGCTAATCAACAGCCACTTGACGCCCTTGGGAAAGCCCGGAATATAGAATGCGCCGATGGACCGCGTTCTGCTTCGGAAGGACATGAACCGAGGACCCGCCTAAGACTCAAGAATATCAGAATAGAGCTCAGTTTTCCTCGGATAACTTGCCGCTGCGCGATCCCCAGGCGATCAGCGTGGAAGATATCGCTTTCAGACTAATCGATACTGCGAACCACACCTGCCAGTGCGAGAAGAAGCCGGTATCGATCGGGAAGGCGCCCGCCCATCCTAAATCCGCACACACCCGCCATAACGCCAGCACCAAAGCGAGCACGGCGGCAGGTGTCAACAACGCGACCAGAATGTTCGCCAGTTGACGGCTAAAACCCTGCGTGATGACTTCAAAAACACTTTCGAACCAAAACTGCGGCTTGATTGTGCTCTCCGAAGTGCTTCGATCCACGCCGGATCGAGCCCTGGCTACTGCCGGCTGCGGGGTGAGAACAATTTTGAGAACTGGCATGTAACTCCGACCTCTACCCCGAACTGATGCACGAGACCCTCCAAAGTTTCTCCGGATGCAGATTCGGCGGTTCGGTGTGAATGGATCGCGGGTTAGCGGCCTGATTTCGATCCGATGACAAGCAGAAATGCGCGCGAGCGGTGCACCGGGTGTGGCGCCCGGCCACAGTACTGTAGGGCGGACTTTAGTCTGCCGGCCCCCTGCCGCAGGAGGAAAATCAGGTTCGGGAGTCGGCGAGCTTGGGCTCGGCTTCGTCTACCGATTCCGGAAGGATCGCCTGTGGTTTCCCATACCGGTTCAACTGAGTGGCGCAGAACTGAAGCGAGGCCGCCAGCGTCAGCCAAACCTGCCAATGTGAGAATAGACCGCTAGGAATGGGAAACTGGCCGGTCGCGTTCAGATCCGCGGCTAGCCGCCAGAAGGCGAGCACGCAAGCCATCACCGCTGCCGGAGTCAGTAGCGACGCCATCGCCAAAGCGACGTGCTTGTTCTTCCGTGGCTTCTGGCTTACTCTAGGTCCGGAACTAAGTCGTATCCTGACAACCATTCGGTTAGAATCTCAGTTTACCAATTCCCACTCCAGACATATCGTCAGCCCCAACCATGCACATTATGCAAATCACGTTATGCAAAAGCTAAAGACGGCGCTCATCGGAACCGGTTTCATGGGAAAGGTACACGCGGAGAATCTGCGCCGCCTGGGTACTGTCGAAATTGTGGCGCTGGCCGGCTCTTCGGACCAACGCGCGCGCGAGTTCGGTAAGAGCATTGGTGTCAACCGCGCTACGGGAAATTATCAGGAGCTGCTCGAAGACCCGGCCATCGATGCTGTCCATGTTCTGACGCCCAATGCACTGCATTACGCCATCTGCCGGGCAGCTCTCCAGGCCGGCAAACACGTCCTTTGTGAGAAGCCATTCACCGTCACCGTGGAACAAGCGCGCGATCTGGTGGATCTGGCGGCCAGCAGCGGGCTCGCTCATTGCCTTCAGCACAATCTGCGTTACTACCCCGTTGTGCAACAGATCCGGCGCATGATTGAAGCGGGCGATCTGGGTGAAATCCTGATCGTGCAGGGCACCTACTCGCAGGATTGGTTGCTCTACCAGACCGATTGGAATTGGCGTGTCGATTCGAAGGAGAACGGTGCGCTGCGCGCCATGGGCGATATCGGATCCCATTGGATGGACCTGATCCAGCATGTGACCGGGCTGCGCATCAGTGAGCTCTGCGCCGATCTGGCGACCTTTCACCCCGTGCGCCGCAGACCTAAAGGATCGGTCGAGACATTCGCCGGAAAGCAGCTTCAACTTGGCGATTACGAACCCGTGCCAATCTATACTGACGATTTCGGTGCCGTACTAGTTCGCCTGGGCGATCGCGCCCGCGGAGCCTTCACCGTCAGCCAAATGTCGGCTGGCCGCAAGAATATGTTCACCATCGACATTTATGGCACCAAGTCGGGCGTTTCCTGGAACCAGGAGCGTCCCGACGAGTTGTGGATCGGGCAGCGCAACAGCCCGAACCAGATCATCGTGAAGGATCCGGCACTCCTCTATCCCCAGGCCGCCGCTTACGCGGATCTCCCCGGCGGCCACAGCGAAGGCTACGACGATACGCACAAGCAGGTCTTCAAGCGCTTCTACGCCCGCGTCGCGGACCCCTCGGCGCCCGTGGACTACCCGACTTTCGACGACGGCCTGCTCGGTATGCGCCTCCTCGAAAAAGTAGCGGAAAGCTCCAGCCAGCGCGCCTGGGTCGCAGTCTAGCCGGGTGTTAAACTTCGAATAGGCGGTTCCTATGGCATCCAGTCCGGTCACCAAGGTCAGCGCGGAAGAGTATCTGGCCCTGGATCGCGCGGCGGAGTTCCGCAGCGAGTTCCTGGACGGCGAAATAATCGCCATGTCGGGCGGCAGCATGCGCCATGCGCGGCTGGGCGGAAGCATCTATGCACAGCTCTACAATGCTCTGCAAGGGTCGGACTGTGAACCCTTCAACTCCGATTTCCGGGTGGGCGTTTCATCTCGAATGTATTTCTATCCGGACGTGATTGTTGTGTGCGGAAAACCAGCGCTGGCAGACGAACGCCAGGACATTCTGCTCAATCCCACGGTGATTGTTGAGGTTCTCTCGCCCTCGACAGAGCACTATGACCGCGGCGTGAAGTTTCAATGCTATCGCGGGATCGAGAGCTTGCGGGATTACATCCTGGTTGCTCAAGATCAAATTCGCATAGAGCAGTACACCCGCGGCGAAGCGAACACCTGGACGCTTCGCGACTATCACGATATCGGGGAGACATTGCTAATCGAGTCCGTCCGGGTCTCTCTACCGCTCGCTCGCATCTACGAACGCATCGAATTACCCACCGAATAAAAACTTCTCCGTCTCCCTCCACATCTCATCCATCGCGTTCACCAGGTCGTGATCTGAATCGAGCATCCGTAGCCTCGCATTCGGATGCCGCGCGGCGAACGTCTCGGCATACTCGGGCGGCACAACTTTATCGTTCCGGCCCTGGAAAATTAGAGCGGGCTGGCCGAAGTCGGGATAGGCCTCATATTGCCGGGCATCCTCGATCAGCTGATAGCCAAGGTCCACTTCTTGCCCCTCGCTGTAATGAAACACGCGCAGCGTGTTGGTGAGCTTCCACTGCTCCATCACTTCCGCGCCCAGGGTCTCCGGCCAGCGTGATGCGAAAGAAAAAGCCGGCGCCATCAAAACCACCTTCTTCACTTCCGGATGACGCGCCGCGTACAGCGCTGCCAGATATCCGCCCATGCTGGACCCGATCAGCGACACGGGCTGGTCGCGGCACACTCGCTCCATCACGTTCAGCTGCGAAGTGATGGTCAGGTTCCTGAAATTACCCTCCGCCAGCTCCGGGATCTCCAGGCCGATTCCGAGCTCACGAAATCGCTCCTCAAAGAACCGAGCCTTCCTGGAACTTGGGCTGCTGGCGAAGCCGTGGAGATAGACGAACCGGCTCATAAGCCGGCGAATGCAACCGCCGAGCCTTCCGTCAAAATCCGCCGCAAGTAACCAATCTGCCCCAGATGAAAATTCAGGTGTCCATGCAAGTGCACCAGCAGTTCGTGCCTCGAAGTCTTCTTCTCCAATACCAGCTCGGGATGAACGGCCGCAAGGTCGCCATCCGACAGCTGAGACACAACCTTCGTTACCAGTTCCTTCACCTGCTCCATCCTGCGCACCAGCTCATCGCGCGACACGCCCGTCAGCGTAAACTCCCGATCCCGCACCCGTGTGTAGCCCACGCCGCCCACTTGGCGCCCGATATACTCGCGCAGATTGCCTTCCAGGTGCAGTATCAGGTTTCCGCACGAATTCGTGACGCCGGGCAAGCGCTGCCACAGCACTTCGTCGCTCCCGAAAGCCTGCAGCTCCTGCATAAGCCTGGTAAGATCGCGCGAATACAGCGCGGCAAGTCCTTCGGCGATTGACATCCATTCAGTGTCTCGCGCCCCCTCGCTTTCTGGCAACCCGACCCGCCCTCGCCGCTGTATTCTGGCAAACTGCACAGACTGGGCTACAATTGGTTTGACAAGAAACAGGGGTTTCCTGGTCTGTTCGTAAGCGGAGAAAGTGGAGCCTATCTGCCGGATCAGACCGGCCCTCATCGGCGGAGTTTCGGCGGCGCAGTTGCGGCTAGCCGCTACCATCGCTAGAATCAATGAGTTTGTAGACATCTTTTATTTGGTAGTCATCGTGGGGAGGATTCATGTCGGTTGAACAAAGAGTGAAGCAGATCATCGTCGAGCAGTTGGGCGTGGATGAAGGTCAAGTGGACAACAGCGCCTCGTTCGTCGACGATCTTGGCGCGGATTCGCTCGATATCGTGGAACTGGTGATGGCGTTTGAAGAGGCTTTCGACATCGACATTCCCGATGAGGACGCCGAGAAAATCGCCACGGTGAAAGACGCCATCGACTACATCGAGAACAAGAAAAAGAAGTAGGCCGCCGGGAGCTATTGTTGTCGAGAAGAGTTGTAGTCACAGGAGTCGGGTTGCTGAGCCCGCTTGGCATAGGCACCGACCAGAGCTGGCGGGCCATTTGCGAAGGGCGCAACGGCATCTCCCGCATAGAACAGTTTGACGCCACGCTGTTCAATTGCCGCATCGCCGGCGAAGTCAAGAATTTCGATCCAGCCGACTTCGTCGAGAAAAAAGAGATCAAGAAGATGGGCCGCTTTATCCAATTCGGAATTGCGGCGTCCGATTTTGCTCTCGCTCAGTCCGGTCTCAAAATCGATGCGCAGAACGCCGAACGCGTCGGCGTAGTGATCGGCAGCGGCATCGGCGGATTCGAAGTAATCGAGCGTGAGCACCGCAATCTGCTCGAAAAAGGTCCCAGCCGCATCTCGCCGTTTTTCATTCCGGCCACCATCGTGAACCTGGCTGCGGGCTGCGTTTCCATCCGCACCGGCGCCAAAGGACCCAATTCAGCCACCGCCACGGCTTGCACCACCAGCGCCCATTCCATTGGCGATTCGTTCAAGATCATCCAGCGCGACGATGCCGACGTGATGATCTGCGGCGGAGCCGAGGCTTGCATCACTCCCATGGGTATCGGCGGATTCGCCGCCATGCGCGCGCTTTCGCAGCGCAATGACGAACCCGAGAAAGCCTCGCGCCCCTGGGATGTCGAGCGCGATGGATTCGTCGTCGGCGAGGGCTCGGGCATCCTGGTGCTCGAAGAGATGGAACACGCCCGGCGCCGTGGGGCCACGATACTGGCCGAGATTGTGGGCTACGGCATGAGCGGCGATGCCTATCACATCACCAGCCCCTCCGTCGACGGCGATGGAGCGTTCCGCGTCATGCGCCTCGCGCTTAAGGACGCCGGCATTGAACCCGAAAAGATCGACTATGTGAATGCGCACGGCACGTCCACCGACATGGGCGACCGTATCGAAACCACCGCGCTCAAGCGCGTCTTTTGCGAGCACGCTTACAAGCTCGCCGTCAGCTCCACAAAATCCATGACTGGCCATTTGCTGGGCGGCGCGGGCGGACTGGAAGCCGGCATCACGGTACTGGCCTTGCGCGATCAGATCGCCCCGCCCACCGTGAATCTGGACACTCCCGGCGAAGGGTGCGACTTGGACTATGTGCCGCACCAGGCTCGGCCTATGAAGATGGATTACGCGCTGTCGAACTCGTTCGGCTTCGGTGGCACCAACGGCTGCCTGATCTTCAAGCGATATACCGAGTAATGAAAATCCTGGTCTCCATCAAGCAAGTCCCTTCGCGCGACTCTCAGCTGCGTGTGGATCCGGGCGGTCATTGGATTCAGGAGAACGATCTCACCTTTGAGGTGAACGAACCCGATGCCTTCGCGCTCGAAGAAGCCCTGCGGCTGAAGGAAAAGCAAGGAGGGGAAGTGGTGGCGCTCCTGGCCGGACCCGCGCGCGCCTCACAAACCATTCGCGAGGCGTTGGCCAAAGGCGCCGACCGCGCCATTCACATCGAAGAAGAAAATCTCACAGCCTTCGACACCCTGGGTGTCGCCCAACTGCTGGCCAAAGCCGCTGAGGCCGAAAAGCCCGATCTGATCCTGACCGGCTTGCAGTCCGACGATCTCGGCTATGGCCAAACCGGTGTCGTGATGGCCGAACTGTTAGGCCTTCCGCACGGCACCATCATCATGGCGGTGGAAAAAATAGACACGGGCATTCGTGTGAAACGCGAGCTCGAAGACGGCTGGTTCCAAAATGTCGAGATGCCGCTTCCGGCCGTTCTGACCATCCAATCCGGCATCAACAAGCTGCGCTACGCCACGCTGATGGGCATCAAGAAAGCCAAAACCAAAGAGGTGAAGCGGCTCACCGCGGCCGAATTGGGTGTGGCGGCCGCACCCACAGCCTCCATCGAGCGCGTCTATCTCCCGCAGCGTACCAAGCAGACTCAGTTGCTCGATGGCAGCCCGAAGGAAGCCGCCGCCAAGCTGGTTGAGAAGCTGCGCTTCGAGGTTCGTATATTATGAGTGGCGTTTTGGTTGTAACGGAACAGCGCGCGGGAGCCTCTGGACAAGATGCCGTCTGGCATCGCATGTCCTGGGAGACTCTCGCCGCCGGCCAGCAGTTGGCCGCGCAAATGGGACTCAAAGCCTACGCCGCCGTCTTAGGGCAGGGAATCGGTGTGCTGGCCGATGAGCTGGCGCGCAAGAAGCTGGATCATGTCCACGCTGTCGAACACGCCTTGCTCGCCACATACACCGCCGACGGTTTCACCGCCGCCTTGGAACAGCTGATCCGCAAATTCAATCCGTCCATCGTCCTGTTTCCTCACACCTATCAGGTCCGCGACTTCGCACCCAAACTTGCCACTCGCTTCCATCAGGTCCTAGTTAGCGACACGGTCGGCTTCCGCGTGGAGTCGGGTTCGCCTGTCTTCATTCGTCAACTTTTTCAGGGCAAGCTCAATGCGGACGTGAAACTGGGCGGCGCCGAACCGCATTTCGCTTCCATTCAAGCCGGCGCTTTTCGTGCCGACCAGGTCGAGGATGGCGCAGCGCAGGTGGTACAGTTTTCGCCCGAATTAACCGCCGAAATCATCCGCGCCAAACCGCTCGAGCCTTTCCGCGAATCCGCCCGCGCCGTGGATCTCACGTCGGCGGACATCATCGTTTCCGTCGGCCGCGGCATCAAAGAGAAGGACAACATTCCGATCGTCGAAGAGCTCGCCAAGGCTCTGGGCGGCGAACTTGCGGCATCGCGGCCCATCTGCGATAGCGGCTGGCTCCCCATGGAGCGGCAGGTCGGCAGTTCCGGCCAAACCGTCTCGCCCAAAATGTATCTCGCGGTAGGGATCTCCGGCGCCATCCAGCATCTGGTCGGGATGAAGGGCGCCAAAACCATCGTCGCCATCAACAAGGATGCCAATGCACCCATCTTCGAAGTCGCCGACTACGGCATCGTCGGCGATCTTTTCGAAGTAGTCCCCGCACTGGTCGAAGAAATAAAGAAAGCCAAGGGCTAGCCACGGCGCCAACCCTACTTCACCGATTCAATCATCTGAATTTCTTGCTTCAGTAGAGTGTCCACCATCTCGCCAAGCGGTACGCCTTTCTGGACCGCACGCTCTGTCAAATAGTTCTGGACGTCGGCGCTCAAATAGATCGGCAGGCGAAGCTCGGCATTGGGCCGGAAAAACTTGCCCCGCTCGCCCTTGCCGAAGTCATACTCAGGTTTCATGTCCGTTCCTCGCAGTCGCGAATTTCAGCCCTTGTTGGTCTTCTTGCCGAAATCAAGCGTACTCGACCCCGTTCATCGGCCAACCATTCGAAAGTGTGGACCACGAGCGCGTATTGGTCGCCCGCATCCTTTCCCAGCGTAATCCATCGGGCCTCGCCTTCGCTGTGTTCGTCGTCCGGGATCGTAACAAGCGGCACTTGCGCGTGAACACACCGGCGAAATGCGGCCATCGCCTCTACGGCGGTTTCGTAGAGACTCTCGGCCGGAACCTGAAGACCTTCCGAATCGGTGAATGAGACGCGACAGGAGCGCGAGGGTACACTCGATTGTAGCCGGAGATGATTGCTTCTTGATCCTCTGCGAGATGCGCGACTTGCTACGGGGCAACCAAAAACGAGAGGTTGCTGGTTAGGGTTCCACTCGTCGTCACAACCTGGACTTTGCCAGTGGTAGCGCCAGTCGGAACTTTTGCGTAAATCACGGTCGATACATCGTACAGAATCGTGGCTGGTGTGCCATTGAACGTGACGCTAGTTGCGCCCGTCAATCCGTATCCTAGAATGGCGACCACTTCGCTCACGACACCAATGGTCGGTCGGGTCTCCACGAACGAACCCAGCCCCACGGACAGCGCAAACACCGTACCGTATCCGTTGGCCCCTCCGTTGAACGTCGTCCCGTAGAAAGTGCCATCGGTGTCCTGAACCAAACCTGCCAAAGGTCCCTCGCCGTCCGTGCACGGCGTGTTTTCACAGAAGGTATACAGCGTCGTTAAAGTGCCATTCGGGGTGATTTGGAAGACGCTGCCCGCATTAGACAGCATGGCCCCGCCGTTGGCCGTTGTCCCATAGAAATTTCCGTCGGTCGCCTGGATGAGTCCGTTGGGGCTTTGTCCGTCTGTGCACGTGCCCTCGGAGATTTGTGCGCAGAAGCTGTATAGCGTCGCCAACATACCGCTAGAATTGATTCTGAAAACGGTCCCGCCGTTGTTTGCGTTACCCCCGTTCGCGGACGTTGTCCCGTAGAAGTCTCCGTCAGTGGCTTGGACAAGCGGTGCCGCCGGGCCACTCCCGTCCGCGCATTCGCTTTGAGAGCAGAAGTTGTACAAAGTCGTCAATTTGCCCCCGGGGGTGATTCTGAAAATCGTTCCATTTCCGTTTATCCCGCCTGACACGGTTGTTCCATAGAAATCACCGTCAGTGGCCTGGATAAGAGCGGCTTGGGGATTTGAGCCGTCAGCGCATTGCGATGCCACGACTTTGGAGCAAAAGTTGTGCAGCGTCGTCAGTTCGCCGCTCGGCGTGATTTTGAAGACAGTACCGCCGGTGTTGGCCCCGCCCTCATTTGTTGTCCCGTAGAAATCACCATTAGCGGCCTGAACCAGGGTCCCGTCGGGGGATATACCGTTCGCACAGCAGAAAGGGTACAGCGTCGTCAGTTCGCCCCCAGAGGTAATCTTGAAGACCGTCCCCGCACCACTGCCGCCGCCATATGTTGTCCCGTAAATGTTCCCATTGGTTGCCTGAACGAGACCCGCATAGGGACTAACGCCATCAATGCAATTGGTTTGGGAACAGAAGCTGTACAGCGACGTTAACTTCCCACCGGCGGTTATTTTGAAAACCGTCCCATCGCTGTTGGCGCCGCCGAGAGACGTGGTGCCATAGAGGCTGCCGCTGATGCCCTGCACCAGCCCCGTTCGGGAATTCGCGCCGTCCGTGCCATCAAAGCTATGCAGCGTTTTGAAAGTTTGGGCGGGTAAAGACACCACCCCTGCGGTCACGCAAAGAACAAAAGCTGCGATTACCCTCTTTTTCCAAGTCCTTGAGTCCGGTGCAATGACTAATCTTTTCATCTGCGCCATCCTCCCACGTAGCGTCTGCATGCTGGAACTTCACCTCCCAGCGGCAGCAAACACTATACCAATTCCTCCAGCTTTGTTGACGGCTCTAACTCCCCAACATGTATCTCGGCGTTGGAGTCTCCGGCGTAGCCCTGCATATGGTCGGAACGGGTACGGAAACGATCATCGCCATCAACAAGAGGCGAACGCCCGAATCTTCGAAGTGGCCGGTTACGGCGTTGTCGGCGGTCTCTTCGAAGTGGTTCCCGCCCTGGCGGAAGAAGTCAGGAAAGCCAGGGCTAATCGCCCTCCGGGCCGCTTTCACGATACCCGCTTCGCGCTAAGTTGACCTGACCGCGCCCGATCAGGTACGCGCTGCGATCAACCCCGGATATTCTGTTTGCCGCATCTGGAACGTTTCTTTGCGGCGCTCGAAGCTGAACTCGGTCCAGTTCCCCCTCACCCAACCGGTTCCGGTCAAGCTCATCGCCCCGATCGCGCAGCTGCGTGCGGCTGGGACTGCCGCCATCGTGAAGAGACCGCCGTTGGACCGACAAAAGAGCAAGTAACAAAACCCCGTCACAGAGTGGCCCGCCGGCGCGCAGCCCTGGTTTGCAGGGCGCTGATCTGCCCGAAGGCGCACTCGGGCAATTCGAACGATCGCCGACTATACGTCCGGATAAATCAGCAAGCGCTGCGACTTTGCCGGCGAGTTATTTCCTTAAGTAGGTCGCAGCCAACGCAAGTGCTAGATCGTATGATAATCACGTGGGCATCGATGATGTATTGATACGCTACGAGACCAGATTGAACGAAGTGCAGATCGGCATGGAGCAGGCACGATTGCACCACATCGCAGCCTCACTTGTAGTGGTCGTTGCCGCTGCCCTCTTCGTCACGCTGGGCCTGTACGCCATTCGGAAACAGCTGCCAATTTGGACGCCTTTGCTGCCAATTCCGATCGCGGCTGTCGCAATACAACGATATAGACGATACCGCGGGAACGGATCTCGAAGCTGGCGACTCAGGCGATTCTACGGCCGCGCGGTGAAACGTGTCCAAAGCGATTGGATTGGAAATGGTGTCAGTGGAGAAGCTTTCAATGACCCAAGCCACGCCTACGCCAATGATTTGGGCATTTTCGGAGAGGGCTCTTTATTCGAAATGATTTGCGTCGGGCGTTCTGGTGTCGGCCACCGCGGGCTGGCTAAGTATCTTTCCGAGACTCCATCGCTGGAAGAAACGCTGGCACGGCAGGAAGCAGTCCGCGAGTTATGCCCAAGAACCGATCTGCGCGAGAAAGTCGCGTTGCTCGGCCCGTTCGAGTTTTCGGAGTCGAAATGGGAGACATTTACGGGTTGGCTCGACTCGCCGGCAGTC
>Ga0302324_100001767_pt1 | contig 51582 bp, 58 predicted proteins | sample Palsa_T0_1_FD_201949 | JGI IMG/M metagenome (GOLD analysis project Ga0302324, IMG submission 201949) | Peat permafrost microbial communities from Stordalen Mire near Abisko, Sweden - Palsa_T0_1 | ecosystem: Environmental > Terrestrial > Soil > Palsa > Peat permafrost | place: Sweden: Abisko...
CATTCCGCGCTGCGCCCGGCGTGGCCGGTTCGCTTCCAGCATTCCCCCCCACATCAGTGCGGTACACACCCGACCGGAATCGACGTAAATAAATAGAGTGGGCACACCGCCGACAGCGTTTGCATGCAGAGCACCGGGTGGAACCGCTGGGACCGACTTAAACGGACTGACGCTCCACCGACTTTGCTGTTGTGGTCGAAAAAACTTGTGAAGTGAGCCGATGAGCGCCGGAGTCGATTTCAGCGCGGCCAAGGTTTGGAATCGGCCATGGCGATTTCTGCCCCGGCTGCCTCCACTGCCGCTCGCGATTGTTGCCGCGTGGAGCGATCCTTCTACCAGCGGCATTCCGCACCCCACACGGATTGGACATTTATCAAACACCAGCCTGAATCGCAGCGTAGCAGCCAGTAGTCCCGTGGCGGTGACGATTCGAGCCTTAGAAGTCGTTCCAGCACGTTTCGTGCGGTTTCATTGTGGGCTTCAAATGGCACGGAAGAATGCCCCCAAGGAATACCCTCAACATTACTTTGGCAACAACTGACGCGCAGCCCGGTCTGTGCAGAAAGTGAATCTGCCATTAGCTTTGCGCTTTCGGAAACCCTGCGATTGCCCAGCGGAATCGTTACACGCCTGTCGAGCAGCGGCATGGCTGCCACTACAAAGCCTTTCGCATCGCGAGTTGCGGTCGGCACAAAGCTGAAGAACTCGCCATCGACATCCAAACGATAGCGGAATGGAGTTTGCTGGTTTGCCTTCTCCAAAACCTGCCGCATCAAATCGCTAACATCACTGGGCGAGCCATCTGGGAGAACCGAAAAATGAATCTCCATGTGGCGGCGTTTCGGGACTAGATAATGTGCCTTTGGGTGCTGGGCGCTCCAGTCAGGGTCGGCGTCCCGAATGTCTTGCGAGTCCTCAGAGAATTGATACTGTGGTTCCTCCGCAGTGACTAGGACGCCGTATCTTTGCGCCAGAGTATTTGCGATGGAGTCCACTACCCTGATGCTATCGGCGATCATTGTGACTTCGTCGCCGCTCCTCGTTATCTTGGCGCATTCGGTGGTTTGCCCGGATGCACTCGCGGCAATCGCCAGCCCGCAAATCAATATAATTCGCAACGGCACCTCCCATTCACTGTCGTCCTGTCCAAGTAGCATTGACTGAAAGGCTAGAAGAACGATTTTTGTTTCGAGATGCAACAGATACAAGAGTGAGACATGACTACGCTCCATCTACCGGGTTGGGATCCAGTTTTCACAGCGGCCAGATCGGCATCCAAATATGAAACCACGTCCGGCATACCTCCGTAACGGAGGACGCGGATGCTAGCGCACAGCAGCAACGCGAGTGCTGGGGCGAGGAATCGGTTCATGGTCGGACCCCCCACCTTGAGGATTTGGATGCGCCCAGCAGCATCGCGGTCAACCGGGAAGGTTTCGGCTTGGAGCCGGGCCGCTAAGCCCGTTTAGCTATACTGTTGGCGAATGGATATTGAACGCATCATCGACGATATTCAGCAGCTAGAGGAAATGTTCGAGGCACCGGATATTAGGCCGCTGAGTACAAGCGCCGTCTCGGCTGCGAATCGGCGGCACGACGAAATGCTCGGGCATGGCCCGTGGTTCCGGCTTTGGCAGCATTTCGGGGTGTGCTGCCGAGGTGAGACCGAAGGCGGGGCTCGGATTCAAAGCTAGTGCCGCCTTCCCCATCTTGAAACCGATAGCCATGCTATTCGAGGGTACAAATACCGAGTCGTAGCCGAGATAGTCTACCTTTCGGAAACGGCATGCGTCATTGACTTCGGCCTGAAGGCGAATAGCCAGCAGCGATCTGTTATCTCCGGGTTGCGTTCAAGGGGACCACGTCACCGGAGAAGTCGGGCTCAACTTGCCACTTTGCACAGAAATTGTGCCTGAAGCGACTCTGAAATCACTCGCACACGAAGGTGAATGGAATTTCAGCCGACCTGACTCCTTACGTTGTCACATCCCGATAATCCCCGCTTCTTCATACCGGATGATTCTCAAATCAGATATGAAGAAGTGTCAGCAACCTCAGCGATTAAGGCGCACACCTACGTTCTGCACTGCCATGAAGATTCGTTCCTCCACGTACTTTTCCCGGTCAACGACAATCAAAATTCCCTGTCAACGACAAATTCGCTCCCGATACTGCGTTCGCCGCCGCCACCTCTTGATTCGCCTCGGTCTTCATCAGTGCCAACAGCCTCCTCACCTGTTTGTCTGTGACCAATCTTCCTCCGTCCCTACAGAACGTTATAAGCTGGTCTCATTGTTCTCGCGCAAGACTGATTTCCTTTGGGCCCCGAGCGACTCCTGTTACTACTTTGGTTCGGGAATTTTGATTGTCGTTGGACGGGCGTTTTGATTGTCGCCCATCAAACCACTGCATTTGACGATGCATTCACCTGTATAGACACCGCTGGACAGCTTGGGGACGCAGCCACTGGACAATCAAAGGCAGCGATGTCAATTGCAGGGAAATCCCTAGAAGGCTGGGCTTTTCGTTACTGAGAAACAACCGCCTTCGCTTGCCATCGGGTGGACTATTTCGCCAACTATCCCGTGGGCCTCGCCGCGAGTGTCGTCTCTATGAACGCCAACAAGCGATCATCAGAGCGAGAGCCGCGCATCTGAACGAACACGTAAAAGCCAATACAGAAGGGCACAAGCAAGATACTCAGCACCAAGCCAAACCGCGGATCGTTTGTGAAATGAGTTCCACGAGTGAGGTCAAGGGCATTCAGCAATACTCCGAGGGCTGAGAATGCCAGCATGGCAACTAGGGTGATGCGAAGTGACAGCCGCTCGATTGGTCCGAGGTCGAAGTACCCGTCAATTCTAGTACCGCCAGACTGAGGCTCCCACGTGGCGTAGAAGTTCGGAGCATAAACTCCTCCGCTGCTGCGTCTGAGTCGGAATCTCTGGGCCTCAACCACACCCCAAACTGGGCGAGTCTGATCGTCCTTGCGGCGCATTCGAAAGAACCATGGCTCTAGGTAGGGCGGCACCCCCTGTGTGGAGATGCTCCGAAGCAGCGCATCTCTCACAGCCTCAGTCGCCAAAACCGAATTAAATGTGACGCTTTTGCCGGACATGTTGACCAGAGCACTTTACGCCAGACACCTTCACGGAATCCATAGTTGTGGAAAACATTTAGCACTTTATCGCAGGTCCCGCCGAGCAGGAATCGGGCGCAGACTTGGAGGGCAGTGGAGTTGCTCCCGCTGAAATCCAGCGCCTTTCTCGGCCAGTTTTCGCCAAACAACAAGGTAGTGGCCGAAAAGTGCATTGAATCGCGGGATCGGGGTAAAGTGAAGGTTTAGGACCTCTGAAAGAACAGAGGGAGGATTGGGATGGAGCGCAACAGCGGTTGGAAGGCCATACGCGAAAGCGTTGAGTGCCGCAGAGTATCGGCGCGGGTAGCTGACCTGCGAAAGGAACGCAAGCGCATCTACCCGAGCGAGACGGATGTATTCCGTGCTTTCGATGACTGTCCCTTCGAGAAAGTTCGCGTGGTCATTCTCGGCCAAGACCCTTACGCCAATGAGGGTCAGGCTATAGGCCGAGCCTTTGCCGTGTCCGAATCGACCAAAGTGCCACGTTCACTCAATAATATCCTTGAAGAGGTGCGGCACGACTACCCGAACCAGTCAATGCCGGAACGAACCTTGGAGTCGTGGGCCAAGCAGGGAGTGTTCTTGCTAAACACCACCCTGACGGTAGTGGATGGCGACATCAACAGCCACGCCAAAATTGGGTGGAAAGAAGCAGTGACCATTCCGACCTTGGAAAAATTGTCCGCCGAGCGCGAGCATCTTGTGTTCATGCTGTGGGGCGTTCCCGCCAAGTCATTCGAGCAGTTTCTGGATCAGCGACGGCATTTGGTCCTTAAAGCGGGGCATCCGTCGCGACCGTCGTTAACAGGCTTTCGAAAATGTGGTCATTTCCGCAAAGCCAACGACTACCTAAGCGAGCACGGCATCGAGCCAATCATCTGGACGATTGGGAAAGCAGATTCTTGATACGGCGATTCCGAAGGCTAGGCAAGCATTCAAACTTTTCTACCAACGCACATGACACAGATATCTACTCGTCCACTAAAATACGAGGAGCCAAAACAGGAAACGAAGTCTTGCCCCTCCGGGGCGTACCACCACAGTCTCCGATGAATGTGAAACTGAGTTCGTGAGTTTCGGTGAAGGACAGAATCCCATTTCGTGTGCGACCGATGCTGGCTACGCTTGTGGATAAACCGTTTCGTGATTCTAAATGGGTGTACGAAGAGAAATATGATGGAATTCGGATTTTGGCATACAAAGAAGGTTCCCAAGTCACCTTGCTCAGCCGGAATGATAAGGATCGCACGCACAGTTTTTCGGCTATTGCACAGTCGATACGGGCGTTAGAGCCCCTTACTTTATTGCTCGACGGAGAAGTCATTGCGCTGGACCGAAACAAGATTTCACGCTTCCACTTGCTACAGCGGGGAATCGGCGATATCAGGTACGCCGTATTCGATTGTCTGTTTGTGAGCGGACGAGACTTGCGACACGAGCCCCTGGGGTTGCGGCGGGAGGAACTAGAGCAAATATTTTCCGGCAAGGACGGCTTGATATTGTCCCGGCGAATCGCAGCGGATGGCCTTGATGCTTTTCGGGTTGCGAAGCAGCAAGGATACGAAGGCTTGGTGGCGAAGTGCTTGACCTCAATGTATGTCGAAGGAAGGAGCCACGAGTGGTTGAAGGTAAAAGTGCACCAAGAGTCGAAATGTATTGGCCTCGCTGTATCGCCAATTTCAACCGCTTAGGCGCAAACAGCCCCTGTTTGAATCTCCCCCAAGACTGCGAGATGTAACATTCTTGTCGCCCGAACTCGTTGCACATTCCTACACCGAATGGACTGCGGACGGGAAACTACGGCACCCGGTATTTCTCGGGCTTCGTGATGATAAGGATGCCGGAGATGTCGTGCTGCCTAAAGCGTGAGGAATTCCGAAACGGCTGAAACCCTGCATTTTGCGGTATCGCACATGGAAGACCCAGTCCCGCCAACACGAACAGTTCCCCTACATTGACCTCGAAACAGTACGACTGCTTGGCTTTCCCCATGCGCGACCATTCATAAACATTGTCTGCGGGGATCAGGCACCTGCGGGATTTCATGGCATCGAGGAACGCGGGCTTCGTGGCCACCGTCTCGGCCCTCGCATTGATCATGGTGGCCGCGCCGGACGAATCCTTCATCTATCAGGGAATCAATCCCCATCGCATCAGCGACAAATGGCGGCCGGATTCTTTTGGATGCTGACGGATCACAGGAACGGGATGGGTAGGGGCGATGTTGTACCGGGGAGCCTAGTCTTCAGCATCCGAGGCAGTGTCGAAATATTCCTCGACAAGCTGCTTTTGCCGCGAAAGTTTGTAGCGACCGCACATGGACTTAGGAGCCTGAAACGACAACTGGCACGACTTGTCCATTCAATCGTCCGAATTCCCGCGCATATTCCGGGTGACTGAAAGCAAAAGTGACTTTGTTGTCGTCGTGTTGTTTAATTCGTCGAGTCAAAGCGCCAATGGCGTTCTTCTGCTCCTCGAACAACCCAAACACCTGCTGTTCGCGTGTGACTAGCTCCATCACCTTGCGCGTGGTCATGCAGTAAAAGCGTTGTCTTGGAGATTCCTGGGGATGCCAATATGGGGCTTTCGCTTCGCAGAATTTTTCCAGAAACCCGTCGAACGTTGAGGTCGAAGCTAAGAAATTGTGAGGCCAAGTGGGCAGGGCTGTTTTTTCCACGTTAGGGAACCAGATGACGTTGCAATCGGGAACTGTCGGTTCTACGGTCGGCGTTCTACCTCGGGTATGCGGCGACTCCCCCAAAGGTTTACAGAGTTCCGACCTTCCCAATGCTGCAAGAGGACAACACGCGAGAAGGTTTTTTAAAGGACGAGGACTATGACAAACTGGCAGAGGAGGCAGGGAAAGTCGGTCTCTGGATTCGAGGGCTGCTCGCCGTATACAGCACATATGGTTGGCATCGTTCAGAACCTCTCGACGATCTTCGCGTTCGACAAGTTGACCTCCTAAACCAGACACTCGACCTCAACCCCGGAGCGACGAAAAACAAGGATGCCAGAGTCATTAAGATGACGAGAGAAGTCCATGCAGTCATTTCGATGTGCGTCGAGGGCAAGGGGCCGGATGACCGGGTGTTCACAAGGGAAGGCGGCAATCGCGTCGGCGATTTTCGGAAAACTTGGCACAAAATGTGTTGCAATGCTGGCCTCGGCAGGATGGCGTGTCGTCTCTGTGATCTAACCGTGACGGGAGAAAAATGTGAGTGCGGCTGTAGCACCCTGCACTACGTCGGCCTTTTGATACACGATCTCCGGCGAACTGGGTGTCGGAATCTGCGCCGTTTGGGTGTGCACGAGAAGACGATCATGAAGATTGGCGGCTGGAAGACAAGGTCGGTGTTTGATCGCTACAATATCGTGGAATGAGAAAGACCTCGCGGACGCTGCGGCAAAACTCGACCAGAAGGCGTTGGAGCGAAAATTGCGGCACAGTGGTGGCACAGTGACCTCAAAATCGAGCACAAAGGACGAAAGTGGAACCGTTAATTAAGCCAATAGAATCAATCGCTTAACCTCTCGCGGGCGCGTAGCTCAAATGGATAGAGCACCGGATTTCTAATCGTCCAATCCACTTTTTTCTACTCTGCATTTTCTATAGTTTGCAATCACTTCCAAGTTTCAGGCGGGGCAAAGTGTGCGTTCCGGTGACGACCTGTAAAGATGTGAAGGGCACAGTTTGGGCACAGTCGGACACAGGGTCAGTCTTGGGGTGAATTTACGCGTCCGTCGCGCAACCGATGGACTCCCGTCAGCGGAGCAACGCAGGCCGGTTCTGTGGACCACCTGTGGCGAGGCATCGGGACAAGAGTTCGGGCACGATTTCTGGGGTAAATAATGGTGGCTGAGGTGTCTGCAATTCTTTCGGGGTATAATCGCGGCTTCGTCGCAACAATGTCGCGTGAATAACGCGAATGAATCAATGAATCGCCATCTTGTCGGAGCGACCGGATGATGACAAAACGAGAGGTACTCGCGAGCTTGACGTTCGGCCAGCGCATTGCCGAAGACGAAGCGGACGCTCTGGCTTCCTACTTTGTCGAGACTGAGCAGTGGCGGAAGATCATTTCGGGCGAAGCAGATGTTGTCTACGGCCCTAAGGGTTCCGGAAAAAGTGCGTTGTATTCGCTGCTCCGACAGAAACGCGAAGAACTCACCGCAAAAGGCATCATTCCGGTTGCTGGTGAGAACGTGCGTGGAACTCCGGTCTTTGAAGATCTCGTGGCTGACCCTCCCGCTTCTGAAGAACAGTTTCGAGGGCTTTGGAAGCTGTATTTCCTTTCGCTCATGGGAAAGGCGCTTCAAGTTCTACGCCTCAAGAATGACCACGCGGACGCAGTGGTTGCAGCTCTCGAACAGGCCCAGCTCCTTACGACAGGCGAATGGTCCCTGCGGAAAATGTTGAAATCGGCGCTCGAATATATTCGCCGCGCGGAACTCTCTGCTGAAATGAAAGTGAACCCTGCTACTGGCTTGTTGGAAGGCTTCGGCGGCAAAATAACCCTTCGAGAGCCGGGCGCGGAGGAAGAGAACAAAGGGTTCATTTCAGCGGACTCACTACTTGTTCAAGCTGATAAAGCTTTCGCTGTGGAGGGCAAACGTTTTTGGATTGTGCTGGACAGGCTGGATGTCGCCTTCGCAGATTCTGAGGGTTTGGAGCGCAATGCATTGCGCGCTCTATTCAGAGTTTATCGGGACATGCAAGGTCTGAATAATGTCAGCGTGAAAATCCTGCTTCGCGATGATATCTGGGCGAGAATTACCGACGAAGGATTTAGAGAGGCTAGTCACATCACCAGAGCGGTCACAATCACTTGGGAAGCGCGAGCGTTGCTAAATCTTGTCATCCGGCGCGCATTACACAATGCTGAACTGAAGGCGTATTACAAAGTTGAATCGGAGAACGTGCTTGCGAGCGTTGAAGAACAGCGGAAACTCTTTTATCGCATCTTCCCGCCGCAGGTTGATGCAGGAGCACGCAAGTCCACGACCTTGGACTGGATGCTCAGTCGAACTGCGGACGGAACCAAGCAAACTGCGCCACGCGAATTGATTCATTTGCTGTCGGCGGCTCGAGATGAACAACTTAAACTTTTAGAAATGGGAGGACAGGAACCTCCCGGCGAAATGCTCATTAGCCCTGCTGCGCTCAAGGCTGCGCTCCCAAGTGTATCCAGGGTGCGATACAATCAAACTCTTTGTGCGGAACACGCCGCATTCAAGCCCTGGATGGCACAACTCGAAGGAGAAAAAACCCAGCAGACGGTGGCTACCCTTGCGAAGATTTGGAAAGTACCTGCGGCGGAAGCATTAACTAGGGCGGAAAAGCTATCGGATATTGGATTCTTTGAAATGAGAGGGACGAAAGAACAGCCGATATTCTGGGTTCCGTTTCTCTATCGCGATGCCCTGCACCTTGTGCAGGGTCCAGCTGATTAGCCGTAATCACATCCATTACCTCCAACGGGCCGGCCTCACAGTGAACATGCCAGCGCCGGCCGCGAAGGGCATCGGACTCGCGAAGCGCCTGCGGTTCATCTACAACTTGCAACCGCTCGATGATGAAGACGAACCGCAGAAGACACCGCCGATCATGTGAAAACCGCCGACAATGCGCAGCGCGCGCCCAGCGGGTGTTTTCAGGCCGCGCGCCGGATCAGTCGAAGGAAGCCTCTTTGGTAATCTGGCGTTACCGGTGGTAAAGTACCACGATGTAGAGGAGTGCGTTATCTTCGCACTGCACAGAAAGATCGTCGAGAAGCCATGCCTGTTCCTTTGTCAATTTCAGACTTCAAGATGACCAGTGCGACTTGCGAGATTCGATACGACAATGCATATCTCATCTACGACCGCACGGGTCAGATTTGTCACGATCTCAAGGCAAGTTTCACCGGGTTCAAGGTGCAATCGCCTTCCCCAAGTCAAACGATCGCAAGTGCGAAGGAAGGGTCTTTCGTAATTGAGGCTGCCGCATCGCGCTTTACAACCAAGAATCCAGATACAAAGTTGGAACAATTCGCGATCTTTTGCAAACAGTTTTTTGATGTGGTAAGCGAAGGCCTCGACGTGAAAGTCTTTACGCGTCTCGGATTTAGGGTTCTGTTTCGTAAGGACTTCCGGGGACTGGACGAAGCAAAGTCTGCGTTCACGGCGTTGAAACTCACAACCCTCAAGCCAACCAAACGGTTTGGCGCTGCTGATGAACCAAATGAAATCTTGCTGCGATGGGAGGGCGAGGACATTGGAACGATGTGGCGCGCCAAAGCCGAGACGATCAAGATTGATGCTGTCCTCCCGGCGGAGCTAGAAATGGAAAACTCCGACTTGCGCAAAGCTTTCAATGCGTTAGTCGTAGATGTGGATTACTATACTGTGGCTCCCGTCGAAAGGTCGCAGTGGGATCCGAAAGAATGGATCCGGCACTCGATCAGAACGATAAGAAGGGACACAGACGCACTCTTAGGAAACTGAGGCTTTTATGGATGTCACTCCAATCGAGATTCCGAGCAAGATCTCTCACAGTCAACCTTTCGTCCCTGATACCGGCTTCAAGGCATTGCCAGGAACGGAGTCCAGTTCCACGCCCCCAGAGGAGGAAGAGCATCGGTCAACCGTTGGCTCGTTGGCCCTCGCGCCGGTGATTGAAATTGACAAACTGTACTCAGCGCCTGAAGAGTCAAAGTCGCAACTGATCACAGCACTCGGACTCCTAGCGGACAGCGTTGAATTATTAGCACAGGCGCGCATCGCAGCACAGAAGAGCCGCCTTATGGATGCGGATCGCTATACGCAGCGCTTCGAAGCGATCCTTCCGGCGTTGTTCCGTTGCAGGAAAATCGGAGATGGATATGCCGTTGTTATCAACTCCCTTCACTTCGCTGCCATTAATAAACGTGGAGAACCCCTGAACCTGAACCAGCTTACGACCGCGTGGCGCATTTTGAGAGAACTTCGCAACAAGCCTTTTGTTGAGTTTGAGCAAGCACTCGAGTATGTGGAGGAGTTCGAGGCCTGTGGGTTGCGGGTTGATCCGCCGATAGTTTCTGAATTGCTCGAACATCTTGAACATGAGCAATAGCAAGAGCAAAGCGTATGTTGAGACTACCGTCCTGGCAGATGCCCTCCTGAAGCCCGACACGCCGAAGCAGTCCCGCGCCCTAGCCGCTCTTGCTCGTTACGGAGAGACTCTCCTACCCGTCTACTCAATCAAGGAGTTAAAGGCCGGAGCACTTGGCCACTTCGCTTGGCTCCACGATAAGTTCGTGCAGACCAAGTCGCTAGCGGACACTGTGCAGGCGATGAGCTCCATGAACCCTTACTTCCTGGCTGGGAGAAGGTCTACTGCGCTGGAAGCTCTTGCTGCCGCCACTCGACTGCTTGTGGCCGGATCCGACGTAACGGGGGATTATATGTCGAGAGACTCGGAAGATGCGGACCGGTATCGGTTGGCATTGGCTAAATTGATTGTGCTCAGCTGGAAAAAGCGGCGAAAGCTTACTCACCAGACCATCCAGGAACTCGATTGCTATATTGAGGCCGCTCCCAGGACGGACAAGACAAGCGGCTTCTTTGACTTGTCCCCACAGCATTGCTCGGTCGAAAAACGCTGTAGCCTCGAAGGGGACCTGAAGGCTCCCCAAGCCAAGGAACTTCTAATCGCACTTAGGGACGCGATTCCAGAGTCCTCTTCCAGGGTAGAGGATAGGAATCGCCGGAGCGTGCTTAATCAGCTAATCCGTCAGCCTCAGAAGCACATCACCGAAGAGGAGTGCCGTTGGCTGGGCGATGCGATATTTGCTTTCTTTTGTCCGCGAGACGCTGTGATTTTGACAACGAATATGCGCGATCACGTTCCCCTCGCGGAAGCGATCGGCAAGCGTGCTGAGGCGCCCTAGAATAACCACAGAAAGTGTTTAAGGAAGTCACGGCGTAGGCTTCGGATCATCGACAAACCTCTTTAGTCGGCACGGGCGCAGTTCGGGCACAGTCACCGCAAAAGCCGCGTCCACCATCGCTTTTTATGGCGCGCACTGGAATCCGCCGCGCCTTTCTTTACTTTGTGGGTCGGGTTTCCTTCAAGACCTGCTCTCGAAACCACATTGTTTCCAGAAGGCTCTCCTCGGAACCAAACAATGAAAAGGCGTTAAGGTTATATTCGTCGAGCAACCTCAAAACCTTGCCCCGCTCGCTTGAGGGAAGATTGAACTTCCACAGAAAATCCTGGCCAGGACGCCTGCGATCGAACACCTGGTCGTGTGATTCGAAACGCCATTGCTTAACGGAATCGTCGAAACCGCCACAGATCGTGTAGTCGCATTGCTGCCGGAAGTGTCTGTGGTGGCTCCGCACGTACTGTCCAATTGGGCGGATGCTAGGCTCACCAACAGCCCCGCCCTTATGTCCGGCCGGCATTTCGCAGTAAACGTAGATCGATCTTTTTTCAGGTTCCTTTTCTTCTGGCCGCCCGATCGGATCTCTGAAAGCGAAAAAAGCTGCTACGTGAGGTGATCGAGACCAGTCGAGCAGAGGCGAAGGGAATCCATGATGCCGCAGATAAACCATGTACCGGTAAAGAGGTACGGGAGGGAACTTGTGTAACGAAAATAGTTCACGATCCTCGAACGAATCGCGAACCTCGAAACTAAATTCAGGTGTCTCGACACCAGCGAGGGTTTCAACCGCCGGGCCGATCCTGGTGATCACCTGGTAGTACTCAAAGAACCACATAGCTCGTTTCCCGCTCCGTTCAAGCGTGGTGGTCAGAGCCCACTCGCAGTTCCCTTGTCCGCGGAAGAGCAGGTTCCCAAATTTCGAACGCAGCTCCGCGACCTTCTGCTGAAACGTCTCCCAATCGGGCACCTCGTTTGGCTCCTCCATGGATAGGCCCCCTGAGCAATTATCCCAGAAATGCAGGGCCTCCTAAACCGTGTTGACCCAAGGACTCCATAAACTTAAGATTGACGCTCGTTGATCTCTAAGATTGATGATCTTAGATATTCATGGACATCTATATTCGCGTTGGCGCTACACTCCGCAACAGAGCACTTATTCCGCAACAGGTGGAGACAATCTCGTGGAGACTTACGAGGTCGTTTGTCTGGCACAAAAGAGAAGCAGATGCACGATCGACAGATCCGACCCGCGCCTTCGATCGCAGAGCCGCATGAATCTAAAGCGCATCCGGGCGGCTTCGGTCACGCGACCAAGAGCAAGGAAAGTGCGGAAGTGATCGACCTTCATGGCCGCTGGCTTCAGGACCGAAATCGAGAAAGCACGTAAACGCAACATGCCGCAACAAAAGCAACGCGAGCAGCGCAGACAGCACGGAATCTTTCGGCCGTGGGACGGACCAGCTCGCCCGCGGAAACGCAGAAAGCTCGAGCGAGGACCTCAGCTCTCGCTGCGCTTTCCGCCTGAGTACGATCGAGAGAATCCGCTGGCCAATCTCTTCCCGGAGGCCCATGCCTCCAACGTGTAGCGTGTGCCGGCATGCGGATCGCGCCGCAATCGAAACGGCGCACGTCGCGCCTCGCTGCGCGCAATCGCGAAACTGCATCCCGGAACGACGGCCTGGTCACTGTCCCGCCACTTCAAGCATCTGCCGGCGATCATCGCGAAAACCACGGCGCACCAGGTGCAGCAGAATGCTGCAACCGGAAAGCTGCCCGCGCGGGTTGAAAAGCTGATCGCTGAGGCTGAGGGGATCACAGCGACGGGCGCGACGGAAGCGGGACTTTGCATCCGCGCTTGCCGCGATCCGCACCAGGTTGGCATGTCTCGAAACGATCGGGCTGCTGACCGGCGAGCTGAGACCTGGTGGTCCACAAGTCGGCGAGTTCGTTCCCGGCAATGCGGCCGCGGCTGCACGGGCCGGCCTCACAGTGAACATGCCAGTGCCGGCCGCGAAGGGCATCGGACTCGCGAAGCGCCTGCGGCTAATCTACAACTTGCAACCGCTCGATGATGAAGACGAATCGCAGAAGACCCCGCCGATCATGTGAACCCCCGAATCCTTCCACCGGGTGGACAGATTTGTTCGTTCCCGGTCCGGGAGCGTGATTGCATCTGACTGCATCCAATGGGGTTATTGCGGTCCGCAAAGCCACTTGCGACTTTTGACGGTAGGGTGTAGGCTTAATAGCGAAATTCCTCCCCGTCCGACATGCCCGCAAGGGCCTCGGCCGGGGTTATTTGTTTGTGCCACTCCCCCAACCACCTCTCGCTGAGCCAGCCATAAAGCGCGCCGTCACGTTCATTGACGGTCAGAATCTCTATAGAGCCGCAAAGGAAGCCTTCGGTTATCACTATCCCAACTACGACGTTCAGAAACTGTCCAGCGCGGTTTGCAAGGAGCACGGCTGGGATCTAACGCAAGTCAGATTCTACACAGGTGTTCCCGATAAGACCGACGATCCCCGCTGGAATCACTTCTGGGTCGGAAAACTCGCCGTAATGGGCAAAGCCGGGGTTGAGGTGTTTAGCAGGCCGCTGCGATATCGCAATGACCGCGTGAAACTGCCCGACGGGACGACGCTTTCGTTCCTTCGTGGCAGCGAGAAAGGCATTGATGTCCGGATCGCGTTGGATGTAATTCGTCTAGCCGTCCGCAACGAGTACGATGTGGCGGTTGTTTTTTCCCAGGATCAGGACTTGTCGGAGGTTGCCGACGAGATTCGAGTCATCTCCAAGCTACGCAAAAGGTGGATTCATATAGCTTGTGCCTATCCAATGAGCCCAACCCGCACGAACACGCGCGGGATAAACCAGACTGAGTGGATCAAAATCGACCGCGCCACTTACGACACTTGCCTGGACTCTACCGATTACCGTTAAAGTGCAATTCTGGAAGATCGCGGGCACACTTTGGGCACGGTCACTCTGAAACCAGTGCCCAGCAAGCGATCTCAGCACGCGCGCCGGATCAGCAGTCCGATGCGCGTCAAACCGTTAATGTGCATCATCCGTAATCTTGGGGCTCGGTGGTGATATTTCGGTCTTGGGATCTATGAACACTCCGTACTTAGCCACTCGCCGAGCATTGATCGCGGACTCTTGGCCGACGCGCCTCAGCGCATCTTTCGCTCGTTTCGAGATCTCCCTCATGTCGGGTGTTGCGTTCCCAATCCTGTCAAACTGCAGGCACGCACTGATGATCTTGCGCAAATCAGAACCCTTATTGCTCCTAAACATGTTGTAGTAGTCGTCGATTGGCAACGTAGATAGAAGCGTAATGTCGTCTGGGCTCCAGCCGTTGGTGTTCGCCATAGAGAGCAGAACGGTTCTTGAATCTCGGCCACTTTTTTCAAACGTGGCAAACTTATCGTTGAAAGCCTGGACGACACCGGGATCCTTGACGTCGCTTGCAAACGGATAGCGCTGTAGGTTAAAGAGCTCCCGATCCTCCCCGTGGATCGAGATGTAGTGCTTGAGAATATCGGCTGCTTGTTGAGGCCGCCCGAGCTCTTTGAATAGGCTCACCGTCGCACTCAGGTTAATTAGATTAATTCGTGCGGCGCCCTCCATTGCTGATTGATGAATGGCATCGAGGACCTCCCCCTGATTGTCTTCGAAGGAATCGTGGAACATCTCCCAGGCCTTATGAAAAGACTCGCTCACAGTAGCTGCTCTGATTTCATCGTTCAGCTTTGATCCGCGTTTCTGCACCAATGATGGATCAAAAAAGCCGTCTCGAACTCCATCCAACAGAGCCAAATCAAACTCATCCATTCCCGCAAATCCGTAGGAATCAAGCAAGGCGTTCCATGCGGCCTCTTCCTTCGGGATCGGTTTATTCTTGTCGAGCATAAGGATATCTGCTCCGCTTCTCTTTTTCTGGATGTACTCAAGGGAAGGTGCGATGCCGGGCGCATAGATGACCCACCCTAGTAGTACAAGCGAATGGACTGCCTGTTTCAGGACGCCCTCGTCGAACGCGCTAACCATCGGGGCGATCTGTCGCACGGAGCGCTCAATTCTCTTGATGAGACGGATGTTCGAAATACCAAGCACCACACAAGCTTCCCTGAGAATCTTTTCTGTTTGGGTATCTCCTGAGACGGCAATCTGAGCACATTCGACCGCCGAGGGTGCAAATTTCAGCGACGTGTCGATAACTTTTTCGTAGTACTTGCGGAACTCGGCTTTGTCCTTTTCAACAGCGTCGTCGTTCAGTATCAGTGCCACTTTGCATTTCTTTTGTTCCTCGAGTGCGGACACAAGACCCAACATTTCTCTAAATGACAGATTGTCTCCGCGGCGCTCTACGTCATCTATGCAGATAATGGTTTCAGTCACGGATGAGAACCACATTGGACCGAGGCCGGCGAGGTAGTTACTCGCGATCGGGGTGTTCTGGAGGACCCTAAGAGTCTTACGAACAAATTTCTCCGAAGCCGCGGAGATGTTAGAAGCGAGCGCCTCAAGATTTAAATCTACGCCTATGTCGGATGACTTAATCGAGTTCTCGAATATAGAATACTTTAGCTCATCGAGGGAGTTTACCCCGAAAAGGGAAACATACGAATAACGCTTGAGCGCAATCCGGTCTTTCGCTAAGGCATCTTTCAAGTATTTATTCCAAGCATAGGTCTTTCCGACGCCCCAATGACCACTCACACAAAGCACCTCGGGTTCACTAGTCGAAAGAAAGTGGAGGATCTGATCCTCTATAAGCTGAATTGACATTCATTCCGCTCTAAATGGCCAAAACACCGGAAGCGCAATTGTACAAGAGCGCTGATAGCGAACGGCTCTCTGACTAAGGACGGTTGGCCACACTTTGGGCATAGGATTCTTGAAAGCCGCGTCCAGCAAGTTATCTCAGGCGGCGCACCGGATGACCATTCCGATGGTGTGCGGGTTGTCGCCGTAAAGTGAGCGAATGAAAGCGTATTGCTCGGGAAGTGTTCCGGATTTCCAGGGCTTGTAAAACAGCCGGTAGAGAAAGTTCTTTGACGGGTTCGCGGTCAAACCGATCTTCGGCAGAAGCCCGAACTCGGTGTTCATGCCTGCCGACACAGGATTTCAGAACATCGAACGCGAGAAACTGGATTTCTCCGGCTTCTTCGATGTCGCCGTCCGTATATTCAAGCGAGGCAAAGTCGTAAAGCGGGTCGGAGGGCTGGTAACGGACGCCAGGATAGACATACGCTTCGTAAGGCCGTTTCTTGCATATCCACCAGCTCTTTCCTCCGCCGGCGCCGCCGCCGCCGCCGCCGCCGAACAGGACAAAGCTGGCGTAGGAATCCTCCGCGTGGAGCACCGCTTCGTAAGTCTTCCCTTTCGGGCACCAGCATTGCCCGCCCATGTCGCCCGAACACCAGGTAAAATCGTCTAGCAAATGCAGGACTGGCCCGTGCAATCCAAGCACATTGGATGGTTCAGTTAACAATGAACGAAGCCGGATTGTCACCGCAGCGGAAACTACTCGAACGCCTTGTGGTCGGGAATGCTGACCTTGAGCGCCTCGAATCACTGCTAAAGAAATTCAATCTGTTCGTCGCGCTGGATGTGGTTCACCAGGAAGTCAGACACTCAAATTTTCTTGCGTACCTGCTGAACCCCCGCCAGAATCACGGACTCGGCAACCTATTTCTCAAGCGCTTTCTACAGGCCGCGCTGGCCGACGATCCACGACCAGGATTCGCACCGGTGGACATCGAGGTTTGGCGTTCGGATGCCACTGAGGTGTTGCAAGAATGGCAAGATGTCGATATCACCATCCGCGATGAGGCCAGCCGAATTGCAGTGATCATTGAGAACAAAATTGATTCGACGGAACACTCGAATCAGTTGCAGCGCTATTTTGAGGTGTCTGAAAACGAGTTTCGCGGATGGACAATTGTAGGCCTCTATCTTACTCCGGACGGTGAGCGACCTTCCGACCCACGATACGCTGCGGTAAGCTACGCGAAGGTGTGTGCGGTACTAGAACAGCTCGCACTTCCAAATCTTTATACAATCAGCGATGAGGTGCGGATCGGATTGAGACACTACTCCGAAATGTTGTGGAGGTATGTCGTGGCAGAATCTGAAATCTCAGAGTTGTGTCGTCGCATATACGAACAGCACCGTGAGGCAATGGACCTTATTTACGAGCATCGCCCTGATCGGCAGACTGCCATTCGTCAGCTCCTTGAAGCGTTGGTGACGAAGTCTTCCGAACTGGAACTCGATGCGTGCATCAAGTCTGCCGTGCGCTTTTGGGTAAAGAAGCTTGACGCACCTTCCCTCCGCCAGGGTGAAAACTGGACACCAAGCAAGCGAATCCTTATGTTCGAGATCAGCAACGGCCCACAGGAAATGAAGCTAAGGCTCTACATCGGTCCAGGGCCCGTCGAACTTCGCCAGAGGCTGTACGACATGGCGAAACTCAAGAAACCGCTGAAGCCCCTGGACAGCTTCCGGGCTAAGTGGAACTGCATATTCAACCGCAACCTCATGGGAGCCGCCTCTTATGAGAAACCCTTGGAAGAATTTGAACAAACGCTAAAAGCACAATGGGAGAACTTCCTGACCACCGATCTTCCAGCTATCATCGCCATCGTGGAGTCTGAGCGTTGGATTTTTGAGGAAGGGATTCCTACATCGAAAGAGGCGGTTGGAAATACCGGCTAAGACGGGGTGATGGCACGGATAGTCCGGCAACATCTAAGCGACGTTGCCGAGCGCAGAACTGGGGCTGGGGAGATGTTGTTCACCAATCTTGCCGGCCACGGCGTTTGCCGATGCAAGTTGACTGGCCAGGACTGGTTGTGAGTGGGGCCACTTTGCTCCGCACATGCTCTCCCGCCTGTTTGGCTCGCCTTGATTCAACATCTTACGGGGTAGGACGGTCAGGCAGACCGCCTACCAGACGATTCAATCGCCGGTTTTCCGCGATTGCGCAGCCGGCAGGGGGCCTTGGATATCCTAACGCCTCCGGGGGCGGAACGCCGGAAGAGCGCCCCCAAGGAGCGACGCCGCATCACGGGCAGGATGTTCCTAGTACATGCAATTCCGGTTTGCGTTCGGGCTAAGAAGTCGCGGATGGTCGACACGGCCCCGATCACGATCTTACAAAGGCAAGAGGCCAGAACGAGAGATTCCCGCTCTGGATATGCACGCCGCTAATCGATGAGTCTCGAAAACCTTCACTAAGTGAAAATGTCAAATTGTAAGTCTTTCATTTTGTTAGACTTGCTCCAGGCTCGGGCTAAGTTTCCACACGGGCAAAACTCTCCGTCGATTCTAAGAGGCGTATGAAATCTTGAGGGACTTCAGCAGCTTGCTGAGATTACTGTTTCCGTCCAAGATTTTGTTGACCGACATAAAAGCATCACCGTCTTCCTTAGCGTCCTGGTCAAGGATTGTGAAGGAGATGCGTGCCATGTCTTTCTTCCCCTTCGCCGTTTCAGTGGCTGGAGATATTGGCCGAAACACTGAAACCCAAACGCACGATGTCGGCGTCAGCCCGGAGGAAGGCCCGTGGAAGCAGCGCAGCCCCAGAAAGCGTCATCCATTCGCTGAAAGCCTCCACCGATTGCTGGTTACTGCCAACCGGGTTCCTCCCTGTCAGACGCCGCGTCCGGGGTGCTGCTGCCGTACTCCTTAAGTTTATTATGCAGGGTTTTCAAGCTAATACCGAGAATTTTCGCAGCCTTCGTCTTGTTATTGCTGGTGGACTCCAGGGTTTTTAAAATGAGCATCTTTTCCGCCTCGCCCACGGTCGTGCCCACGCCCAGACGTACCGCCTCCGGGTCATTGGCGGACGTACGCAAGGGGGCGTGGCCGAATCCGGGAGGCAGGTGTTTGGTTTCGATCATGCCGCTGTCGCAGACAATCACGGCGCGTTCAATGGTATTGCGCAACTCGCGCACGTTACCCGGCCAGGAATAATTGTTGAACATATTCAGCACCGCTTCGCTCACCGCGGCGACTTTGCGGGAGTGCTTCGCGCTCATCTCCGACAAAAGAAGGTGGACCAGATCGGCAATATCTTCCTTGTGTTCCCGCAACGGCGGCATGTGGATGTTGAAGACGTTGAGCTGGTGATAGAGATCGTTGCGCAATTCCCCGCTGGCGACAGCATCGTCCGGAACTTTATTCGTGGCAGCCAGCACGCGCACGTCCACCGCGGTTTCCACTTTGCTGCCCAGGCGGCGCAGCTTGTGGTCTTCGAGCACGCGCAGCAGCTTGGCCTGGGTTCCCACCGGCATTTCACCAATTCCGTCGAGCAGGATGGTGCCCCCTTCGGCCAGCTCGAAGCAGCCCGTGCGCCGTTCCAGCGCTCCGGTGAAGGCGCCCTTTTCGTGGCCGAAGATCTCGCTTTCGATCAATGTTTCAGGAATAGCTGCGCAGTTGATGGCGACGAAAGGCCGCTCGCGGCGGGGACTCAGTTGATGGATGGTGCGAGCCACCAGTTCCTTGCCCGTGCCGCTGGCTCCGGTAATCAGCACGGACGCGGTGCTGGGCGCGACCAACTCGATCAGGCGGAAAATTTCCTGCATCTTGCGCGATGCCCCCTTAAGCTGGCCCAGGGAGCCGGAATCCCGCAGCTTGCGCCCACTGACCAGTTCCGCGCGGATTCTCAGCAGCGCGGCCGCGTTTTGCAGCATCGTGCGCAGGCGGTTCGTGTCGATCGGTTTGGTGATGTAGTCATAAGCGCCCATGCGCATGGCTTGCACGGCACTTTCGATGGTGCCCTCCGCCGTTACTAGAATGACTGCCATGGCCTGGGATTGCTCCCCCAATCGTTCGAGCAGTTCGATGCCTCCCATGCGCGGCATCTTGAGATCGGTAACGACAATGGACGGATTCGATTGCGCCGCTTTCTCCAAGCCCTCGACGCCATCGCGGGCGGTTTCGGCGCGATACCCCCAGGAGGAAACTAACTCGGCCAGGCCGGTGCGCTCGTTCTCTTCCTCTTCGACGATTAGTACCTTTTCGTGGCTCATCCCTTAGTTCGTGCCCACTGCTTGAGTGGTTTTGTTCTCTGCCCCCAGACTACAACCATATCGGCCTGCTTCCCGTGGGGCAAGCTAGGAGGCCATCCGCGGCTATTGTGGCCAGGTCCTGTAATTGTGGATGGTGCAGACGTTGGGATGATTCAGGGCGAAAGTGGCCTTGCGCCTCTCGTTCGAAGCGAGCTAGAGCTTGCGCATCCTTAGCAATCTCGTCAGGCAGGACCTTCAAGACGACAAAGCGGTGCAGTTTTATTTCCTGGGCCTTGTAGACAACGCCCATGCCGCCTCCACCCAACTTCTCGACGATGCGGTAGTGCGAGATGGTTTGGCCGATCAATGAAGTGGCCGCTCCGTGAGCGACCATATTAGTGAGTTAAACTGCGGCTAGTCAATGCATTGCGGGCAAAGCTCAGTTTCAACACGCCACCCAATCGGCTCGCAGGAAGCGCCAGCAGATCAGAACGCACCCCAGCGCGAAATAATTACGGCACGAAGGCGCGTCACTGCACTTTGTCCGACGCTGGCGGCGTTTCAACTAGCGTCGTCCGCCTGAACTGCTCAGGGACGTCTCTTCAATGTCCGCAGGAATCTCTTCGTCCGGGTCTGCCCCGTGACTCTCTCCTACGCAGCCTGCCTCAGTTCTTCCGTACCCACTGCCAATATCCCGGCTTGTATTCGAACTGTACCCAGCCCTCTGCGACGAGCCGTCTCTTGTTGTCCTCGTAAGTCGACTTGCACCAGCGAATCCAGCCGTGCATCTTCGGAGACTGATGAACCTCCTTGACCTCTTTCAGTGTTAGTTCACGCCCGACTTGTTTCTGATAGCGAGCGAGTTCGTCAGCGACCTCTTGATCGAGTTTCATTTCTATAGGCCGCAGGCCGGATGCCTTCGATGACGGAGACTGCGTCTGCCTTGATCGCGTTGAACCAAGTCGGTGAGCGAGCGGGGATGGCGTGGCGTAGTTCCGGTGTCCTGACTTGACCAACGCCCAGGCGTGACGACGTACACGTCGGATACGGGCTTGTCTCATTGGAGTGTCCTTTGCGGGGTGACCGCCGCATCGCCCTTGGTTGGGCTGACCAACGTGGAGATTCGAGAACCCCTCGTCTTGGTGGACCAGCAGCGATGTTCCTGTCGGAACGACTGTGCTGGCCGCTCTTGATGCTCAGTCGATTCTATCGAGACCGTGGTGTGCCCGTCAACAATGGCACCGTGGTGCTAATGGACATGGCTCGTTAAGTCCATTGCCCATCCGAATTCTGTCCGCCCACGAGGTACGAAACAACTAATTTCGTGTCAGAATCAAGCCGAGCTAAAGTGGCGCGGACGGGTGCTTCGGATCGGCAGCCACACTCTGGCTGGGGTTTCCACTAAGTGGAAACCTCGGTCACTGCCCGGACTTGGAACCGGGCTTGTGCCTTACGCGGGCAAGGTTCGCCCGCGTCCTAGGCATTCAGTCCCAGCTTTTCCAAAACGTGTGCTCGACTGGATCGGACCCGGCCAAATTCCCCGCACGGCCGTCATGGAATCGAAATTAAAGGGTGACACCGAGGGGCTGGAACTGGCGGAGGAGGCCTCGGCCGCGAAATCCACTGGGGAAGCTCCTCCCAACGTCGAGGTATAGGTGGCGAGCGACGGAGAACCAGGGGCTAGGTGCAAGGTACCCGCACTCTTTGTCACGACGGGTACCGGTCCAACTCACCTCCTGTCCGTCATACGGGCAAGTGGCCCAGGAATTAACCGCAAACGCATAGACTGCGGTCAACACGATCAGAAGCAGCTTGTGCCCCTTTATGGGCCTGCGGACGGCCTGCTGATCGACATGGAGCAGTGGGAGTCGCGAGCAGCTTGATGGGCTTACCCACTCGCTTATCCCAGAACTCGAGGGCCTGGACCGCACCGGATGCGCCATAGAAGATCTCGCTCCGTGTTAGGGTGCCGTCCGGCTCGTGCCATTCCGCCCAGACCGAGTCGTTAGAGGCGGGGCCGTCCTTTTCAACGCAAACCCAGCCGTGATAGACCAGCTCTTTTTTCGACATAAAATGTACCCTTCCGTGTTCGATCACTCGGAACCTCCGAGGGGTTTCCGGCTTCACTTGAGACCGGCCATCCTGCGTAGCTGCTCAAGTTCTTCGTCGACCGGCGTCTTGCGCAGCGCCTCAGCTTCTTTCTCTGCCAGCCTCTTGCGCAACTCCTCGACTTCTTTCTCTGCCGGCGCTTTCTCTGCCGGCATTTTGCGCAAACGCGCCTCAGCTTCTTTCTCTGCCAGCATCTTCTCTGTTGGCGCCTCTTTCTCTGCCAGTCTCTTACGCAACGCCTGGACTTCTTTCTTTGCCGTTTTCTCTGCCGGCGTCCACCCAAAGGCCGCGAGTACCAGGCAGATGGCCAGAAACGCAACCCCTCCGATCAGCACCGAAAAGATCACAATTTTCACGAGACCGCAGTAGATAATTCCGGCCACGAGGAGAAACAGCAACACAATGAGAACTAACTGCATGACACGCCTCCCTTTCCCTCTTCAATCTGGACACTGAGAACATTCGACCAAAGAGCGGTGATCCGTTGTTGGCCTCGTTTATGCCGCCAGTTTTTCAAACAGTTCAATGTAGGGCGAGATCTTGCGCGTAGCCTCGATAGCATCGAGCGCGTCAAACATCCAATCCAGTCCACTCCACGAAACCATGCCCGAAAATCTATGTTGCTGCCGAATGTAGATCACGGCACCAATGGGGCCCAGGTTGGGTCCCAGCCAGTCGCCGTTCTTCTGCATCAGCTCACCGAAGCATTCCACCGGTTGCGGCATTTTCTTGGCGCACTCATCGGCATGTTTAGGCAGCATTTGATCGCGATGAACCGATGAGCAAGATCGTATTCGCCTGTGGGCATGCCGGCCGTGGCGGATATTCCCGATGGCAGCGATCTTCTGCGGTCGTCCTCCCGGTTATTTGTTTTTCCCCGCGGCAGCTATCCGCGCCATGCGGTACAGTTCCTCTTCCACGAAGCCTTCAGCTTCGCGCGAACCAGCGTTTGCATCGATGAGGCAGAGTGTATCGTAGAGGTTTTTAACTGCCTGTATGTAGGCGCGCCCCGGGACCATGGCTGTAGTCGTTCTTGAGGAAATTATCAAACACTCCATCCCATAGTTCCTGGTAGGTTTGTCCGCCCTTCGGCCGTCGATCGGTGCAGGCAACAGGGTTTTTTTTCTGCGCGACGCCCCATGCTGTGAGTATTCAGTACCACTAAGACTATTCTGTGTCGTTTCATGGTTCTCTCCTTTGTGAAAGGTCGTGACCCGACTTGGAACGGGATCGGCGCCGCGCCTTACAGCATGGTCGTCTGCGCTGTCCTCGGCATTCTCACTCGCAGCTTGTCCAGAACCGGTGCTCGACTGGATCCTTACCCGGTTCGAGGTACATGTGCCGGTACTCGCATTCTTTGTTGTCGTCACGACGGGTACCGGTCCAATTCGCCTCCTGTCCGTCTTGCGGGCACTTCGCCCAGGAATTGACCGCGAACGCATAGACTGCGGCCAATACGATCAAAAGCAACAGCGAACGGGTTCTTTTCATGGAGTCTCTCCTCTAAGGTCGTGACCCCGACTTGGAACGGGATCTGCGCCTCACAGCGCGGTCATCTGCGCTGTCCTCGGCAGTTACGTGCCCTCGGTTAGTGTGGAACGTCCATGGTCGCGTATCCGTCCGGATACGATTGGCTCGAATACATCCCGGCAAACTCAATCGAGATGACCCAGAGATCCTTTATCTGCTGCTTCCTGGGCGCCAAACTCCTCCGCCACGATGCGATCTACGGGTCCTGCGCGGGAGCACGCGGCGAAGAGGTTTGGCCAAAGGCGCAAAATGAAAGAGACAGTGTGGTCGAAACCGCAGGAGCAAGTGGCGTTGTCATGACTCGGAGTATGGAATCGCTTCCATTGCCGCGTCAATTCGGCCTTTCTGCCCGGGGTCTAAGGACCCCATGCTCAAAGGAATGCACTGTTATGAATGCACTGTTTACTGTCGAAGGATTGCCTGAACTGGACGCCCGGTTGGATAAAATCGCCGTCATGGTCGCCAATCCCATCACGCGGGAGGCTCCTGCAGGCCTGCGGCAAAGTCATCAAGGACCGGGCGGAAGAGCTGGTGGACAAAAAACCGGCACGCTTGCAAAAGACACGTGGTCGTGACCAGCATGCGGGCGGATTCCACGGCAGGCGGACCAGGACAAAAATATGTGCTGATCGGGCCGGGCTGGAATCTGGATCTTTGCCGGCGCACCGCCCGCAACCGTGGCACTTTGGGCCGCGAAGCAGCCAGATCAGACTACCAACCCCGGCGTATACGGATATTTTCTGGAAGTGGGCCACCGCTCTCCGGGCCAGGGCCTGGCAGGCACCCTCCTCGACTACCAGGCCACATCCCCCCTCAAGGCAGCCGGGTCCCTGTCTCCCAATACTTGGAAGGAAAGATAGGCGTTTGTGGGTAAGCCATACGCGGCGCGGCTCCGGATCCTTGCGCGCGTCCATGCCGATCCTTCAGTCAGCCACTCATAGCCCATACTTGAGATGCAAGCTCTCAGTGAGCCAGTTTAATCGGCCGTTTTTTCGCATGGCCGTCACGATTTGTTGCCAACTGCATTCACGCAGACGCGTCGGGTCCTTAAGGTTTCCCCTTGTAGCCACGAATGCGGAATGTCCCTTGCCACCTGGTTGGAACGTAGGATTTCGCTCGTCAAAGACTAGGACTGCGTGGCCGTTCGCGAGATCGAGTGTCGGTTCTGGTGTCGGACGTACGCAGGCGGCTAGCAAACTCCGGAGGATCTGGTACGTTCGGTGCAGAGGACATGGGCTCTGATTGAGATCGGCTGGCCAGGACGTAAGCTGTGGTACGAATTCCCAATATCGAATGCCCTTGCTGGTCAATGCACACCGCTCGGCTCTGTTCATCTGAAATGTGTAGGTCCCATCGCAAAAGTTTGTCAGGTACTGCGGATCGTCAGTCTTCAAATTCGGGCGCGAACAACATCCCACGTCGTCCTCGGTGAGCTTGCACTCGACTGCGACTCGACACCCCTGAACAAACATGACATCAACGGAGGTCTGAGCCTGTCCGATTCCCCCAAGTAGTCTAGTTCGTGCTCCAAAGAGCATGCGCTTGAGTCAGCAGTAAAAAAAAGATTCTGGCCGTTTCGGTCCTGCAAGTCGAGCAAACAATCCAGCTCTTTGCTGACCTTAAGATTGCCAAAGACGCTTTGGGCCAGTGCTTGCGAGCTCCTCATACTCCCAAAATGCTTGTGGCGTTTCCTGCGAGCTAGAGACAGTAAGACCGAGGCGTGCTCGGCAGGCGAGCCACCGGGCCGCAGCAATATGTTCTTGTCAACATATCCTGGTTTGAACACTGGCGGCCTTTTCTGAGCTGCGGAAGGTGGACGATCGAAATAGTCCGCATCGCCAAACGTTTCTCGTCTGTACTGCCAAAACCGACCGAAGAGGTCACTCAGACAATGAGAATATGCCATGCTGGCCCACCCTTGGCCTGGCGATTGTACCGCGCCGGAGATCTATCGACTCTCGTCGTTCTCACCCGCCATGTTTACGACGTCATGGGAAAATTGAACCAGCAGGCTTTCGCTGGAAAGCACCGGCGAGGATTGAACGCCGGTTAACTACGGACCAATTACAGCCGCTTTCTGGACAAATTTAGGGGCTAGGAGTTGATATACAACGCTGCCCGAGGCGTTTTTTGGGCGCACGAGAAGCTTTCGTAGTAACACCCATCCAACTTCGGTCAAACGGGTTCAGAATGACCCAAGCTGTAGGACGTGCCTCGAGTGCGCTTTGACCAAGTGACTTTATACCTATGAGATAGAGGCGATGAAAGCACATAACCCGGACGATGCAATTCGGGCGATCTTCGGCTGAGAGGGTTGAGGAGAGTAGTAGAAGAGTTGAAAAATGTGGGCACTGAAATGGCAATGCGTCGCTGATCCGTGAACCGGCAACTTGGATCGGGCGGCATTGGAGGACGAGGGCTGCCAAGCCGACGAACATTCTTCCTGCCCATTCCGCCAGCGGCAAATCCGTGCTTTGCTCGCGTGTCGATCGTTCGGAAATGTTTTGTTATCTGATTCCTGCCGATTTATCTATTCCCCTGCATCAATCGAAAGCCGGACAATTGGATATCTCACGGGGTTCAGCATGTCGAAGAATGATCAATTGCCGGCAGTCACCCACAACCAGAATGCACGCAAACATGGGCTTACCTCTGAAGGGATCTGCGAAGTTGATGACCAACGCAGCTACATGGCCCTGTGTCGGCAGCTCAAGCGCCAATACGAGCCGTGCGGAGCGGTGGAACAGTTCCTTGTCCAACGCATCGCGCTTGGTATCGTCCGGGTTAAGCGGGCGACGCAGCTCGAGGCTGATGCATTGACAGAATATCTCCACCCACCTTTCCACAAACCAAGTCTGGAGGACCTGCAGCTCCGAGAGTTGATGAGGAAATCTGAGCGTGAGCTGATTCACCCGGGACTCCCGGCGAGGTTCGGCAGCGACATCGTCGAGATGCTGGTTGACCGATACGGAAGATATGAATCCGCAACCGAGAATCGGTTGTATCGGGCTTTGGCTCAGCTAGAACGGCTTCAGTTAGCACGAAAAGGGGCGATTTCCACCCCAATTACTGGCGCATCTCGGCCCAGCAACGAAAGCTGTAAACCATAAGCAGTCAATCTGATAGCCAGCAGTTGGGTGAACGTGAAATCTATTTCGTTTGGTAAATCAGCACTTCCGGGCCAAATGTGCTCGCATCCGGGCTTGGGCCGTGGAAGTGCGGAAGCTGCCTGTTCTTGACCAATGTTTCCATTAAATGGAAACCGACCAAGAAATCTCTCGATCGACATCCGATTAGGCGCAACACGACGGCACTGTGAAGAGGATCAAAGCCCTTTTGCAGCGCATCGCGCAGCTCGGCTATCCGCAACAGATCCGGAGATCCGCCGAGACTCCGGACGAGATTCCTTGGTGAGCACCCCAAGGGTTTCAACCTGGCACAGACGGGGTAGGCTACGGTAATGAAAATCGAAAAGCATACGCGACCGATCCTCAATCAAGTCGCGCTCTGCCGATTCAAAGTGTCCGGCGAAGCGCAAATTAGGGTACTGGTTCTTGTTGAGCGTATTCTGGCTAGGCGCAGTGAGTTTGGTGCAGCAGCCGCGTTTACAAGAACATGAATCTCCCCGAAAATATCCAGCCCGCTGCCCCTATTCGAGGGCAAATTTCCAGCGTCCCCAGGGTCGGCGAACTGGTGCAGGTCCGCTCGCGACGTTGGCTGGTCGATGAGGTCATCGAACCAAAGAACCTCGGACAGACTTGCGTTGTCCGCCTTTCTTGCGCCGATGACGACGCTCAGGGGCAGTCGCTAGAAGTTCTCTGGGATTACGAACTCGACCGTTTGATTCTCAAGGAAGAAGGCTGGGCCGACCTCGCGGCCAAGGGCTTCGACCAGCCACGCCAGTTTGCGGCGTTTCTGCATACGCTCCGGTGGAACTGCGTGACCGCCACCGACCCAAATCTATTTCAGGCGCCCTTCCGTGCCGGAATCAAGATCGACGCCTACCAGATGGAACCGCTCCGCAAAGCGCTGCATCTGCCGCGGGTCAACCTCTTTATTGCAGACGACACGGGTCTCGGCAAGACGATCGAGGCCGGTCTCATCGCCCGCGAGCTTCTCCTTCGCAAAAAGGCCAAGACGATCGTGGTCGCGACGCCACCCTCGGTTCTGGAGCAGTGGAAGGACGAGCTCGAGGAGCGTTTTGGCCTCGTGTTTGAGTTGCTCGACCGAGCCTATCTGACGCGGATGCGGCGCGAGCGCGGCTTCGGCGTAAATCCGTGGCGCACGCACAGCCGCTTTCTGATATCCCACAACCTCCTGATCGACCCGGCCTACGCGGATCCGCTGCGTGAGTGGCTGGGTCCGTTCCTGCCAGGAAGCCTTCTGGTTCTGGACGAGGCCCATCACGCCGCGCCCGCGAGCGGTGGCCGCTACGGGATCGAGACCAAGTTCACGCGCGCAGTTCGTGATCTCGCCGGCCGTTTCGAGCACCGTCTGTTCCTTTCCGCGACACCCCATAACGGGCACTCGAACAGTTTTTCTACACTTCTCGAGCTACTCGATCCCTACCGCTTCACCCGCGGCGTCAAAGTTCGGGGCAAGAAGGCGCTCGAGGACGTGATGGTGCGCCGCCTCAAGGAGGACATCCGAAACGTTCAGGGAGGGTTCCCAAAGCGGAACGTCAATCGCATTGCGATCGACCGACTTCCAGAAGAAACCCCTGAGCTCGTGCTGTCGCGTCTACTCGACGAGTACCGGACCGCGCGTGAGGAGCGTTTTGCAAGCACTACGCGCCGGGCGCAAGCCGCCGCGGGCTTGCTCGTGGTCGGCTTGCAGCAGCGTCTCCTTTCTTCGATTGAGGCCTTTGCACGCAGCCTGAAGGTCCACCGCGCAACCGTGGAGAAACAGTGGGAGAAGGGGCGGGCAACTGATGCCGAGACCGTCACCGCAAGCGACAAGGACGCGGACCTCTTCACCTCTGCGCCCGACGCCGACGACGAGCGTGGTGAGTGGACGCCGGAGGAGCTCGAGGCCGAAGAGGAGACCCAGATCCAGGCTGTCACCGCCACCGCAGAGGCCAACTCACCGCGAGATGCAAACGCAGAGAAGCTCTGGCACCGCGAACAGGCACTCCTCGACCAAATGCAGGCGATTGCCGAAAAAGCGCGCTACCTGCCCGACGCTAAGATCCGACGGCTGATCGACTGGATCCGCGAGAACCTCTGCCCCGACCTGCCGCCCATAGGAAAGCAGGCGAAGGGTCCGGTTCCAACATGGAACCATCGGCGCGTTCTCATCTTCACGGAGAATCGGGAGGGCACAAAGCGCTACCTGAAGACAATCCTCGAACAGGCGATCGAGGGTACTGACCGCGCCGAGGAGCGTATGGAGGTAATCGACGGTCTCACCAGCACCAAACGACGCAAGGAAATCCAGCGTCAGTTCAACACTGCGCCCGCGAAGGAACCACTGCGCATCCTGCTCGCGACCGACGCGGCCCGCGAAGGCCTGAACTTCCAGGCGCATTGTGCGGAGCTCTTCCATTTCGACATGCCATGGAATCCGGGCCGCATCGAGCAACGGAACGGGCGCATCGACCGCAAGCTTCAACCGGCGCCGGAAGTGAACTGCCACTATTTCGTACTCCCTCAGCGTATCGAAGACCGGGTGCTCGAGGTGCTGGTCAAGAAGACGGAGACCATCAAAAAAGAGCTCGGCAGCCTCTCGAAGGTTATTGACGACGACATCGAGCGCCGTCTGGTACAGGGCATCCGACACCGCGATGCCGAGCAGTTGGCGCACGAGATCGAGCGAGCGGACCTCGACGCGGATAAGAAACGCGTCTCCAGGGAAGAGTTCGAGGCGACGCGTGAGCGCGAGAAAGACCTGATGTCGCAGATCGAGCGTTGCCAAAACTTGCTTGAGGCCTCGCGAACCTGGACCGGTTTTGAGGCCGCGCCGTTTCGCGACGCGCTGTCCTGTTCCCTTGAGCTCCTCGGCGCCGACGGGCTCGCGGAAGGAACTGACGATGCGGGCCGGCCAGTCTGGACCTTTCCGCGGCTCGACCGCCGCGCGGAAACCGATGCGAGTTGGGCCGCGACCCTCGACACCCTCCGCGCGCCACGCAAGCAGGACGAGAAGCTCGCCGACTGGCGGCGCGAGGCACCCATTCGGCCAGTCGTTTTCGAGGACGCGGGCGTACTCACCGAGGACACCGTTCACCTGCATCTCGAGCAGCGGGTCGCCCAGCGCTTGCTCTCGCGCTTCCGCTCGCAGGGCTTTATCCACCACGACTTGTCCCGCGCGTGCCTCGCGCAGGCCACCGACTCAATTCCGCGCGTGATTTTGCTGGGCCGTCTCTCGCTCTACGGTCAGGGCGCGGAGCGTCTGCACGAGGAACTGGTGCCGATCACGTCGCGCTGGATTGAGCCGTCCCAGCGCAAGGGGTCGCTTGCGGCTTACGCGCGAGATGCAGAGGCGAGGACGCTCGAACTCCTTGAGCGGTCTCTGGGCGGCCGCGGCCTTCAGATGCCTGGGGAGACGATCCAGCGCAAGCTCCTCGAAGCGGCACCGCGGGACATTGAGGAATTGTTGCCCCAGCTCGAGCCGCGCGCCGGGGAACTGGCGGCGCTTGCCATCCAGAAGCTCAATCAGCGAGGCGCCCGCGAGGAGAAGGATCTGCGCGAAACTCTTGAGCGGCAACGCGAGCGAGTGCGCGAAAAACTGGCCGAGAATGAGGGTGCGTTTGAACAGCTCACTCTAGACTTCGATGACGAAGAGAAACGCCAGCTCCAATCCGACATGCGCTCCTGGCGTAGTCGCCTCGAGCAGTTCGAGCGTGATCTCAAGCACGAGCCGCAGCGCATTCGGGCTTTCTACGAGGTGCGAGCAAAGCGCGTCGAGCCGGTTGGGCTCGTCTATCTCTGGCCGGAGACAAACTGATGGCCAGATCCAAGCTCGATCCCGAAATCCTCGCGCATCTCGAATGGATCGGCTTCGTCCGGCCGACGGGTCTTGTCGTATCAGCGCCGGCGCTCGTCCGCGCGGGTGCGATCCTTGACCGGCGTGATACCGAGGGCCAGAGACTCCTGCGTGCTTGTGTGACGGAGCGCATGTTCGACCCCAAGGAAGGCGCAGTCCCATACCTATCCGAGTTCCGCCGCTTCGCGGAGTCCGTCCTGGGCTGGAGCTTTTCGCCACGAGGCTACGCCGGCACGACGGAGTGCCCGATCCCTACCGAGCTTGAGGTGCCCCTACCGGATTATGGCGAGACGCTTCGACCCGACTTCGGCGCCCGTGAGCTTGAGCCAAAGGATGGGGCATCGACCTGGCAGCTCCTTGTGCAGGTCCTCGAACCCGGCGAGGACTTCGACCGTGTCGTGCGCGGCAGAGGTCAGCTCGAGGCCTCGGCTCACGGCCGCATGGAGCGCCTGTTGCGCCAGACTGGCGTGCCCGCAGGGCTTCTGTTCAACGGCCGCGCGTTGCGCCTGGTCTCCGCGCCGCGCGGCGAGAGCTCAGGCTGGATGGACCTCCGCGTCGCAGACATGGTCCAAACATCGGGCCGCCCGATCTCGACCGCGCTTCGCCTGCTGCTCGGCCAGCCGCGGCTCCTGTCACTGCCGCGCTCACAACGCCTAGGTGCCCTGCTCGAAGACAGCCGCAAGTTTCAGAACGAGGTCAGTGCGAAGCTGGCCGAGCAGGTGCTGCACGCACTGTACGAACTCTTGCGCGGATTTCAGGCAGCGCATGACGCCTCTAAGGGCGAACTCCTGCGCAAGGCGCTCGCGGAGCACCCCGATGAAGTTTACCGCGCGCTGCTCACCGTAATTCTCCGGCTCGTTTTTCTGCTCTATTCGGAGGAGCGGGACATGCTGCCCGAGGACGAGACGTTCCTGCGCTACTACTCGCTCGCCGGTCTCTACGATCGTCTTCGTGAGGACGCCGCGCTCTTTCCGGATACGATGGACCAGCGGTACGGTGCCTGGGCACAGCTACTCGTCCTGTTCCGCATAATCTATGACGGCGCCGAGTCTGGCGCGATGCGGCTGCCCAAGCGCCATGGCGCACTCTTCGACCCTGACCGCTTCGCGTTCCTCGAAGGCCGCTCATCCGGCGTCCCGCGCCAAGTCGACGAGCGCATCGAACCTCCGCTCGTGCCAGATGGCACGATCTACCGCGCGCTCGAAAAACTCCTCGTCCTCGATGGCGAGCGCATCTCGTACCGCGCCCTCGACGTGGAGCAGATTGGCTCGGTCTACGAGACGATGATGGGCTTCCGGCTGGAGAAGGCGACCGGTCGCTCGGCAGCGATCAAGGCGCAGAAGAAGCAGGGCGCGCCCACTGCGGTAGACCTCGAGGCGCTGCTGAGCGAGCCCGCGGCCAAGCGCGAGAAGTGGCTTCAGGACCGCGCTGACCGCAAACTTACCGACACCGTCAAGAAGGCTGTGGTTGCAGCCACGTCAGTCGAGGACCTTCACTCAGCACTGCTGCCAGTGATTGACTTTGCCGCTACCCCCGATCTCGTATCGAAGGGCGCGATGGTCCTTCAGCCGAGCGAGGAGCGGCGCCGCTCTGGTTCCCACTACACGCCGCGTGCGCTCACTGAGCCGATCGTGCGCACGACGCTCGAGCCGATCCTCGCCTGTCTCCGCGGCAGAGATGGTGGGCCGCCCTGGCCCGTGCAGATCCTTGACCTCAAGATCTGCGACCCTGCGATGGGCTCAGGGGCATTTCTCGTCGAGGCCTGCCGCCAACTCGGCGACGCTTTAGTCGAAGCTTGGCATGCCCACGGCGAGGTGCCGGCGATCCCCTCAGACGAGGACAAGGTTATCTTCGCGCGTCGACTGATCGCGCAACGCTGCCTTTACGGCGTTGACAAGAACCCAGTGGCAGTGGACCTCGCCAAGATGTCGCTCTGGCTAGTCACACTGGCGAAGGATCACGCGCTCACCTTCGTCGACCATGCGTTACGGCACGGCGATTCACTGGTTGGCCTTTCACGCAAGCAGATCGAGGCGCTGCACTGGGATTCCGGAGCGCCAATCCTCAAGGGATTGGGAGTTCACGAACCACTAGAAAAAGTCACCGCCTTACGCAAGCGCATCCGCGAGGCTGACGAGAGCACATCCGACAAGGAGCTGCGAGACCTGTGGGAACAGGCGCAGTTCGAGCTCGACAAAGTGCGGTTGTTGGGGGACCTCGTGATCGCCGCCTTCTTCGAAGGTGAGAAACTGAAGGATCGGGAGGTGAAGCGGTCCGGGTACGTTAGCGTGATCGTGAGTGGTGAGGCCGAGCGCTACCGGGGCTGGCTGAAGAGTTGGAGACAAGCCGAGCGGCAGCTCGCGCCGTTTCACTGGGAAATCGAGTTACCAGAAGTGTTCGACCGCAAGAATCCAGGCTTTGATGCATTTGTCGGCAATCCTCCGTTCTTGGGAGGCGTTGGTATCTCTCGTGACCTGGGGATGAAGTACTTTCAATGGTTGACAACCTTCTTTCCACCAGCCGGACACCAATGTGACCTTGTCGCTTATTTTTTCCGACGAGCTTTCGCTCTCATCCGTGATGGTGGGTGTTTCGGACTTATAGCGACGAACACGATTTCCCAGGGCGATACGCGGGCGGGGGGCTTGCGCGTGATTCTGAGCGAGTCAGGCGAAATCTTTGCGGCCACCCGACGACTTCGGTGGCCAGGCCTCGCCGCTGTCATTGTGAGCGTGGTTCACATATTCAAGGGCCACTACACGTGCGAGCGGCGCCTAGATGGGGCGGTCGTACCAAGAGTAAGCGCCTACTTAGTATCGAGTAACGTGGACGATTCGCCTCCGGTATTGACTGCCTCCCCGCTTTTCACGCAAGGTTCGGCGATCGCTGGCCAAGGGTTCCTATTCGACGATCAGGATTCGAAAGCGTCTCCGATTTCAACGATGCAAGCGATTCTTGAGCGGAGCCCCCGTTCTGCGCAACGCGTGCTTCCTTACATTGGGGGCGAGGAGCTCAACAACCATCCGAGGCTGGCTCATCATCGGTATGTCATCTGTTTGAGTGACCTACAAGACGAGCAAGAGCTCAACGCTTGGCCCGAGCTTACGGACATCGTCCGAACAAAAGTCAAGCCCGAGCGTGATCAACTGGGTACCAATCCCAACAACATCCCTCTGAAGAAGAGGTGGTGGGCCTACCATGCCCATCGTCCCGACTTCTACAGGGCCGCCCAGCCTTTGCAGCGTATCTTAGCTATCAATTGCGGAGCCACTCCTCACCTTGCCTTCGGCTTTCTCCCGACGGGCATGGTCTATTCGAAGACGTTAGCGGCGTTCTTACTCGACGCGTACGCCGCCTTCTGCGCCCTCCAATCTCGTCCGCACGAGATATGGGCTCGATTCTTTTCTTCGTCGATGAAGGACGACCTTCGCTACACTCCCTCCGACTGCTTCGAGACCTTTCCCTTCCCCCAGAACTGGGAGACCCACCCCGTCCTCGAAGCTGCTGGCAAGGTCTACTACGAGTTCCGCGCCGCGCTAATGATCAAGAACGACGAGGGTCTAACCAAGACCTACAATCGCTTCCACGATCCCGACGAGCGCGACCCGAACATCCTCCAGCTCCGCGACCTGCACTCCGCCATGGACCGCTCTGTCCTCGACGCCTACGGGTGGACTGATATCCCTACCGACTGCGAATTTCTCCTCGACTACGAAATCGACGAGGAGGAGTGGGGAGACAAAAAGAAGCCATACCGTTACCGCTGGCCCGACGAAGTTCGCGACGAGGTGCTGGCACGGCTCCTCGAGCTCAACGCCCAGCGCGCAAAGGAGGAGGATCGCTCTGGCGCCGCTGCGGCAAAGAAGGGCGGTAAGAAGCCGGCGGCGAAGCGCATACCCAAGGCATCGGACACGGAGAACCTTTTCTCATGACCGCACTAACTAAAAGCGACGTACCCACAACCTCCTTAGAGGTTCGCGACCGGCTGGTTGAGGCATTGAAGCTGGATCTAGTTGGTCCCTGGGCGGGCCATGTAATCGCTAACGAGCGGCTGCCGGGCTGGGTGCGTCCATCAAACTGGTATCTGACCGGCTTCCTAATTCCGTTGGGCACGCCACCTGAGAATAGCGCCGACGCCGATGAAGACGAGGACGTCGATGTGGTTCCTGAATCGGCAGGCCTCCCCGAGGAGTCGAACGAAGAGCGCAAAGCGGCCAAGAAGGGCTTCTTCCCCTCGTCGATGGGATTGAGCTTTCTTGTTCCGAAAGAAGCGCACAGCGTTGCTGTGTTTGTTCACTGGGGCGACTACACGGCATCGGAGATCGAGGGTGCCGATGGCAAGCCCGTATCCGTCTGGCAGCGACAAGCGCGTCAGGAGATGGTTGCTGTAGCCCTCACCGGGTCCAACGACCCAGTGGTGCATGATGTGCCCGCCTCCGGCGGACTCCAATTCCACATCGTCGAACGACGGATCTCATTCGGTGATGTTGATCAGCGTATTGCGCAAGGCACTCGCTCGGTTTCGGTCTTTCTCGTAAACCATCGCGCACCGAATAAAGATAATCCTGACGTCTCCTACGTTTTCCAAGCCGAGATCGAGGTGCGCGGCGACAATCCCTTTGTCCCGCGGCCGGACTTACGCGGCACGCAGGCCGCCGAGTGGGACGATCGGGTTGCCGATCTCCACTACGCCGACACGCCCGAGTACGCCACCGGCCACGGCGTCTCGGCCGAATGGGAGATCGTGGACGGCGTGTGCCGGCTGCTCCGCAGTGCGTGGATCCCAAGCGCCGAGGTGGAAAAGACCGTGACCGTGGACGTTCCTGGCGCCGAGTTGTCGATGGAGGCACTCGGCGCGCTCGTCGATGGCGCCGCCGCCGAGACGGCGCTTCGGCCGCTCGTGGGCCAGTATCGTGGATGGATCGAGATGCGGCGATCGACCGTTACGACGCTGCAAGGAAGTCGGCGCGAAACAGCAGACGAACTCTTGCGCTTCGCGGGTGTTGCCGCCGATCGGATCGCGCTTGGCATCGCGCTTCTGGCTCAAGATGCGTACGCGCTCGACGCGTTCCGCGTGGCTAATCGTTCGGTGGCCCGGGCTCTCCGTAAGCGTCTCGGCATCGAAACCCCCCGATGGCACGCATTCCAGCTCGCCTTCCTACTGCTGAATCTCCCGGGCCTTGCCGACCCGAGCGATCCCAACCGCGCAACGGTGGACTTGTTGTTCTTCCCGACGGGCGGTGGCAAGACCGAAGCCTACCTCGGGCTCGCGGCGTTTGCGATGGTGCTGCGCAGACTGCGCCATCCCGGCGAGAAGGGTTGCGCGGCCGCCGGCGTCAGCGTCATCATGCGCTACACGCTGCGACTGCTTACGCTCGATCAACTCTCGCGCGCTGCGGGGCTTGTGTGCGCGTTAGAACTCGAACGCGAGAAGGACGTCGCGCGCTACGGCGAGTGGCCCTTCGAGATCGGTCTCTGGGTAGGCAAGGCAGCGACACCAAACATTCTCGGGCATAAGGGAGACGGGCGCTCGGACTCGGCTCGCACTAAGGTGCGGCAGTTCAAGGCGGATCCCAAAGGGAAGCCATCGCCCATTCCTCTTGAGAACTGTCCGTGGTGCGGGACACGATTCGGGCCAGACTCGTTCGCACTCCTGCCGAACGACGATCAGCCGCGTGAGCTACGCATCGTCTGCACGAACTTCGAATGCGAGTTCACACGCGACCGTCCGCTCCCCATTGTGGCCGTGGATGAACCGATCTACCGACGGCTCCCGGCCTTCCTGATCGCGACGATTGACAAATTCGCATCGCTCCCGTGGGTTGGGCAGGCCGGGACGCTCCTCGGTGGGGCCGAGCGGCACGACGCGACGGGCTTCTATGGAGCGGCGGAGCCGGGAAAGGGCACGCGTCTCGCCACTCCGCTCCCGCCGCCCGACCTCGTGATCCAGGATGAGTTGCACTTGATCTCGGGACCGCTCGGCACCATGACCGGACTCTACGAGGCCGCGATCGAGGCGCTGTGCGTGCGCGAAATTGACGGGCGCGCGGTGAGGCCCAAGATTGTCGCCTCGACCGCAACTGTGCGCCGGGCGCAGGACCAGATTCAGGCCCTCTTCGCACGGCCACTAACGCAAGTGTTCCCGCCGCCCGGGCCCGACCGGCGCGATTCGTTCTTCGCGAGAATGGTTCCCTCGTCGGAGAAGGCGGCAAGGCTTTATCTCGGAATCGCCGCGCAGGGTAGGAACCCGAAAGTCATCATGCGCAAAGCGTGGCTCGCCCTAATGGGTGCCGCCGAGCGCGCGTACCGCGATGCCGGTGGGCACAAGAACGAACAGAACCCCGCTGACCCGTACATGACGGTGCTTGGCTACTTCAACAGCCTTCGCGAACTGGGCGGGGCCCGCCGGATCCTCGAGGAGGAGGTCCAGAACACAATCAAGGCCTACGGTGGGCGCAAGCGGATTAGTGAGGAGCGAGGGCTCTTCCAGGATCGCAAGAACTTCTCCGAAGTGGTGGAACTCACCTCACGCGTTTCTACGGACAAAGTGGCCGAGGCTCGTCGCCGACTCGAGGCGCCTTTCCACAAGATCGAGCAACGGGTAGACTGCGCGATCGCGACGAACATGATCTCCGTGGGCCTCGACATCCGGCGCCTCGGACTGATGGTCGTGTTGGGTCAACCGAAGACACACGCCGAGTACATCCAGGCTACGAGCCGCGTGGGTCGCGACGACCAGCGACCCGGGCTCGTGGTCACGCTCCTCAATATCCACAAGCCGCGCGACCGCTCCCACTATGAACGGTTCCGGTATTACCACGAGACCTTCTATCGTTCCGTGGAGGTATCCAGCGTCACACCCTTCTCAGGCCCGGCGCTCGACCGTGGCTTTGCCGGGGCGCTCGTAGGGCTGGCTCGTCACGCAGTGCCGCAGCTAACACCGCCGCTGGGAGTTGAGTTGATAACGGACGTCCGGGCAGCGCTCGAGCGGCGACTTCTCGACGCCTTCCTCGACCGTGTCCGGCAACAGCCTTTTGCGGACGAAGCGGAGCGGGAAGAATGCCTTCGCAGTGTTCAGAACCGGGTCGTCGAATTGCTCGACTCCTGGCGCAAAATCTTCGACGACTATCGCACTGCCGGGGTATCTATGCAGTATCAGAAGTACGAGCTGAAGCAACCCCGGCCGTTGCTTCGGGAGATGCTCGACAAGGACTTCGAGTCCGATCACCACCGGAAGTTCCGTGCCAATCGGTCACTCCGCGACGTGGAGCCAGAGGTAAATCTGTTCTTGAAGGATCTGAGCGGCATGCAGGTGGAGGATCGCTGATGAGCCGGAAATCACAGGGGCAGGTCAGGCGCAGCCAGGTCATCACAACCTACGGGCCAGGCGCTCTCATCGACTTGCCGAAACATTCGGCGATAGTCGGCGGCCTCGAAACCTGGCCGAAGACCAGCGACCTCGAGGAAATTCCTGAGCTCCGGCTCACACGCAAGCTCCAAGTCATGACGGGAGTCCCGGCGCCACGGCTCTTTGCTCCACCGCCCGACGAGAATGATCCCCGTGAGTCCGCCAAAGGAATCGGCGTCTGGAGGTTTCCGGAATGGTTCATCGTACAAGAAGCCAGCGGCAGCGTGGAGCGCGAGCGATCCCGCCGGCTGGTCCATCGCAAGGAGCTCGATGAGAAGGGACGGTTCGACGTCCGGCCAGTTGTGGCCACTCGTTTCGTGCGCGCCTGCCCGAAGGGACACGTGGATGATCTCGACTGGCGTCGCTTTGTTCACGGCGCTGAAAACAACTGCCGCCAACGGCTGTGGCTCGACGAACGTGGCACCGGCGGCGATCTGGCGGATCTCGTCGTGAGGTGCGAGTGCGGTAAGTCGCGCAGTCTGTACGAGGCTACGCAGCTTGAGATGAACCCGCTAGGCACGTGCCGCGGCGCGCGACCATGGCTTGGGCGAAACACCGAGGAGGACTGCAAGCTACCGAGCCGCCTGCTGATCCGCACGGCATCCAACGCGTATTTCCCCCAGGTGGTAAGCGTGCTGTCGCTGCCGGACCGCGGAACAGCGGTGGAAACAGCGGTTAGAAAGCTTTGGGACGATCTCCAGATCGTCGACGACGCCTCAGGCCTCGCGTTTCTGAAGAAAAAGCCGCAGATCATGGAGGGGCTCACCCCATTCAGTGACGATGAGGTTCTCGCCGCGATACGTGAAGCTAAGGGCGGTAAGGCAGAAGAGAAACCGGTTAAGCAAGTCGAACTGGAAGCCTTGCTCGCAGCACCCGAAGGCTTTGGCGACGACGTGCCGATTGATCCCAACTTTCACGCCCGCCGGTTGCCGGATCGAGCTTGGCGGCACTCAAAGCGCAGCGACGGCATCGAAGCTGTAATTCAGGTACACCGCTTGCGTGAGGTTCTCGCTTTGGTCGGCTTCACACGCTTCGAAGCGGTGACACCGGATATCAACGGCGAATATGAGACCGACGTCGAGCGCGCGGAGATCGCCCTCGAACCAAAGTGGTTCCCCGCGGTAGAAAATCGCGGTGAGGGGCTGTTCGTCCAACTTAGTGCGCAAGCGGTGATGAGATGGCTTGCGCGACCTGCCGTGAAGCAACGCCTCGATGCGCTCGCGCGAGGTCACAAGCACTGGGGAGAAAACCGGAAGAGCCAACGCTTATTTCCTGGTGGACCGTACGTGCTGCTGCACACGCTCTCGCATCTCCTTATCCAATCGCTCGCTATGCGCTGCGGCTATCCCGCTAGTTCCATTCGAGAACGGATTTACGCGGATACCGAGGCCGAACACTTCGGCATTCTCATTTACACAGGAAGCCCCGATGCAGAGGGGACGCTCGGTGGTCTTGTGCAGCAGGCACGCTACATCGAGGATCATCTTGCGCAAGCTCTTAGGATGAGCGCGCTCTGTTCGAACGATCCGGTCTGCGCCTACCATGTGCCTGGTGAGAGTTTGGAGAGCCGCTGGCTCCATGGTGCTGCCTGTCATGGCTGCGCGTTGGTTGCCGAGACCTCCTGCGAAATGCGGAATGACTACTTGGACCGGGCACTGGTTGTGCCGGTACTCGGTTTTCCCGACGCTGCATTCTTCGGAGCCGTTGCATGATCGACGTCCTACTCGATCTGCCGTCCCATATACGCGATCGCTTGGTGAGTGCTCTCGAGTCCGGCCTTCTGGGCCCGTCTCCCACTCTCGCTTCAATCCGCTCGGTGCTCGGGAATCGAGAGGACGCGGAAGACCTCGCTGCATCGCTGCTTGAACTCAGGCAGCTTGGTATCTCGGGACGGGCCGCTGCAGCCTGGCTTCGGACTGTTGAACGGGTTGCGGCGAGAACTCGGAAACCCGACCTTGTGTGGTCCGGCCCCGAAGTCCCAGGCTTGCACGCTCGGGATACCAGGCGTGTCTACGAAGAGTTGCTGGGCTCTGCAGAGGGCTCGATCTGGGCGAGTACATACGCTTTTTTTGACGGTCCTAAGGCGTTCGAGGTTTTGGCTCGACGCATGGAGACAACGCCAGCACTCCGCGTCACGCTGCTGCTGAATATCCAACGAAAAAGGGGCGATACTACCGCTTCAGAACAATTGGTACGGAGGTTCGCGGACCATTTCTGGAAGACCGACTGGCCGGGATCGTCGCGCCCAAGCGTGTTTTATAACCCGCGAGCGCTTGACGCGGAAGGTCCCGGTGGCGTTCTTCATGCAAAGGCTGTTGTCGCCGACGATGAAGCGGTGTTCATAACTTCGGCAAATCTTACCGAGGCCGCCTTGGACAGAAATATCGAGCTCGGTGTTCTGATTCGCGACCGTGCATTCGCTCTGGCCGTCGGTGGTTATTTCCGGAACTTGATTGACCGGGATCTGCTAAAGCCTCTGCCTTTGGCCTGAAAAGGTTATCGACTATATTTGATGTGGTCGGTGCGCTCCACGCCCATGGCCACTCTGCCGATCGTTGACGAGGTTGGTCTCGGCCTCGGTCGATCACACCATCGAGGCAGGCGGGCGGCTTCTGCTAGACAGGGATCGCCGGTGGAAGCGATGACGAAACCAGACTTGGACTGGGAAGGCCGCTGGGCGGCCAAGTTTAAGACGCTACAGCGTAATCCGAAGGGGAAGCGTCGAGCCGCGCTCGAGTGGGCAAAAGACGATCGTTTCGATCTCGCTGTAATTTTGGAGTTCGTTGCCGGATGCACCCATCCCAACGCAGACGAAAACGAGTTTACACTTCGAGTCAAAAGGAATCTCAGAGAGAGGCTTCGTCGTCTTGAGAGCCTGAACCGGCAAGTCCGGAAAATGCAAGAAGCACTGCAAGACCTCAAAACAGAACCCCTAGTTTCACATTTTCGGCCCATTTCCGTTGAACTTCCGAGCGCTCTCCGGTCGGCCAGCTACTATCTCTCCCGTCCCGCACTGCGAAAAGCGTTTGATAAGCGCAAGGTTCCCTCTGGATTTGCGCTCATTGCCTTGTGTCTCTACGTGCGGCGAGTATCGGGAGCATCTTCCTACGTTCACCTCGCTGAGCTCCTGGAGGCTGGATATCAGGCGCACGGAACTCCCCGCATCGTCAACCCCGATTCGCTGGCCCGGAGGGTGCGGAATTTCAAAAGGGACCATCCGCAGATTGCGGAAGCCCTAGGGAAAGAGAACTGGGGCGGACGCTAATCTACCCTAAAAAGATCGCGATTGGAGTCCTCACAGTTGTGCGCGCACTTGGGCTAAGGTGGGCGCATGGACAAACGCTCCAAAACTACTCTTCAGAAAGAAGCGGCGCAGGCGCTATCCGTCAGCCTCCGGACCCTTGAAAACCTAATTGGCCGAGACCAACTCCCGGTAAGGCGCGTCGGGAGGCGGGTATTGGTCCACCGTCATGTGCTTGAGCATTTTTGTGCGCACTCCTGCGGCAGGCGAACCTCACTGACAGGAAAAGCCGGCCTGGTGCCAGAAGAATCCAGTCCCAACAATTAGTGAGTCATGCCCAACAAGATGAAAAAGCGACGGACCAAAGCGGAGATCGAGAAGCTCAAGGAAAAGATCTACGAGATTCTTGAGAATTTCCATCCAGAGAGCACGCGCCAGGCGTTCTACCAGATGTCGAATGCTGGCTGCATCCCGAAGACCGAGGCCGCGTACCAAGGCGTCGTGCTACGGCTTTGTGGTCAGATGCGCGAAAACGGCGAACTGCCCTGGGATTGGATTACGGACTCGACACGCTGGATGCGAAAGCCGCGCTCCTACTCTTCTCTGAATGAAGCGCTGGAAAACACCAAAGCAGCCTACCGGCGCGCTTTGTGGGATGACCAGGCTGTTTACACGGAAGTTTGGATCGAGAAAGAAGCGCTTTCCAACATTTTCTACAGTGTCACCGCGGAATGGGATGTCCCGCTGATGGTGGTGAAAGGATTCACATCGAAAGCCTTCGCCCACAGCGCAGCGGAGGCCATTGACGCCGCAGGTAAGCCCGCCTTCCTGTATTACTTCGGCGATTGGGATCCAAGCGGGCTCTGGGTATGGAAAGACGTGCAGGCCAAGATCCGGCGATACGCGCCGAAGGCGGATGTGACTTTCCAGCGCGTGGCGGTTACTGAGCAGCAGATCGCGGACTACAAGCTTCCGACTCGGCCAACGAAGCGCAAAGGGAACAGTCACGCCAAGAACTTCTCTGGGAACTCCGTGGAGGTCGACGCCCTGCCGCCCGTCACCCTACAGGATCTCGTTCGCAATTGCATCGAGCGACACATCGACAAGCGCCAACTGGCAATCACCAAGGCCGTGGAGGCGTCGGAACGCGAAGCTCTTGGGATGTTTGTCAGGAAGGCAATCCGATGAACGAACCGAAGAACACCCTGGTGTCGGGACGGAGGGAACAAAAAAGGCCAAGGGCAAGGCGGCCAGTGACTGAATGACGGGGGGACGGCAACTAACGGCTTCGGCCCCCGCGCCGCACCGGATCAGGAATCCGGAGCGCCCGTGAAAGTGCGCGTCTGACAAAGATTTCGGAGTGGTCAGCCTGAATACGTTCTGCTGACACAAAAAAGCCGATGGCGTTCCAGGTCAAGGAAAGCGCCAACGGCGAAAGGACTAGCGATGCCAGTATCATCGAGCAATCACGCCCCGTCAAGAATTCCGGAGACCGGCGGCGAACCCGCTCTCTGGCCCCGGCGCAAGAACCAGCGCCAACGAATCCTCGAACTACTGATTGCAGCTCGCGGCGGTGAAGTACCGTCACCGGAACTAGCGAGGGTTTCGCTGCAATACAACGCCAGAATCTCCGAACTGCGAGAGGCGGGATTCGTCATCATCAGCCGCGTCGAGATCCACGACGGCGTGAAACACGGTTTTTTCCGGCTGCACCAGTGCCCCTCGCATGTTGAGACGCAGCCTCCACCAGCCAGCGCCACTGATCTTTCGCAAGAACGGAGCTATCGCGAATGACACCCAAGCCCATTCTGTTCCTGGTGTCAAAGGGCCTGCTTGAGCACAGGGACCGCATGAGGGCGGCCGTCTGGGAATATCTCTGGCTGATCGACAAGGTGACCAAGGACGAACCAGACGGGCGGGGTAAGTTTAACGGGGTGGTGCTCGGGGGCAAGCCACTATCGGCTGCAATGATCGCGAGCGACCTGAAAGAGCACATAAACACGGCAAAGAGTAATCTGCGCTCACTTGAGGTGAACGGGTACATCGTTCGCAGTCGCCTAGCCGATAACCGATTCACCTGCACTGTCACCAATAGCAAGAAATGGTTTTGGGATAGGGAGCCTCGCACAGAAAACCATCCGAGTACTCGTACAGAAAATTGTGCGACCCTCGGACAGAAGCCTGTCCTACCTCGAACAGAAACATGTACGAGCAATAAGGAAGACACGACAGGGACACGACAAGAAGAAAAGAAAGACACCGCGCTTGCTTCGCAAATCGTCCCTCCTCCCCTTTCTCAGAAACGCAAAGCTAAGGAAACCCCACTACCCGAAAACTTCGTGATTTCGGACCGCGTCCAGAAGTGGGCAGCCGAGCACGGGCACACCCGGATACAGGAACGGCTTGAGCATTTTATCGGCTACTGTCGCGCAAATGGGAAGCAATACGCAGACTATGACGAAGCGTTCATGAACGCGATTCGTGGCGATTGGGCGCACCTGAATGGGAAAAAACCGCTGAAGGCGTATGCGCCGGTGATCGACGCGCCCGATTCATACGAGCTAACCATGCGCAAACACTTACGCGCCAAGGCAGCAGGAGTGAAGAGCCCATGAACACGCTTCCCGTATCCGTTGAATCCGAAAAGGCAGCACTCGGGGCTGTGCTGCTAGACCCGAAGCAACTGGCGACCCTGCTGCAGTTCGCGGATATCGAGGATTTTTCTCTCAGCTCCCACCGAGAAATCTTGCGGGCCATGGTGAATCTGGATCGGAGCCAGACACCAATAGATGTTGTGACCTTGGTTACCGAGCTGGACCAGGCACACAAATTGGAGTCGGTAGGTGGTAGTGCGTATGTGGGGGGGCTGCTCGATGGCGTACCCGATCGTTCCAACCCAGAAGCCTACGCGGCAAAAATACATGATCTGGCTCGAGCTAGGGCGCTACACTCTGCCGCATCTCTGGCGTGTATATCGATCGAGCAAGGCGAACCGGTGGACGATGTTCTAGGCCGACTGCAGCAAAGGGAACTTGAGCTAATCCGAGCCAGAACCCGCGGTGCCCGGTCGATCAAAGCCGCCGCACTGGATTTCCTAAACCGGTTCTGTGCGGCCTGTGATGCGGATGGACCCGACATCAAATTCACGACATCACTGCCCGATCTAGACTCGAAAACCGGAGGGCTGCGTGGGTTAGTGATTGTTGGCGGTCGGACAGGCGGAGGAAAATCGGCGTTTGAGCAGCAGATGGCCTTTGCCCAGGCGAAAGAAGGGCACCGGGTGTACTTTTCCACCCTTGAGATGGACGAGGAAGTAGTCCTGGCTCGCGGAGCTTCGATGCTCACCGACATACCCACAAACAGCATTCTGAATCCGCGATATCTGTCTAAGGAGGACAGGCGAGCGATCACCGAAGCCGTGGCAGAAATTCAGACTTGGCCAATCGTCATAGATGACACCGGGGGCCTTGAGATTCACCAGCTCCTAGCCAACTGCCGCGCGCAAATCAACAAGGGAGCCGAGTGCGTTTATATCGACTACCTGCAAATGATCGGATGCCGAGAGTATACGAAGCCTTATGACAAAGTGACCGCAATCTCCGGAGCACTGCGGGATCTCGCCAAAACGTCGGACGTTCCCGTTGTGGTCGCTTGCCAACTCAGCAGGCCTGGGCACGAAAACGATCGGCCCACGCTGTTCGATTGCAAAGAATCTGGAGCCATCGAAAACGATGCCAGCTTATTGCTAGCCGTACATCGGCCGAAAGAGGATGGGCGCTACACGGGCGAGGACGAGATCCTTGTACTCAAGCAGCGCAACGGGACAACTGGACCTGTTCATGTGAGTTTTCTAGGCAAGCGCATGAAGTTCGAGCCGAGGTACACCGAACACAATCGTGAGACCCGAGCGGTTGCAAACAAGGGATTTTCCGAGGCAGAACATGACTAACCCTCCCATCGGAAACGACCAAATCACCTGCGGAAACGTATACAGCACACTCTGGCACGTCACACCAATGAAGAACCCGAGCAAGACCATCCCCGAGCAAGGGGAAATGCCTGGGAGCTTTCGTAAGCACAGCCGATGGTGGATCAATCAGCTAGACATGAGGCTTGGCACCCAATTCGCTACGCGGCGCGTCGGCCAGTGTGGCGCGGGTTCGAGAGGCTTCTGACTAACCCATGACCAGAGCGCAGACCAACGCCCGGCGGCTGGTGCGGCTGAAGCAAGCGAGCGAATACTTGTCGCTCTCGCCCTGGGCATTACGCCGGATCATCCAAGCTGGGGAGATTCCCATCGTGAAGGTCGGGGAAGGCGCCCCTTGGTTGCTGGACCTCCGCGATCTGGATTCATGGGTGGATCACCACAAGCATACGGTGGAGTAGTGATGTGAGTTCCGCGGAGGTTCGGATCCTTCCACCGGTGGGCGCTTTGGAATCCGCAACGCGGCGGATTGTAGATCCGGCGCGCTGGCATTGTGAGCAGGAATGATGCGGCTTTATGGCGGGCTGTGCCCGAACTGGGCCCGAACTCTAGGAGCGCGAAGCATGTGCAGAAAAGCGGCGGCCAACAAACGAAAGACCAGCCATGCTATAGTTCGAAGCGCCGAGCCTGGTGTTGAATGCACCAGACCCGGCTAACCCAAGCTGCCTTCAAAGGAGGCGAGCCGTGGCTGATCAATCCTACCCCGGAATCTTCCTCTGTCGGCGGCCTCAAACGGAGGAACGTAAATGGCACGACCAAGAGGAACCGGTAGTATCTACCGGCCCACGGGCAGCAACATCCTACACTTGAAGTTCTATCGGAACGGCAAGGCGATCCGCGAGTCAACCCGCACAACCAAATTGAAAGAGGCCGAGAAACTGCTACGGCTGCGCCTGGCGTCAGTCTCAACCGGCACGTTCATCCCACTGCAGACCACGAAGATCATGGTTTGTGAATTGGCGGCTGATCTGATTCGGGAATACCGCATCAATAAGCGGAAATCCACGTCCGACCTGGAGGCCCGCTGGGCAAAGCATCTCAAGCCATTCTTTGGCGAGAAGCGAGCCGTTGAGGTCACGAGTTCGCTCGTGGATCAGTACGTCGACGCAAGGGCAGACGCCGGCGCGGCGGATGCAACCATCAACCGTGAATTGGCTGCCCTGAAACGGATGTTCTCTCTCGGGCGGCAGTCCACGCCTCCGAAGGTCCGCGAACTCCCCTACATCAAGATGTTGCGCGAGAACAATCGGCGGACGGGCTTCCTCCGATCCAAAGAACATGATGCACTGGCGGCTGCGACCGCGAAGGTCGGTCTCTGGCTTCGAGCAATCTTCGAACTGGGACACACCTACGGCTGGCGGAGTGGAGAGTTGAAGGGGCTGCGCGTCCGCCAGGTCAATCTCTCCGAAGGGACAATCCGACTCGAACCGGGAACGACAAAGAACGACCAGGGCCGCGAGGTCAGCATGACGCTGCCAGTCCGGAAACTGCTGGAGCAGTGTGTCCACGGCAAAGGGTTAGAGGATTTCGTCTTCACGCGGGAGAGCAGAAAGCCCGGACAGCCTGGGAAGCCGGTCCGCGATTTCCGAAAAGCGTGGGCGCAGGCTTGCAAGGAGGCGAAGGTGCCAACTTTGCACGTCCACGACTTGCGGAGGACGGCGGCGCGGAACTTGCGAAACAATGGAACCGCTGAGGAGGTCATCATGGACATCGGCGGCTGGAAAACGCCGAGCGTGTTCAAGCGGTACTCCATCGTTGACCAAAGCGACATCCGCGCGGCGATGACCAGCCTTGAGGCGAAGCAGCAACGGGACAACGAAGAAGCTGCTCAGCAAAAATCCGCTGCGTTTGCGGAAAATCAGTTCGGGCACAGTTTGGGCATAGCTGCACCAAAGGCGATGCAACGTGTGCAGCGCGAAGCTGCTGCGCTTGCATCCTCTGCACCGATTAACTAGTGTATTCCTAACGGGTTGGACGATTTCCCTTCACTGAGGGCGCGTAGCTCAAATGGATAGAGCACCGGATTTCTAATCCGGTGGTTGCAGGTTCGATTCCTGCCGCGCCTACCATTTCAAATCAACTTTAGGAAGCTGCGCATGCAGGGGCGCTGCTGCTGAATGGTCAGAATGCCCGACTCTCGTAGAAATCGCGCCCGAACGCTGCCAGTCTGAGGCGGACGAGTTCGGAGAGGAATGCTCAATTACGGCAGCGGTATGCGATAGAGGTTGCGGCGGATGTTGCGGCGAGTGTAGGCGTAAACGGATGGGCTGGCGGCCGACTCTACGGCCTGGGGGATTACGGCAGCCGCCTTCGCGTTCGTCAAATCCTCCAATCGTGCGATTCCGGACGGCGGCAGCTTCGGAAGCCCCGTGTCATGCGCCACGGGTAGCGCATAAGTGCCCTCGTGCAGGGATGGAAAGTCGATGTACGAGAGGGTCCTAGCTATGTTCCAAGTAAGATCGCAGTAGCCCAGACAGAGCGGAACAGCGGCGCCGCCGTCCACCGCAAACGCACTGGCCCCAGCTGTGGACTCTTCACCGGGGTTTGGCGAGGTGGCAACCACCCAACGGCCGTCCGGCGATACCGCCAAGATATCGAAAACCCGCTGAGAGGATATTTTGCGGCGGCAATTCTTGCGACCCCTTGGTTTGGATTCTTACCGACGCGGACGAGCCGATCGGAAAATCAGTCTTCATTTTCAGATCAATCGTGTGGCCTGGAGCCATGATTGTACGGGTCGATCCTGAGGAGCAGCTTGTCGATGAAAATCCGAAGTGTTCAGTGGCCAGTGGTCGGTGATCGGTGGCCGGCCACGGACGCGGCGGCACCATGCTCTTCCACCAGCACTTTCTCGATTTTGCTGACCGCCTAATCACTGACCATTGATCTTCCGATGTTCGCACGTGGCGGTATTCAGGCAGCCATCGGCCATCATCAGGCGCTCAACTGGCTTGCCGCCGATGATGTGAGAGTCAATGATTTCATCGACGTCGGCCTCAGTGACGAATCCGTACCATACGGCTTCGGGATAGACCACGAGATTCGGGCCGTGTTCGCATTGATCGAGGCAGCCAGACTGGTTGGCGCGCACTTTGCCTTTGAGACCGCGTTCCGCCAGTTTCTGCTTGAATAGTTTCTGCAGTTTCGCCTGGCCGGTGGGATCGCAGCATCCCCGCGGATTTCCCGGAGGGCGTTGGTTGCCGCATACGAAGATGTGTTTTTCGAACTTGGGCATGAGTTGTGATGTTTGATTCAAGCACCGGGCATCATGCGACGGGCTCCTGTTCCTGAGGTTGTACGGTTGCGACTTCGGCGTCCCAGATACCCTCAAAATCGACGAAGTAACCCTGCACTTCGATTCCGGGAATTGTTTCCAACAGATGGGCGGCGGCACGAGCCAGTTCACGCTGGTGATGCGCGGCTTCGGCTTGGGCATCGCCACCGAAGCCGCCGGCAAGGCCTCCATAGGCGCCGCAGTCGGAATGCACCATCAGGATCACTCGGCTGGTGCCGTGCAGGCGCATAGACTTGCGAATCTGCTCGAGGACAAACTCACGTTCGCGCTCGTGCTCCGGCGAAGCCAGGCACTTGGCGCCGCCGGCAACTTTGATGGGGTCGGAATTCGCCACGCCGATGCGCTTGAGGAACTTGCGAAACCCCAGGTCGAATCGGTGATCGAAGCACCAAAGGATGGCCGCGTCGCAATGATAGTTCTCGCGCGGAGCCTCGAAGTGAAACACCTTTTTCACAATGGCCTCCTCAACTAGACGATTCTCCACGTCTATCTTACCGGAGACCACTGTGCCCCTACCCCGATTATGTCTTCGCGCCAAGCAGTTGGCGCGCGCGCCTGTCCTATGGGGGACGCAGCGATCCGTGTCGATGGTGGTGAATTCCAGCAGTCCCTGGAAGGTGATCGATCTCTCGACCTCACTGCGGCAGATCGGGCCGAATATCCAACCTTGACGCTCATGGCGCCGCCGAGTGCAGTTTGAAAGCTCTTGTTTAAAAAGGCCAACGAGGCCAACCTGCCCAACGGCCACGCGTTGCTATCCGCCGCACGGGCGCGATAAGATACTTGGTACACATCTTCTCCGCTTTCATCCCATAAGCCTTTCAGTATTTGCCGCGGGGCAAGGAGTGTGCGACCCCCGGTGTTCATACGTACGCTCGGCGCAGCTATGCGTCCGCAAATCCCTGAGACGGAGTTGGCTTTGAAACGAGGCAAGACCGCGGTTATTGTCGGCGCTCAGTGGGGCGACGAGGGCAAAGGCAAGATTGTCGACGTTCTATCGGAGAGTGTCTCGGTTGTAGCTCGCTATGCCGGCGGCCATAATGCCGGCCACACCGTCATCATCAACGGTAAGAAGTTCGTACTGCAACTGGTTCCCTGCGGAGTCTTGCGGGCGGCTTGCCGCAGCGTGATCGGCAACGGCGTGGTTCTGGATCCCGTGGCTTTTCTGAAGGAAGTGGGCACGCTGCGCGAAGCAGGTGTAAGGGTCGACGGAAATCTTTTTGTCTCGAACCGCGCCCAGGTGATTCTGCCCTACCATCGCATGATCGAATTGGCGGCGGAAAACGCTCCCGGACGAGTGAAGATTGGTACCACCTCGCGCGGAATCGGCCCGGCCTACGAAGACAAGATGGGCCGCCGCGGCCTTCGCGTCGCGGATCTGCTCGATCTGCAACTGCTGAAGAAACACATCGAAAATGCGGTGCGCGAGAAGAACATGATCGCGCACGCACTGTTCAATTCCGAACCGCTCGATGCCGACAAAATGTACACGGAATACGCCGCGGCTGCCGAGAAAATCGCACCCTTTGTCCGCGACACGGCCCTTCTGCTGAACCAGGCGCTGGCTGCCGGTGAGTCCATCCTGTTCGAAGGGGCCCAAGGCACGATGCTCGACATCGATCACGGAACCTATCCCTTCGTGACTTCTTCCAGCGCAACTTCAGGAGGCGCGGCGACTGGCACAGGGGTCGCCCCGAATGCGATCGACTCGGTCATCGGGCTTACGAAGGCGTACTGCACGCGCGTCGGCGAAGGTCCGTTCCCCAGCGAGGAGAAGGGCGATGCCGGCGAGCAGTTGCGCCAGCGCGGCCACGAGTTCGGGGCGGTTACGGGACGTCCGCGGCGCACAGGCTGGCTCGACTTGCCACTGTTACGCTACGCTGGCATGATTAACGGAATCTCCTGGCTGGTGGTGACCAAGCTGGATGTGCTCGATGAACTGGTGGAGATTCCGGTCTGCGTGGGCTACAAGATCGACGGCAAGAAAACGGTGGAAGTTCCAGCGCAAGCCAGCGGCTACGAAAAGATCGAATGCGTTTACCAGAAGCTGCCGGGGTGGCGGACTTCAACGCAGGGCGTCACTGACTTCGAGCGCTTGCCCAAGGCGGCTCGCGATTACCTGGGTTTCGTCGAGAAGGAAACAGGAACGAAGGTCGGCATGGTCTCAACTGGTCCGGACCGGGATCAAGTCATCTTCATGGACGAATTTGCCAGGGAGATGAAAACAGCCTCAGCCCGGTGAGTCTGGTCTTGACTTCCGATTGGTCATTGCACTAAGACTACTTACTAAAATAAAGTAAGGAGCGCACGATGGTGGTTCTGGCCGTAACCTGGATGGCGAAAGCAGGGCACGACGCCGATGTCCCCGCAATTTTTGCGAAGCTGACGGAAGAATCCCGCAAGGAGCCCGGCTGCCTTATGTATCAGGTCCACCGGCACAAGACCGAACCGCGGCGCTTCTTCATCTATGAGCAGTACAAGGACGATGCCGCGCTCGAGGCCCACCGCACGTCACCTCACTTCCTGCAGCACGCCCGCAAAGAGTTGCCCAAGGTAGCGGATCGCGTGGAAGGTCACCTCTACGAAGCGATTGGATGACCGCTGTGGCGCGGGCACTCCACTTGTAGGCTAGCCAAGAATCAGCGCTCGCCAGCTGCGCACTCCGGTTCAGACTTAAATCTCGTCCGGCATCGCGCCCTTCTCCACTGGCGCAGCCTAAGGCCGCCACCGTGCGGAGGCTCCCCGGCGAAAACGGTTGGCAGCCTACTTCGCCAGCTCGTATCCCGCGAAGAAGAAACTCAATTCGAAGCGCGCCGTATCCTCGGCATCGGAGCCGTGAATGGCGTTGTGTTCAATGCTCGAAGCCCACTTCTTGCGGATGGTGCCTTCCTCGGCGTTGGCCGGGTTGGTGGCGCCCATGAGCTTGCGCAGGTCGGCAATGGCGTTTTCTTACTCCAGAGCAAGAG
>Ga0302324_100001768_pt1 | contig 51496 bp, 44 predicted proteins | sample Palsa_T0_1_FD_201949 | JGI IMG/M metagenome (GOLD analysis project Ga0302324, IMG submission 201949) | Peat permafrost microbial communities from Stordalen Mire near Abisko, Sweden - Palsa_T0_1 | ecosystem: Environmental > Terrestrial > Soil > Palsa > Peat permafrost | place: Sweden: Abisko...
GGTTCGCCGCGCGCATTTCGTCGAGGTCGTATTTGCCCGTGGCCACGCCGATCGAGACGACGCCCGCGCCCTGGGCCGCGGAGATGTCCAATGGTGTATCCCCCACCACCGCCACCTGCCGCAAATCAAGTGATGTGCCGAGCAGGCGCTCGCCGCGCTTGATCGCCATCGTGGTGAGCTCGACGCGGTCCTCGGAGTCCGAGCCGTAACCGCCGACGAGGAAAAAGTGGTTCAGGCGCGCGCGGCCGAGCTTGGCGTGCGCGCCGGCCTCCAGTGCGCCGGTCGTCACACCAAGCAGGATCCCCGCCTCGTACAGTCGGGGCAGCAGTTCCTCGACGCCCGGCAGCACGCGATACCCCTCCGATGAAGTTACGTAGTCGGGCAGCACGGACAGGTACGCGGCCATCAGCCGCGCCAGCTCCTCGCCCGAGGGCTCATGCCCCATCGCCTCGGTGAACGTCTTGCGCGCGACCACCGGGTCGGTCATGCCGGCACTCGAGTATTTGCCGATGTCTACCCCCGGGCGGTCGAACGCGTGCTCGAAGGCCCACGTCCAGCTGCGCGCGCCGGCGCCGCCGGTGTCGATCAGGGTGCCGTCGATGTCGAACAGGATCAGCTTCAGCGATGACATCCGCTCATTCTCCCTTGCAGCCACCAGAGGCGCTTTTTGCCTACTTTCAAAAGTAGATAGTTGCATGCACAAACAACTGCTAAGGTTGGCCAGCAGTCCTTCGATGCACGTCCTTTTGGACGCGCGCAACCCACTTCTGAAAGGTCGTCCCCATGTCCCCTGAGTCCGCCATCTCCACCGCGACCGCACTCCCGACCGGCACCTGGCAGGTCGACAAAGTCCATTCTAGCGTCGAGTTTCAGGTCAAACACCTCGGGATCGCCACCGTCAAAGGTCAGTTCACCGAGTTCGAGGGGACGCTCGAGGTCTCGCCCGAGAACACCGTCGCCTACGGGACGGTGCAGACCGCGAGCGTGAACACGCGCGAGCCCCAGCGCGACGAGCACCTGCGCTCGGCCGACTTCTTCGACGCCGAGCAGAACCCCGAGATCAGCTTCCGCTCGACCGCGATCACGCCGGTCGACGAGGACGACTTCGAGATCGAGGGCGACATCACGATTCACGGCGTCACCCAGCCGCTGAAGTTGAAAGCCACGCTGGAGGGCACCGAGACCGACCCTCAGGGCAACGACCGCGTCGGCGTCTCCGCCGCCGGTCAGATCGACCGCAAGGACTTCGGCATGACGTTCAACGCCGCCCTTGGCTCGGGCAACCTGCTGGTCAGCGACAAGGTCAAGATCCAGCTCGACATCTCCGCCGTGAAGGCCTGAGCGGGCCGCGAAGCGCTGGGTGACCTCAGGCCGCCAGGAGGTCGCCCAGCGCCTCGTCCACCGCCGCAAGCGTGTCCGCGCTGAGCACGATCCCAGAGGCCGACGCGTTGGCGTGCACCTGCTCAGGCCGGCTGGCGCCGACGATCGCCGAGGCAACGTTGGGCTCGCGCAGTACCCACGCGAGGGCCAGCTGGGGCATTGTCAGACCCGCCCCCTCCGCGACCGGCCGCAGGCGCTCCACGGCCTCGAGCACGCGGGGCTCCACGAGCCAGCTGATGAATTCGCTCATGCTCTCGCTCGCCGCGCGGGAGTCCTGCGGCGGAGGCTCGCCTGGGCGGTACTTGCCGGTGAGCACGCCCTGCGCGAGCGGCGACCACACGATCTGCGAGATGCCCTCCCGCTCGCACAGCGGGATCACCTCCGCCTCGGGTCCTCGCCACAGGATCGAATACTGCGGCTGGCTGGAGACGAACCGCTCCGTATCTGGAAGCGCGAGCGCTGCTTCGATCTTGTCAACAGGCCATTCGCTGAAGCCGATGTGCCTCGCCTTGCCCGCTTGTACGACTTCGGTGAGCGCCGCCATCGTCTCCTCCAATGGCGTGTCCTCGTCGTAGCGATGACACTGGTAGAGGTCCACGTAGTCGGTCTGCAACCGCGCGAGCGAGGCGTCGATCTGCTTGTGGATCTGCGCCGCCGACAGCCCCCGGTCGGTCGGCGACATTTCGAAGTAGACCTTCGTCGCGAGCACGTACTCGGAGCGTTCATAGTCGGCGAGCACCTCGCCTAGCAGCGTCTCCGACGCGCCTTTTCCATACACGTTAGCGGTGTCGATGAAGTTGATTCCCGCGTCGAACGCCGCCTTCACGCACGCCTCTGACTGCTCGCGCGCGACCCCGCCGGAGTAGGTCAGCCACGAGCCCAAGCTGATCTCGGAGACCTCGATGTCGCTGGAGCCGAGCTTGCGGAAGTTCATCGCCCGAGCTTACACCGAGTAGTAGCCTCGAAGCAGATGCCGACGGAGCTCCCCCCGATCGACCCGGCGCTGCGGATCGGCTCCGTGGCACTCGCGGTGAGCGACCTGTCGCGCAGCGCCGACTTCTACGAGCGGGTGCTCGGCCTGCCTGTGATCTCGCGCGCAGAGGACAGCGCGCTGCTCGGTCCGGACCACGAGCATCCGCTGCTCACCCTCACCGGCCTCACCGACCCCACTCCCACCCCGCCGGGAAGCACCGGCCTGTTCCACGTCGCCTGGCTGCACCCCTCGCGCGCGGCGCTCGCGGAGACCGTACGCCGCGTCGTTACCGGGCGCTGGCCGATCGACGGCGCCTCCGACCACGGCGTGTCCGAAGCGCTGTACCTGAGCGACCCCGACGGCCTGGGCATCGAGATCTACGTCGACCGCCCGCGCGAGCTCTGGGACAGACCGCCGGACGGGCACGGCGTGAAGATGGTCACGCTGCCACTCGATCTGGACAGTCTGCTGGCCGAGGGTTCCGCCGAGGCGACCGCCGCGATGCCTACGGACACGGGCATCGGCCACGTGCATCTGAAGGTCTCCGACGTGCCGCGCGCGGTCGCCTTCTACCGCGATGTCCTCGGCCTCGACGAGCAGGCACGGCTGCCCTCCGCGGGCTTTCTCTCAGCCGGTGGCTATCACCATCACGTGGGGCTGAACTCTTGGCAGAGCCAGGGCGGGCGGCCGGCTCCCGACCGCGCACCGGGGTTGCGTCAGGTGGAGCTCGAGTTGAGCGACGCTGAGGCACTCAGGGCGCTGGAGCGCAGATTGGCCGAGGCCGGTAACGAGGCTGGTGGAGACGCCTCACCTGTGCGCGAGAGCGAGCGCCGTCTCGCCGTGCACGACCCCGACGACCACGCGCTCGTGTTCAGCGACGTCTCGGCTCGCGCCTGATGAAGCCTCGCATCCAGCCGGCCCCGCGCCGGCGCGCTCAGGCCGAGGCCGTGCTGAGATGTTCGATCTCCTCGTCTGAGAGCTCGAGCTCAACCGAAGGCAGCAGCTCGGCCAACTGCTCAGGCGAGGTGGCGCTCGCGATCGGGGCAATGACCGTGGGTTGCGCGAGGAGCCACGCGAGGGCCACCGCGGCGACGGTGGTCCCATGCACGACGGCGATCTCATCCAGCGCGTCGAGCACCGCGAAGCCTCGCTCGTTGAAGTAGCTCTCGCGCACGCCCGTCGCGCGAGGACTGTCCACCTGCTCGCCGTCGCGGCGATACTTGCCGGTGAGGAAGCCCCTCGCCAGGCCGAAGTACGGGACGCAGGCCAGGCCACCCTGTACGCACACCTCGGCCAGCTCGCCCTCGTATTCCCCGCGCTCCACAAGGTTGTAGTGCGGCTGCAGGGCCACATAAGAGGCCATCCCCTCGCGCTCGCCGATCCGCAGCGCCTCCCTCAGACGCGAGGCGCTGTAGTTCGAGGCCGCCGCATGACGGATCTTGCCCTCGCCGATGAGTGCACCGAAGGCGCCGAGCGTCTGCACCAGCGGAGTGTCCGGGTCGTCCTTGTGTGCGTAATACAGGTCAACACTGTCGACCCCCAAGCGCCCCAGCGAGTCCTCTATGCCCTGCCTGATCGTCGCCTCGGACAACCCCGAGCGCTCCGAAGACATGCCCACCTTCGTGGCGAGGAGGAGCCGATCCCTGTTCCCGCGCGCGGCGATCCAGCGACCGATGATCCGCTCAGACTCGCCCGCTCCCCCGGGCCCATTCCGCCCGTAGCTGTCTGCCGTGTCGATGAAGTTCCCGCCCGCCGCCACATAGGCGTCGAGCACCGCGAACGAGCGCTCCTCGTCGAGCGTCCAGCCGAACACATTCCCGCCCAGGCACAGCGGAAAGACATCCAGATCGATGCTCGGAAGGCGCGCGATGCGCTCAGGCTAGCGAAGCGCCGGCGCCGGTCCGGGCGCCCTACCGACGCCGCCCCTGCGCGAAGCTCTGTACCGGCGGGGCGACGGCGCGCATGCTCGAGCCGACCTCGACGCCATCTTCGTCCTCCTCCTCGCCATCGTCCTGCGCCGCACGCTCGGAATCGGGCAGGTGGTGCACGCACGCCGACGCAGCCGAGCGCTCCTCATCTCCCAGAGTCCCCTCCAGGAAGCGCTCGAGCGGCGCCAGTTCCCTGACGATCACGTTGACGATCGGCGGGATCTGCTCCCGCTCGCGATCCGGCCTGATCGGCACCACCTGCAACTCCCCCGCCCGCTCCAGGCGCCCGCGCGCGAGCAGTAGAGGCTCGGCGCGCGCGAGGTGGAGATGACGTTCATACACCTCCCGGGAAACGATCAGGTTGATCGTGCCGAGCTCGTCCTCGAACAGCAGGAACATCGTGCCCTTGGCGGTCCCCGGCCGCTGGCGGGCGATCACCAGCCCCGCGACCGTCACCGCGCAGCCCGTGGGCAGGCGCGCGAGCTGGGCGCTGGTGCTCAGCCCGCTCTTCTGCAGGCGGGGGCGCAACGCGGCCATTACGTGATCCCCCACCGTCACCCCGCTGGTGGAGTAGTCGGCGATCAGCCGCTGCCAGCGACTCAGCGGTCGCAGCCTGGGAGCCGCCGCCGACTCCAGGGGCAGCGCGAGCTGGGTGTCGGCACCCAGCGCCCGGCCTGTGGAAACCACCCCCAGCTGCCACAACGCCTCGCGCCTGCGCGCGTGCATCCCGAGGGAAGCATCCACGAGGCTGTCGCACGCTCCCGACCACGCGAGCTGCTCGAAGGTGACGCGAGGAGCCCCGACACGCGCGGCCAGCTCGGCAAGACTCGCGAAGCGTCCGCCGCGCTCGCGCTCGGCGACCAGCCTCCGCACCTCAACGGCGCGTACGTCCTTGATGTAGCCGAGGCCCAGCCGCACGCCGAGCCGGAGTCCGTCACCGGCGTCCTGTCCAAGCTCGTCCTCCCGCCCATCGCCGTCACCGGCGAGCGCCAGACCCCGAGCCTCCGCCGCAACCTCCTCCACCGAGCACTCGACCTCCGAGACGTTCACGTCGAGTCCCAGCACGGGAATAGCGGCCCCCCCGCCCCCCCGGTTTTCGGCCTCGTGCACGAGCGTGTCGGGCGCGTAGAAGCCCATCGGCTGCTCGTTCAGGAGCGCGCACAGAAACTCGGGGCCGTAGTGGACGCGCAGCCACGTCGACTGATAGGCGAGCAGGCCAAAGGCGGCGCCGTGCGCCTTGGGAAAGCCGAAGCCGGCGAAGCCCGCGACCATCTCCCACACCCGCTCCGCCGTCTGCGGATCCGCGCCCACGTGGCGCTGGGCGCCAGCGACGAAGCTCTCGCGGTATTCCTGGAGCATCTCGTGCGAGCGCTTGCGGCTCATCACCCGGCGCAGGCCGTCCGCCTCTTTCGGCGAGAAGCCGGCGAAGGCCTGGGCGACCTCCATCACCTGGTCCTGGAAGATCACCGTGCCCAGGGTGCTTCCGAGCACCGTCTCTAAGACGGGGTGCTCGTAGGGGACCTCGTATCCCGGGTCCTCGCGCAGGCGCCGGCGGCGCTCGATGTAGGGGTTGATCGCGCCGCCCTGGATCGGCCCGGGCCGCACGATCGCAACCTGCACGGTCAGGTCGTCCAGATCCTGGGGCAGCGTGCGCCGCAGCGACTGCATCTGGGCGCGACTCTCGATCTGAAACACGCCGACCGTGTCCGCCTTGCGGATCGCTCTGAAGGTCTCCGAGTCTTCGAAGGAGATTCGCGACAGGTCGATCCGCTGCGAGCGCGTGCGGGCAATCAGATCGACGCAGCGCTCGACCGCCGAGAGCATCCCCAGCCCCAACAGGTCGATCTTCAGAAAGCCGGCGTCCGCGCAGGAGTCCTTGTCCCACTGCACCATCTGCCGGCCCGCCATCGCGGCCGGCACGACCGGACAGCAGTCGATCAGGGGTCGTGTGGCCAGCACCATCCCGCCCGAGTGCTGGGAGAGGTGGCGCGGCAGCCGCTGGGCCTCCGCGACCAAGCGCTCCAGCCAGGCCCAGCGTGGGGAGCCGGTTGGCATGTCGTGCTCGGCTGAGCCCCCGTAGTGCTCGGCCGAGCGCGCGACACGCTCGATCTCACCGGCGGGCAGGCCGAGCACCTTGCCCAGCTCGCGGATCGCCCCCCGCGCGCGGAACGTCGGAAAGGCGGCCACCAGCGCCGCGCGTTCGGAGCCGAAGCGCTCGTGCACGCGCGGGATCAACACCTCGCGGATGTCGCGAGGAAAGTCGAGGTCGATGTCGGGCAGGCTCTCGAGACCCGTGTGCAGGAAGCGCCCGAGCAGCAGCCGGTTGCGGATCGGGTCGATGTGCGAAAGGCCCGTCAGGTAGCAGACGATCGAGGACACCGAGGAGCCGCGACCGCGGCCGGGCTCCAGCAGCGAGCGCGGGGATGAATCGATCCCGCCCGTCCCGCCAGACCCTCTGACCTCTGCGGCCACCTCGCGCGCGAGCTCGAGCATCTCGTGGTGCAGCAGGAAGAAGCCCGCGAGGCCGAGCTCATCGATCACGTGCAGCTCTTCGCCCAGACGCCCCTCCGCCTCCGCGCGCTCGCCCGCGGGGCACCCGGAGCCGTAGCGATCCGCCAGTCGCGCCTGACACAGCTCGATCAGACGCCGCATCGAGCTGGGGTCCTCCGCCCCCGGATAGCGGTAGCCGAGATCGCTGCACAGGTCGAATCTCAGCGACTCGGCTAGATGCAGGGTCTCGCGCACCGCCTCGGGATGGTCGGCGAAGCGGCTGGCCATCGCTTGCGGCGTGCTCAGCACATGGCTGTGGTTACCGCGCCGGCGCGGCTCGCAGGCCTCGAGCGTGCTGCGCAGGCGCAGCGCCACGAACGCGTCCTGCAACTCCGCGCGCGAGCGGGCATGGGCGTGCACGTCACCGGTGGCCACGCACCGGGCGCCCAGTCGCCGGCCAAGCGCGGCCAGCGCCCGGTTGCGCGCGCGATCGTGACGAGCGTAGGGGCGCTGCAGCTCGACCCGCAATCCCTCCGGGCCGAAGGCGTCCAGCAACCGTCGCGCGGTCGGCTCGTCGTGCACGCCCCGCTCGGCGCAACCCGTCAGGCACACCAGGCCCTCGGCATGTTCCAGCACGGTCTCCAATCCCACCGACGGCTCGCCGCGCTCACGCCCCTCGCGCGTGTGGGCATGCGCGCGGGTGATGATCCGGCAGAGGTTGCTCCAACCCCGCGCGTCGCGGACCAGCAGCGTCAGGTGATGGCCGTCGACTTCCTCGCCGTGAAACCCACCGCGGCCGGATCGATCATCGCCGGTTCGCTCGGCCTCCGCAACCGGAGCCAGGTCGATCTCGGCGCCGTGGATCGCGCGCACCCGGAGCTCACCGCCGGCCGCCTGGGCGAGCTCCATCGAGCCCGACACCGAGTTGTGGTCGGTCAGCGCCAGCGCCGTATGCCCCAGCTCGGCCGCCCGCCGGATCAGCTCGTCCGGCAGCGACACGCCGTCGAGGAAAGAGAAGGCCGAATGGCAGTGCAGCTCCACGTAGGGCGGTGTGCCTGACATCTCAGCTCCCCGCCCAGCCGCGACGCCGACCGATTGCCCATCCGATCGCCGCCCACATCCGATCAAGCCGCCTGGGTGAACCAGCCGCCGCAGTGCAGGTCATGGAAGACGACGAGGTTGCGCCCCCGCGCGTCCACCACCTCCCAGTAGCGGCGACGCAGCGGCTTCTCGGTCCACCAGCGGTCCTCCACCAGCCAGGACTCGCGCACCGACTCGACCGCCCGCCCGTCCACCGTCCCGGGCGTACCCTCCGCACCCGCCCGCACACGCACGGCGCGGGGCAGGTTCAATGCCCGGCTCCCACTCATCCTGAGTACGGCGTCAGCACGACCCGCCGCTCGGGTATGCGTGAGTCCTCGTCGACGCACAACGCGCGCAGCGCCGCTTCGGGCCCGGCCACCGTGCGGACCTGGGAAACGGCCTCGCGCAGGCATGCAAGTCGCGCCGTGCGCGCGGACTGAAACAGCGTGCCCTGCTCGCCGTCGGGCGGGCCGAAGCGCTCCACGGCCAGGCGCAGCCCCTCGGCCGGCGCGGGCAGCAACACCAACCGCAGCGACAGCGCCAAGCGCATGCGCCGCGCATCCGAGAGCGCCTGGCGGAACACCACCCGCTCCTGCCAGGTCCCGCCCTCAACCAGGCGCGCGGACAGCGACGCCGCACGCAGCGTGCGGCCCCGGCGCTCGGGCCGCGCCAGCAGCCGATCGACGAGCACGCCCAGGACACGTTCCAAGGCCGGCCCAGAGCCAGGCTCGCCCAGCTCGAGCGACTCCTCCAGACGATCCTCGAGCCTGCGTGTGCGCAGGGGGGTGTCCACACCGCCCGCCAGCCGATGGGCAAGGACACCCGCCTCACCGAAGCGATCGGCGAGCGCGTCGGGGCGGGCGGGGCTCAATTCACGCAGCTCGCCCAAAGTACGGATTCCCAGCCGCCTCAGCGGCTCCACCAACGCGGCGGTCTGCACCCGAAAGCGCAGCAGCTCGACCGGCTGACGGTCGAGATAGAGCTGGGCGCCCTTCCCCTCCACGACCACCGCCCGGCGCGAGCCGGCATCGAGTGCCGCCGCCAGCGCACAGAAGCGCGTCGGACCGGCGCCCACCCGCGCCGCGCGGACGTCGCCGCTCGCGGCTCGCCCGGCCGCGCGGACCGCCCCGCGCGCGGCCGCGATCACCCCCTGCTCACCGCCGTGCAGCCCCCGCAGGCCGTCGGCCGCTAAGTAGGCCAGGCCCGGCCGGTCCAGCTCGAGCGCCGCGCCGATGCCCTCCAGCGCGCGCGCCACCGCCTCCCAAGCCCGGGTGACCCCCAGCGGATCGGCCGCCACCAACCCCAGCTCGGGACAGCGCGCAAGCGCCTCGCCCAGGGCCATCCCGGCCCGCACCCCGAACGCCTCCGCCGCGCCCGACACTTCTCCCACGCGCGCCTCTGCACCGGGCAGCGGAGCGATCGCCAGCGCGCGTCCGGCCAGCGCCTGCTGGGCGATCTCCGCTCGGCCGCCGGCGGCGACCACGAGCTCGAAACGGGGCAGATAGACACACACGACCATATACGAACATATGTTCCTACTCGATTCGGATGGATATCTTGGTACTCTCAGAGAAACAGCGAGTGGACGCCCTTGGGGTCGTCGTGGGATCGCTGGTTCTTGGGGCGCCCGCCGGCGAGGTAGAGCTGCTCTCGGAGGCGGTCGGCCCATTGGCGGCTGTCGGCTTTACCGAGCAGGTCGAGCGTCATCAGGTCCAGCAGCTTGGCCAGACGGGAGCGGTTGGTGAGGGAGCCGATGCGGTCACCGATCCGGCGGTCGATCTCGCGCAGCACCTGCTCGACCGGGCCGTTCGAGTTCAGGCCATTAGGGTCGCGGGTGGGGATCTGTGCGCGGGCTCTCTGACCGTAGGTATCCAGCCACTTGACCGCGAGCCCGAGCGGGTGCTCACCCTGGGTGTGCTCGGTGCGGATCGCGTGCTCGAGGCGATCCCACGCGTCGAGGTTGTGGAAGGCATCCAAGAGAGCGCGGCTGACTGGATGGGTGCGGTCGGCAAGGATCTCGTCCGGGAGGTGCTGGCGGAGCTTGCGCCCCAGGTGCCACTCACACAAACGGTGCTCGACCTCGCCTGCGAACACGTTGCGGATCGTCAGCGCCAGCGCGTTATCGGCGTCACTGACGATCACCTTGGGTGCACCGTCCAGCGCCCCGAAAAAAGTCTGCCAGGCCGTCACATCCTTGCGAGCAGACGGCTCAAGACGCCACACCCTGGGTATCGGCGCCCACTTCCCTGTCTCTCCACGGTCGCGGCCGACGGCGGCCAGGACGTGAAACCCGCGGCCGGTGTTAGGGCCGCTGTTGACCCGGAAGTTCTGGCTGTCGATAGCGATTGTGTGCGGCCAGCTGGCCGGCAGCTCACCAGCACAGATCAGCTCGCTGCACACATCAACCCAATTGGCTACCAGCTGCCCCTCGTTCGCCGGCGAGCGCCGCGAGCGCGGCCTGGGCACGGGAACCCGACCCGCCTTCTGACGCGCGATCTCGGCCGCCACTCGATAGCTGGTCCCTTTGGCCGCCAACACCAGCGCATCTCCGACCTCGCGTGCAGCGAACCGGTACTCACGCGCGCCCGCTTGCCCCCCCACGGCTCCAACTGCGTGGAGCACTCCACGCAATACGCATGCGGATCACCCTGACGAGTCAGAACCGGCGTGAACCGATGCTTCGGCTCCCCGTTCGCCGGCTGACACCACCACCGCTGACGCCGATGCGGCGGCTTGCCATACCACCCGCCACGCACCACCCTCGACCCCACATGCTCAGCGATATGACAAACCGGGATCTCCATCGCCCATCCAACCTATCCCCACGACCCAACGTATCCACTCAAATCGAGTAAGGACACATGTTCGCACATGGGGCTCCCGGCGTCCAGGAGCCCGCGAGCGTCTAATCCATCGTCAGCGGCCCCTCCGCCGATCCACTGAGGAACTGTCGCACGAACGCGTTATCCGAGGAGAACATCCGCTCGGCGTCGCCCGCCTCCACGATCCGCCCTCGCCACAGCAAGGCGATGTACTCGCCGATCTGCCGAGCGGAGGCGATGTTGTGGGTGACAACGATGTAGGTCCCCCCGTGGAGCTTGTGCATCTCCTGGATCAGGTCGCAGAGCAGCGCCGTGCGGACGGGGTCGAGGCCCGAGTCGGGCTCGTCGAAGATCACAATGTCCGGTTCCATCACGAGTGCCCGGGCGAAGCCGGCGCGCTTGCGCATCCCGCCGGAGAGCTGGTTGGGCATGTCGTTGAGCGCGTCTATGAGACCGACGTCCTGCAGGCGCTCGCGGACGATCTCGGAGATCTTCGCCTCGGAGAAGTCCGTGTGCTGGCGCAAGGGGAAGGCGACGTTGTCGAACACCGGCATCGACCCAAACAGGGCGCCGTCCTGGAACAGCACGCCGACTTTGCGCCGCAGAGCCAGCAGCTGAGGCATCGTCAGGTGCGGAACCGACTGCCCGCGCACGATGACGTCGCCCGAGTCCGGGAACATCAGCCCGATCAAGTGCTTGATCAGCACGCTCTTGCCGGTCCCCGAAGGGCCCAGCACGACCGTGATCGTCTCGTCCGGGATCGCGACGTTCAACCCGTTCAGCACGGGGATCCCACCGAGGCGCTTGTGCACGTCCAGACAGCGGATCGACCACTTGTCATCGTCCGGATCGCCGGTGAGCTCCAGCTCGTTGGAGTGGAACTCGAACTCGCTCGCCGGATCGAGCGTCGCCCGACCCTCCTGGTCTGAGTCCCCCTCTCCAGAATCCTCGGGCGTACCGTCGACGATCTCCACGTCTTCCATACTAATCGGCGGCGCGCATGCGATCAACTCCGAGGCCCGATCGAGTCTTCGGAGAATCCTTTTCGCGTCCACGTGCCTCTTATGTACGCCTCGACATCTCCGTCGAGCAGAACCGGGAGGCTCATCATGACCATCGTCATCTATCTCATCGCCGCCGCGGTCGTTGTCTGTGGCTGCCTGTTCTTCTTAATGAGGGCCCGCTCTCGTGACTGATACGCGCAACGCATCCTGGCCGACCGAACAGGTCGTAAGCGCCGCCCAACAGGGCGATCCCCCCGCGATCGCGACACTCGTCTCCGGCTCCCACGCACACGTGCAGCGCTTCGCACCCCAAACGACACGACCAGCAACGGAGGAGGAGAGGATGCCTGACCCCGACCGCAGCGCTCTCGCCAGCACCTCCGTGGCTGCCCACCTCACCCGCGGTGCGATCGGCTTCAGCCTGCTCGGCACGGCACTCGCACTAGCTCCGAGCCACGGCCCGGCCGCACTTCTGCTTGCACCGCCCGGCCTCCTCGCACTCCGCGGCTGCCCGACGTGCTGGATCGCCGGCCTGATCGAGACGATCTCCGCCGGACGCCTGCGGCGCACCTGCACCGAGAACGGCTGCACGCTGGGCGGCGGGGAGCCACTCCGATCGCCGGGCGGCGCAACTTCTGGACCGGGCTCTTGTTCTGATCAGCGGTGGGGGTTTCCCAGGTAGAAGCTTGACTGATCGTTCAGGGGAACGCTAGAGTCCTACCGGGTTTCGGTTTTGGATTTCTAGAGGGAGAGGGTTGTCTTGATCGTCAAAAGTGCTCGTCGTAGTCTTGCCGGTACCGTCGTCGTGCTCGGTGGGGTGGCGTGCGCGCTCGCCCTCGGCGCCGGTGGCGCCTCCGGATCGATTGGATCCCCACGCGCCCACGCGGCGCGCACGATCTCGCTGAACGAGAACGGCAGCCTGCATTTGACGAGCCATCACGGCTTCCATCTCAACGAGCAGGGCACGGCGTCGGGCACGATCAAGGGCACGATCTACATCCATCTCGACGTAAGCTCGACCAACCGGGTGACGGCGGAAGTCAACATCTACCCCAGCGGCGGCTCGCTGACCGGTTACGGGACGGCTAACTACCGTGCCGACGGCGGGCAGGCGACATTCTCCGGAACGCTGTCGATCTCCCGCGGGTCGGGCAGCTACGCGGGCGCCCACGCGTCGGGGCTGAGCTTCACCGGCACGATCGAGCGCGTCAACGACGCGACGACCGTGCACCTCAGCGGTCCTCTGTCCACGTAGTGCGCGCGGCGGACTCGGCGAGGAGGAACTAACTCCATGCGCACAGGCAGAGCCACAGCTCTGAGCCTCGCGGCGGCGCTGCTGGCGTGCCTGTCGCTCGCGGGCGCGGCGAGCGCCGTCGCCGCGGGCGTGTCCGAGCAGGCCAGTTTGAGCGCTGGGTTCTCACCCGACAGGCTCGGTCAGAGCACGACGATCTCCTTCGGCTTTCATCTGCAGACCTCCGAAGGGACCGCGCCACCGCCGCTTCAGAGCGTCGTGCTGCAGATGCCCGCGGGCATGAACTACACGCTGACGACGCTCGGCCTGGCGATCTGCCAGCCGGCGGTATTGCAGGCACAGGGTCCGAAGGGCTGCCCGCCGAACTCGCGTCTGGGCGCCGGCTCAGCGCTCGTGGAAGTGCCGTTCGGCACCGGTTCCGGGCATGAGGTCCCCGAAGTCCAGGCGGTCGTGGGGCCACCGAAGGAAGGCAACATGGTCGTGCTGTTCTACGCCAACGGTCAGACCCCGGTGTTCGCGCAACTCGAGTTCACGGGCGAAGTGCTGCCTGACTCAGGCCTGTTCGGCTCGAAGCTCGCGACAAGCGTGCCGCTGATCCCGAGCGTCCCCAACGGCCCGGACGTCTCCGTCGTCAGCGTCAACGCGACAATCGGCCCCGCCGGGCTGACCTACTACAAGCACTCCCACGGCCACCTCGTCTCCTTTCACCCGCTCGGGATCGGCGTGCCCGAACACTGCCCCAGCGGCGGCTTCCCGTTTCACGCCTCGTTCGCCTTCCAGGACGGCTCGCAGGCGAGCGCGTCGACGACGGTCCCGTGCCCGCCGCCTGTGCGGCACCGGCACAAGTAGCCCCAACCGACAGTTGCAGGCAAGCTCATTGGCTATGGGTCACCACGCGAGTCCCGTGCAGCCCGTCGCCGGCCTTAGCCGGCGATTTGGGCTTCCACGCTTTTCTTTGCAAAGTCGAGCATCCCCAGCGCGACCCACGGATACTGCCCGGCGCGAACGCGAAGATTGACGTTGTCATCGGGTGTCTTGACCTCGACGATGGTAATGACGCGGCCAATTTCGAAGTCGCGGCCAAAGTCGGCTTCGATGGCGTCCATCTGTTCGGCCACTTCTCGCATCAGACGGGTCCTACCGTCGGCGCTGGGCGCTGTCGCATCGGGCTCAATGTCGTCGTTTTCATCTGCCATGACGTCCTCCTGTCGAATGGATCAAGGAGCCATCATGCCATCGGCCACGGACGCCCGAGCAAAGCTCCAACGGGCTCGGATCAGGGCAAAAAGAAGGTTCTAATTATGAGTGGCGGTGGGCACCTACTTCTTGGTCTTGGTCGTTTTCTTCTTCGGAACGTACTTCTTCTTGGCTGCCGCTACGCATTTCGCCCGCTTGCTCTTCAGCTTCACTTTGTTGCACTGCTCGAGTGCCTTCGCGAGCAGCTGTGCGTGATTAAGTGCCCGCCCGCCCTTCACCGATGCATTGGCCTTCGCTTCTTCCTGCTTCTTCTTTGCGGTCACTTCTTCTTCCTGATGCTTCTTGGTGGCCGCCGCGGTCGCTTCTTCTTGCTGTTTCCTGGCGGCCGCTTCGGCCGCTGCTTGGCCGGCATTTCCCGCAGCGGGTTCCGGCCCTGTGCCAGAGCCTCCGCCTCCGCCTCCTGACCCACCGGACCCTCCGCCGGACCCACCGCCGGACCCACCCGAGCCTGATTCGGACGAGGCGGGGCCGACGGCAATCCACTCGGGGTGCGCCGCGCCGATGATGAAGCTCATCTCGACTTCCGTCCCGTTGAGCTTGACCCGGCCGATCTCGTTTTCTTTGGTGTTCGACCAGAAGACGTTTTCGCTGCTCACGGCTATCCCGAAGGGCGTGGTCAGGCCTTTGATGAATTCCTGTTCGATTGACGTCCCGTTGAGCGTGGCGCGGCCGATCGCTCCGGTTTCGGCGTTGGTCCAGTAGATGTGGCCCGCGTCCACGGCGATGCCCTCGGGGTGATGGGCTGCGATGAAGTTGTTTTCGACCTCCGAGCCATTGATCGCGGCGCGGCCGATCTCGTCGCCATTTGGGGTCGCCCAGTAGATGTGACCGCTGTCGACGGCCATCCCGCTGGTGAATTCCGCGGTTCTGATGAAGAGGCGTTCCACTTCGGAGCCGTCGAGCTTCGCGCGTGAGACCCGGCCTGTGGCTTCGCTGCCGGTATCTTCGGTCCAGTAGATGTGGCCCGCGTCGACTGCCACGTCGATCGGCTCGTTGGCTTCCGGGTCGTTCGCCGCGATGAAGCTTGCTTCGACTTCCGAGCCGTCGATCTTCGCGCGGCCGATCGCGCCGTTGACCGCATCGTTCGTCCAGTAGACGTGACCCGCGTCCACAGCCACCGCGCTTGGGCTGGGCGAGAGCTGTTCGATGAAGCCCTCTTCGACTCCGGTGCCATCTTCGTTCGCGCGTCCGATCGAGCCGCCAAAGGCGTTCGCCCAGTAGACACGGGCGCCGGCGGTCGCCGGCAACGTCAACGCGAGACAGACGATCACCAGCACCCCCAACCGCTCAGGAATCCTCACCACGATCAAAAGAATACCGGACGCCAGTTTGTCAACTTCCGCGCTTCTTGGCGCGAGCGATCAGCTCGGCCAGGTGTCCACCGACGGCGAGCGCCACCTCGGGGGAGCTGAACACGAACTCCACCCGCAACTGCCGGCCACTCAAGGTGCGAACGCCCACCTCGACACCCAGCAGATCGCCCCACACCCTGGCGACGTTCATAGCGGTCAGATCCGGCTGCTGCTCTGCGTCCCGCTCCTGCGCTTGCCCTGCGTCCCGCCGCCTTTCTTTCTCCCCCTCCAACCCCACCTCTTCAGGACCCTCCTTCGGCCTGGGCTCACTCATGTTGCTCTCACGCGCGCGAGCTTCGAGGGTCCGGGTCGGCCAGCCCTGCTCGATCGCCTCACGAGCCAACTGGGAGCGCACCAGGGGATCTTTTGCCACCAGCAGCGCCGTTCCATGACTCTTGCTCAGCTCTCCCCGCTCCAAAAGCTCCAGGACCTCCTCGGGCAACTCCAGCAGGTGCACCAGGTTCCACACCGTGACGGAGCCACGCCCCAACCGTTCCCCGAGCTGCTGATAGGTCAGATCGAGCTCCTGGACAAGCGTCGCGCACGCGCGGGCCTCCTCGATCGGATTCAGATCCTCACGTGCGATGTTCTCAATCAGGCCAACCTCGAGCGCCGCGAGATCGTCATATTCAGATATGAGTGCCGGAATCGTCTCCAAACCCGCGATCTGCGCGGCGCGCCAGCGCCGCTCTCCCGCGACCAGCTGGTACTTGCCGTCCTCGAGCGGGCGCACGAGCACCGGCTGCAAAACCCCGAGCTCGCCCACAGAACTCGCCAATGCTTCCAGCGCCCCCTCGTCGAAGTAACGACGGGGCTGAGACAGACTCGGCTCGATCACGTCGAGTGGCAGATTTCGCAACTCCTGGGATTTGGACATGCCTGCTCCTTTGGTCGATTGAGCCCCGCTAAAAGCAAGCCTAACCCCAACGCTCCGACCATTCCCGGCAAACGGGACAGACTGTCTTGTGCAGAGAGTCTGACAATCCAGCTACTCGACGAGCTGTCGGGTCGCGCCGCGGCGCGAACCCCCGGCTAACGGGCAGCCGGAGGACAGCTTGACGTGCCACCATCCCGCGAGCATTCCGATCAGGCCCAAGCGCGGGCGCACCTCCCAGGCTCCGCAGCCGCCCTGGCCGAGGTTGGCCACGGGTAGACGCATGAACTTGTAGCGGCCTGGTTCGAGCCGCATGCGGTCGAGCAGTTCGCGCGAGCGGCGCACGTGCTCGGTGTGCTCCACTGCTTGGTGATGCAGCTCGTGCAGTTGCCCCACGAGGCGATCGCGCAGCCGCTCCAGCTCGGCGAAGCTGAGCAGGTGGGGGGTGTGTACCGGCGCCTTCGCACCGACCGGTGCAGCGATGTACGGGAAGCCCTCGGCGACCTGGCGTGAGCACTCCCGCTCGAGCCTCGCGATTTGGCCCCTGAGAGACTTCCGCGCCCCGCGCTCGTCCGTTGCTCGCTGCTGGAATACCGGCTCGGCGGCGTGCGCCCTCCCGACGAAGGCGGGGCTGTTGTACGTCAGGTCGTTAGATACGGTCATCGTTGCCGAATCACCCACCGATTGGGGCTCGTACGTTGGTGCCCCAGAAGATCTGTGTGCCGAGCATTCCGATCAGGTTCACGAGCACCAGGTTGAGCACCATCGACTTCGCCGTCGCCTGACCCACCCCAACAGGCCCACCACTGGCGTTATAGCCGTAGTAGCAGCCCACAAGCACAACCGTCGTAGCCATGAACATCGCCTTGGTCAGGCTGTACAAAAAGTCCAGCGGATTCTGGTACTGCCAGAAGACCAGCAGATACCCACCCGCGGACACCGACGCGACCTGATGCACAACCGCGATGTAGGAGGCGAGGAAAGCCGCCCCGAGCGCGACGATGTAGATGAACGGCAACACGATCCAGGCGGCCAATAGTCTTGTTGCGCAGAGGAACGTCAGCGAGTCGACACCCATCACCTCCAGCGCGTCGATCTCCTCTGAGATCCGCATCGCGCCGAGCTCAGCGACGATGCCCGTGCCGACCTTCGCGGCCATGATGTAGCCGAACACCAACGGCGCCGCCTCGCGTAGATTGCACCAAGCCGTGAACACACCCGCAAACGACGGCGCGCCTTGGGACTCGGTGAAATATGCGCCCTCGATCCCGCAGTTCAACCCGAAGATGAAGACGGCGATGACGATCACGAGCGTCGAAGAGATGATCAGGATCCCCGACTGGCGCAGCGCCTCGCCGAAGAAGCGAAACACCTGCAGCCCAAACACCTGACGCATGACACCGGTGAAGAAACGGCCAATCTCACCCGTAGCCGCGATCCATTCGCGCGGCATCGCCAGCAATTCGTTCATTTGATGATTAGGAGCTCGGGGTGGGTGGCGAGCAGTGTCTGTTCGAAGGCGTAGTTGAACGCGAAGATCGCCAGGAACGTGACGACGACCGCTTCGTTGACCGCGCGCCCCACTCCCTCGGCGCCGCCCGACGCGGACATGCCCTTGTAGCACGCCACGACCGCGATGATCGCCCCGAAGATCGTCGTCTTCAGCACCGACCCCCACAGGTCGACGGTCGTCACATTGGCGAGTAGCGTCGTCCAGAACGGCCCCAGGGGCTGGCCCTTGGTGATCGCGGTGACGATGCCGCCAAAGATCCCGAACAGCAGCGCGTAGATGTTGAACAGGCCGGTCACGATCATCAGCGCCAAAAAGCGCGGCACCACCAGGTTCTTGACGGGGTCAACGCCGAGGACCTGTAGGGCGTCGAGCTCCTCGCGAATCTTCCGAGCACCCAAATCGGCGGTGATCGCGGTGCCGGCGACACCCGCGAGCACGATGGCGGTGGCGAGCGGAGCGATCAGACGGATCGCCGCGACCACGAAGAACCCGCCGAGACGGTCGAGCGCGCCGATCAGTCTCAGAAAACCTGCCGCCTCCAGCCCTGCCGGCCCGTAGGCGAGCATTACGACGGATATCAGCAGCGGGAACCAGCACAACCGAAGCGCGAACAGAAACTGCGAGACGAACTCGCCGCCGTAGGGATACGGAGGGCGCAGAGCAGACCAAAGCGTCCTGCCCGTCAGGACCATCATGTCCCCAACTTCCTCAAGGAAGTCGCTCACCGGTGCAAACGCTCGCTCAGCGGTACTGCGAACCATCAGAACCTCCGTCGCTGGTCGCGTCCTTTGATACTTTCAGTTGTGAGCGGAGCGTTTCGCGTCCGCGGTGCAGATGTGACTTCATTGCGCCACGGCTGAGGCCCAGCGCCTGAGCCGTCGCTGCCCCTGATAAGTCTTGGATGTCGCGTAGCACGAGAACGGCGCGCTGCTCGGGGGGGAGCGTTGAGATCGAGTCGACGATCCGCTGCATCTCCAGGCGCGCGAGGGCGGCGTCTTCGGCGGAGGGCTCCGTCAGTTCCGGGGAGACGGGTTTGTGCAGTGCGAGCCGTAATCTGCGGATGCACTCGTTGCGCACGATCCGGAACATCCACGACCCGAGTGCGGCCGTGGCCCTGAGCGTCCCGATCTTTCGATACAGGACGATCAGAGCCTCCTGAGCTGCGTCCTCCGCATCCTCGGGTGTTGCGCAGAGGGTGTGGGCGAAGCGCTGCACGTGCGCGTGGGAGCCGGAGAGGAGTGTCGCGATCGCGCGGGGATCGCCCTGCTGGGCCGCGCTTACGACCTGTTCACTGGGCCAGGATCGAGTGCGCGTATCAGTCACGGGAGCGGGCCCTCATTAAGAAGAACAGGCAGCCACAGACAACAACCGCGGCGGCGATCAGATAGATGATGGTCATGATGGGTATCTCCTTCTGGTCGAGATAAGCATCCGGTTCTGGCTATTTCCTGGGGCACGGGATTTTGTACGAGGCTTCTGTGGTCGCGCCGCCGAGGAAGCTCAATTCCACCTTCACCGGCCAGCCACCCTTCGAGCACTGCTTCGGCACCGTGACGTAGGAGATCGTCTTCTTGCCCTGCTTGTACGCGGCGCCGACGCTGATCGTGCCTTTCTCGAACGACGCGTCGAGCGCTCCGGGCACCGATTCGATCAGCGGCACTTCGCCGATTACCTCCAGGCCGAACGGTGGGGAGGCGTTGACGATGTGGCCCGTCGCGAGGATTTCGATCGAGACCGGGGTCGTGCCGTCCACGAAGAACTCCAGGTTGCCGCCGGGAGCGAAGAACGGCTGCACCGACGCCGTCTCTTCCACGCGTTCGGTGCCGAAGCTCACGACGCCGCTCGCGAAGCCCTTCGGGCCCGCGATCGACTTCTTCGGGCACGGTCCGGGCCCGCTCTGTTCAATTACAGTCGGCTCGCAGGTGACAAACCCCTGCGGGTGCAGCTTCTCGCCTGCCGGTGCGTAGAACTTGACCCCGATCAGCGGCGGCGGGAAGCCACCGTATTCGGTCCCCGAGATCGTGCCTTCAGCCTGGATCACGGCGCCGGCGCCGAGGAAGTCGCCGGTGTGCGGGAAGCCCGGAATCGGAACGGCCGTTAATTTGAACGTGAACGTCGGCGCCGCCGAGGCGGTGACCGACAGGCCGAGGACAGCGAGGCCGAGCACGGCCAGACAGATGGACATTCTGCGCAGAAAGCTGACGATGGTCATGACGATGAGTCCTCCCGTTCCGGTCGATCGAGTGTCGACACGTACATAAGAGGCCCGCCGCCGCGAAAAGGATTCAGCGGAGACCCTTCGCGGTCGCCGTTGTTGTGGTGGAGCCGACCCATAGAACTAATGTACTAGTTGACCAGCACACTGTCAATCCGCGGCCGTGCCCGCTAACCTGCTGGCATGGTCAGAGCGCCCGAGGCGATCGACTTGGAGGGGTTCGATGTCACGATCGACCGCGATGCCGAGGTTCCGATCGGAGTGCAACTCGCCTGGGCGCTGCGCACGCGCATCCGTGACGGCAGATTCAAGCCCAGCCAGCGACTCCCGGGACTACGCGAGATGGCCGACGCGGTCGGCGTGAACGTCAACACGGTCCGCGCCGTCTACCAGAACCTCGAGCACGAGGGTCTGATCGACAGCCAGCAGGGCAGCGGCACGTTCGTCGCCCCCACCCAGCATAAGCCATCCACCGTGGGCGCGATCGCAGCCGATGCAGCGCATCAGGCGCACACGACCGGAGTCGACCCACGCGAAGTCGCAGCCGCCCTCTACGTCGCATCCGAGTCGCCTGCCCGGCCGGCAGACGAGGCGGCGGAGCGCCGGCGCCTACTCCGCACGCAGATCGCCGGGCTCGAGCGGACACTCGGGGAACTCGAAGCCAAGCACCCCGGCCTCGCACCGGCGCCCACCCAGACACACGCCAGCATCGGCCCGGCGCTACTCAACAGCGAGCAACTCGAACAGGTACTGACCCTGCTGGTGCATCGCCTGACCGCCATCCAGACGGCGATCGACGCGCTCGGCCGCAAAGAGGACCCGGGCGAGGCAGAGGGAGAGCGCAAGCGCCAGGCGGCCACGGCCAGCAAGCGCGCTGGTCGATCTCCGACCAATCGACCGCGAGCCAAAACGCGTCCCGCGCCCGCGGGGGCCTGAGCTCGAATGGCGCATCTCTACTTCCTGGCAGTAGCGCTCGGCTTCCCGCTGGTGATCCTCCTCCTAGCATTGGTCGGCGGATACCTCTATCGTGGCCGCGACGCCGAGCTACTCGACTGGAAACCAACCCGCTCCCCAGAGCGAGAAGCCGAGCTCGCGATCAACGACGTCAACCAAATGCGCGCCTCGCTGAACGACCTACGCCACCGACGTGGCGCAGACAACAACATTTGACGGATCCTCGCCGCGGATTCAGTCCTGCAGCGCAACCGCGGCGGGCACGCCGGTGGCGAGGTAGCCGGGCAACGCCACGATCAGCACCGATGCAACGGTCACGAGCAGCAGGCTCGTGACCGCTGTGAGCGCACCGAAGGAGTAGACGACGGGGAACCCAATCACGTTCGCGAGCGCCCGATCCAGGAGCTGCTGGCCGTAGAGGCCGAAGACTGCGCCGGTCGTGCAGCCAACGCCGAGCAGCAGCACGCTCTCGAGCATGATCGTGCGCCAGAGCTCCGCGGCGGGGAAGCCCTCGAGCTTGAGCTTGGCAAGGCGCGGGCGGCGCTGCCAGACCATGTTCGCCATCGCCGCGGCCATCGCGAGGATCGCGACGATCAGGATCAACGTGGCGATCTGCGTCAGCCGCGCCAGGCCCTGGCGGCTGAGCGTGTTCTGGCGGCCGGCGTGCTGTGAGGCAGTTTCCACCGCGAGGCCCGAGCGTTGTCCGAGCGCCCGTTCGATCTCACGACGTGCCTGCAAGGCGGAGACGCCGGGGTCGAGCAGGACGTTGTAGGCGCTCGCGTCGTCGCTCGCCGAGGCTTGAGCGTAGTCGGACGCATTCATCACGATCGCCCCGGGCGCCCAGCCGATGTTCGTGGACAGCGCCGCGACGCGCATCCGCGTCGGGTCGGGCGAGGGCAGCGTAAACGCGGAGCCGATCCGCAGATGGTGTTCTTCGGCAATCGCGCGCGTCAGCACCGCCCAACCGCCCGCGCGCACCCGCTGAGTTGCTTGGCGCAGATTGCCTTCCACGATCTGGCTCGCCGGCAGTAGCGGGCTGGAGGAGCGCGGCGGCGCGATCACCCAGATCCGCCGCTGCTCCCAGTCGAGCAGCCCGCCGCGGTAGATCCGCACCGCACGCACGCCCGGCAGGCGTTCGAGCTTTGCCTGCTGGCCCGGCGGCGGCGTGAACGGCGTGGTCTGCAGCAGGTTGTAGGAGCCGGCCGGCGAGACCCAGACGTTGGTGAACGCGTTCATGTCATGCGCTGCGTTTTCCAGGCCCTGCAGCAGATCGCCGTGCGCGGCCTGGATCGCGACGCTGCCGAACACCGCGATCGCCCCCGTCGCCGAGATCGCCAGCGCGCGCGTGCGTCCCGCGCGCAGCTCCATCACCGCGACGTGCGGGACGGCGCTCACGATGCTCGGCGCCAGACGCCGCACGAGCGCGAGCGTCCCCGCCAGGGGCAGCGGCAGCAGCAACAGCAACGCGGCGACGAGACAGACCATCCCGATCACGGCCGCTTTCGGTGCGAGCAGGAGGATCGCGGTGGCCGCGGCCAGGAACGCGAGGCCGCCGAGCGCCAGCCTTCCCAGGCTCGCGCCGCCATCCCCGCCGGAGAGGTCGCCGGGCGCGGTGAGGACGGGCGGGCGGCGCGAGAGGATTTCGCGCAGCGGGCTGAGCACCGCCACGCACGCCGCGAGCATCCCCCCGCCGACGGCGACCGCGACGCTCTGCGGGCTGACCACGCGCTGCGAGCCGACCGCGAACGCGGATGAGAGATAACCGGGGTTCGAGCGGAACAGGTGGATCGAGAGCTCATCCCCCAGTGCCAGCCCAAGCGCGCACGCAAACACGCCGAGCACGATCGCGTCGAACAGCAGGACGACGATCACGCTTTTGGGGGGGTACCCGTCGCGGCGCAGATCCGCGATCAAACGGCGGCGCTGGGGCACCGTCAGGAGCATCGCGTTGAACGCGAACAGGAACCCGACAAGCGCACTGATCACGGCGAACAGCGCCGTGGACTGGTTGCTCGCCGCCGACGCGCGCGCAAACAGCTTTTCGTCATAACTCGCGGACTCCACGTTCAGCCTCCCGGCAGCGAGCGCCGTCAGGGCCGCGCGCACCGCGGCTTCCCGGCCGGGGGCGACCTCGACGAGGATCCGGGAGAGGCGGTGCGCCAACCCCGTCATTTCCTGGGCGAAGAACAGGGGCGCAATCGCGATCGGGGTCGAGATCAGCGGCCCGATCTGCTTGGTGTGCAACTGCTCGTACAGCGGCGCTTCCTCGACGCGCCCGTTCAGCTGGAAGGTGGCTTCCTCGCCGAACTTCGTCACACCGATCTTCTTCGCCAGCGGCGCCGGCAGCACGATCGCGCCAATCCCCGCGAACGGGCTCAGCGAGGTGTGGCGCACCAACGTGCCCCCGAGCTTTGCGAGGCTCGCGTCGGCACCCACCAGCTCCACCGACTCGCTGCCATGCGGGCCGCTCACGTCCGCGCTCGCTTCCAGCAGCGGCGCGGCGGCGCGCACCCCCGGAATCGCGCGCACCCGGCCGAGCATGCCCGCCGGCAGACCGTGAGAATCGCGCGCGAGCAACTGCAACGACGCATTGCCGACGATCCCATGCGAGAGCTGCGCCACCGAGCTCGACAGGCTCTGAGTCGCGACTTGCGAGGCGAACAGCAGCGCCACCCCCGCGGCGATCCCGACGACCGCAAAGCACTCCTGCAACAGGCGCGCGCGCAGACGCACCCGGTACAAGTGCAGCACGTTGCCGGGCTTCACCGTCGCGACCCCATTCCGAGAGGGCAGAGCGCACTCGAGCGCACACCCCAGCACGCAGGACGCCGCTTATGAGCCGCTCTGACTGCGGCCCTCCCCCTAAGCTCGCTCACGACGACGCGGGCCGCGCGAGCCGGTCGGGCTCGTAGTCGCCGAGCTTGCCGTCCCGCAGCGCATACACCCTGTCGGCATAAGCCGCGGCCTGCGGGTCGTGGCTGACGAGCACGATCGCAACCCCCCGTTCGCGGCACAGCTCGCGCAGCAGTTCGAGCACTTCGCGCCCTCGCTGAGAATCCAGGCTGCCCGTCGGCTCATCCGCCAACAACAGGCGCGGCTCGGTCGACAGCGCACGCGCGATCATCACGCGCTGGCGCTCACCCATCGAGAGATGCTCCGCGCGATGCGCCAGCCGCTCGCCGAGACCCAAACGCTGTAGCAGAGGCTTGACCCTGTCGTGCGCGTCACGCCAGCGCATCGTTTTCAACAACTTCAACACCGCATTATCGATCGCGGTGACCCCCGGCAGCAGATCGAAGTTCTGCCGAACGAACCCCAGTTCCGCCAGCCGAAAATGCGACGCCTCACGCTCAGAGAGCAAGGACACATCGCGCCCGCCGATCAACACCGACCCGGCAGTCGGTTCGAGCAGCGTCGCGATCATCAGCAAGAGCGTCGTCTTACCCGACCCGCTCGGCCCATACAACGCGACCATCTCACCCGGCTGCACGGAAAGCGACACACCATCCACAGCACGCACCGACTCCCCACCGACAGCGGGATAGTGCTTGACCAACTCGCGCAACTCCAACATCCGGCAACGACCCCTCTCCACTCACCAGCGGCGAGCGCTTCGCGACCGACGAAACCCTCATGGACCCGACGGCGCGCGAGTCTACTTGATGCCGTGCGTCTCGCCCGCACCACGCGGCTCACCGACCGCGACCGGCCTCAGGCGGGCGGGCATCACGATCTCCGCCCCGCGCGCTCGCCGCCTTCGCGAGCCGGGCAAGAGCCCACGCAAGCGCAAGCGAGCTCGGAACACCAGCATCGCCAAATCCGCCGGGCCGTCCAGCGCCCCGAGCACCGCGCGCGCGAGGGGCAGCGCCGCCGGCGTAGCGGCCTCCGGCGTCGACAGATAGAAGCTCGCCATCGCCGCCAGCAGGAGCGTATGCCCGCGGGCATCTGGAAGCGCGCGCGCGGCGCACAGCGAGCGCTCGGCCAGTTGGCCCATGCGCGTAGCGGCTTCTTGCGGCGAGGCGTAGAGGCCGATCAGGTTGTGCTGTCCGGTGGCGCGATCCTCGGCAACGTCAACCAGGTTGTCGAGCAGCGAGTGCAGCGCCCCGATCCAGGGGAAGTAGATGTCCTGCACCGCCCCAACCGTCTGAAGCGAGGCCGCCGAGCCATCCTCTTGGGCGCCGCCATTCGTAGTCGCGCGCGGACTGGCACCTGTCCACGAGCCGTCGAGGTCGGGCTCGGCCGCGAGGGCGATCAGCGCGTAGACACACAGCGAGGAGCCCCCCGCGGCAGCGGTCTCCCACCAGCGTAGATCCTCCCCAGGTGGGGTCGCCGCGCGCGCCCAGCGCTCCAGCGCCGCGAGGTCGCCCTGTAGCTCGCCGGTGTTACAACTCTGAAACTCGACGATCCGCTCCGCCGCCCGCAGCGCCTCCGGCGCGAGCGCCGAATATGACGGCAGCGTGGCAAGCGCAGCCCGGCAATCGTCGAGAATCTCCCTCAGGTAGCCGCCATCCTCGCGCTGGCGAGAATGCTCGTAGTAGTCCAGGTGTCGGGCGTCCGGGTCGAGCGCGACGAGCAGCGCGCTATGCAACCGCCTGCCGTTGGCAGCCGGATTGGCGGACGGCTGCTCGCTGAGCATGTCCAGATAGTTGTAAGCAGCCTGAAAGCAGGTCATCGCGCGCGCGGCAGCAGCCCGGTGAGCCGATGGCACGAACGCGGCAAACGCCGCCGCGCCCTCGACATTGCCCCACTTGCGCTGCGCATCGAGCGCGGTGCCGCGCAGCAGCGAATCGGGAATCCGAGACGCCCGCGCCCGGCGACGGCGCCGCTCCAGACACACCCTTGGAAACACACCGAGCCAGTAACGCCACGCAGCGCCGGCAAACGACACGGCGAGCGCAATACGACCCTCAGCCGGCATGTTCACCACATGACCACACAACACAACCTCCGAACCCACACCCGGCAATGACCCTCATCTCCCAGTCTACCCGCCGCAGGAACGCCGCGCCGAGGGCGACTCCCAGGTCAGCCGCCGGCCTGTTTCCCGCCGTAAACCACGTGCGGGAACTGGCTGCTCTGCCCGTTGAACGTGAACGGGCTCTGCTGCAGGCAGGGCGGAGCAGGGACTGAATTAGCGGTTTCCGGCGCGTTGGCGATGTGCAGTTCGATCAACTGTTCGATCACGCCCTGCGTGACCGTCGCGTTGGGCGGGCCGGTCACCGCCGGCGCGGAGTTCGCGCATGCGCTGGTGCTGAAGGCTTGCAGCCCGCCGGCGAGGGAGTTGAAGGCGCCGGGCTTGAAGTATGGGTTCGCCCGGTCGGTGCCGACTCGCTGGGAGTAGACCGCCAGGCCCTGGGGGGCGAGCGCCTGCATCGAGCGCAGATAGTGCTGCTCGACCCCCGCCGTTGAGTCGTCGCTGTTGGTGTCGTGGGCCTCGGTGGCGGCGGTGAGGTTGGCGAAGAACGCCTGCACCTCGGGCACGTATTCGCCCGTGTACTGCAGGAACGGATCGAAGTTGTGCAGCACGGGGCTGAGGTTTTCGAGCAGCGGCACCGTCAGGTGTAGCGACTTGGCGACATCCGGCAGATCCTGCTTCGCCGCCTTGGTCAGCGGCCCGAGCGAGGTCAGGAAGCTGTTGAACGGGGGAGTAAAGGGCTTCGCCGCCCCGACCAGCTTTGCGAGCTGAAGCTCGGTGGGACGGAACTCTTCGTAGTACGGATTGGCGGCGGCGGCGAAGTGGTCGAGTTCTTTCAGCGCCACGCGCGAGCTGCTCTCGAACCGCGGCAGCTCACGGAAGGCCTGGGCGAACGCCTGGCTGCCTTCGGCGGCGGCATGGAAGGTGTGTTCGCCGTTGACGATCAGACCTTCGAGCTCGTGGTCGCGCCCGGCGAGCGCGGTGAAGACCACCCCGGTGTTGTGCACCAGGGCCGTCACCGCCCCTTCCTGAGAAGCGAGCACACTGACCAGCTGGTTGGCGCTCTGGACGAACGGGTCGAGCGTGGCGAAGTCGTTGTTGACCGCTTCCCCGTTCCCGTTCAGCCCTTCTTCCACCGACTGCTGCCATACCTGGAAGGCGCGGCGCGTCTTCGTGTTGAGCGAGGCCAGGATGTCGTCGAGCGTCACCGACCGTTCTACCTGGCTGTTGGACAGCTGGCCCCCGTCGGGCAGGAACGGCGCGGTCGTGCTCTGGGGGATCAGCTGCACGTAGCTCTCTCCCAGCAGCGTCTTCTGGCGCACGATCGCGTGCATGTCAGAGCGGATCGGGGCGTCCTGGCTGTCGATTTCGATCGTCGCGTGGCTGCGGCCGTCCTTGCCGACCTGCAGCGAGACGACATGGCCGATATCGACGCCCGAGATGCGCACTTCCGACTGTTCGGTGAGCGCGAGCACGCGCGGGAAGGCAATGGTCATGCGATAGCCCTTCGGCTTCAGCGGCAGCGCCCCGCCGAAGGACTCCCACATGAACAGCAGCAGCGCTATGCAGCTCAGCGCGAACAGGATGATCACGAGGATGTTGCCCAGCGTGGGGGCGCGCTTCTGCATCGCTCAGCCTCCTGCCTTGACGGCGCCCGCCGGCGTGCTCCGCGTGCGGGTGGCGTGGTTCTGAGAGAACGCACTGCCGGTGAGCCCGGTGAGCAGGCCCGTCGAATTCGCGGGGGTACTCGACCCGCGTGCCGCGCTCGCTTTCACGGTCGCGCCCCCGGTACAGGCCGCCCCGGTTGGCGCGTTGAGCAGGCCGAGCAGCAGTCTGACCGTGGGGTTGACTTCGGCGGCCCCTTTCAGGATCGGGACGACGTTGCAGTTGAAGTACGGCAGCACGTTGCCGAGCGCTCCGTGCACGTCCGCGGAGCTGACCGAGCTGTTGAAGTCGTGGTTGGCCCACGCGAGGTAGAACAGGAACCCGCCCCTACTGGACCCGGGGTTGTAGGCGAACTCGTTGAAGAGTTCGTTGAACACCGCGAAGCTGCTCGCCAGCTTCGGGAAGGCTTCACTCAGTTCCTTGGTGGCGGGCCCGATCTCGGTGATGACGGGCAAGATCTGGCGTGCGAACGGCCGGAGCTGGTTCTTGAATACCGGGGTGGTCTTGATGAAGTCCGCCTGCGAGGCTTCCTCGGCGGGGCCGAGCGCCTTGGCGAACGGCTGCAGCTCCTTCAGCGTCGGGCCGAGCACGTTCGCGGCCGTGGCGAGCTTACCCAGACCCTGCTGCGCCTTGCCGAGCGCGCCGGGCAGCAGGCGCAACGTGCTCTGGACGTTCTGTTCCTCCTTGGCGAAGGTCTTGAACACCGTGTTGGCGGACACGACCAGTTCGCTCAGCTGCTGGTCCTTGCCGCCCAGCGCTTCGATCAGCAGCCGGAAGTTGTGGATCGCGTGCGCGGTGTTTGCATGACGGGCATCGAGCTGATAGCCGATCTCCTGCAGATCGCGCGCCGTGGGATCGAAGCGCTTGAGCGCGGCCGACAGCGCTTTTCCGTTGTCCTTCAGCCCTTCGCCCGCGCCGGCCAACAGCTCCTGCAGGTAGGCGCGCGTTTCCCCGTCCAGCCCCGCGAGGAATTCGTCGAAGTCGATGTTCGGGGCGGTCTGCGACAGCGGCAGCGTGGCGTCGCTGGACAGCGCTCCGCTCGAGGGCGTGCCCGGGTTGACCTCGACCGTCAGGTCCTGCAGCGCCGTCTTCGGGCGCAGCAGCAGCGTCGCATTGTGATAGATGCGTCCGTTGGCGTATTCGGGGGTCAGGTGCATGGTTATCACCCCGACCCCCTGATGCAGGTCAACGCTCGCGATTTCTCCGATCTTCGCCCCCGCGATCGTTACGGCCTGACCCTGGCCGGGCGTCACCGCCTGGGCGGTCTGGATGTCGGCCTTCAACGTGAAGTAGTTTTTCCCCAGGACCGGCACCCAGCCGGGCAGTTTGAGGTTCTCGTGCGCGAGGATGTAGCCGCCCACGAACGCCGCGATCAAGATCATCGAGACCACCGCGATGAACGCCGTGCGGTAGCGGCGGATCTGGTCGCCGACGCTGAGGCCGCCCTCATGGGAGTCGGTCGGGTTCATCCCCCGCTCCCATCCGCGGGCCCGGACGAGAGCGGGCCGTTGAGGTTTGGCACAGCCTGGGTGTAGCACGGCACCAGCGGCTTATACGCCGGCTCTTCGGAGGGGAACGCGGGGCGGGTGCCTTCCGGGGTCAGCGGCGAGCGAGAGACGAGCGACAGGCCCTTCACGCTGGTACCGGTGATCCCGACCGGCGCCGAGCGGAACGTGGGGCCGCCGCCGCCGACCAGGAAGCGATCCATCACACCGTTGCCGTCGAAGCTCTGGCCGAGGCTCGCCAGACCCGCCAGCGTGTAGAAGAATTCTTTGTACGCTTCGACGCCCGAGGTGTTCGCTCCATCCTGCAGCTTGGTGTTTGCCGCCGGGTAGAACACTTTCGTCAGGCACTTGCTGAACGCATCGGTCTGCTTGTAGAAGGCGGGCTGTTCGCTGAACAGCTTGGCGAGTGCCGGCGTGGCCGTGACGAGCCCCTGGGCGACGCCGCCGAGCTCGCTCGGGGCAAGGAAGGCCTGCACCTGTTCGATCCACGGCAGCCCCGTGCGGATCGTCGCGGGCGTCTGCTTGATCCCCGGGATGATGTCGAGCGCGAACGTCCGCGTCGGCGGGAGCGCCGCGGCGAGCGAGCTGAAGCCCCGATCGATGCTGGTGAGCGCGCCCGGCAGTGCCACGACTGTGGCTGAGAGGCTCGGCGCCTGGACGGCGAAGGAGTGAAAGAACGTGTTGAAGTTGACGATCAGTTCGCCCAGATCCTGCTCGTGGACGTTCAGCGCCGAGGCCACGGTACCGACGCTCGCGATCAGTTTCGAGAGGTCGTGTTCTTCGGTGCCGGTCACCGCCTGAGCGTCGATCGCCGCGCTGCGCTCGGCCGAGGGCGCGCGGTGGTATGTCTTGTTCAGCGCCTGCGCGGCGTTCAGCCCGGACACGTCCGGGTCCTGTTCGGCGTTTTCGGCGGCCGTCGGCTCACGCGTGAGCGCGTCGCCGTAGCCCTGTAGGAAGTTCTGCAGGTTGGCGCGCGTGTCGGTGTTCAGCGCATCGAGGACCTGGTCGAGCTGGACCGGGTCGGAGGTCTGGGTGATCGGAAGCGTCGCACCCGAGGAGAGCGTCCGCGCCGCCGGGCTGCCCGGCTGCAGTTCGACGAAGTAGTTGCCTTCCAGGAACAGCCGCGGGCGGATCTTCAGCGTGGCATCGGCGTGGATCGGCAGGCCGCTCGATTCGATTTCCATGCTCACCAGGCCGGTGTCGCCCTCGCGGCTGATCGACTTGACGGTGCCGACGTTGACTCCGGCGATCCGCACCGGCGAGGCGGGATGGATATCGACGGCCGTCGCGAACACCGCTTTCAGGCGGTAGCCGTGCTTGAACGGGATGTGCTTGGTGAAGGCGAAGAACACGGCGATCAGGATGATCACGAGGAACACGACCCCGACGCGCAGCGGGTTGTACCGCTGCATCTCGACGACCGACAGTTCATCGCGGCGGCGGCGTGGGCGCAGACGCAGGCGGCTCACTTGCCCTTCCCCTTCTTCTTTGCCTTTTCCTTCTGCTTCTTTTCCTTCGCCGCCTTTTCCTTCGCGCTTTCAAGCCCGAGCGACTTCAACGTGGAGCTCGGATACGGCTGCCCGTACAAGTTCAGTTCGCGGGTGGTCGCTTCGGGAGTGGCGCCGGAGTTGCCGGGCGCGTGGCCGATCACGGTCTGGCCGACCGCGTAGGTCTCGTTGCCCGCTTCGCACTCCTTCGGCTGGCCGGGCCCGGCGACGTTCGGGTAGGGGTTGTAGTGCAGGTGGTTATCGTTGATCGGCGGACCGACTTCACCAGGTTTACCGAAGATGCCGGGCGCGCGATCGATCGAGGGGCCGCTGGCAGGCGCCGAGGAGGGGAAGCCCTCGGCGTTGAACCCGTCCGGGGAGAGCACCGGCAGCGTGCGGGCGAGCGTGCCGACGCCGATGTTCTCAGACAGGGTGCTCGCGAAGTTGCGGAACGCCAGCGTCAGGTAGTTGCAGGTGACCTGCTCGGGCGCGAGCCCCGCCACGAGCGGGTTGCCGAGCGTCGTCGTCTGCGTCAGGTCTTCCAGACCGAGCGTGACGACGGGGTTCTGCGCGAACGCCTGGAATGCCTTCGCGGCATCAGCGAGCTCGGAGTTCAGCGCGGTGGCCGCGCTGAGGTTGACAGCGCCTTCGGCAAACGCGTGGGCGAGCGGCTGGGCGATCGTGCGCAGCCCGCTCGCGGTTGGGCGCAGCAGGCGCATGAACTCGGCGCTTTTTTCCATGAAGGGCGCCTCGTACGCAAGCGAGTAGGTGGCCTGCCGCAGCGCCGGCGCCCCGCCTTCGATCGCCCGTTCCAGCGAGGGAGCCACGCTCGCCCAGGCCCTGAAGAACATGTCGAGGTCGCTCCAGAAGTTCGCGTTCTGCTGGGCCACCGGTGCGGTCTGCGCGGCGGGCCGGTCAAGCGCCCGCCACAGCTCGCCGAAGCCCGTCTTCGGCGCGGCCAGGTTGTGCAGCACGGGGATCGCGTTGGTGACCAGCGGGCGCAGCGTCGCGATCGTTTCGTTCAGCCCCAGTCCGCGCGCGGCGAGGCCGTCGCCGAAGTTGATCGTGTTTTTCTGAATCGCGGTCCGTGTCTTCTGATCAAACATGTCGAAGAACTGATTGAGGTCGACCGGTTCTCGCGTCTGGCCGACCGGGATCGTCGCGCCCTGCTTGAGTGTTGCTTGCGATGTGCCCCGCTCCAGTTCCAGGTACTTCGTCCCGATCGACGACGTCGACTGCACGACCGCCGTCGTGTTGGCCGGCAGCGGCTCGACGCCCTTTTCGAGCTTCAGGTCGGCGATCGCGGTGACGCGCCCGGTGGTCGGGCTCTGATGGGGGGTCAACGAGCTGATCACGCCGACGCGCGTGCCCGCGATCCGCACCTGGTTGTTCGGCTGCAATTCCGAGGTCTCCGGCAGCACGATCTTCAGGTCGTACGTAGGCACGAACGGCAGCCCGTTGTTGGCGTTGTAGGACAGGAACACGGCCACCACCGCGATCAGCGTCGTGATACCGCCGATCAACAGCGGGCTGGCAGCCAGGGAGCTGCGCCGGCGCGGGCCCATCAGGGAATCTCCGACGGGTCGCAGCCCAGCAGCGCGTTGTCGATGAACGGCGAGGACCCGTCGGCCGCGGGCTGGGTCGCCGCGCCCGGGCAGCGGCGCAGCTGGCCGGTCTTCAGGCCTTCCAGCCCCTGCTGCGGGGTGACGGGCGTGAGGGTGTTGTTCGCGCCGAGCTTGAAGTCGTCGAACACAATGGTCGCGCGCGCGTAGTGGCCATTGGCGTCGTAGTAGCCGGCCGCCTGGCCAAAGTCGCGGACGAAACCCTGCAGATCGGGGCTATAGGGACCGAACGGCGCGGTGATCGGGACCGATTCCTTCTCCGCGGTGACGCCGTTCGGGGAAGCGGTCGACAGCGCCTGCGTGAGCGCCGGCAGGGCGCGAATCGCATCAGTGAAGTCGTTGTTCGGGCCCGGCTTGCTGAACGCCTGGCTGAGGTTTCCAACGACCGGCGTCGCCGTGTGCACCAGCGAGGTCAAGCGGGACAGGAACAGCGGGAGCTCCTTCTGGTTGGGCTTGGACACGTTCACCAGCTGTGTCAGCGCGCTGAGCGTGGGCGGCAGCTCGGCAAACGTGCGGTTGCCCGCGCGCAGGGCCACCGGCAGCTGATGCAGAGCCTGGGCGAGGCTCGCCTGGTGCGTGCCGACCGCCTGGAAAGTCGTGTCGGTGTTCCCGATCAGATCCGTGAGCTGTTCTGAGTGGGCTGCGATCGTCGTGACCGCCTTCGCCCCTTCCACGAGGAAGCTCGTCAGTGCAGCCTGTTCGTGGTCGAGCTCGGAGAAGAGATGGCTGGCGGCCGACAGCGATGGGCCGAAGTACTTGATCGCCACGCTGAAGTCGGGGTTCGTCCCCTCGTACTGTTCGGCCGAGCCCTGGAGAAACTCCTGCAGCCCCTTGCGCGTCTTCGGGTTGAAGGTGTTGAACAGCTGGTCGAGATCCACGACACCGTGCGTGGCGGTCGTCGGCAGCGTCGCGCCCGCCGACAGCGCAGGCCCGTTGTTGGGACCAGGGGTCAGCGCGATGTAGCGGTTGGCGATGCTCGTCAGCGACGGCACCCGCACCGCGGCGGTGGTGCCTTGATGCAGCGGAGTCAACGAAGAGTCCACATGGACCGTGATCAGTGCCTTGTAGTCGGAGGTGAGGGTGATGTTTTCGATGCTCCCAACCGGTACACCGCCGACCTGCACCTGATCGCCCTTGACGAGCTGGTTGCCTTCGGCGAACAGGATCTTGTAGGTGGCCCCGCCCCCGCCAGCGAAGATCAGGTAGGCGACGATCAGCACGACCAACGCGAGCGCGCCCACCGCGAACGGCCGCGTGCGAGCGCGCGATGAGCCGCGCACGGGGCTGGGTCCGGAGGACGGATCGCGCGGCGGTGGCGAGGGCGAGGAGGCGGGCGGCCTCGGAGGAGTGGCGGTCGCCATCAGTTTTCCTTGCCTTCGGAGCCCTCGGCGGGAGCAGAGCCGGTCGAGGACGGGGCGCCCGGGTGGTCGGGGATCGCCGCCGACGAGGGCCCACTGCCGACCTTCGGGTCGGGGATCTCGCCCAGCCGCGCGATCAGCTGGACCCACTGTCCCGGCGTGATCGCCGCCCCGAAGGCGCTCGCGGATCGGGCCTCGCCGGTGACGCGTCCACCCTGCAGCGGCGTGAACTCGACGCGGATGTCCTCACCGTGGCCCGGCGCCGCGACCGTGTTGTCGGTGCCCGGATAGCTCGTCGGGCTGACGATCTCGCTCGGCTTCATCGTGCCCTGCAGCGTCAACAGCTTGCGGACCGTGATGTCGGCGATCGAGCCCGGGCGGGTGGGGTCGGATCCGCCGACGAGGAGTATGCCGTTGATGGCCGTGATCGCGACCGCGTCGCCGGCGGCGGTCTCGGCGGCGTTGGTGGCGGCGGCGGGCGCCACGCGGCTGCACCGCAGCGATGACACGGTCGGATGCAGGCCCGAGACGGACAGGAACTCGAGCGTCGCCAGCACACGCCGGTCGACCTGCCCGGTCTGGATGTCCTGGCGCCCGCACGCGGGAAGGTGGATTCCGGGGTCGCTGATCACCTGCTGCTCGAGCTGCTCCTTGGACTCCAGCAGCACCTGCCCGACCGTCGGCGAGTTACCCAGGAAGGGGTTCTCGCCCTTGGCTCGGAAGATCGAGGTGTTTTCGAGCTGCACCCAGCCGTCGAGGATCGGCTTCGGGTCGATCAACGGCGCGCCCACTCCGGCGGGACGGATCTGGAAGAGCATGTGCGGTTCGCCTTCCCCGCCAGCCACCGTGCCGGCGCCGGAGGCGGTCGATCCCTCCTGGGAGCTTGCGACTGAGCCGATGTGCCCGAGAACGGTCCCCGCAAGCACCTGCACGCCGACGCTCAGCGGGTGCAAATAGACATCGTCGGAGCCGGAGCGGAACACCCGCGGGTTGCTCGTCGGCGGAGATGTCGCGGCCGGGACCGGAAGGACCGGCGGTCCTACCGGCGCTGCCGGAGCCACTTCAAGACCGGCGGCCGCGCCCAGCGCCAGGCTGGAGACGGTGGCGCCTTCGGACAGCGGCGAGCGAGGTTGCGCACCCGCGCTGGCCGGGCCGCTCGGAGCGGGTTCGCTCGATCCACTCGAGGAGGCGATCCGCGCGCTGACCGCGGTGTGCTCGTGCGGCTCGAGCACCGGGTACAGCGTGGCCACGCTGCCGAGCTCGGCATAGGTGTAGGTGTTGCCGTAGGCGTCGCGCAAGGTCACGTATCGCCCCAGCGAGGGGGTTTCGCCGAGCCCAACGATTTCCCCGTCCTGCACCGCGATCACCGGCGCACCTTGCTGAGAGTAGATCGTCGTCCCGACGAGCGTCTTCGGCTCACCGGCGGGCGAGGTTCCGCTCGCGGGCACGGTCGCGAAGCCGTCGCTGTAGTGCGAGGGCGCGTGCACCGGGAAGCGGGCCTCGGTCAAGCCGGTAACCGCCCCGAGTAGCTGCGAGGGCGTGCCGCCGAGCAGCTGCGCGCGCAGCATCACCGATTCCACGTACGCCTGCGAGTGGTTATACGAGAGCACCGCGGCGCGGATGTCCGTCTCGCCCCCGGCGGCCTTCAGGTACCTGGCGGCGGTGAAGATCGCGTCGGCCGGGTTGTAGGGATCCTTGAAGCCGTCGCCGTTGGCGTCCACCCCATACTGCGCCCACTCCGCGGGCAGGAACTGCATCCAGCCCTCCGCGCCGGCGCTGGAGACGCTCAGGTCGCGGCCGTAGTCGGTCTCCACCTGGTTGATCGCCGCGAGCACCTGCCACGGGATCCCGTAGGCGGTGCCGGCGGCCTGATAGATCGGCAGCAGGAACGGCGGCACCTGAAAGCTTTCGATGAAGAAGCTCGAGATCCCCGAGATCGGCGATCCCAGCGTCAACGGCAGCGGTGGCGTCAGCGCCGACGGCGCCGGCGCGCGACGCTTCCCCGGCGCGCCGGCCGTAGATGAGCCTTCGTTACCACTCGCTTCTTCCTGTTTGCTGCCGCCGCCGGCGCCGTTTGATTTCGGGTGTGCGTGGGCGGAGCGCTTGCCGGGAGTGCTCCCCTGCGGACGTTGCGCCCGCACCTGCGGCGCCGTCGTTTCGACCGCGGCGCCCGGTTGCGGTGACGCGGGCGCGGATTCTGTCGTTGTCGTCGCCGTGCTCGTGGACGGCGCGGTGGCGGGCGCTTCGGGAGCGGGCGTGGTGGTCGTCGCCGCGGCCGGCGTCGTCGTCGTTTCGACCGAGGTCGTCGTGCCGGTCGATGGCGATGAGGCCGGCGGTTCGCTGGCGCCCGCCGCCGCCGGCGCCAGCACGAGCGCCACGAGCGCCGCGAGCAGCGGCCGGATCGCGTGACGAATGAGGTGGCCCGCGGTCATCCGATCGGCTTGCCGACCGGCATGCCGGTCGGCGCTCACGTGACTGCGGATGGTCGGTCGCATGCTCATCGTCCGCAGATCAGTTGCCGAGCAGGTAGTTGAGCAGCATTTCGCTCGCGCCGGAGCTTTCGGCCGAGGGCGTGTAGTAGGTGGTGCCCGCGCTCGCGCCACCGACCGGCTGGGTGGTGGACGCCGGCGCGCCTTCAGAGCCCGCGCTCGAGAGCGCGCCGGCGCTTGCGGAGAGCGTCGGAACCGGACCCGGATACTTCGCGATCGCCTGCGCCGGGGTGGCGCCGTTCAGAACCGCGAGCGTGCGGTCCATCACGAGGCTGGTGGAGTTGCCGGCGGCACTCGCGGAGGCCGGGCTTGCGGAGGCTGAGCTTTCCGCCGCCCCCTTGACGAAGTTGGCGCTGCAGCCGCCCTGGGGAGTCACCTTGTAGCCCACGCAGTTCTTGCCGAGGATCTCGGCGCGCACGAAGTGGCCGAGCGAGTCGTACCCGTTCAGGCTGCCGCCACCCAGGAAGATCAGGTCGAGCAGCCGCTCGAGTCCGCCCGTGTTCCGCAGGCTGGAGAGCAGTTCTGAGAAGTTGCCGGCGAACGGCTTGGCGGCGCCGCCCAGCTTCTGCACGCGTTCGAGCAGCGGTTTTGTGGCCGCGATCGCCGGGCCGGAGACCTGCGCGGTCTTGCCGAGGCTCACAAAGAACTTCGTCGAGCTCTTCTGGAAAGGCACGAGGTTGGTGAAGATCCCGTTGATCCCGGGCGCGGCGGCTTTGAGGTCGGTGAAGGTCGGGGTCGTTTCGTCGGCGAACTTGCCGATCCGTTCCATTGCCGGCCCGAACTGCCTGAGGAAGGCCGGGAAGTCCGCGAAGTTTTCCGCGAGTTCCTTGTTGTGCCTGGCGCTGGCGGTCGCGACCGTGTTCTGCTGCACGATGTAGTCGGCGACGCGTTCGCGCACGGCGGCGAACGGAGCCAGCGCCTGATCGGAGTCCAGCGAGAGTTTGGCGAGGAGCTTGTTCTCGCCGGCCAGGATCGCGAGCACCTTGTCGAATTCCCGCAGCGCCGGGTCGGCGCGTTTGACGACGACGTTGATGTCGCTGCCGCGCCCCGCCAGACCGGCCCCGAGTTCGTTGATGATGATCGTGAAGCGCTCGCGCACGGGCAGGCGATTGATGTCGTTGAGCAGGTCGACGTCGACCGGGCTGGACGTGTTCGCCACCGGCAGCAGGACCTCGCCCGCGCCTTCCCGGCCACTCGGGATCTTGTGCAGCGGCGGCGGCAGCGGCGTGCCTTCGGCGCGGGGCTGCGTGGGCAGGCAGTTAACGAACTTCTCGCCGAGCAGCGCCTCCGGTTCGATCGTGCAGCTGGCGTCGGCGCGAAAGTCCTGGAAGCCGGGGTTTTCGATCTTCAGCACGACCGCCGCCTGCGCCTGCGGCGTGGGGGTGACCGACCCCACGGTTCCGACCTTGACGCCGTCGATCTTCACGTTCTCGCCGGAAACGAGGTTGCCGGCATCGTCGAAGATCGCGCGGATCGTGTAGCTCCCGTTCGAGCCGCCCGCCGAGGTGGCGAGCAGCACGACCACAACCAGCGCGGCCATGCAGAGAGCTCCGGCGATTCCGGCCGCGCCTCTCCTCCACCCGACAATCTGCGTCCTCAACCCGATCACTTCCTTGCGGTTCAACTGAGACGAAGGGGCGCCATCGTATCGATGGCGCCCCCCGTCTTGATTGCGCTTCGGTCGAGCCGGCGTCTCCCAAGACGCCAGCTCGCCGTTATCGGCTTACTTCTTGGGGCACGGCGCGCTGTACGTGGCTTCCGCGGTCGAGCCGCCGAGGAAACTCATCACCGTCTTCAGCGGGAAGCCCCCCTTCGGGCACTTCTTCGGCACGGTGATGTAGTAGGTCGTCTTCTTGCCCTTCTTGTACGCAGCACCTACCTGCACCTCAATCGCTTTCTCCGAACCATCGAGCGCTCCGGGCACCGATTCGATCAGCGGCACTTCGGCTTCTACCGTCGGACCGAACGGCGGGGAGGAACTGAGGACTTTGCCCTTCGACAGGAGTTCGATCGAGACCGGCGAGTGGCCGTCCGCGAAGAACTCCAGGCCGCCACCGGGGGCGAAGAACGGTTCTATCGTCGCCGTCTCTTCGACGCGTTCGGTGCCGAAGCTGACGACACCGCTTCCCATACCAACTGGGCCGGCTTTCGATGCCCTCGGACACACTATGGGCCCGCTCGTTTCAATCGCGCTCGGCGCGCAGGTGCTGAACCCCTGTGGGTGCAGTTTCGCGCTCGCCGGCCCATAGAATTTGACCCCGATCAGCGGTGGCGGAAAGCCACCGTATTCGGTCCCGGAGATCGTGTATTCGGTCTTGAGCGCGGCGCCCGCCCCAAGGATGTTGCCGGTGTGCGGGAAGCCCGGGATTGGAACTGCCACAGCTTTCATCGTGATCGTCGGCGCCGCCGATGCCGAGGCCGACAGGCCAAGGACGGCAAGGCCAAGCACGGCCAGACAGGTGGTTATTCTGCGCATCATCTCTCTCCTCTTATTCGATGGACAGATCCCCTCGATCCGGGTAGCTCCGGAACCATTGCCGGTCCGGCGACTCGAGATCTCCGACTGATCGAGCCGGAGATCAATGGCGATCTCTCCGACAACCATATCCGTCGCGGCCGACCGCTTCAAGCCCGAACCGTCGGGCGGGCAAGGGCTTGCGGCGTGCTCGCTACTTCCGCCTGGCTGTTCAGCCAGGCGACCATTGGCGATTGCGCCCTGAAGACACTCGTCTCAGGTATCTCATGCTTAAGTAGAGGGTTAGGTGCTTCGATGGGAGTCAGGCTATGAAAGCTCCAGCTCCTCACTGGCGAAGCACACATCGACGGGCTCGAGGACCACCTGCCGCGGCCCCTCCTCGACGCGCCCGGCGATCAGCGCGCCCAGGCCGAGCCGCTGCGCGATCGTCACGACCGTCTCCCCCGCCCCGGCCGCGCAGTACAGGGCATAGCCGGAGCCCATATTGAACGTCGAATACGCCGCGCGCGCGTCGAGCCCCGCCTGCTCCACCAGGAAGCTCAGCACACTCGGCACCTCAGGCAGCCCGGTGATCCGATACGTAAGCGGCCGCGGCGGGCGCATCAGCTTGAGCAGGCCATGCCCGGTGATGTGGCTGATGTAGCTGAGCGGCACGTCCTCGTCCAGGAGTGTGGCCACCAACGGGACGTACATAACCGAAGGCTCCAGCAGCGCCTCGCCCAGCGTCGTGCCGTCTCCGAGCTCGGTCGCGTAGCCATCCGGCAGTCGCCCCGCCAGCAGCCGCGCCAGCGAGGCCCCATTGGCGTGCAGCCCGCTGGAGGCAACCAGCACGATTTCGTCCCCGGGCGCGAGTGCCTCCCCCAGGATCGGCGAATGTCCCTCAGGCACCACTCCCACGGCGGCGCCCGCCAGCTCGATCTCACGCTCGTCCAACAACCCCGGCAGTGACGGCGACTCTCCACCCCCCCATGTGCAGCCCGCATCCACGCACGCCCTGCGCCAGCCCTCGATCAGCGCGGCGCCGCGCTCGTGGTTGCGGTACCACTCGGAGGCGCCGGTCGCGAAGTACGCGTTCACGACCAGCGGCAGCGCGCCGACGCAGCAGAGGTCGTTGCAGATCGCCGCGACCGTGTCGTAGGCGACATCGCCGAAGCGGTTGCTCCCCTGCTCTTCCAGCACCTGGCGCGCGATCACCGACTTCGTGCCCAGCCCCTCCACGACGAAGGCGAACGCGCGCCCGTCGAGCTCGAACACGAACGCGGGCTCGCCCCTGGAGGTGTCGAGCGCCCGCCCGCCTCGCGCGGTGAGCAGCGATGAGGTCGAGAGCGCCCCGGCGATCGCCAGCCGCTTACCGGCGTCGAGCGTCTCGTAGTCAACGCCCGCCGCGCGATAGCCGGTGACACCGTCCGGCGTCTCTGAGTCGGTCATACCCCGGAGACTATTTGCGATGCTTCACGAGCGACCTCTTGGGGCAGGGGACCTTCACTTCCGTGACGATGTTCTGGCCACCTTCGAGGGTCACTTCGCCCTTGCCGGGGAAGCCGCCCTTCGGGCACTTGGCCGGGACGCGCCCGTAGTAGTAGGTCTTGCCGTCCTTGCGGATCGCGGCGCCGGCCTTCTCCTTGATAGAGGTCCCGGATACGGGAAGCGCGCCCGGGACCGAGTCGACCAATTCGATTTCGAACGTGAGTTTCAGCCCATAGGGTGCGGGGGCGGTTTCCCAGTGCGCGGGGATGATGATCTGCGCGGAGATCGGCGAGGCCGCGTTCGCGTATGCCACGACCCCGTTGCCCGGGGTGATGAAGACTTCCAGCGCGCCTTCCTCACGCGTCGCTTCACCCGAGCCAATCTGGTCGGCCACGCCGACCGTGCCATCGGCGATCCGTGACTGCTTGGGGCAGCCCTCAGGGCCTACTTCTTCGAGCTTGGCCACCGTGCACGTCGGGAAACCCTGAGGGTCGATCTTCGTGCCCGCCGGGAAGTACAGAACCAGCTTGCGCGTCTGCAAGGGGAGACCGCCGGGCAGTTCGTCGCCTTCGAGTTTGCCTTCGATTTCGACATCGGCACCGGCGCCGAGGATGTCGCCGGTTTCGGGGAAACCGGGGATCGGCACGATCGCCGCTTTCACGCCGGTGACCGTCGCCGCCTGGGCGGCCGCCGGCAGGGCGATCGCGGCCAGCGTCGCAAGGACCGCGTACATACATGCTCTGCGCATCAATCTCTCCCCTTTGAGTAGGCATCCAAGTCTACGCGTCCTCCGTTCCAAGCGCGCCGGTGCGCAGGAGTATCGGCCGGTGTCTAGAGCGCATATTCTCGCCAACCAGTCCCGACCGGTAACAGCGCCGCTGTTCACGCACACCCGAGACTCGATATACCCCTCCCCACCCCCATCCAAAGGAGCACCGATGGATTTCCAGCCAAGTGAGCGCTGTGTCGAGTTCCAGGAGCGCCTCACCGCGTTCATGGACGAGCAGATCTACCCGGCGGAGGCCGCCTACGAGCGCCAACTGCGGGAGTCCGGCGACCCGCACCACCAACCACAGATCATGGAGGAGCTCAAGACACGCGCGCGACAGGACGGTCTGTGGAACATGTTCCACCCGGACCCCGAGTACGGCGCCGGTCTCTCCAACAGCGACTACGCCCCGCTCGCCGAGCTACTCGGACGCAGCCACATCGCCTCGGAGGCCTGCAACTGCTCGGCTCCGGACACCGGCAACATGGAGGTGCTCTCGCAGTTCGCCACCCCGGCCCAGAAAGATCGCTGGCTGCGACCTTTGCTCGACGGCGAGATCCGCTCCGGCTTCGCGATGACCGAGCCCGACGTCGCCTCCTCCGACGCGACCAACATCTCCTTGCGGATCGAGCGCGACGGCGACGAGTATGTCCTCAATGGCCGCAAGTGGTGGTGCTCGGGCACGCTGCACCCGCACTGCCGGATCCTGATCGTGATGGGCAAGACGGCGTTCGACGGGCCACGTCACGCACAGCAGAGCCAGATCCTCGTGCCGCTCGACACGCCGGGCGTGTCGATCCTGCGCGGGCTGCCCGTGTTCGGCTACCAGGACCAGGAGGGCCACGCCGAAATCGACTTTGTCGACGTGCGCGTCCCCGCGGAGAACCTGATCGCCGGCGAGGGCGAGGGCTTCATGATCGCCCAGGCGCGTCTCGGGCCGGGGCGCATCCACCACTGCATGCGCGCGATCGGCGCGGCCGAGCGGGCTTTGGAGGCGATGTGCACGCGTGCGGCCGCGCGCGTGACGTTTGGCCAGCCGCTCGCCGCGCGCGCCAACATCCAGGACTGGATCGCGGAGTCGCGGATCGAGATCGAGATGGCGCGGCTGCTCACGTTGAAGGCGGCCTGGCTGATGGACACTGTCGGCAACCGCCACGCCCGCACCGAGATCGCGGCGATCAAGGTCGCGGCGCCGAACATCGCACTGAAGGTGATCGACCGCGCGATCCAGGTGCACGGCGGCGGCGGCGTCTCCGACGACTTCACGCTCGCCTGGGCCTACGCGCACCTGCGTACCCTGCGCCTGGCCGACGGGCCCGACGAGGTGCACAAGCTCTCGATCGCCCGCCGCGAGCTCGCGCCGCACATGTCGCGGGTGGAGTAGCGATCGGTGGGATCGTTGACGATCGGACCTGTTTGTGTCGTGTCGTGTGTGTGTCGTGTGACGATCTACTGCATCTCTTCGCCGGCCGCGTCGGCGGAATCCTCGGCCGGCCGGCCAACCACTCGCACGAGCGCGTCGACGACCCGCTGGTCGAACTGCGTGCCGGCGTTGTCCCGCAGCTCGGCAAGCGCCGCCGAAACCGGCATCGCCCGCCGGTAGGAGCGGGTCGTGGTCATCGCGTTGAAGGCGTCGCAGCAGGACACGATGCGCGCTTCGAGCGCGATCTCCTCACCGCGCAGACCGTCGGGATAGCCGCCGCCGTCCCAGCGCTCGTGCGATGAGCGGACGATCTCGCCGACCTCGCGCATGAAGCCGCCGACGCGCTCCAGCATCTTCTGGCCCTCGATCGTATGCGTCCTGATGATCGCCCACTCGCGGTCGTCGAGCTTGCCGGGCTTGTTGACGATCTCCTTCGGCACCGCGATCTTGCCGACATCGTGCAGCAGCGCGGCGAACTCGACGTTGCGCCGCTCGTCGGCGTCGAGCCCCAGCTCGCGGGCCACGTCGAGCGCAAGCAGAACCACGCCCTTGCAGTGCTCGCCGGTGTAGCTGTCGTCCACCTCGACGACATCGCCCAGCACCAGCGCGGTGCCGCGGTAGGCGTCGTTGAGCTCGATCAACTGCTCCAGGCGGACGTGGCGCTCCTGCGAGAACCACCTCAGCACCCCGAACAGCGGTGCGATCAGCAACACCGCCCAGGCGTGGCTCGTGGCGGCCAGGGCGACCACGAGACCGAGCGGCGCGAGCGCGAGGTCGATCAGATAGATCTGGCGCACCTCTTCGGCGAGCTCGCGCAGCGAGACGCCGCCGCGCAGGCGCTCGCGCACCGCGTTGGCGGTGAAATCGCAGGCGAACTGTGCGGCCAGCGCGAGCAGCAGGATGCCCCAGCGTCCGTCCGGGTTGTGGTCGCCGGCGAGCAGCAGCACGAGCGCCGGGCCCCACGCAAACCAGCTGTTGCCTGGGACCGTCAGCATGCGGCTGACCGGCACCTTCCCGCTCAGGATCTCCGGCGCCATCCCCAGCGCCAGCGACAGCGCCACCAGCAACGGCGCCACCGCGACGGGTAGCGCAAACAGCATCGGCACGAACACCGCCTGCGTCGGCACGGTGAAGCCCGCCCCGACGTCGAACCGCACATGGCCGGCGGCGGCAACGCTCAAGACGTAGAGCGCCGCGATCGACAGCGACACGTTCGTGCTCGCGCTCGCGTATGCGTTCGTGCTCGTGCCACCGAGCAGGGCGAGGCCCACTGCGGCGAAGATGAAGCCGGCGCCGACGAGCAGCTCGCCCCGGCGCTCGGCGGCGAGCATCCGCTGGCCGCGAGAGGCGAACGACGCACGCGCGCGCTCGGATTCGGTGAAAGCGTGGGCGGACATGAACCTGCACGCCTATCGTCATTCCGGCTCCAAAATGAGAGATATGCAGGTCAATCTCCTTTCCCAGGCCAGCAATCTCTGTATCTGGAACAAACGGGTCTGAACATCTCGCCCACCTAAAACACCTGTCCAGATCCCTTCGCTTGTGTCGATTCGTCCTTCATGCTTCCCGATCTGACCCAAACCAAGACTGAAAAGGCAAACTCACCGCGAGGTGGGGACGCAAAGCCAGAGGTCTCGAACACGAGATAGCTCGGCCGCCAGATAAGCACGGAGGCTTCTTGTGTTCCCATATTCGTCTCACCTCACGCCCGCCGGGAAGGTGCGCCGCCTGCTGTGCTTGAGAAGCGCGACCACCGGCTTCGTCCTCGCTCTGCTGGTCAGCTCGTTCGCTACCTCGGCGCAAGCGGCGGTAAGTACCGCCACGTGCCCCGGCGCTGCGCTGTCACAGCCATTTGCGCAGTGGGGGGACTCGAGCTCTTACGAGCTCATTGCCGGCGGCTCTTTTGAGGGCTCGCTGTCAGGATGGACGCTGAGCGGTGGCTCCCAGAAGGTCGCCGGAAGCGAGCCCTATGGCGTGACCGGAGCGGTTGGCTCATTCTCGCTTGGCCTGCCGGCCGGAGCGTCGGCGCAGTCGCCCCTCACCTGCGTGGAAGTGGGCTATAGGACGTTCCGATTCTTCGCCCGCAATACTGGGGCCGCAGCCAAGATCCTCGTTCAGGTCGTCTATCAGATCCCGATTGGGCTCGTGTCGGTCCCCGTGGGAACCATCACATCGAGCAGTGGCTGGCAGCCGACACCGGCGATGCCCACAGGCGCGGCGATCGCCGGTCTGCTGATGGGCGGGACCGCGCAAATGGCGCTTCGCTTCACCGCGCTCACCGGGTCCTCGGCGATCGACGACGTCTTCGTCGACCCGCGTATGCGCTAGGCCTGATAGCGCGGGTTTCTCCGCGACGGCTGATCGTTCGCCGCGCGGAGGATCGCGCATCCTGCTGCACCGGCCGGCAGGCGGGCAGGAGAGCGGGGAGAGGCGAGGCCGAGGAGGCAGGGCAAGGCACAGCCGGGCATGCTCGATACGCTTCAGCCTGCCCACGTGAGCAATCCAGGGTTCCAAGCCACGTTGCTCTACCCGTGCGTGCTCGCGCTGCTCTGCGCCGGCGCCGGGCTGCTCGTCGATCGGGTCAGTGGCTCGTTCCTGCCGGGCGCGCTGCTGCCGGTCGTCGGCGCGGCGGCGCTGATCGGGCTCTCCCAACTCACGACCTACATCGTCTTCCTCGCGCCAGCGACGCCCTACCTACTGGCGCTGCTCGCGCTCGCCGGCTTCGCGCTCGGCCGGCGGCGGGTGGCGGGCCTGACGGCGCTCGCGCGGCAGGCTGGGGGCCGGCGGCAGCGATTTGGCTGGCAGCTAGCCGCACTGGTCATCGCCTACGTCGCCGCACTGGCGCCGGTCCTGTTTGCGGGGCGCCCCTCGTTCTCTTCCTACGGTGTCCTCACCGACTCGGCCTTCCACATGTTCGGGGCCGACTTCCTGATCCGCCACGGCCAGGACTTCTCACACCTCGACCTGCGCAACTCCCCCGGCCAGTACCTGAACGACTACTACAACACCTACTACCCCTCCGGGGCGGACACCTTCTTCGGCGGCAGCGCATTGCTCGTGCGCGTGCCCCTGATCTGGGCCTTCCAGCCGTTCAACGCGTTCATGCTCGCGCTCGCCACCGGCCCGGCGTGGGTGCTCGTGCGCCGGTTCGGCCTCGACGGCTGGCTCGCCGCGCTGGCGACGTTGACGGTTACGCTGCCAGCGCTCGTCTACGGCTACGAGCTGATCGCCTCCGTCAAGGAGATCTCCTCGCTACCCCTGATCCTCGCGCTCGGCGCGCTCGTAGTTCTCCACCCGCGCTGGCTGCGTGGCCCTCCCCGCGGGGCCGTTCCGTTCGCGCTCCTCGCCGCCGCCGGGGTCTCGGCGCTCGGGGTGGCGTTCGGCGCGTGGGCCTTGACGGCGGCGATCGTGCTCGTCGCGATCGCCGTCCGGGACATGGCCTCGCGAGACGGCGCATCTGATCGATCGAGTGCACGCGGCCTGCTGCTGCTCACGGGGGTCGGCCTGCTCGTCGCGTTCGTCGCCGCGTTTGGCACCTGGCTCGAGCTGTCGGGATCCCTGCAGGTCGCCCGGAACATCGCATCAACGAACAACCCGGGCAACCTGCAGAACCCGCTCCGCACCGTCCAGATCCTCGGCACCTGGCTGGTCTCCAGCTACAAGCACGTCCCCACCGGTGGCGATCTCACCGCCTCCTACGCACTGGCCATGGTCGCGCTCGCGGCCGCCGTGCTCGGCGCCGCGTATGTGGTCCATCGGCGCGAGTATGCGCTGGCCGCCTGGATCGCCCTGACGCTCGCGGTCTTGCTCGGGCTGACCGCCTACGGGACGACCTGGGCCGACGGCAAGGCGCTGATGCTGACCTCGCCGGTCGTCGTGCTGCTGGCGTGGGCGGGCGTAGCCGCACTGCGCGATGGTGCTCGCTCCCGGCCGGCGCTCCGGCAACTGCTCGCGCCGGCGGCGCTTTTGCTCGCGCTCGCGCTCGCCGGCGGCGTCGCCGCTTCCGACGCGCTGCAGTACCACGGCTCGAACCTCGCGCCGACCGCGCGCTACGAAGAGCTCGCGTCGATCAATTCCCGCTTCGCCGGCCGGGGGCCGGCCCTGTTCACCGACTACGACGAATACTCGCTCTACTTACTCCGCGATCTCGACGTCGGCGGCCCCGGCTTCATGTACCCGCCGCCCGCGGTCGCGCAGACCGAGGGCCGACCGGCGAACCTCGAGCTGATCGCACCGGCGGCGCTGCGCTCCTACCCGCTGATCATCACCCGCCGTGACCCCGCCGCCTCGCGGCCGCCGGCCGCCTACCGACTGCTCTACCAGGGCGCCTACTACGAAGTCTGGGGACGCCGCCCCGGCGCGCCGGCGGCGCTCGCGCATGTCTCCGTGCCGAGCACGGGGGCGGTTCCATGCCCGCGCGTTGCCGGTCTCGCGCAACTTGCCAAAGCGCATGGCGCTCAGCTCCTCGGCGCGAGCCCGGCGGAGACGATCGGGATCGACGTCGCGAGCGCCTCCCACCCCGCGTGGGCCGAGTCACGCGACGGGCTACTGATGTCACGACCCGGCCGCCTGGAGGCCACGTTCGCAGTACCCCACACCGGCCTCTGGGATCTATGGCTGCAGGGCGAGATCATGCCCGCGGTCGGGGTAAGCATCGACGGCCGTCTCCTCGCCTCAATCTCCGGCCAGCTCACCGGCGTCGCCACCGACCCCGACACGATGGCGCCCCTGCGCATAGGCCTCACCGCCGGTCCCCATCGTCTGACGATCACGCGTGGCTCCTCCAGCCTGCTCGCACCGGGCTCGGGCGGCTCGGCGATCCTCGACTCAATCTTCCTCACGCCGGTCGGCGCGGGCGGCCAGGCGACGCTGCACATCACCCCCACCGCTCGGTGGCGCTCGCTCTGCGAACAGCGGCTCGAGTGGATCGAGGTCGTTCCGTCGTAGTGCGGTGGTCCGCGACGGGCTGCTGGCGGTAACGGGTCGATCCGCTAACGACGCGTGAACACGACGACCGGGATCTCCCGGTCAGTCTTCTTCTGGTAATCGTCGTACGCTGGCCAGACCTCGGCCATCAGCGCCCAGAGGCGGCTGCGCTCCTCGCCGGTGGCCGTCGTCGCCCGCACCGGTATCTCCTGGGCCTTCACCTCGATCGTCGCCTCGGGGTTGGCGAGCAGATTCTGATACCAGCCGGGGTGCTCAGGCGCCCCGCCCTTCGATGCGACGACGACCCAACGATCACCGTCGGTGCGGTGGATCAGCGGCGTCGTCCGCGGCTCGCCGGACGTCCGCCCCTCCGTGGTCAGCAGCAGGATCGTCGTCCCGCGCCAGTGGTACCCGCGCTCGCCCTCGGTCTCGCGGTAGACCCTGACGTGCTCGGCGCCGAACAGCTCATCGTCGGAGTCAGGCATGGGTTCGAGTCTAGCGAGGCAGCTTTACCACGGCACAGGGCCCTCGCGGCTCACGAAGGTGGCTGTCGGGCCATCTGGGCCGATCGTCGCCATCCGCACGATCGCGTCGGTGCCCTCGGTTACGGTCTGGGTGCCCCTGTTGGCGTTGAAATCGGTCCCGGTGAAGCCGGGATCGACCGAGTTGATGCGGATTCCCGGGAACGCCTTCGCGTACTGCGTGGTGAGCATGTTCAAGGCCGCCTTCGAAGAGAAGTAGGCCGGCACTACGAGCTCGGAGTAGGCGGACTCCGGATCGGCGCTGTACGTCAACGAACCCAGGCCGCTCGACACATTCACTACGACGGGCGACTCGGACCGCTCGAGCAGCGGCAGGAACGCGTGGAGCATGCGGACAGGACCGAGGACGTTGACGTCATAGACGGCCTGAACGTGCGCGGCGGTCACCTCGCGGGCAGGTATCACCCCGCCTGAGATGCCGGCGTTGTTGATCAGCACGTCCAGCGCACCGCCTGTCGCCTCGGCGACAGTCCTTGCGGCGCCCTCTACTGAAGCATCCTCGGTGACGTCCAAAACCAGGGGTCGCGCGCCAAGTTCCTCGGCTGCAGCGCGGCCGCGCTCTGGGTCGCGCGCGGCGGCCCACACCTCGTGACCGTCGGCAATCAGGCGCCGGGCGGCCTCTCGGCCCAAGCCCTTGTTCGCTCCGGTTATTAGGATCGTCGACATGGCTCCACGGTAGTGGCGGTGAGAATCGAACCCGAGTAATGGAACCGAACCCACCGTGCCCTCACCCTCACTTTTAGATCAGTACTCCCCCGCCCTCACCGTCTATGAGGAAGGCGATGTTCTTGACGTGGTCGTCCTGATTGGGTGCGACGACGTTGAAGACCATGCACCGGTGCCCGTCGCGCCCTGTTCGTCCCCCCACCTCCAGGACCGCTCATCGAACTTGGCGGACTTGGCGGCTGGACGCCCCTTGGAGCGACCGCTGGCGCGTCCGCGGAGCTTGCGCTGCTCGCGCTCCAGCCGGGCGATCGGGAGATCGATCGACTCGGGTACCGCGAGATCGAGGCCGCCGAGCAGCTCGAGCGTTCGCAGCAGCTTGATCATCGAGGTCATCTGGACCGACTCGCCCCGCTCGGCGCGCTGCACGGTCGCCTGACCGACCCCAGCCTCGGCGGCCAGCTCGGCCTGCGTCCAGTTGCGCTCGATCCGGTGACGCGCAAGCCTACGGCCGAGCTCGGCGAGCACGGCGGCATCTGTCATTAGTTCATCTAGATGCATCAGTTCTGATGTGTTAAGCGTCTTTACGGGGAGAATACATCTGGTCTGATGCAGAGCGTAGCAAATTTAACAGCACATGTCAATCACTTATGATGCATTGTGCCGATATATCGATAAAGCACATCATTATTGATGTGCCAGATGCCTTCCGTCGGCAGCCGGCGGATCGCCCCCGCCGACGCCTGCCTACCGCTCAGCTCGCGAGCAGTGCCTCGAGCTTGTCGAGCTGGCTGCCCCAGCCGGCCTGGGCCATGGCGATGAGCTGCTCGGCGCAGATCATTCGGGATGTGACGACGAGCTTCGTGCGGTCCTCGCCGAGATCGATGAACTCGACCGTCGTCTCGCCCGACTCGATCATCGGGTTGTCGGTGGTCTCCTGCGCGAACGACAGCCGCTCGGGCGGCTCGACGATCCCGAAGTGGCCGTCGTTTGCATACTCGACCCCGTCGGGCCCGACCATCGTCATCCGGCATATACCGCCGGGGCGCAGGTCGAACTCGATTTTCTCGCGAGGCGTCGTGAAGTGCTCCGGCCCCCACCACTTCGTCACCTCGTCCGGGTCGGTCCATACTCGCCACACCAGCTCGCGCGGCGCATCGAGCTCGCGCTCGATCACGATCGTGCGCTCGGCCATCTCGAATTGCTCACTCATCTCTGCCTGCCTTTCCTTGTATGTCGTCGAGGCGTCGCTCGAGGCGATCCAAGCGGCCCTCCCAGATCTCGCGATACCGCTCCAGCCACCCGTCCACCTCGCGCAGCGGCGCGCCCTCGAGCCGCGACGGGCGCTGTTGCGCTGCCCGTCCACGCGTGATCAGCCCGGCCCGCTCGAGCACCTTCAGGTGCTTGGAGACGGCCTGCACGCTGAGCGGAAACGGCTGTGCAAGCTCGTTCACGGTGACCTCGCCGTCGTCCGCGAGCCGCGCGAGGATCGCGCGCCGGGTCGGATCGGCGAGGGCCGCAAATGTGAGGCTGAGCTGGTCGGTTGCCATCGTTATTTATCCATATAGTTTAGCAACTGTTTGGTTGACTAATAGCCACGCGAAGAGCAGCCGTCAAGGGGACTACTCAGGAGGCTCCCCCAATTGGGACTTGCTTTCTCGATCTCGGCCGAGATCAATGAGTGGACGAGGGCGGAAGACGGTCGAACCACCTGGTGACAGGTTCGACCTTCGTGCACAAGATGGAGACGCCGGGAATCGAACCCGGGTCCGTGATCGCGTGGGAATGGCTTCTACGAGCGTAGCCGGCGCTCTGATCTCATCCTCGACTCGCCTCGCCGGCGGGGTTGTCGGGGACCAGCCTCCTTAGATGTTCCCGGCTCGGCGAAGGCGAACCTTGCCGGGTGAGCCTGCTTTCTGATCCCGGCCTTCCCCGCCGCAGGCAAGCGGGGCCCGAGACCTCACTCGCCTAGTGTTTGCTAGGCAGCGAGGGCGTACTCGTGAGAGTCCGCACTTATGGTTTTCCCGGGTGTTTAACGAGGCCGCCCGGGACCTCGACTCGCCACCATCCTCACGAGCCGACCACGTCGAAGCCTGTCGTCCCCGAGGATGTACTGCTTGGTCAGTGTAGCCGTGTGTACGACACGGCTAGAGAAGCCCAAGCTACGAGAACAAAAAACGACGCGGTCCCGGGCCGCTTGAGGAACCCGTTTTGGTTAGGCCCGAAAGCCTTTCCTCGGTTCGGCCCGAAGGCCGTTCCTGGCGGGTGGCGCGGCCTCACACCTCGGTGGCCTCGCTCTTTGCGACTCGGTTCCGCGTCTGGATTCAAAGTAGCTCGGCCATTTCGGGATTGCAACCCCTCTCCGGCGAAGACCCCGCACCTTGCGAAAAAAACGGCTGCCGTTAGGTGACGCTTACCGCTGCTGCCACAATGGAGCTATGGACAGTGGCGAGTTTTCTCTACCTGCGCCCCCGGTCTCCGGGCCACCCGCCGGGCCGAGCTCTCTCCCCGTGAGCCAGTCCTATCCGTCCCAGGCCCGTCCGGTCACAGCCGCGATCGCGCCCGTGCCCACCAACGCACCGGCCGGCGGCGGGAACCCATTCGGCGAGCAGCGCGGCACACGGAGTGGCGGATCGGGGCCCGTGGGCAATCTGCGCAAGCGGATCGGCAGCGCATTCGCGGGCTTGGTCGCCTTGATCGCGAAGTTCTGGGCGGTGATCAAAGGCGGGCTGCTGCTGCTCCCGAAAGCGAAACTGCTCCTGACCCTGGGCACGGCCCTGGTTTCAGTGGTCCTCTACTCGCTGGTGTTCGGCTGGTGGTTCGCGGTGGGGTTCGTGCTGCTGCTGTTCGTGCACGAGATGGGTCACGTGATCCAGTTGCGGCGTGAGGGGATCAGGGCGACTGCCCCGATCTTCGTGCCGTTTCTCGGAGCAGTGGTGGGAATGAAGCAGATGCCTGACGACGCGCTCGCCGAGGCACGCGTGGGCCTCGCTGGCCCGATCCTGGGCACGGCGGGCGCGGCGGTGTGCTTCGCGATCGCCGAAGCGACGGACAGCTCGATGCTGCGGGCGCTGGCATACGTCGGCTTTCTG
>Ga0302324_100001769_pt1 | contig 51478 bp, 39 predicted proteins | sample Palsa_T0_1_FD_201949 | JGI IMG/M metagenome (GOLD analysis project Ga0302324, IMG submission 201949) | Peat permafrost microbial communities from Stordalen Mire near Abisko, Sweden - Palsa_T0_1 | ecosystem: Environmental > Terrestrial > Soil > Palsa > Peat permafrost | place: Sweden: Abisko...
TGGCATCAGACCCGACGCAGTCCAAAACTTCACCTAGTTCGATTCGTCCAGCCGTCCGGGTGATCGTGGCCACGACGGCCATGCTCACTTTCATATCGTTTTGGCGGGCCGCCGCTGTCGTCCTAAACGATTTGGCTTCATCGGCTTACTACGCCGGCGGCGAAGCCGAGCAGTTCATCGGCAAGACCGCACCCTGGTTCATCCTGGCCATCATGCTGTTTTCGTACGCGGTTCGCGCCGTGTACGTCGAAAGCTGCAGCATGTTCGTCCGCGGCGGCGTTTACCGCGTGGTCAAGGAAGCGCTCGGCGGAACGATGGCGAAGATTTCCGTCTCTGCCTTGATGTTCGATTACGTGCTGACCGGGCCGATCAGCGGCGTATCTGCCGGCCAGTATCTCGCTGGGGTTCTCAACGAACTATTCGCCTACAGCCATTTGAATATCGTGCTGCCCCCGAACGCTGCCGCGGCGTTTTTCGCCATTCTAGTGACGGTGTACTTCTGGTGGCAGAACATCAAGGGAATCCCCGAATCAAGCGAGAAGGCGCTGCGCATCATGCAGCTTACGACGGTCATGGTCGTTCTTCTTCTCGGATGGTGTGGCTATACGCTCTGGGTGCGCGGCGGTCATCTCCCGCCATGGCCGATTCCAAAAAACATGCACCACGACAAGGCCGCGCTCGGCTGGCTTTATGGCACCAGGATTCCCGAGCTGTTCACCTTCGTGATCATCATCGTCGGACTCGGCCATTCGGTGCTGGCGATGAGCGGCGAAGAAACGCTGGCACAGGTCTACCGGGAAATCGAGCATCCCAAACTTCCGAATTTGAAGAAGACCGGATTAGTTATCTTCATTTACAGCCTCTTGTTCACGTCGCTCGTATCTTTCTTCGCGGTCATGATTATTCCCGACGGACAACGGCACCAGTGGACCGAGAATTTGATCGGCGGCCTGGCCATGCACTTGGTCGGCCCGTTTCCGTTGCTCCTCGCATTTCACGTTTTCGTTGTTGTCGTCGGCACTCTGATTCTTTCCGGCGCCGTAAACACGGCCATCGTTGGCTCCAACGGCGTGCTCAACCGCGTTTCCGAAGACGGTGTGCTCACGGACTGGTTTCGTCATCCCCACCGGAAGTATGGGACCTCCCACAGAATCATCAACATGGTCGTCATTGGACAGGTCCTCACGATTGTGGTGAGTCGTGGCGACGTCACCTTCCTCGCAAACCTTTACGCATTCGGCGTCATTTGGAGTTTCGCGCTGAAAGGCGTTTCCGTGTTGGTGCTTCGTTACACGCATCCGCAGGATCGCGAGTACCGCGTACCGTTGAATTTTACAATCGGCGGTAAGGAAATTCCCGTCGGGCTCGGCTTGATTACGCTCGTGTTGTTGTCAATTGCGATCGTAAACCTCTTCACAAAGCCTGATGCGACGGTTGCCGGTGTTGTTTTTACGATTCTGCTTTTTACCATATTCGAGATTTCCGAGAAGATCATGCATAGGCGCCTGGTTGGCGCGCACGTCGAACTCGATCAGTTCAATTTGGCGCAGGAAGGCGATTTGACGCCTTCGACGGTGGGCGCTCATCCAGGCAACATTCTCGTACCAGTGAGCACGTATTACGCGCTTTATCATCTCGAAGCCGTCCTGCGCCAGGTGCGCAATCCACAACCCGACATTGTTGTTCTCCACGTCCGCATGCTGCGCCGAGCCGCTTCCGGCGAATACGATCTGACGCCCGACCAGCTTTTCAGCACCATTGAGCAATTGCTCTTCACGAAAGTGCTGGCAATGGCGGAGAAAGAGGGCAGACCGGTGCGCCTCGCGGTGGCATCGGCGAATGATTTGTGGGACGCAATCCTGCGCGCCGCCGTAAACCTGCAATCATCGGCGATTGCTGTGGGAAACTCAGCGAAACTGCCGATTACCGAGCAAGCGCGCGAGGTCGGCGTGGCTTGGGAGCGCATGCCCGAGCCACGTCCGCACGTGGCGCTCGAAATCTTCACGCCCGCGGGTCAGGAGCAGATCTTTTATTTGGGCCCTCACGTTCCGCGGCTTACCACGAAAGAAATCGACTTGCTGCACAACGTCTGGCTCCAGCTCAGCGAGAAGCTGGGCAATAATGAGGAACTGCACCACCACGATATCGTCCATTTCGCCTTGGACGAACTGGAGCGGGAAATCGAGCAGGGACAGATGCCGGACGTGATCGAGCGGCTTCGGCAGCACTTAAATGCGATCAAAGACCGGCGGAACTCTACTTAGCGGCGATTGCCGCACGCGCAAGCCCAGCAGCGCTCAGCAAGCCTCGCAGGGCCATCACACCACCGGCAATACCCAGCGCCATCGGGGCTAAGCGAGACGGAAGCCACGCAATGCTCAAAATCGCAACTCCGGCCACCGCGAATGAGCTGGCGCGCAATCGCTCGTACCACCGCGTGGAAGCTGGCGACCAGCGCATGCCGGCGCGGACGCTCCAATAGATCAGAAGCACGCCGAGCAGAATCCACGTGACCGGACTCGTTGACGGCCGAAGCCGATGCGAGGCCGCGAGTAGCATCAAAAGGGCGCCGAGAAGGAAAAGCACGATCTCATTAAAGAGGCGAAAGAGATTTGTCGGAGCGGTCGTGGTCGAGGAAGCGCGTTCCATACGAGCCACATTATGCTTCACGGCCTTCGTCGACGCAATTTCGCGCGGGCGCAGCGCAGGCATCTGCCTCGCGAGAAAGTGCTACAATGCTTGCTTCCTCGGTGAATCGCCGCGCTCGTCGCGAGAATCTAATCGGTATTCTTAAAGGAGTATCGCTTGTACAAAGTCATCGTTATCGGCAGCGGTTGCGCTGGCCTGACGGCCGCTGTTTACGCCGCTCGCGCTGATCTGAAACCGCTCGTTATAGACGGGCATGAGCCAGGCGGCCAGCTCTCCCTGACCACGATGGTCGAGAATTTCCCCGGATTCCCCGATGGCATCCTCGGGCCTGAGTTGATCGAAAATATTCGCAAGCAGGCGCAGCGCTTCGGCGCCGAATTTCGCACGGGCGTCATCTCCCAGGTCGATCTGAGCACGAGGCCATTCAAGCTTACCGTGGGCAATGACATTCTGGAGTGCGAGGCGTTGATCGTGGCGTCGGGCGCTTCAGCGCGCACGTTGGGCCTGCCCTCGGAGCGCGAGTTGCTGGGCCATGGACTCTCCACATGCGCGACGTGTGACGGGTATTTCTTCCGCGATAAGGAGATCGTCGTTGTGGGCGGCGGTGATTCTGCCATGGAAGAGGCCACGTTTCTCACCAAGTTCGCGAAACACGTGACTATCATTCACCGCCGCGACGACTTCCGCGCCTCCAAAATCATGCTCGATCGCGCGAAATCAAATCCCAAAATCAAATTTCTCACGCCCTTCGTGGTGGAAGAACTCAACGACGCAGCGAAAAAGAATCTCGAATCCATTCATCTCCGCAATGCCACCACCGGGGAAACGTCCGTCCTAAAGATAGATGGCGTTTTCCTCGGCATCGGGCATGATCCGAATACAGCGGTATTTAAAGGCCAACTCGACATGAATCCCGAAGGCTATTTGATCGTCAAGGACGGCAGCCGGACCAACGTCGAGGGCGTCTTCGCGGCCGGAGACGTGCACGATCACATCTATCGCCAGGCCATTACCGCCGCCGGAGCGGGCTGCATGGCTGCACTGGACGCGGAGCATTTTCTCGCCGACCACAGTATTTAGTGTTGTTTGAATCGCGCTGAAATTTGTATGGACGCTGGCGCCAGGCCACTCTCGTGTGGATAATCCTTTCCGCATGTTCATTCACAACTTTCTCGCCCAATTCCCGCGAATCGCCTGCTGATGCTTCGGGCTACGCTTCTCAAGCTTTCGGAAAGCAAACGACTGGCACGCTGGGCAATGAGCAATGGCTTAAGCCGCAGCGTCGCCCATAGATGGGTTGCTGGAGAAACGCTCGAGGATGCCATCGCCGCCGCACGAACTCTGAATGCAGGCGGTTTTCCCGTTAGCCTCGATCTCCTGGGAGAAAATGTCCTCGATAAAGACGGGGCAATCCGCGCGGCAGACACCTACGTCGCAATGTTCGAACGCATCGCGGCGGAAAGCCTCAATGGAAATATTTCCCTGAAACTGACTCAGCTTGGCCTCGATCTCGATCCCGCACTTTGCGAATCGCTAGTGTCGCGCATTGCCGATTCCGCCGCGCGGCGTGGAAATTTCTTGCGAATTGATATGGAAGGCTCGCCTTACACCCAACGCACGGTAGATCTCTGCAAGCGCGTGCGCGCAAGGACGGATTCTGTGGGCACGGTAATTCAATCCTATCTGCGCCGAAGCGAGCAGGATGTTCGCGATCTCATCGCTGTGGGGTGCCGAATCCGTCTCGTAAAAGGCGCATATAAGGAGCCGGCCGAAATCGCGTTTCCGGCAAAGGCGGATGTGGACGCGAATTTTGTGAGTCTGATGAAGATTCTCTTGCCCAGTGGCATCTACCATGGAATCGCCACTCACGATCCGCGGATGATTGATGCAACGAAAGACTTCGCGTCGTCGAATGGGATTGGAAAGGAACAATTCGAATTTCAGATGCTGTATGGAATTCGGACGGACTTGCAACGGCAGTTGATCGATGAGGGCTACCGCTTGCGCGTGTATATCCCCTTCGGCACGGATTGGTATCCTTACTTTATGCGGCGCCTCGCCGAACGCCCCGCGAACCTGACGTTTTTCCTGCGAAACCTATTCCGCTAATCATCCGACTTCAATCGCTAAAGCTTCTGGCAGATAGCCACTCCATCGCGCAACGGCACGATAATTGGAAATAGCTTATGCGACGCGTAGATCGCGCGGTTGAATTCCTGGATGCCGCGCGTATTTTCATCTTGTGGCCGGCGGGTGACTTTGCCTGACCATAGCACATTGTCAGTGATGATAAGGCCGCCGCTGCGCAGGCGAGGCAACGCCCGGCGAAGCGATTCCGGATATTGATGTTTGTCCACATCGATGAAAATGATATCGAACTTCCCCGGCGTCTGTTCGAGAAGCGTCAACGCGTCTCCGACGAGCACATCCACTCTTCGCTCAACACCCGCACGCGTCAGAAACTCCCGCGCCGTGCGGGCATTCGATGCGTCGCCGTCAGTATAGTAAACACGTCCCTGCGGACCAACAGCGCGCGCCAGCCAAATCGTCGAGTACCCGATCGCCGAGCCCATCTCGAAAACTCGCCGCGCTTTCGTCAATTTCGCCATCAGGTAGAGAACTCTCGCGCAGGCAGGGCCAATGATAGGGATGTCCCGCCGCTTAGCCAGCTTCTCCATTTCGCTCAGGACAGCATCGCGCTTTGGCAGCAAATCGTTCATATACGATTCAACGCCTTCGTTGAGAATGAGTCCACCCATCATCTCCTCTTTTCTGCGTCGCACGTCGGTAGACGCAGGCATATCTATTCGATCGATTCGCCCGGCTTGAGAGCGTGAATCTCGAGCCCGGCCATATCTTGCGTCAATTCGCGCAAAGTTTCCGGGCGCCCGGTAAGAACCGGAAAAGTTCCGTAATGCATCGGCACAACGTGCTTGACGCCGAGCAGCCGAATGGCCAGCGCCGCTTCGCGCGGGCTCATTGTGTAATGATCCCCGATCGGCAAAAGAGCCAAATCCGGCGCATGGAGTTCGCCGATGATTTTCATGTCGCCGAACACAGCCGTGTCGCCCGCGTGATAGACCGTCATCCCGCCCGGCAAGCGAATCACGAATCCTGCCGCTTCGCCGCCGTAGACCATTTGCCCGCCGTCCTCAATTCCGCTTGAATGGATCGCGTGCACCATCGTAGCTTCCACATCGCCCAACGCAACAGTCCCGCCTTTGTTCATTCCCTGACCCTTCGCCCTGTCGGCGCCCTGCGATGCCAGCCAGCCACATATTTCCGGCATCGCGACTATCTCCGGCTTGAATTGCTTCGCCAGTGACACGGCATCTCCCAGGTGGTCGGAATGGCCATGCGTAATGAATATCACGTCGGCTCGTTCTGGCTTTTTCAGCGTTTCGGGGCATGTCGGATTCGACGTAAGGAACGGGTCTATCAAGAGAACTCGCCCGGACGGCGTCACAATCCGGAATGCAGCGTGGCCGAGCCACGTCAATCGGTTCCCCCGCATGCGAAGCATAGTCCTCCTAAAATGGCGGCAAATTAACTGCGCTATCCCGCGGCAAATATTAACAACTGACTCACGCCATGCATTCTATCCGCTTCCGCGAATCCGCACCAACTCGGAGAACGCAATTAGAACCGCGCGTCTTGTGCCACTCGCGGATTGATGGTATAAAAATTTGTGAGCATTCCTACCAGATTTGATGGCATTTACCTGGTGACCGTCGAGGAGACGCCCTTATGGCTTACGTAATCGCCGAACCGTGTATCGGTACGAAGGACACCGCTTGCGTAGACGTGTGTCCTGTCGACTGCATCCATCCGCGCAAGGATGAGGCGGATTTTGCCAACGAAAAGATGCTTTACATTCATCCCGACGAGTGCATCGATTGCGGTGCCTGCGTTCCGGTTTGCCCGGTAACCGCGATTTTCGCATTGGAAGACTTGCCGGAGAGGTGGAACAGTTTTACCCCGATCAACTCCGATTGGTACAAGAACAGACAGGCCTGAAATTGTGGTTCCCAGCAGGAGTGTAGCGGGTGTCGCTGGGGCTGTGAGGTTTGCGGCGAGGTAGTTTGACTCGCCGCATTTGTTTCCCTGCTCTTGTTAAACGTCGAGTCCCAACTGTTGTTTTGCTGCCGCGCTAATCATGCTCGGATTCCACGGCGGTTCCCACACCAGATCCACTCGGACGCCGCTCACGCCGCCCACTTTTCCAATCTCCTGCTTCACCTGTTCCGGAATCGAAAGAGCGGCGGGGCAGCCTTGAGACGTCAAAGTCATTTTCACCACCACCTGTCCGGAATCGTCCGAAGTCACGTCGTAAATGAGACCGAGATCAACGATGTTGACCGGAATTTCTGGGTCGTAGCACTTGCGGAGCGCTTCCATAACTATTTCTCGATCGGCGGCCACGGGAAAGCTCCTCTCGACAGATGGCTTTCAAAGCTACTCGTGAATCGGGCTCACGTTTGATTCGCTAGGATTCCACACGGCCTCCAGAGTGTCAAACGCAGTGAAATAGCTACCGCAGCAGTCTGTGTGTAGAATTCCTTCGGCGTGATTCACGGCGCGGCCGCCGCATCGAGGATACGGATACCTATGCCAATCGCTGTCAGCGTCGAACTCGAAGGAGTGAAGCTAGGCATTCTTGAACTCGACGGTGTAAGCGTGGCCGCCTCCTCCGGCGCTCTCTCCGGCGAAATCCTGCACCTCAGCGAGCAAATCCATCGAAGCGTAACCGTTGACCAAGTCTCCGAACGCGATTCGGTGCGCGCCGTGCGCGCCATGTTTCGCGCATGGGGCATTGATCCCGCTCGCTACCGGCCTTCTTCTGAAGCCCTCCTGCGCCGCATCGCACAGGGAAAGGGCCTCTATCGAATTTCGAATGTCGTGGACGCAGGAAATCTGGGCTCACTCGAAACCGGCTGGCCCTACGGTATCTATAACCGCGCATCGATATCGCCACCCGTCACCTTCCGCGAGGGTGAAACGAGCGAAACCTACGAAGGTATCGGCAAGCAAACCTGGCATCTCGCCGGTCGCCCTGTGCTAGCGGATGTAAATGGCGCCTTCGGAAGTCCAATCAGTGATTCCACGCGCACGATGGTGACCGACGCCGCGCACGATTTTCTCGCCGTGATTTACGCGCCCGCCAACGCGGCGGCCAGTGCAATCGAGAGCGCGCTCCAAAACCTGAGTGACAGGATCATGAAGTCCGGTGGTGGCAGCACCGTTCACATCGGCATCGTTCCGTGAATACAAGGTAGTCACGCCGCGAATTTAGTGTAGAAACCACGCAGATTGTTGACGCATCGAACCTCAGGACAATTCACTGGGGTCAAGGTATTCTGAATGAGTCCCTGTGGGGTCAGTCAGTGCAGAAATTCCGGAAATTCCAACTCGTCCTTCTTATTCACGCTCATCAACCGGTCGGCAATTTTGACGACATAATCGAGCGCGCATACACCTACTGCTATCTTCCATTCGTCGAATTGCTCGAGAAGCATCCGCAGATTCGCTTCGGATTGCATATGTCCGGCTGCCTGCTCGAATGGATCGAAAATGCACATCCGGAATATTTCGATCTTCTGCGTCGCCTGGAGGAGCGCAATCAGTTGGAAATGATCGGCGGCGGTTTTTACGAGCCAATACTGATTTCGATTCCGCAGGAAGACCGCCGCGAGCAGATCGATCGCCTGAGCGACTATCTCGAAAAACATTTTCACCGCCGCCCGCGCGGCGCATGGCTAACCGAGCGCGTGTGGGAGCCGCAGCTGCCCTCGAGTTTATGCGCGGCCGGGATCGAATATTCGCTTGTAGACGACAATCAGTTTCTTGGCGCAGGAATCGAGCCCGCTCAACTTCGCGGCGCCTATATCGCCGAGGAACTTGGCAATTGCGTCAGAATAATTCCCGGTCTCAAAATTCTTCGATATCTGATTCCGTATCGTGAACCCGAGGAAACCATCAATTTCTTGCGACAGGCGGCCGCGGAACACCCTGGCGGCTTCGCGGCCATGGGCGACGACTGCGAGAAATTCGGTGTTTGGCCCAATAGCTATCAATACTGCTATAAGGAAGGCTGGCTCGAGCGGTTTTGCGTCGCCATCGAAGCCAATTCAGATTGGCTCGAGACGTCAGCTCCGGGCGATGCTGTTCGATCTCGTCCCCCGCTTGGCCGCGCGGAGCTTCCAGCCGCCTCCTACAACGAAATGATGCAATGGGCTCTCCCAACCGAGGCCCGTATCCGTTTTGAAGAAATCGAAAAGGAATTTTCTTCACGCGACGACGTTCAAGTTTTTCTCCGCGGCGGAATTTGGCGCAGCTTTATGGCCAAGTATCCTGAGGCAAACTTGCTGCACGCAAAAATGCTGCACGTGTCCGCCAAGATTCGAAGGCTCGCGCTCAGCCGGCGCCGCGGAAGCTCGTTCCGTGCTGCAAGAGCGGATGCTGAAACGCTCTTGCTTCGCTCGCAATGCAACGACGCTTACTGGCACGGCGTTTTTGGCGGCCTATATTCCCCGCACTTGAGGACTGCGCTCTGGCGTTCGCTCGTTGAGGCCGAATCCATCGCCGATCGACTGACACGCCGGGAGACATCCTGGTCGGAGGTCAAACGCTTCGACTTTGATTCTGATGGCCGCGAAGAGATTTACTTCACATCCGAATCTTACGCTGCGCTCGTTGACCCGGCGGATGGCGCTACGATTTCGGCGATCGATTTTCGCCCTTCGAATGTAGCGCTCATCAACTCAATCGCGCGCAGAGTTGAGGTCTACCACGCGCGCCTCGCCGACAACTCCGCGCGGGGCACACAGGCGGCGGCGTCAATTCATGATCAGCCACAAGTGAAAGAGGCCGGCCTCGAGCACCTGCTTCGCTACGATAGCAGCAGGCGAAATTGTTTTCGTATTCTTCTTTTCTCCGTGGGAAAGCGCTTTGCGGATTACGAACACTTGCGTCTCCACGAAGACGCAGGAATCGCAAGCGGAAGCTATACCGTCGCCCACGTGGATGATACGAGCGCCACACTGCATTTTGAAAACGAGCACGGCTGGCGCGCCACCAAGAGTTTCAAGCTGGCTTCCTCCGGCGACGGATTCGAAATCGCTTGCGACCTCGAGCTCTCATCGGAATCAGCAGCGAAAGTTCAAGTCGGAATCGAAACAGTGCTGAATTTTCTGGCTCCCGATGTTTCCGATCGCTTCATCGAAGCCCATAACGAAAAACACCCTCTTCGCTGGAGCGCCGCCATTCCCGCCTCGGAACTGCGAATTGTTGACGAATATCAAGACATCGCAGCGACCGTCGCAGCGCCCGGTGCACACGAATATTGGATCGCTCCGATCGAAACTGTCTCCGATTCTGAAAACGGATTTGAGCGCGTCTATCAAGGCTCGCAAATTCTGGCAGTATGGCCGGTTGAGCTGACGCCAGGGACGCTATGGCAAGGCAAGCTGACTTTGCGGTTCGCGAAGCTGCGCTAATTTGCCATCTTAAGACCCAATAGTTGCTCCCAGTCGTCCGTGTTTGTTAGAGTTCAGCCGGGGAGGAGTCCAATGGCAGTCCCACAGGATTTGCTCGACATCCTTGCTTGCCCGAAAGATTTAACCCCGGTGAAGTTAACCGAGGATGGCAAAGGTTTGCGGTGCCCGAAGTGCCGGCGAGTTTATCCCATCCAGAACGACATCCCTGTCATGCTGATTGACGAAGCGCGCATTGAACTCGAGTGATCCAGCGGCTCTCCTTCCCGGCCTTCCGCGCGGTGCGGAGATTCTCATCATCCGTCTACGATCCGTCGGTGATCTCGTGCTCCTCACACCCGCGATTTCGGCGATTCATTCCTGGCGGCCGGACTTGCGCGTTTCAGTGCTTGTAGAGCCCGGCTGCGCCGCGGTTCTCGAAGGCAATCCCGCGGTGCACGAAATTCTGCTCGCTCGATCATTCTTCTCGACTGCGATGAGCCTCTATCGAAGAAATTTTCCGGCAGTCTACAACCAGCATGGCGGACCCACGAGCGCATTTCTAACGGCTGCTTCAGGAGCGAAAAAGCGAGTTTGCTGGAAGGGCCGCCAATTCGGATTTCTTTACAACGTGCATGCGCCCGACGCCGTGGAATTTTACGGCACACTTCAGGTCCACTCGGTCGAGCAGCGGATGACCCAATTTTACTGGACAGGGCTTCCGCGCGGCCCGATTCCGCGCTCGGAAGTGTTTCCTCAAGCCGATGCCCGCGCCAGCGTTGCGAAGAAATTGCTGGATCACGGCATCTCCGCTGCAGAACCATATGCAGTAATGCAACCTGGCGCGCGTGATTCTACGAAACAATGGCCGCTTGAGAACTTTGCAGCGACATCGCAATGGCTTTGGAAATCGCACGGTTTGCGCTCAGTCGTAAATGTTGGCCCGGGAGAACAGCAAATGGCGAAAGTAGCGGCAGCTCAGTTCGGCGATTCGGAAGTCGTTCTGGACTCGCTCGATCTGCGCGAACTGATTGCACTCATTGCGGGCGCAAAAATCTTCGTGGGCAATGACACCGGCCCAAGCCATCTCGCCGCGGCAGCGAACATCCCAGCAGTTGTCATCTTCGGACCGACCAATTCAACGCATTGGCGGCCCTGGCATGCCGATCATCGCGTGGTGCAAAATGTATCTGACCCGAAAGGCATCGCATCTCTAACTCCGGATCAAGTACGCGAAGCCTGCGAATCGCTGCTGGCAGCGCATCCGTTCGGGCTCGGCGCGGATGATCGGGCCGTCGCGGAGATTCCTGGAATCGAGACCGTCTGACATGCCCAGCCCAAGCCCAATTCAAATCTCTCCGGCACGCCTCGCCAGCCTCGTCGCAAAGTTTCGCGGCCGGCGGATCGCCGTCGTTGGCGACTGGATGCTCGATCGCTATGTCTGGGGCACCGCGACACGGCTCTCGCCCGAAGCGGCGGTGCCGGTAGTCGAATTCACGAAGCAGACAGAGTGTCTCGGCGGAGCCGGCAACGTCGCAGCAAATCTCGCCGCGCTCGGCGCTCGTGTGGACTCGTTCGGAATCATCGGCTCCGATGAATCGGGTGAATCACTATTGAACTCCATGCGGACTGTGAAACTTTCGACAAACGGAATCATCACGGACAGCGAACGCCCGACGACTTTGAAGACGCGAGTCATCGCCCGTCAACAACAAGTCGTGCGCGTGGACCGCGAATCACAATTTCCACTCGACGCGGACGCCGAGTGGAAACTCTCGCGTCGCATCCTCAAGGCAATCCCGCGCCTCGATGCGTTGATCGTTTCGGATTATGACAAGGGCGCGATCACGGGCGGTTTAATCGATCCGATCCTGGCCGCGTGCGCGAAAAGGAAAGTGCCGGTCTTCGTCAAACCGAAATGGTCGCGGCTACCTACCTACCGCGGCGCGACGACTATCGTTTGCAATAGTAAAGAAGCCGGTTTTCTGGTAACTCGTGCGCTCAACGACGACGCGTCGGTGGAAGATGGCGGCCGTGCGCTGCTCGCCCATTTCGGCTGCTCGACTGTGGTCATCACGCGCGGCGGGGACGGCTTGACCGTGTGCGAACGCCACGAATCGCGCGCATTCCATATTGCCGCCACGAGCCGCGAGCGCCCCATCGGCCAGCACGGACAGCGAAGATCGGGACCGGGCAGCGAAGTTTATGACGTAACCGGCGCGGGCGACACGGTTCTCGCAACACTCGCGCTTGCCGTGGCGTCGGGCGCGAGTATGCGCGAGGGCGCCACGCTCGGAAATTCCGCAGCCGGCGTCGTCGTAACTAAACTTGGCACCGCGACGCTTTCTCCCGCTGAACTGCTCGCTGCTGTACGCAGCGTATCGAGTCCCGGAAGAGGCCGCTCGAAGTGAATTCTGCGCAGCCGGTAGCGTCCGCCCGGGGCCAATCAGAGTGGATTTCTTCGGCGCGGTATGTCCTTGCGTGGTTCGTTCCGGCATTCCTCTGCATCACCACAAAATTGCTCACGCTAGCCAACGGGCGCGGCTTCCGCGTTGTCGCGCGCTACCTCGGCCGTGTCGAAGGCACTGGCTATCCCGGTCTAAGCGTCGCCGAACGCCTAACATTTTTCCGCAGCGAAATTCTTTGGCAATTTCTCGTTGTTCCTTTCGCCCTGCTGATCGCGCTTCGGCATCTCACACGCACCTGGAGATTGATCGTAATGTCCGCCATTTGTTTCGCGGTGTCGCTGATTCTCTTCGTGCAGGCACGCTCGCTCGAGGAAGTAGGCGATTTCGTCTCGTTTGCGATGTTCCGGGTCGCGCTGTCGTGGGGAATTCACGATCCTGGCGCAAACAAGTCCTACCTGTTCACTCGCGAGTTCTATGTCTTCTTGTGCGCGCTCGCAGTATTGATTGCAATCCTCGTTTGGGCAGGATGTAAGGACAAAAGCGCCCACGAGCCAAGAGTAAGACTTTGGCGCGACGCAGCAATTGTATACATCGTGGGCGCGATTCTCCTCGCCGGATTTGCCTGGCGGCCGCTAATTCCCGCAACTCCGTACAACGACGACATTCTCGTGCGATCGCTGACCGCACTCTGGACGCCAGGAGCGATAGACACGCGCGAATTCGAAAAGTTGTCGCTCGATCAGTTGTCCTCTCAATACCGCGAGATGGTGAACGCTCCGCTGTCACTCCCCGAATCGCCCTATTTCGGATCAATGCGCGGCGCAAACTTGATCGTGTTCGCTCTTGAAACCGAGCCTGCGCGATTTCTGCCGTCCGACGACGCCCTCACGGACCTCCCAACTCTTCGCCGTCTCCAATCAAATTCCTTCATCGCCACCGAGCACTACACGACCTACCCATACACGAATCAGGCTCTGTTTTCGGCTTTTGCATCCTGCTATCCGCTGGACGGAACTCACACCTTTGCCGAGGAACACCCGGATGCGATAGCTCCTGGTCTCCCGGCAGTGCTCGGCGCGCGTGGTTACGCGACGGCGCTTTACCTTCCCTCGCCGCAGCACGGCGACGCGGCCGTCGAAACATTTCGGGGCTTCGGCTTCAGTCGGGAAGTTTCGCCAGACCCGAATGAAATTAAAGCGAGATGGCCCACGGGATTATCTCCAGATTGGAAAGCAGAACGCGTCGCGCGCGATCTCGCGGTTCTCGACGATGGCAAACGCGACGTCGACCATTGGCTCTCTAACGGACAGCCATTCTTCGCGGCCTTCGCTTTTCAAATCAGCCACTTACCATATCCCGATGAGTTCCCGGATGACGGTTCTGTGGATCTCGCGACACGCAATCGGCGCATTCTCGCGCGCGAAGATGCATGGCTGGGCGAAATCGTCGCGGTGCTGGAACAGCATCATCAACTCGAAAACACAGTAATCGCCATTTTCGGCGACCACGGCATTCGCACGCAGCACGAAGATCCCAATTTCGTCGGCGGCACGGTTGACGATTACTCCTTTCATGTCCCCATGCGAATTTACGCGCCCAAGACGCTCGAAGCTCCGCTGAAAATCAACTGGCTTACATCGCACATCGACATCGCGCCGACGCTGCTCGATCTTCTGGGTGTCGATCGACGGCGGGAATTGGAGCAGGGCGCAGCGATTTGGAATTCAGCGTTAGCCCAGCGCACGACATTCTTCTTCGCCCGTCAAACCTTCGGAACGGACGGATACTACTCAGCATCGCGATATTTCATGTGGAATCAACTGTCGGACACAGTCTCCGCGAGCGCAGCGCGCCTTCACTTCGAGACCAAGGATGTCCTGGCGGCAAACTCGAGCGACGCGCAAGAAGTGGTCCCGCGAATCCGGCGCTTCCTCTCATTCGAGCAGGACTGGCTAGATAGGCTCAGTCAAATTCGATGATTGAATAACCGAAGAAATACCCAGCGGAATCACGGCGGATAACTCATAGATTGATCTTTGAATTCAACCCAAACTCGAACTTCTTTCGTTTTACTCTGCTTAATGCCGTCGTTATTATCCGGGAACGGCTGATAAGGACTAACTTCGAACACGACGATTACTCCGGAGCTTCCGCCCTTCGGACGCTCGGCGTCCTCGAAGTGATAGCTCTTCACCGGCCCGTAATATCCGTTCGGTCCCCAGTCCTCAAGGAAATCCTTAAAGGAATACGCAGGTTGCGGCTTCCACAATTGATACGCCCGGTCCATGTTCCCCGCGACCACCGTATCGAGAAAATGCCGCACCGTCGCCTTCTCCTGGTGATACCGCAACATGTACCAGAGCCCGCCAGCGACCAGCAGGATGAACACAACTGTGGTGATTAAATAACGCCGAAGCCTTGAATGCGGATGTTCTTCTGTCGAATCAAGAAGTCCCAAGAATTCCTCCGAATCATATTTGCCGCTTGAACAGAGTGATGCAGCCGCCAATCATCAATATAGCGAATCCGGCCAACGCTAGCACGTCCATATAAATTCCTTCGATGCCCGTGCCCTTCAGCGTGATATTGCGCAGGGCATGCACCGTGTACGTGAACGGATCTATAACAGAGATCCAGCGAAGCCACGGGGGAAATGCCGCGATGGGATAAACAGCGCCCGACGGAAAAAACAAAAGCGTATTCAACACGCCGAAAATCGCGCGCGGGACCAGCGGATCGTCCACCCGCACCATGAACAAGAACATCATGCTGATCATCGCCGCGGATGCTACCGCAATTACGACTATCAGATAAAAAAGTTCGATCGGATTCCAAAGAGCGGTCACGCCGGAAATCAGCGCGCCGGTGATCGCAAGCGTTGTCCCCGCCATGATGCCTTTCACCGTCCCAGCGCCGAGCAATCCAAGGACAAGCTCTGACTTCTGAATGGGGGTAAGTAGATAGCCTTCGTGAAGTCCGCGCGCCTTGTCATCAATAAATGTGATGCCGCCTCCGATCATCGCGATAACAAATATTGAAAGAGCGACGGATCCCGCCAGAAGGTACTTGATGTATTCGATATACGGATACATCTCGACGGGATCAAGTTCCACTTGGCTCGCCAGCCGCGGAGTTACCGCGGGTGCATTCATCTGGTCCACCATTTGCTGCACCCGCTCGAGCACTTCGTTCGTGATGAATTGATCGGTATTGTCTTCGGCCAGCGCGATGCGCGGACGATCCCCTTGATACACGCGCCGCGAAAAATCTTGTGGGATGGAAATGACCCCGCGCACAAATCCAAATTTCAGATCGTCAATCGCTCGGGGCAAGGAATCGTACTCTCTGATCTTGAACGTCTCCGGTCCCGCCGCGATACCGTCAATCATCTTGCGAACTTCGCGCGACTCGGCCGTATGGTCCTGATCCACGAAGGCCACAGTGACCCCCTTGATATGCCCGCCAAACGCGTAGCCCAGCACCACCAGCTGCAAAAGCGGGAACACCATTGACGCCATCATCTGCGCGGGACTTCGGAGGAATTTGCGCATGTCCCGTTCGATAAGCGCCGAAATTCGATAAACCTTCATCCGTCCAATCTCCCGCTTTCTCTGCGCATCGCTCTAACGCTTATAGAGGTGGCCGATGTCGTGATGTGCCCCGGCAGCCACAGCGTCGCGCAGCTCGCTGCCCGTGTAATGCAGGAAGACATCGTCGAGCGTTGTGCTCTGAACGGTCACACGGTGCACCTTGACGCCTCGCGCGCGCGCAAGATCCATCAGCGCCGCCACCGTTCCCGGTCCGTCGTGCGATGCAATGTGCGTCACGCCGTCGCGCACCGTCACGCTCGCCGCGTGGCCGATCGTCTGTAATTGCGCAATCCAATCGTCTGGTGTGTTTTCGAACTCGGCCTCCACCACGTCGGTGCCCGGTATGCTGTCTTTGAGTTTCGTCGGAGTATCGAGCGCCGCCAGTCGGCCGTGATCCACGATCGCGATTCGGTCGCAGAGCTTGTCGGCTTCATCCATGTAATGCGTCGTCAGCAAAATCGTAAGCTCGCTGTCCTGCCGCAGCCGGCGAATCATCTCCCACACATTTGTTCGCGAAACCGGATCGAGGCCCGTAGTAGGCTCATCGAGAAACAGAATCTTGGGCGAGTGCACCAGCCCTCGCGCGATTTCGAGCCGTCGGCGCATGCCTCCTGAAAATGTTCGTATGAGTGCCCCGCTGAACTTCGCGAGATCCACGGACTCAAGAAGCTGCTTCACCAGCGCACGTCGCGTCGCCTTCGGCACGCCATAAAGCTTCGCGTGAATCAGCATGTTTTCTTCGGCGGTCAATTCCGGGTCGGACGTAAACGCCTGAGGGATCACTCCAAGAGCGTGGCGCACGCCGTCGGCATCTTTCACGATGTCGTGCCCTGCGATTCGCGCCGTCCCCGATGTCGGCGGCGTGAGCGTCGTCATCATCCGGATCAGCGTCGTTTTGCCGGCGCCGTTGGGCCCAAGAAGCCCGAAAATCTCCCGGTTGTGCACTGTGAAGCTGATGTCGTTCACAGCTACAAGCTCGCCAAATCGCTTTACGAGATGCTCGACTTCGATCGCGTCCGGCGCCGGATTTGTAGTATCGTCGGTCATAACTCTTTTCGTCGCAGTCTCTAGTTGCGGGTCGCGTTTTCGCCCAGAGCCGGGATTTTAGAGCCGCGCGAACCAGCTCTTCTTAGATGGAGACGGCAAGAACACAGTCGCGGTCATTCCGGTAAAGAAGCTTCGGTTTTGATTCGGCAATGCGACTTTGATTGCGAAAGTCTTGATATCGCGTTTGGTGCGGCTGACGTCGCGCTGCGTCGCATAATCGCTCTCAACGCCCTTGAAGAACACAGGCCCCTCAACGATGTTTCCCGAAGGCAGCTGCACCTTCAGCTTGTCGCCGAAGCGCACCGAGTCGATGTAGCCTTCTTCCACGTCCGCGCGCACCCAGAGATGGTCAACGTCCACGACAATCACAATCGGCCCGCCTTGCGCCACCATTTCGCCCTGCTTCGCCACGCGCACGGAAACCACGCCATCGAGCGGCGAATAAATTTTGGTGTAGCCGAGCTGCGTGGTCGCCTGGTCGCGCATCGCGTAGGCCTGCTGCAGTTGCGCCTGCGTTGACACCACATCGGCCTGCTGCACGGCCACCTGTTTCCTGTTCGCCTCCGCCATCGCCAGCGCTGCCTCCTGCGATGTGACCGAATCCGTAAGCGCTTGCACATTCGCGCGCGCCGCCTTCACAGTCTGCACCGCTGTATCGCGGTCCTGCGCCGCATCAATGCCGGATTCATAGAGCGCCAACGCGCGCTTGTTATTGATTTCATCCAGCTCGAGCGTGGCCTGTGCCTGTTCCAGTTGCGATCGCGATGTCGTGAGATTCGCTCGCGCTTGACTCACCGCAGCGGTCGTCTGCTCGTCGGTCCAACCCTTCGTTTGTTGCGCTTGCTTAACCTTCGCCTCGAGGCTCGCGATGTTCGCGACGTCCTGTGCCAGCGCTGCCTGCAATTCCGACGGATCGAGCTCCGCAATCAGCTCGCCTTTCTTGACTTCTGACCCCTCGTCCACATTGAGCTTGATCATCCGGCCGGCAACCTGCGGGCTGACGATCACTTCGTTCCCGTCCACGACTCCGATCAGAGGAATCGCGCTTCCACGCGGCGTCGTGAACAAAAACACCAGCAGGGAAATGACGAATACCATCCCTAGAAATATGAAGAATCGCTTGCCTGTCATCGCGACCTCGCTTTCGAAGCCAGTAATCCGTGCATCAACAAATCCATCAACGCTCGTTTGCGATCGGCGAGGGCCCGCGGTGCCAGGGGATCGTCGCCAAACAGGTGGCCGAATCGCCCGGCGGCTATGAAGTAGAAATTCGTCATCCCGATCAAAGAGAACACCGCATGGCGCGCATCCACGTGCCGGAAATCGCCGCTCTTCACTCCCGATTCAATCGTGTGCCGCAGTTGTTCCTGAAACGGTTGGAAGAATTCGCGAAATACACGTTCGAACGCATGGCTCGACTCGATCGCCTCGCGTTGTACCAGCCGCGGATAGTTCGGATGGCTCGCCAGAAAATCGTAATAACGGTCCATAAGCCTCAAAAGGTTCTCGCGCGGCGTACCCCGCGAAAGAGACACGTCGTCGAGCAGCGTTCGCAACTGCCGAAACAAATTCTCCAGCACCGCCCGATGCAAATGCTCCTTATCGCCAAAGTAGTAGTAGAGCATCGCTTTATTGGCTCGCGCCGCCGTGGCAATCTCGTCCGTGCGCGCGCCCGCCAGCCCCTGCGCCGCAAAATGATTCTCGGCTGCGGCAAGAATGCGCCGCGCCATCGCCGGATTCTGAGTTTTCTTCCTTCCGCGCTTCATCGAGCGTCCTTCTATCAACCGCCAAACTATCGACCACCAACTATCGACTACCGCTCCCCTCGCGGCATCTCGGCTAGCAGATCACCACGATTCTTATTACGCGAAATGTCCTTAAATATTTCAGCCGAGCCGGTGGTCCGCGTCCCTTTGAGATCTCAAATGTGAAATCTGAAATTCTCTGACCCGAGGCAAACATCTTCCAAGCGATTGCCCGCGCTGAGGGAATCCAGTCCGCGATAGCATTCTTCAACTAACTGGTTAGTTTATTAAAGATATTTGTCAAAGTCAAGGCGGGGCATGACGGCAGTTTCGAGACCACAGATCCGCGGATCTTGATTATGCAGAACTGGAAGATTTACTTTAAGCCTCGAGGCTCCCGCCCCGGGGTCGGGAGGACGAAATGACTCGATTGAACGCCCGTGCGATCATCGTAACGAAAATTCTCGGTCGCGCCGCTCGCTATTTGCCAGAGTCGCCAAACTCCGAGCTTTCCGTACTACCCTCTTCGTATTCGCGGTAGAATGAAAACGTCCCGCGAATGTCGTATCTTCAAAGCTGGGCACAGCGCGCCCGTAGCTCAGATGGATAGAGCGTGTGCCTCCGAAGCACAAGGTCAGAGGTTCGAATCCTCCCGGGCGCGCCACTTCGTTCCGCCAAAAACCAACGATCTGACAGCCACTTCAATTGCGCGCGATGCCGGCAAAGGCTGCCTGAAGAACCGGCAATAGATTCCGCGACACGGAAGAGTGATCAACGGCTGTTAGTTGTGAGGGCTGGCTGGGGCCGGCAGGTAACGCGCGGATCATGTAGCGCTGGGGCGAGTGAGGACTGCGGCCGAACGGGTAACAGGTTACCAGCGTCAGCGCGTCGTCGGGTGTGTCGGCAAGCAGTCTCACATCATCAGGAGCAACCACGCGGATGGCGCTAACAGTGTAAGTTCGCTCGCGCAAGCCACCACGGCGTGCGTCATACCATTCGATCTGGATGATGTCGTCCGTCGCTACAGCCTTGAGCGGCTCGAACCAACTCATCCGGTGCCCGGCAAGTTCCAAGTTGCCAGGTTCTCCCAAGCCCGCGCCGCTGAATAGCCGCGCCGGACCGAACGCCAGTGTACGGGGCGTTGCACCCTCCAGGACAATCTCGTCGTAATGAATGCGCGGAATGCGCAAGCGCGCCACCGGATGCGTGTCCGCCCACGGCCACGGCGGGCACGGCTTACCCGAGCGTGAGGTCGCTTCCCACGCACGGCGGATCAGAATGCCGGCAAGTTCGGCTTTCGCGTGCAGGTAAAGGGCGCGACCCGTGAGGCAAGTTCCCGCGGCCAGCGTCAGCGCGACGACGAGCCGGAATAGCTTCACGACAGCGCTCCTGCCCTGCGATTTAGCAGCCACACCATGAAGCCCCACAACATGAAACCAACCATGAGAAGCACCACGCCGAGAGCTTCGAAAAATGAATCGGGCGTGCCAGTCGCCGGCGCGCCAAACACTTTGTCCATTTCCATCCCAGCCGGCAGTTCCGTAGCGACAGGCACCGTGGTGGACGCCCCGGTCGTGTTCGCTACCACTTCCTCGACGGCCACGAGCGAAGTGAACTGTGTAACAAGCCGATAGCGAATGGCGTGCGCGATCAACGTTGCACGAATTCCTGATCTGGCGTCCTCGCTAGACTCGCGCCACTGGTCCATAAGATCCTCAACTCTCTGTCGGGCCCATAGCGTGGTGATTCCGGGATGAAACGTCGCAGTCTTCGCGTCGATATCAAAATCTGCCTCGTAAGGCTGATCGCCCGCACGAGCCGTGAGACGCACACGTCCGCCGCGGCCTTTCGATATGCGTCCGTAGAGCACTAGCGGCTGGCGCAAGAAAAGATCGGGCGCACGCTGCGGATAGACTTCGCCAACTTCTACACCTTCAAAAGACACCTTCACATCGGTGAGGACAGGACTCTCGATGGTTTCGAGCAGATGCCCCATCTGCTGGCCAACTTCGCCGATGTCGGCGATATGCGTGAAAGTGCCGCGGCCGAATTGCGCCATTTTGCTGGCGAGGAAAAAATTCGGAGCGCTGCCGATGGCCACCGTATAGAGTCGCGCGCCGCCCAAGTTCGCACGCAGCGCCGAAAAGATTTGCTCTTCATTGCCGAGGTCACCGTCGGTCAGCAGGACGATGTTGCGCAAGTAGCCGGGGAGTTCGGGCTTCTTCATCACGTGAAGAAGCGCAGGCAGCATCTCAGTGCCACCGCCTGCTTCCAGGTGCTGGACGAAGCGGCGCGCCGCCGCGATGTTGTCCGAACTGGCCGTGAGCGGCTCGGGGGCAAATTCATAATATTGATGGTTGAAGGCAAGGACACCGAAGCGATCGTTAGGGCCGAGCCGGTCGAGTGCCTGAAGCAGCGCAGCGCGAGCCTGCGCGATGGAAGTGCCAGCCATCGATCCGGAGACGTCAATTAAATAAAGCATTTCCACGGGCTCCCGCTTAACCGGTTGCACAGTCGGAGGAAATGCAGAGAGAAGAAAATAAGTTTCGCCCGAGCTTGAATCGGGAGAAAGAAACAAAGCGGTCTCAGGTTGCGCGCTTTCCGCCTGTTGAATTTCCAACACAAAATCTTTGTTCGGAATAGTTGTGGCGGATGCCAGTTCAACGTGCCGGCGTCCATCCCCCAGATTACGAACGGTGATTTCATGGGATACAGATTTAATTGAGCCGAACTCGAAACCCGCATCGAGATCCACCGAAATCGAAATGTCATGGCCGGGCCGGCTGTCCGGATTGCGAACGGGAGGAGTGATTCGCGACGCGTCACCGACGGCGTCAGTGTCGAAGGCCCAGCCGGTGCCTGTGTGATGGACCGCTTGCGTGCCCGGAATGTATCGCGGACCCACGACCATCGGGAAATCCAGTCGTATGCGCCCATCTTCCCAGCGTAAAGGCTCCACGTAGAGCAAGCGGACATCAATGTTGTCTCCCGGCATGAGATTCGCCACGGACGCGGTGAAGATATTAGGCCGCTCTTCTTCGACCAGGGCCGCGCGCTTGCCTTCGGACTTGGCCGCCTCGTACGTGCGCTTGGCCTCTCCGCGCTCGCGGATTGCGCTTTTAATCAGCCGGTCGCCAATGCGGATTTCCATGTCGTAGACCGCGGCGTCATGAGGCAGCGGAAAAACGTAAACGGCCTCGATCGGCTCCGCGCTCGAATTCACGTAGTGTTGCGTCACTGTAGCCGCAGCTACCAAGCCGCGCACATCGAGCTCCACATCCGTGTGGATGAGCGGCACCGTTTCGTAGCGCCCGGAGATTGGCGAGCGATAGACGAGCGATCCCTCGCAGACCTGCGGCGGCCCATCATTCGATTGCCCGCTCTGCCCGTCCTGGCCTCCGAACGCCCATCCGGTGAAGATGGTGGTGAATGCCAGCAGCGCGAAAACCAAACGCCGACTGGCCTTACCGTTAATCCAATTTTCCGAGAATCGTGGCATTGTGTCCTCCCAGCTCGATCTGCCGCGAGTTTGTGAGTGCAAGAGGCGCGCCAGAAGTTTTGCGTGCGAGACAGATGGCTCAAGTGTCCGGTGATTAGCTACTTAGCTTCATCAGAGTATTCGAACGCAGAAGCGAGCGTGTGTTGAGGCATCCACGATTGTGTACGCCCGGCGACGCCTAGAGTGACGTGGGTAGGCCGAATCAGGAATTTCCGTGCGTTGACTTGGTGAACCGCGCGTCCTAATATCCTCGGCCAGATACCGACTGGCGTTCACTCAACACCGAAGGCAGGAAATTTTCATGCAAATTCCCGCAAATATCACCGCGTGCTGCGTTGTTGCATTATGTTTGTTCGCCTGCAATTCCGCCCCTACCTCGTCCTCACCCAATCCGTCGTCGCCGGATTCAGCAACAGCCAGCCTCACGGGTTTCGCTTTCGTCGATTCCTCGGTGGCGGGCCAAGGGGCAGGGGCCAAGCTCCCGGAAGGCACGAAAATCTATCCCTCTGGCTCTAAACTAACGGGAACCGAAGGCTGTCCGACGAACCAATACAAAACCGATGGCCTCCCCATGGCAGTTATCGACTACAGCGGCCGTCCGACCGCGGGCAGCGTTACCGTCGTTCGTCATCCCGCAACCGGCGGCACGTTCACCAATGCTCCCTACTATTTGGATCTCAACGCAGGTCGCACTCTGCAAAATCTGGGCCCAATCTTCGACAACGGCACCTACGAAGTTCAATTCAGCTACAGTTTCAACCAAGGCGCTCAGAAAACTCTCTCAGCCACTTTCGTGCTGGCGCGCAATTGCACCTGAAGTGCCCGAAGGAAATCAACGATCCGCGATTGCCAGCTGATTTGCCTGCGGTTTGCCTGCAACGACGCTCTAGCGTAAAATGCACAAGCCGTGCCGGACGCCTCTCCCATCATCGGTCGCACCATTTCCCACTACGAAGTCCTCGATAAATTAGGCGGCGGAGGCATGGGCGTGGTCTACAAAGCCAAGGACACGCGCCTCGGCCGTAACGTCGCGTTGAAATTCCTCCCCGACGACATCTCCCAGGACCCGCAAGCAATCGAGCGATTCCGCCGCGAAGCCCGCGCCGCATCCGCGCTCAACCATCCCAATATCTGCACCATCTACGATATCGGCGAGTTTGAAGGCCGCCCATACATCGCGATGGAGCTGCTTGAGGGACAGACTCTCAAGCACCGCATTACCGGAAAGCAAATCGAAGTGGCGGAGCTCTTGGAGATCGGAATTCAAATCGCAAACGGGCTCGACGCGGCGCACACGAAGGGAATCGTTCATCGCGACATCAAGCCCGCGAACGTATTTCTCGTCGAACGCGGACAAGCGAAAATTCTGGATTTCGGCTTGGCGAAACTCACGCCAACAGCCCCGAATACCACGCTATCGGCGACAGCCACATCCGTGCACTCGCAGCCCCACGCGCTGGATGCGGAGCAACTGACCAGCCCCGGCAGTTCCATGGGCACGGTCGCCTACATGTCGCCCGAACAAGCGCGAGGCGAAGAGCTCGACGCGCGTTCGGATCTGTTCTCGCTAGGCGTCGTGCTCTACGAGATGGCTACGGGCTCCGTTCCATTCTCCGGCACGACCTCGGCGGTAATTTTCGATGGCCTCCTGCATTCCGCACCCACGCCTGCGACGAAGTTGAATTCCAGATTGCCTTTGGCGATGGAAGCCATTCTCGGCAAGTTGCTCGAAAAGGACCCAGATCTGCGCTGTCAGACAGCTGCCGAACTCCGCGCCGACCTCAAGCGCCTCAGTCGCGATATCGAATCTAGCCGCCGGCCCAGCGCCGAGAAGAGCGTTTCGAGCTCCGGATCGCAAGCGATCCCCGCCCAACAAAAATCGGTCGCAGTGCTCTACTTCGAAAATCAAAGCGGCGCCAAAGACGACGAATACTTCCGCGACGGAATCACGGAAGACATCGTCACCGAGCTTTCCAAGATCAAGCTGCTGGAAATTTTCCCTCGCTCCGAAATGCTGGCGTTTCGCGACAAGCCCGTTACCGCGCAGCAAGTAGGCCAACAACTGGGCGCCTCCTACGTGCTCGAAGGCTCAATCCGCCGCGCCGGGAGCCGTGTGCGCATCACGGCGCAGCTCGTGGAAGCCTCGACGAGACATTCTGTTTGGGCCGAACGCTTTGATCGCCAGCTCGAAGACGTCTTCGCCATCCAGGAGGAAATCGCTCGAAGCATCGCCCAGGCCCTGCGCATCACGCTCACGCCGCAGGAAGAAAAAATCATGGCGCGCAAGCCCACCGAAAATCCGCAGGCCTACGATTTCTACCTGCGCGGAAGGAGTTACACGCGCCGCGAAAATATGGACTACGCGCTGCAAATGTTTGAACAGGCCATCCAGCTTGACCCGGAATTTGCGCTGGCTCATGCCGGTATTGCCCATCTCTGCGGGCTCAATTACGAACTTCGTGAACAGAATCCGAAATGGATCGAGAAGGGACTGGCCGCCTGCGATCGCGCCATGGCACTTTCCCCCGATTTGCCCGAAATGCTCGTAGCTCGTGCTCGGATTTTTTACGGTCAAAAAAAGTTTGACGAAGCCGCGATGCTGGCGCAGCGTGCTATCGAACGCAAAAACGACACGGAAGGCTCCTGGAATATTCTCGGCCGCGCATATTTCGCTTCCGGCCGCTTCGAAGAAGCCGCGGCGCTCACGGAGCGAGCGATCGAAGCCAACGGAGACGACTACAACACTTATGCTCCTTACGACCAGGCCTTGGAACGCTTAGGCCGAAAAAAGGAAGCTGAGCAGCTCCGCATAAAAGAAATCAAAGTGATTCGCCAGCAGCTGGAGCTCGTACCCGAAGACGTCCGCGCCCGCATCTTGCTCGCCACCAATCTCGCCTACTTCAAGCAAGATGTCGACGAAAGCATCCGTCACTTGCAGACCGCCGTTGCCCTCCGACCCGGAGATCCCAGCACCCTCTACAATGCCGCTTGCACCTACGGTGTACTTTCGAAAAAATCAGAGGCGCTCGAGACGCTGAAGAAAGCATTTGCGGCCGGGTACGGCAACCATGACTGGGCCGCCAACGATCCCGATCTTGATTGCCTCCGCGATAACCCCGAATTCCAGAAACTCGTCGGCCGCAGCGCAGACCCCGCGTCGTAAGCCGCGATGGCTCCATCCCGATCGATTTCGCGCAGGGTGTTCCTGAAGTCGGCATCTCTATTGGCCGCGAGCGCAGCAAATCCCGCGCCTTGGCTGTCTTCTCGCTCTGTTGGCCTCGTCGCGTCTGAGCCGCTCGAAGAATTCAACTACGGCCAGGTTGCGCTCACGAGCGAACTCCACGAGCGGCAGCTCCGGGAGACCCACGCCGTATTGATGGGACTCAGTGAAGACAGCCTGTTGAAGCCTTTCCGCCAAATGGCCGGGCAGCCCGCGCCGGGAGCCGAGCTGGGCGGCTGGTATCTCTATAATCCCGATTATGACTACCGGAAAGACGACGCAGGCTTCGCTCCGGGAGCGACATTCGGTCAATGGGTGTCGGCGCTCGCGCGCGTCCATGCGATCACCGGCTCCCCGGAAGCCCGCGACAAAGTCCTGCGTCTGAATCGCGCCTACGCTCAAACAATTTCCGGCGACTTCTACGACAAGAATCGTTTTCCTGCATACTGCTGCGACAAGCTCGTTTGCGGCCTGATCGATTCCCATCAATTCGCCCACGATCCCGACGCGTTTTCAATTCTGGATCGCACCACCGATGTCGCGCTCCCACATTTACCAAAGGCCGCCGTCGAGCGCGGAAAATCCTGGCGGCCCGGTACAGATGAGTCGTACACCTGGGACGAGTCCTACACCTTGCCCGAAAATTTATTTCTCGCCTACCGACGCGGAGCAGGGAAGCGGTATCGATCGCTCGCCGTCCAGTATCTAGACGAAGAATATTTCGGCTCACTCGCCGAAGGACACAACGTGCTCGCCGGCCGCCACGCTTATAGCTACGTCAATTGTCTTTCTTCCGCGATGCAGGCCTACCTCATCGACGGAAGCGAGAAGCACTTGCGCGCGGCCAGGAACGGCTTCGATATGCTCGCAGCGCAATGTTTCGCCACCGGAGGCTGGGGCCCCGGCGAACAACTCCGCGCGCCAGGAAGCGAAGATCTTGCTGCAAGCCTCGTAAACACCCACAACAGCTTTGAAACGCCCTGCGGCTCCTACGCGCATTTCAAATTGACGCGCTATCTCTTACGCGTCACTCGCGATTCGCGCTACGGCGACAGTATGGAGCGAATGATGTACAACACCGTGCTCGGCGCGAAGCCGCTCCAGCCCGACGGCAGAACTTTCTACTACTCCGATTACAATTTCGATGGCAGCAAAGTTTATAAACAAGCTCACTGGCCCTGCTGTTCCGGCACGCTGCCGCAAGTCGCAGCGGACTACCGCATCAACACATATTTTCGAGACTCAGCCGGTGTGTACGTGAACCTGTACATTCCCTCCACGGTGCATTGGACCCACAACGGAGCGCAGGTTTCACTAAGTCAGAAGAGCGATTACCCATTCGAGCCGAATATCGAGTTCGAGTGGACCGTCTCGAAACCGGCTGAGTTAGCGGTAAACCTCAGAATTCCGATTTGGGCCGGAGCAGCTTCGATTTCAGTGAACGGCAAGCGCGTTTCTGCGCCCGCCATCCCAGGCAGTTTCGCGGCGATTCGCCGCGAGTGGAAGACCGGCGACCGTATTGAGTTCGAGCTTCCGATGTCAGCGCGTCTCGAACCGATCGATCCCAGGCACCCGCAGACGGTCGCGCTACTGCGGGGACCATTGGTATTGTTTGCAATCAAAGCTGCCGCAGACACATTCGAGCGTGATCAGTTGCTCGCGGCAAAAAGGGCCGGGCCACGAGCCTGGCAAGTCGAATCAGCAAATCGCTCCGTGCCTTTCCTGCCATTTACAATAATTGAAGACGAAAGGTACTCGACCTACGTGAAAGTCACCTGACTCTCATCTGAAATATTTCAAGGAAATCTTGTTTCGGAAAGAGCGTTCCAATACCCTTGCTGCGTCTAAAACACTGTTGAAAGTGACCAATCCGAGGTGGAAATGAAAAGTAGAGCCGTGTCCTTCTGCATTCTCATGCTAATCATTGCCTTGCCTACGGCCGCGCAAGACAATCCAGGCGCAAAAGATTCGCAGCAGCCCGTCCTCCCCTATTGCCCCAGCTTGGATTTGACCTCAATCGATAAATCGGTCAACCCTTGCGAAGATTTTTACCACTACGCCTGCGGCAGATGGCAAGTGAACAACCCGATTCCGCCCGATCAAACCTCCTGGTCCGTCTATGCCAAGCTTTTCCAGGACAATCTCGATTTTCTCCACGGAATCCTGGAGCAAGCGGCTTCGAGCGCCGGCACGCGCGACAAAGTGACTCAAGAAACCGGCGATTTCTACGCTGCGTGCATGAACGAATCAGCTGTAGAAAAGCGTGGTCTCTCCGCAATTCAGCCCGAGCTCGATAGCATCGCAAGACTCAAATCCGCCGCCGAATTGCCCGCACTGATCGCGCGGCTGCAGCTCGTTCATGGCGGTTCGATTCTCTTTGATGGCGGATCCGCGCAAGATCCCGATGATTCCGATCGCAGGATTGCTGAGCTCGATCAGGGCGGTCTCGGGCTCCCCGATCGCGACTACTACACGAAGACTGACGACAAATCAAAAGAGACGCGCGCCCGATATCTCCAGCACGTCGCGAATGTATTCGAGCTGTTGGGCGATACCATCGAGATAGCCCGCCAGAGCGCCGATTCGGTGATGCGCACCGAAACGGCTCTCGCCGAGGCTTCACTCACTCGAGTCGATCGGCGCGATCCCTACAAGCGCAAGCACAAGATGGATGTCGCGGAACTCGACAAGCTGGCCCCGGCGTTCGACTGGACGGCCTACTACCGCGAATCACACTATCCAGCTTTCGACATCGTCAACGTTGAATCGCCGGAATTCCTCAAAGAAGTGAACGCGCTCGTCGCGTCCATGCCGATCGACAGCTGGAAATCGTACTTGCGATTTCACGTCGTAAATTCGTCCTCGCCTTATCTCTCCTCTGCCTTTGTGAATGAGAGTTTTGAGTTTTATAACAAGTATCTCCGCGGCGCAAAAGAGTTGCAGCCGCGTTGGAAGCGATGCGTCAGCTACACCAACCACAATCTCGACGACGCCCTCGGCCAGGTATACGTCGCAAAGGTGTTTTCACCTGAACTGAAGCAAGGCACTTTGGACATGGTGCAGCACATCGAAGCCGCCATGGAGCAGCGCATACATGATCTCGATTGGATGAGCCCCGAAACCAAGCAGCAGGCGCTCGCCAAGTTGCACGGCATCCGCAACAAGATCGGATATCCGGACAAATGGCGCGATTATAGTTCGTTGACAATTTCGCGCGATGATTTTGCCGGCAATATCGAGCGCGCTGCTGAGTTCGAAAGCCTCCGCGACATCAACAAAATCGGCAAGCCCGTGGACCGCGGCGAGTGGTTCATTCCCGCGCCCACCGTGGACGCCTACTACTCAGCGCAAATGAACGACATCAATTTCCCCGCCGGCGTTCTTCAGCCGCCGCTCTTCGATCCAAGAATGGACGCCGCGCCGAATTACGGCGATACCGGCGGCACAATCGGGCACGAACTTACGCACGGCTTCGACGACGAAGGCAGCCAGTACGACGCGAAGGGAAACCTAAAGAACTGGTGGACGAAAGAAGATCGCGAGAAATTCGACGGGCGCACCAAATGCGTTCGCGACCAATACGCTCAATACGTCGTGGTGGACGACGTCCACATCAACAGCAAACTCACACTCGGCGAAGACGTGGCCGATCTCGGCGGCGAGATTTTGGCTTACATCGCCTGGAAGGACGCCACAAAAGATAAAAATCTCCAACCCATCGATGGTCTCACGCCGGATCAGCGATTCTTCATCGGCTTCGCGCAGTGGGATTGCGCCAACGAGCGCCCGGAAGATCTGCGGGCGCGCGCGATCAGCGATCCCCATTCACCCGCCACGTACCGAATCAACGGCATTGTCGTGAATATGCCCGAATTCTCACGCGCATTCTCGTGTAAAGAAGGTCAACCGATGGTGAAACCGCCCGAAAAGAGTTGCAGAGTTTGGTAAGGCGCGCGGCGCCTGGGTAACGGAACCGCAACAGAATGCATTCCTGTTGCCCGCCTGGTCGAGCCAGCGAAAAGAAAGATATCGATCGAGAATGCCGGCGAGCCGTAAAATACATCTTTGCGCGAATTATTTTGAGCTAGAGGGAATATCTGAAGAAACCCAAGTGCGTGCAAGCTCTCGCGTCATTTGCCACGCTGCCAGAGCCGACACAATCACCAGTACCACGCCCAATCCATAATGCCGCAGCAACAACTTGCCAACACCAAAAAGCGCCGCGTACACCATCACCGTGCCAAGGATCCAGCACCACAAATTGCGTCCGATATCACGCGTTCGCACGATCTCCGGCGCGAGCGCCGCAATCGGCTCCCATCCCGTCACGTCCGGTCGTACTTTTCTATAAAACGAGATCAAGATTTCTTTCGGCTCGGGCGCCGTGGCGAAAGTCACCAGGATCCACACAAGTGAAGTCGCCAAAGTTGTCGTGAGTGCCGTCTTCGCAAAAATAACCGTTCCCGATCCCGTGAAAAATTCCGGCCGGTTCAGAAGTGACATCCACATCCCCTGCCAGTTCAGCGCGACAGTCACAACCAGCGCCGTCGTCATCGCCGAAATCTCGCTCCACGCATTGATCCGCCACCAATACCATCGCAAAAGATAAACGCTTCCCGTCCCAGCCCCGAGCTGCAGCACCACCTGCCAGCCGCTCCGGATCGAAACCAAATGCGCCGACACATATCCCGTCGCCGCCACCAGCAGCAGTGTCACCACCTGTGAAACGTGTACGTAATGCCGCTCGCTCCCGTCCCGCTTCATGAATCGCCGGTAGAAATCCTCCACCAGATACGACGTGCCCCAGTTCAATTGCGTAGCGATTGTGGACATGAAAGCCGCAAGAAATCCCGCCAGAATGATGCCTCGAAACGCGTGCGGCACGTGTTCATTCACGATCATCATGTAGCTACTCTCCGGATTTTTCAGCCCCGGATAAAGCACGATCGCGGCCAGCCCCGTAAAAATCCACGGCCACGGCCGCAGCGCGTAATGCGCGATGTTGAACCACAGCACCGAAAAAAGTCCCTGCCGTTCGTCGCGCGCGCTAAAAATACGCTGAGCCACGTATCCGCCGCCGCCGGGCTCCGCGCCGGGATACCAGAAAGCCCACCACTGCAGCCCAAGATAAACGACAAACGTGATCACCGGCAGCGTCCACAGTGCCTCGCTCGCAAATCCGCGAGAAAAATCTGGCAGAAATGCCAGCGGGTCGGACGCGCCGTTCCCAGCCTGCAGCGCGCCAAGTTTTGAAATCATCGCGCCCATCCCGCCAGTCGCCGCAACGGCGCAATACGCTACGCCAATCACAATCGCCATTTTCAGAACGAATTGAAATAAATCCGTCCACAGCACTCCCCACAATCCGCCGAGCGACACGTAAATGCCGGTGAAGGGAATCAGAAAAAAGATGCAGATGATCAGTGCGCGCCCGTCCGTCCCTGAAAACACCGGACCGAAAACCGAAGTCAGCGCATTCGAGAACCATGTAAGCAGACGCCAGCCTTGCATTTCAGGCCCAAGCGTCGTCCCCACGATTCCAATCATCGCCTTCGTTACCCACCCAAGAATCAAACAATTCATCATCAACCCAAGATAGACCGCTCGAAATCCCCGCAAAAATGCCGCAGGCTTTCCGGCATAACGCATCTCCGCGAACTGCACGTCGGTCATCAAGCCCGAGCGCCGCCACAATCGCGCAAACAAAAAGACCGTCATCATCCCGGAAAGCAAAAATGCCCACCATAGCCAGTTGCCCGCAATTCCCTGCGTGTAAACGAGTCCCGCGACGAGCAGCGGCGTATCCGCTGCAAATGTTGTCGCGACCATTGACGTGCCCGCGAGCCACCACGAAACATTTCTCCCCGATACAAAATAATCCTCGGTCGTATTTCCGGAACGCCGCCGAAAGTACAAACCAAGAAGGAGTGTTATCGCCAGGTACCCGAGAATCGCAGACCAATCAAGCAGCGTGAACGCCATGGTGGCCCGAATTTATGGCACAGGTAAGCGAGCAGAAGCAATGCGAATCAGTTTAAACGTAGATTGCCACGCAAAGCTTCCCATGATTTTCAGGGTGCCCCATCTTTGCGCAGCAAAGGTGGGTCTTCCATTCAATTTCTCGCGAAGAATGCATTGCGCCTCGTAGAGCACTCATTCGCGCCTCGCGATCTCATGCAACGACCGCTATCTAAACAGACAACTCGCCCTCATTCGAACCTTGCCTGCCTCTTAAGCCCCAGACTATATTCTTCGCGGTCCGCTTGCGCCAGACGACTCAACAGGAGGAGTCTATGTGGTGGAGCAAGCATACCCATTCAACAACGTCATCGTTTTCCCCCCCGTTTAATTCAACCGGCACAATCGATCGGCCAGATGAACCCGATGCTGAGGAACTTCGGCATCCCAAGGCCGTGAATCGGCCGCGTCCATCTGCGCGTTCAACGTTCAATACGTGGTCCGAATTCGAGGCCACAACGAACAGCGCAGGCAAGGCAGACCTATGTCTCGACGCAATCGTGAAAGAGCCGATTTCGCTCAAGTGCCATCGCCTGACGATCGGACCCGAAGCCAAAGCAACGGGCGAAATAATCGCGCAGGAACTAATCGTCTACGGCGAGCTCGCGGGCAATGTTCGGGCGGTTGATCGAATCGAGATCAAGAAGAACGGATCCGTCTTCGGAGAGCTTACAACTCGGCACATCGTGATCGAGGATGGAGCGTCCTTCAAAGGCACAGTCCAAATCGAGAGGCGAAAAAGACCCCGCGGCGCGCCCGAGTTGGCAATCGCGGTCGGCCGCTTATTATCGTTGCTGTAATTCAACCGAAGGCGCGACCGTATGTCGCTGAATTTGAGGCCGTCAAGAAATATAGATCACCTCTTCAGAGGTGAGGTCTTTCGGCCGTTGTGATGTGTCTCATAGGCGCGAAGGCGGGAGCGCGTGTAACTTCAGGGCCCGGAGGACCCCGCCTCCGGGTCTTTGTTCGCATGCGCGATTGCTTCAAAATTCGCGCGAAAACGTGACTTTACCCGCCGATTTTGCGGAACAGCCAGAACAATCCTGCAGCAAGAACTATCGAGGTGGGAAGCGTAAGCACCCAAGCCATCAGTAAGTTTCGCACCGTGCCCCATTGCAATCCAGAATGGTTGGCAGCCATCGTCCCCGCCACTCCCGACGAGAGCACATGCGTCGTACTGACCGGTAAACCAAACCAATCAGCCGCTCCGATCGTAAACATCGCCGTGATCTCCGCGGCGGCGCCCTGCGCATAAGTGAGGTGGTCTTTGCCAATCTTTTCGCCGACGGTCACAACAATGCGTTTCCATCCAATCATCGTCCCGAGCCCAAGAGCCATCGCCACCGCGACCTTCACCCACCCCGGTATAAATTTCGTCGCGTTGTCCACGTGTTTCTTGTAATTCGCCAGCACGTCCGCGTCCGCCGCCGAAAATACGGGCTGCTTCTTTTTCTGCATCAATCGCAGCGCCTCGCTAACCACATACATATCGTTTCGGAAGTTCCTCACCTTATCCTGCGGCACCAGCTTCAAGTCCTTATATATTGCCATTTCCGTGCCGATTCCATTCACAAGCTGCCGCAGAGCCAGCATCGTATTCGGTGTGAAATCTTTCGTGCGGATATAGTCCGTCACTTCGTCTCGCGCATCGCCAATGACAGCTGCCGGCGTAACGTAATGTGACAAAACCTCGGCAGTTTGCGTCGAGACTGCAACGAAATCCTGCGTCTGCTGGTACGTCACCGCATGATTCATCGCATACGCTGTCGGCACGGTTCCGATCAGGATGAGCATGATCAAGCCCATTCCTTTTTGGCCGTCGTTCGAACCGTGCGCGAAACTCACGCCAGTGCACGTGAGGACCAGTAGCGAGCGAATCCAAAACGGTGGTGGTTCGGTTCCCTTCGGCGCAACGTAAAGCTGCTTGTTCGGAATCAGCGCCTTGCAGATAAGCAGCAACAAATACGCTCCTGCAAATCCTACCGCCGGCGATATCAGCAACGACTTGCCGATGTTCGCCGCCTGCGCCCAGTCCACCCCGCTCGTTCCCGTCTTCACTGCCATCAACTGGTTCGCAATGCCGACTCCGATGATGGAACCGATCAAAGTATGCGAACTCGATGACGGCAGTCCAAACCACCATGTTCCGAGATTCCAAATGATAGCGGCCACGAGCAGCGCAAACACCATCGCAAATCCGGCGCTGCTTCCCACCTGCAGTATCAACTCCACGGGCAGCAGCGATACGATCGTGAACGCCACGGCTCCGCTCGATACCAGCACGCCGATGAAGTTCCACATTCCCGACCAAACCACAGCCGTGTGCGGTTCAAGCGAGTGCGTGTAAATCACGGTCGCGACGGCATTCGCCGTGTCGTGAAATCCGTTTACGAACTCAAAGCTAAGCGCAATCAGCAGCGCCCCGGCGAGCAGAAGATACGGAAGGATGCTAACGTTGTGAATGCCGGAAAGATCTCCAATGAGATGACGCGCGACATAGATGCAGCCGATCAGCAGCGCGACGCCGAAGATCATCACGCCGATTCGCCCCGGCCCTGCTCCTAATTTTGAATCGAGTACCGCGGATTCGCTTGCCATCGGTAATTACCTCGTATGCGATGAGTGCGGCTTATCCGCCGCTGAGTGCTGCGCGCCGGGCAGCGAAAAACTACGGCGCCGCGCAAAAGGTGTTCTGCGAAAAACTTCCAGACTTGTTCTTATCGTCAGGCGGCTGCTTTGGTGCTCGGCGCACACCGTACTATCGCTATGTTAGAGATTTGTTACAGCCGCATGAACGGACCATCAACGCGGTTCGGTGTACCGTCGTCAACCAGTTCATGGCGGTCCGATTCATCGCGATGCTGGCGTCGCTGCGACAGCTTTCGCTTCAAGTTTCGCCGATTCATCTGCTTGTCGGCTTCGCAGCACCAATACGGGGCACTCTCCCGTTTTCACCACTTTTTCGGCGACTGATCCGAATGCAAAGGCCCGCCAGCCAGTCATCCCATGCGTCGCGATGACAATTAGGTCGACTTTTTCATTTTCGGCTGTCCGGATGATTTCCATTGCCGCATCGTTAGCCAAACCTACCGTCGTTCGTGCGCGCACTCCTCGCTCGGATGCCTTCTTCGCCAGATCTTTTAGCCGCTTTTCGGCAGTCTGGATCAAATCTTTTTCGTACGCTCCTTCTTTCAAGATCGATACGCTCTCCGGCACGTCAGGCACCACGGGCACAGCGTGCATTAACAGCAAATCTGCGTCGTACCGCGAGGCTATGTCCGTGGCCGCGTCGAACGCTTTCAGCGACGGGTCGCTGAAATCAATTGGCGAGAGTATTAGTTTCGGCGGAATCATATCCAGTTTCCTTTAGTGACAGAGAATGGCTTCGAAGGCAGCGTCCAAATTGGCGCTAAGTACGCCAGCAGACTGTATTTGGGTATTGTTAACGGAGTGTTTCGCGCAGATGAACATCGTATCGCTCCCAGGCCCATAAATCGGGCGTGTCTCGCGAAGGAGCCCCCGCTTCAGTAGTGAACCTGGGCTTCCCAGCGAACGAAAACCCCGCCTCGACGGGCTTTCAGAGTTTGTGTGGCAACGTCGATTTTCGTCAGGGCACGACTTCAGTCGTGCCGGTAAATCGTTGCAAATGAGTCCGGCTTTAGCCGCTGAGGGACAGAATTCCCAGTCCCCACACAGACTCTTTCAGCCCTGGCCCCCGTCCCTCAGTTAGCGGATTTTGCGCCAGCGTCTCGCAATCGGATCTTGAGAAATGCCGGCAGGGATGGAACCGCCGGAATTAACTCCGAAGCGTTCGTAAATTCCAGAAGAAACTCCTGCGCATTCAAACGTTTTGTATTCGGGCGATGCCCATTGCGCGACACTTTATCTGCTTTTTGCAAGCGAACGTACATCCCGTCTTGCTGCAATACTCGCGTCTTCTCCGTGTCCGCCAGATAAGGGCCGATCACTTCGCGCAAAATCTGGACGCGCAGCGCCTCGTTCTTCAAATGGAACATCACTTCTACGCGCTCGTAAATATTGCGGTGCATCCAATCCGCGCTGCCGAGATACACCTCCGTGTTTCCTCCGTTTCCGAAGACGAAAACACGGCTGTGCTCGAGGAATCGCCCAATCACGCTGCGTACGCGGATTCTGCTGCTCAATCCGCGAACGCCCGGACGCAACGCGCACGCGCCTCTTACAATCAACTCGATCCGCACTCCGGCCTGCGACGCTTCGTAAAGTGCATGTATCGTTTTCTCATCCTGCAATGCGTTCACTTTGGCAATCAGGAATGCTGGTCGGCCCTTGCGCGCGTGCTCAGTTTCGCGTTCGATCAAACTCAGGCAACTTTTTCCCAAATTCACCGGCGCCACAAATAGCGGGTGATAACTCGATCGCTCGGAATAGGCCGTCAGATAATTGAAGACGTGGTGCACCGCCGACGTAATCCGCGCATCGCTCGTCAGCAAGCTCAGATCGGTATAGAAACGCGCCGTTGTAGGATTGTAATTGCCGGTTCCAAGGTGCGCGTAACGCCGAATCTGTCCATCGGCCTCCCGCCGCGCCACCAGCGCCAACTTGCAATGCGTCTTCAGCCCCACGACGCCGTAATAAACCTGCACGCCCGCTTCCTGCAGATTTCGCGCCCAGCGAATGTTTGACGCTTCGTCGAAGCGCGCCTTCAATTCGACTACAACGGCCACTTCTTTCCTCGCGGCAGCGTCAATTAACGCGCGGACGATCGGAGAATTGTCGCTCGTGCGGTAAAGCGTCTGTTTGATCGAGAGGACGCTGGGATCTTGCGCGGCGCTCTCGATGAATCGCACCACGGTCGAGTACGAATCGTACGGATGGTGCAGCAGCAAGTCGCGTCTGCGGATCAGTTCAAACAACGAGGATGCGCCTGGCTTGAGCGCAACCTCGCGTGCCGTAAATGCCTTGTACTTTAAATCCGGCCGCGGCGTTTCCTCGTAAAGATGGAACAGTCGCGAAAGGTTGATCGGGCCATTCACGCGGAACACTTGCCAGGGCGCTAAAACGAAGTTCGCCTCGAGGCGTTCGATGATTTCCTGATTCGCTCCCGCTTCGATCTCCAGCCTCACCGCCGCGCCCTTCCGCCGCCGGTGGATCTGCGTGTCCACCGAATCCATCACGTCGCGCGATTCCTCTGCTTCCAGATAAAGATTGCTGTTGCGGGTTACGCGAAATGCAGCAGCGGAAAGAATTTCGTAGCCGTGATAAAGCCGTTCGGCAAATGCGTGCACCACGTCGTGGAGGAACACGTATTCGACCGTTCCCTCCGCCGATGGCAAGCGCACCAGGCGCGGCAATGCTCGCGGCACCGTCACCACGCCAATGTACGTGTGCGAGCCTTTGCGCTTGCGGCGCAATAAAAATGCGAGACACAGCGCCTTGTTCAAAACGTGCGGAAACGGATGCGCGGGATCAACCGTTACGGGCGTGAGTAGCGGCTCAACCGATTTTGTATAGAAATTCTCGATGAACTGCCGTGCGCTGGGCCGAAGTTCGGGGAGAGTGAGGACGCGAACGGATTCCGCCGCCAATTTGGGAACGAGTTCGTCGCGCCAGCAATCGTACTGCGCACGCACAAACGTCTGGATTCTTTCGGAAAGCTCCGAGAGAACTTCCTGTGGCGCTCTGCCGTCGGGCCCCGGCTCGCGATTGCCGTGCTCCACTTGCTGCATCAGGCCCGCGACGCGCACCTCGACGAATTCGTCGAGATTGCTCGCGGTGATTGCGAGAAATTTGACGCGTTCGAGGATCGGGTTGCTCGAATCGTAGGCCTCTTCGAGGACCCGCTCGTTGAATTGGAGCCACGAAAAATGCCGGTTAAAAAAATAACGCGGCCCGAAGTTTCCGTTTTGCGACATTCCGACCTCTAGCCGAACGACGGTACCTTCCGATTGTTACTGTGATGTTACAGAGCCTCGCACACTCTGAGCGAAACGCATCGCACCTGCGATTAGTGTTTGTCATATTTCTTGCCACGCAATCGAATGCCGAGCATCATATGTCTCTGCATGTTGCCAAACCGCCGATCCCGCGCCGGATTCACTTGAGCAGCCTCCCGCTGAACGGCCGTGTAGCCGTCGTCTGATTCGTAGTCAAACCATCGAAACGCAATCAATCGAATAAATGAGTAACTCGAAGATGCGGCCTGAGAGCTGCATTTCGTTTTTCATCGCACAATAGGAGATCGACGATGAGAAAGTCCGCGCGATTCGCAGGAACTCTTGGTGCGTTGCTGATATTCATGTTTGCTTGGAAAGGATTTTCGGAGGGAACGAGCTCGAGTTCTGCGAATTCAGACCTCGCTGCTCAGATTCCAGATTCGTCGCAGCGTCGATTCGATTTCTCTTATCAAGTTCACGTTCCGGCGCTTCCTGCATCTTCAACTCCGCTCCGGCTTTGGATTCCGGTGCCTACTTCCGATTTATGGCAAACAGTCACCAATCTCACAATCGAAAGTCCAATCGCGCACCGAATCACGAAAGAGAATGAGTTCGGAAACAGCATGGCGTATTTCGACGTGAAGCTCGTTCACGCTAAACCGGCATTCGACATCGCGATGCATTTCACGGCAGTTCGCAGGGAGCATCGCGTGGATTTGAGCAACGCCAACGCTGTGGCGAGTTCTCCCGCGCCCAGCCGCATTGAATTCGCACGATTTCTTCAACCGGATCACCTGGTTCCGATTGACGGCGTGATTGGCCAACTTTCGAAAGAACATACGCAGGGTGCTACGACACCGGAGGAGAAAGCGCGCCAGATTTACGAGTACGTCGTCGCCACAATGCGATACGACAAATCGGGAACAGGCTGGGGCCACGGCGACGCGATATGGGCCTGCACTGCGAAGCGCGGCAACTGCACGGATTTTCATTCACTCTTCGACGGCATGGCGCGCGCCGCGGGAATTCCCGCGCGTTTCGAAGTCGGATTTCCTCTGCCGATCGGAAAATCGCAGGGCGAAATTCCCGGCTACCATTGCTGGACGGAATTTTATGTCAACGGAGTCGGATGGGTTCCCATTGACGCTTCGGAAGCCTGGAAAAATTCGGCGAAACACGATTATTTCTTCGGCGCGAACGACGCCAATCGCATTCAGTTTTCGATGGGCCGCGATATTCGCCTGAATCCGCCGCAGCAATCGGAACCACTGAACTATTTCGTTTATCCCTACGCGGAACTCGATGGAAAGCCATTCGACCAGTTGCAATCGCACTTCGCATTTCAAGATTTGCCCACAACCGAACCCAGCGCTGCATCAACTAACTCGTCGAAATGAGTCGAGTTGCATGGCGAGTGTAGTCGCAACCCGACGGCCTTGTAGCGCCGGACCCTTCGGCTAGGCTCAGGGCAGGCCGGGTTTCGTCCAGCATTCGAATCGCATCTTTAATTTCGAAACTCACTTCTTCAATGTCGGCGACGGCTTGAAATTGTAGTAGCGTAAGGTTCGCGCCCATGTCGCCTCCGTCGCCGCCACCGTCCCCGGTACCGTACGACAAACTCCACGATCTCTGCTCGCAAGGCCGCTGGGACGCAGCCATCGATCTTTTGCAGCAGTACGACGTAAGCGCCGCCGCCGAGGCCGTGATCGCGCTGCCGTTTGAAACGCAGCGCGCGCTGTTCCAAAAATTGCCCGTGGATTACGCCGCCGCGCTCGTCGGTTTGTTTCCATATTTCCACACCTACGTTCTCCTGCATTCGCGTCCGCCTGCCCAAATGCACGCCATCGTCGAGAGCATGGATCCCACCGAGCGTGATAATTTTCTCGACGCTTTGCCTGAAGAGGCCTGGCAGAGCCTGATGACCACGCTCGCGGCAACGCATGCTCCGGAAGCTCAACTCACGGAGAGTCAACCGCCTGCCGAAGCAACGCCAATCTCCGAAGTGCTCGCGCCGACCGCGGCTCCTGAGAAGCCACCGCGTACCGTGGCGGAGCGGCGTGCCGTCGAAGCGACGCAAGTGCTCGAACCATTCACGCCTTCCGAAACGGAGGCGCCGATTATCGAGGCGCGGAAAATCGCGAAAAGTTACCAGCAGCCCGACGGACCGGAAATACAAGTGATTGCGCCGATCGATCTGGATCTCGAGCCGAACACGATTCTCGCGGTTCTCGGTCCGTCGGGCTCAGGAAAATCGACGCTGCTGCGAATGCTCTCAGGGCTTTTGCAGCCATCGGCCGGGGAAGTTCTGTGGCACGGCACGCCAGTTTCGAAATGCAGTCCGAATGTTGCGATTGTGTTCCAGAGCTTCGCGCTGTTTCCGTGGCTCACGGTACTCGAAAACGTCGAAGCGCCGTTGCTTGCGCGAGGCCTCTCGGCGGAAGATCGCCGCAGCCGGGCACTCCATGCGATTTCGTCCGTCGGGCTCGCGAACTTCGAGACCGCCTATCCGAAGGAACTTTCCGGCGGTATGAAACAGCGCGTTGGATTTGCGCGCGCACTCGCCGTCGAGCCGGAAGTTCTCTTCATGGACGAGCCGTTCTCCGCATTGGATGTGCTGACCGCGGAAAATCTGCGCGGCGAGTTGATGGAGCTTTGGCTCGCGCACAAAATTCCCACGCGAAGCATTTTCCTCGTGACTCACAACATCGAGGAAGCAGTGCTTCTCGCCGATCGCATCATCGTCCTCGGCAGAAATCCCGCCACAATTCGCGCGGACTTGCGCCTGCCGTTGAAGCGGCCGCGCGACCGCAAGTCGGCCGCGTTTCTTCTTTACGTCGATTACATCTACAAAGTTATCACGCAGCCGCAGCTCGAAGTCGCGCCGCCGACGGTTCCGGCGAGTGGCGCGAGTTTTGCTCCGCAAATGCTGCCGCACTCGCGGCCAGGCTCCGTGGGCGGCTTGCTCGAATTGTTGATCGATCGCGGCGGCGAGGAGGACATGTACCACATCGCCGAGGATTTGCTGCTCGAGATTGACGATCTACTTCCCATCATAGAAACCGCGGCGTTGCTGGGATTTGCAACTGTGCGCGAAGGAGATGTCGTGATCACCCAGCACGGAAAGGAATTTGCCGAAGGAGATATCGGCACGCGAAAAAAGTTGTTTCGCGAAGCAGCGCTTGCCCGCGTCGCATTGTTGCAACAAATGAAGGCTGCGCTCGAGAAAAAATCAGACCACAAAATGCCGCTCGAATTCTTCCGCGATATTCTCGACGAGCATTTCACGGCCGAGGACGTCCAGCGGCAGATTGAAACGGCGCTGAACTGGGGCCGGTACGCCGAAATTTTCAGATACGACTCGGAGACCGACGAACTGTCGCTGTACGAAGCCGAGACGCCGGGCGATGTGCCGGCTACTTCCGTTGAAAGCAGACCGCAAATCTGATGGCTGAAAACTCCAGTCATCAACCCCTTTCTGGAATGCCGCTGTGGGGCAGGCTGCCTATCGTCGTCCCGTCGGTGTTTAGAGAATTGCCAATCGTGCTGGCGGCGGTCGCTGCCCTCTACGCTTTGCTGGCACTGACGCATGCGTGGATGTCGCCAGTGACCACCGGCGCGCAAATTCAACTTTCGCCGAGCGCGCTGCCGAAGTACGCGATGTTCTCGCTCTTGCGGATCGCCATAGCCTACGCTGTGAGCCTGGCATTCACGTTGGTCTACGGATACGTGGCCGCGTACAACGCGAAAGCGGAGCGCGTGCTCGTTCCGCTGCTCGACACACTGCAATCGATTCCCGTTCTGAGTTTTTTGCCTCCGGTGATGGTGGCGATGGTCGCGCTTTTCCCGGCCAAACAACTCGGAGTCGAGCTGGGCTCGATTCTGCTGATTTTCACGGGACAAGTGTGGAATATGACGTTCAGCTTTTATTCCTCGCTCAAGAGCATCCCCCAAGAGATGCGCGAGGTGGCTCAGGTTTATCGCTGGAGTTGGTGGCAGCGCTTCGTGCAGATGGAGCTGCCGTACTCGGCGATCGGGCTGGTGTGGAATTCGATGATGTCGGTGGCGGGCGGCTGGTTTTTTTTGATGGCCTGCGAAATGTTCGTCCTCGGCAGCCGCGATTTTCGTCTGCCGGGGCTCGGTTCTTATTTGCAGACGGCCGCGAATGCCGGAGACACGCGCGCGATCGTTTGGGGCATCGCGGTGATGATCGGCGTCATTATCCTGATCGATCAACTCGTATGGCGCCCGATCATTGCTTGGGCGCAGAAATTCAAATTTGAGCAGGTGGAGGCTGTGGAAGCGCCCCGTTCGCCTATTCTCGAGCTGCTGAGAAGCTCGAAGCTCCTGCCCTTCATCGAACGGAATACGTTTGGCCCCGTTCTCGAGCGCGCCGATTTGTATTTTGCGAAGAGACGGGCTGAGGAGCATCAAGACGCTGAGTTGAGCGCCGTCGCCAAGTGGATCGGGCGAATCGCGCTGATCTTGCTGGTGCTCGGCATCGGATTCGCGTTCGTCAAAATGACCGCGCTGCTGGTGACGGTGAATGGCGGAGAATTGCGCAGAATCTTTTGGGGCGCGGGCGCGACATTTCTTCGCGTCGAATTGACGCTGGTGCTCGCAGCGCTTTGGACGATTCCAGCCGGAGTCGCGCTCGGGCTGCATCCGCGATTTTCGGCCATCGCGCAGCCCATCGCGCAAGTCGCGGCCTCGGTGCCCGCTACCGCGCTTTTCCCCGTCATTCTTCTGCTGCTGATTCGCGTGGGCGGAGGACTCGGAATCGGTTCCGTCGTGCTGCTCCTGCTGGGCACGCAGTGGTACATACTTTTCAATGTGATTGCGGGAGCGAGCGCGATTCCGACGGATCTGAAAGAAGTTTGCAGCGTGTTTCGATTCGGAAAGATCGAACGCTGGCGCGATTTGCTGCTGCCCGGAATTTTCCCGTACTTGATTACGGGGTTCGTCACCGCTTCCGGCGGGGCGTGGAATGCCAGCATCGTCGCGGAATATTTTCACTTTCGGGGCAAGACGTTTTCGACGGTGGGGCTCGGAGCTGTGATCAGCAGCGCGACCGACGACGGGAATTTCCGGTTGTTGCTTGCCGCGACGGTGGTTCTGGCGGCGATGGTGGTTACGATCAACCGGCTGGTGTGGCGCCCGCTTTACGGCTTGGCCTCGACGAAATATAAGCTCGAATCGTGATTGAATCGAGCTCTTATTTGCGTCCAAATTGCCTGCAAAATTGACTCGATTAGAACCGTGCTCCGTTGATTGTTTTGTTGGAGTTACGGCGATTTTTAATCGTTTTCGTGTCTCGATTAGAATTGGGGTGGGAGGCGACCCATTCAGCTTCTCGTACGGCCCTTGGGCGGGCGTACGAGTGGTAGGGCATGTAGAACGCGCCGGCGCGCCGCTGGGTCTTTCGCGGTACGCCCGATGCCGGACGAAAACCGGTCCGGCGCTACAGAACCGGTGCCGTTCTGGCCTTCCGGTCGGAGTCCGGGCGAGGAGAGCGGATGCCCGGCTGAAGCCGGGCGCTACAAGTGCCTGGAGTGACTCCGAGGCTGGCGCCGTCACAGTGCCCGAGTTATAACGTTCGTACATGTTCACTAAAACGGTATCAGACGGGAAGAGAGTGCGCAACCGATCACGTTGTAAGGATTTTGGTGCGGAGCCGAGGAACGCGAAGAGCCATCGTCGCTGCGCAAGAATGAAGCGCCTTGAAATTCGTCATCGCGCAAACAGCCGGTCTTCGGCCGAATTGGAGCCGTGAGGTTCCGTGCTCGGGATCGCTTTGTGAAGATTGCGAATTGAGTTCCGGGAGGCGGGGGCCTCCCGGCTCTGAAGAAAAGTGCGGCCAAGCGCCGGGCGCTTCGTCGGAGCTATTGGCTTCACGGGCCAATCCTATTCATATTCAGGGACGCGAATCTGGCGTTGCGACCGGGGCGATTTTCTTGTAGGCTTTATTTATGTTGATTCGTGTGCAGAGGGCTGGAGAGCTGTGTTGCTGTATCTGTTGTCCACCAGTGTCCTCTGGCACGGGGAGTTCTGCACTCTAGAAACTGAATCCAGCTCGATTTTCTAGAACCCACCGCCAGAGTGAATTGGCCGGTGGGTTTTTTGTTTTTGGAGCACGACAAAGAGGGAAAAGGGAAAATAGAAAAGAGAAACGCGAAAAGGAGAAACGAAATGGCTGATTATAAGCTTCCGGAAGTTTTGGTCTCGACGGACTGGGTCGCGCAGCATCTCAACGATCCGAAGTTGAGGCTTGTAGAGGTGGATGTGGATACCAGCGCATACGGGCAGGGGCATATACCTGGAGCGGTGGGCTGGAATTGGCAGACGCAGCTGCAGGATAATATTCGGCGCGACCTGATTGATAAGCCGGCGCTCGAAAAGCTGCTTGGAGAATCGGGAATCTCGAATGACACGACAATATTGCTTTACGGCGACAACAACAATTGGTTTGCGGCGTATGCTTTTTGGCAGTTGAAGTATTACGGGCATGCGGACGTTCGGTTGATCAATGGCGGGCGGAAAAAGTGGGTGGAAGAGAAGCGGGCGCTGACCACCAGCCCGACGAATGTTGCTCATGCGAAATACACTGCAAAGGATCCCGATGAATCCATTCGGGCGCGGAAGGAAGACGTTTTTGCAATTCTCGAGCGCCGAAAATCGGATGACCTTGTTGACGTGCGCTCGAACGACGAATTCACGGGGAAGATTCTAGCGCCTCCGGGACTTTCGGAGACGGCACAACGCGCGGGGCACATTCCGGGCGCGGCGAATATTCCCTGGGCGCAGGCGGCGAATGAGGATGGAACGTTCAAGTCCGCGGAGGCGTTGGCGCAGCTTTATGGCGGAAAAGGCGTCACGGGCAATAAGGGAATTATTGCGTATTGCCGGATCGGCGAGCGGAGTTCGCACACATGGTTCGTTTTAAAATATCTGCTCGGCTACGACAATGTAAAGAATTACGATGGCTCGTGGACGGAGTGGGGGAATTTGGTGGGCGCGCCGATTGAGAATACGTTTGCGAAGGCGGCGATTGCGGCTGATTGATGTGACAGGTTAATTAGAGGAAGGCCGGGCGGGTCTTAGACCCGCCCCTACCGTCAGGCGATTGTGTTTGGGCGAGATCGACCGGGGGCGGGGAAGACCGATTAGAAATGGCTGTGCGGCGTATCGGTAAGTCAAAAACGCCGGCCCTTCGAGGCTCAGGGTAAACAAGATGCCGGCGCTACGAGTGACGTCGTGCCGCTAACACGTTCAAAGGAGATGCGATGAGTGAGATTTTGTCCGAGGTGCTGGGGGCGAATGCGAAGTTCAGCGCGGAGTTTGGCGAGCGAGGGAAATTGGCGATACCGCCGGCGCGGCGCTTCACGATTCTTACGTGTATGGATGCGCGGCTAGATCCCGCAAAGTTCGCGGGGCTGGCGGAAGGCGATGCGCATGTGATTCGCAACGCGGGCGGACGGGCGAGTGACGACGCGATTCGATCGCTGGTGATCAGCTACAAATTGCTCGGCACTCGCGAATTTTTCGTCGTCCACCACACCGAATGCGGGATGGGATATTTCTCGAATGACGTGATGCGCGGATTGCTGGCGTCGAGTTTGGAGACGGCCGAACTCACGCCGCAAGGATTCCGCGATGTTGGCAAGGGAGGCGGATCGCGCGCGGGAGAATTTATCGAATGGCTGACGTTCAAAGAGCCGAAGCAGGCGGTGCTTGATGACGTTGCGCGCATTCGATCGCACCCGCTGATTCCGAGGTCCATTCCTGTTTACGGATTTATTTACGATGTGAAGACGGGGAAGCTCGTAGAGGTGGAAGGGGCGCGAGCGGCGGGTGCTGCGGATTAAGGAAATTAGCGGCTGGTTTTGCGTCTCGCGACGATTTCTGCGACGGAGCGGCGATGCGATGGGTCATTGGGGCGTCCTTCGTAGTGATGGAGGATGTCCCAGCCGGTGAAATAGGATTCTAGCTCGCCTGGTTTTAGGCGGTGCCTGGTGGGTTGTTCGTTTGCTTCGGTGATGTGGGCGATTGCCAGGATGATTCCGTTTGGGGCGACGCCTTTTTTTGCGGGTTCGAAGAGATCGCGTTGGAGGTAGTAGCAGATTAGGATGAGATCCCAGGCGGCTGGCGCGATTTGGAATTCGTTGTTTTCGAGATTGGCGATGCTCGCATCGAGTTGAACTGCAAATTCACCCGCACGTTGGACTAAAAGCTCGATTGCTGTTGGCGAGCTGTCTACTGCTGTGACCTTCCAGTTATTTTGCGCGAGCCAGATTGCGTTTCGGCCGGTGCCGCAGGCTAGATCGAGGGCGCGGCCGGGGGCGAGGCGGCTCGCTGTTTCGAGTACGAGCGGCGTCGGCGCTGTGGCGAAATCTTCTTCTGGGCGTTCGCGCGTGCGATAGCGTTCTTCCCACCGATTCGTTTCCATGTCACGAACTCAATTCAATGTGAGTATAGGCAGTAGATCCTTTCCATACTAACCGCAGATCCCTCACTTTGTTCGGGATGACAACGTTTTGAAGCGCGCGCGACGAAAAGCATCGGGGCTGACCCTTCCTTCGTCAGGCAGGAGACCTGAGCTGCATGTAAAGACCTGAGCCGCATTATTGCGTCGCTGCGGTCTGAGGGACTAGTTTTTTCAAGGTTTCTTCGACGCCGGCCGGTTTGAAGCCGAATGGGCCGGGGGCGGATTTGAAGGCGATGCGGCCATCGCGATCGACCACGTAGAGGCGATCGGGCCAGCCGGTGTAAGCGCGGTCGGTGGGGTTATCGATCGTGTCCACGACGGCGGGAAATTTTATTCCGAGCTTCACGACGCAGAGTTGGCCGAGTTCGGTGCGTTCGTCGTAGCTTTTCGGACTGGCGAAGAGGATGTGATCGTCGAGATTGTCGGAATCTTCCCATAGATCCGTAGTGTGCGCCTCGCGGATGTAAACGACATAGAACGCGGCGCGATCCTTGTATTGCTCGTAGAGTTTATTGAGGGCGGGAACCTCCCGCCGGAAGGGCGGTCAGGTGTAGCTGCCGAAGACGAGGACTACGGGTTCCTGGCCGCGCAGCGACGACAATTGGAAATGGCTCTGGTGGTCGGTGCTTTCGAGCGCGAAATCCGGAGCGGCGTCGCCCACGCGGAGTGTGCCTTTGCGCGCGTTCATCCAGAGCGGCTTCAGAGGAAACACGAGGAACGAGATGTCCGGGAGGTGGCGCATTGTGCGTGCGAAGAAATCCGGCCCCTGGCACATGGCGAAGTAAAATCCGCCGGTCGCGGCGGCGTAGAGAACGACCAAGACAACGACGGCGACGAGCAACTTTTTCATGAACTTTTTCATGGAAGAAGGCCGAGCGGCGCGCGTGCGCTCGACGGCCTGATGGACGAAACGCTACATGGGAAATGCGGCTGAGTCTCTAGTATTTTCAGAGTATCAAGTTTCAGAGGCAAGCGTTCAAAAAGAAAGCCTCGCCGCCTTGTTTATTTTCCTTTTCAAAGGGCGGCGAGGCTTAAGAATGCGAATTGATTTGTGAACGGCCGGCTATTGCAGCGGGTGCGTGTTTATGTATTTGCAGACGTCCTTGACTGAATTGCTGAGCCACGCGGTGGATGTGGCGTACACGACCTGGCCGCCCTTCCTAAAGAGGACGAACTTGTAGCCGTTTGGCCAGCCGACCGCTTCGAGCATGTAATCGGACTTCATTGAATCGGTGACAATCGCAGCGTTGGAGCACTTGTCGTTCAAATTCTTTACGATGTCCGCCAAAGGAACGTTTGATCGCGGTGACATAAATATTTTGACCGGAGCTTTCTGTGCACTTGCGGGAAGCGCGCATGCGGCAAACGATAGCAATAAGACGATAGAGCTGAGCCGGATGGATTTCATGGTCTGATCCTCTCTTGCAGTTTGGATGTGGGGACCATCACTAGTGGGACGAGCTTTCGAATCAAATGGTTGCACATTACAGAGGGGAACGTTCTCGGGAAGTCATAGGCAGGCGGCGATTGGGTTGTCTATTCGAACGCCGATTTGAGCGGCGGGGCGGAATTGGAAAGAAGCGTCCGGTGCGCGCGGCGTACTCGTCGTATTCGGGTCCGAAGACTTCGCGCAAGTGAGCTTCTTCGAGGCGCACGCGCTCGAGATTCACCCATAGCCAGCCGATCGCGAATCCCCATGCCAGAATGCTGGCCAGGGAGAGAGCGAACGCGATTCGCGCGGCGATCAATGCGGCGTAGCGCGGGTGACGGACGTAGGCGTAAGGACCGTCCACGAGAACTTTTCGATTGCCGAGGTCGCCCTCAAATTGCCGCGAGAGAAAGCGGTCGGTCCAGATCAGCCATAGCGCGCTGAGGAGATACATTCCGAGGCCAATTGTCTGCAGGACGGGCTGTTCGAGCACGTGGACGAAATGCCAATGGCCGTAATCCATGTAGACGCTGATCTCGGCGACGCCGAAGACGCCGATCCAGAAGAGCATCAGCGAGTCATAGGTGGTGCCGACGGCCTCTTGCAGAACTTCGCGCGAGCGGAAGATGACGCGGTAGAACTGCATCGTCGCGTATACCCAGATCAGGCTGATCGCCAGGAATCCGCCTGAAAAAATATCCAGGCGCGACCAGGGATGTGCGGAGCCCCACTGGCGCAAGCAGCAGAGCGCTGCGGCAGTGTAGAGAACAATGAAGAGCAGCGACGTCGCGAACGCTTTCACGAGAAACTTCTGATTGGAACTGCATTTGCCGGCTGGAGAGAGTGATGCGCCGTCGCGAGGGAATGCAGAATCGCCTAGCATCTGCGGTGGATGTTATGCGGTTATACGTTTTGGGTCAATGGCTGAGAGCAAGTATCGGCGAAGGCGAAAAAATTACGAAAATGTCAATAGTTCCATTACGGTCGCACTACGTACGTAATTATTCCTAAATTTCGCGCGCTGCGATATACTCGCCGCGTTTAGGCCGCTTGGGGCCCGTCCTCGCATGTAAATCCTACAGTGAGCCAGGAATCCCAGTCCTGGAAGGGGAGTTCTATGAAGAAAGTCTTGTTTGTCCTGTCCGTATCGCTCTTTATTTTTGTTTCCGCCTCGCGTGCCACTTCATTCGATAGCCCAAACGTGAAGGCCAATATTCTGGTGGACGACGACAAAGTGCAGTGTCCGACCGCGCAATATACGACGATTCAGGCGGCCGTTAATGCCGCGCAACCTGGAGACGTGATTCGCGTTTGCGCGGGCACTTATCCTGAGCAAGTGACGATAACGACGTCGCTCACACTTCGCGCCGATAACGGCGTCATCGTAAATCCGAGCACTACACAGACTGTTACGGACGTCGCGGGGACTGAGGCGATCGCGTTCGTGTTTGCTGTGCAAGGCGCGAACGTGGATATCGATGGATTTATCGTTGACGGCTCGAACAACGGACTGACGGAGTGTTCGCCGCGGTTGGTTGGCATCCTCTACCAAAACGCGTCGGGCCATATTCGCCACAATGCCGTGCGTCATATGAATCTTGGCACCAGTTCGACGGTGAATGGCTGCCAGAGCGGCAATGGAATTGAGGTCGAGACCGCCAGCGGCTCGAGTTCGAGTGTCACGGTACACGAGAACAGCATTTGGGATTATCAGAAGAACGGCATTACCGGGAATGAGGCTGGCACGGAGCTTACGGCCGACGGAAATACCGTCACCGGAATCGGTCCGACGACGGGCGCGGCACAGAATGGAATCCAGATCGGATTCGGTGCGGGCGGGGCTTTGACGAATAACACCATCACGGACAATGTGTGGTCGTCATGCACGTCGCCGACGGCATGCGCTTTCAACGCGACTGGGATATTGATCTTCGAGTCCAACGGCGTGATCGTGCGTAACAATTCGCTGGCGACGAATCAGGTGGGCATTTACGTTGGCGGAGATAATTCCCGGGTTGCTATGAACACGATAGCGAACTCGGTCACGCTGATCGGCGTCGCGCTGGTCGGCAATAGCAACGTTGTCGTTCGCAATACGCTAACGCACGCCGATCAGGCCGGAGTCTACATCCAAGGAAACGGCAACAGAGTGACGGGCAACGAATTCATCGATGCTTCGGTTGGAATATTGACGGTATCTGGTTCTACCGGAAGCATGATTAATGACAACACTTTCTTCGCGAATCTAGTGACGACGCAGGATCCGGCGGCGATGCGGGCAATTGCCGTGGTGCCGGTTCGCTAGCGGCTTCGGAAATCACGATCGGAACGCGCGGCGCAGGCTTGCATGTCTGCGCCGCGCGTTGACTTCATCTCATCCGTGCACTAACATTCGGCGCGCATCGGAAGTGCGAGATTTATTCATCCGATGGCACGACCGTGACCGACTCTTCCTCACTCATTGGCAGCACCGTATCGCATTACCGCGTCCTGTCCAAACTGGGCGGTGGCGGGATGGGTGTGGTGTACGAGGCTGAGGATCTCAATCTCGGCCGCCGCGTGGCGCTCAAGTTCCTGCCGGACGATTTATCTGCTGATCCTCAGTCGCTTGAGCGCTTTCAGCGTGAAGCGCGCGCCGCGTCCGCGCTGAATCATCCCAACATTTGCACAATTTACGAGATTGGGCAGCACGATGGGCGCCCGTATCTCGCGATGGAGATGCTGAAGGGCGAGACGCTGAAGCATCGCATTGCGGGAGCGCCGGTCGAAACTGAGACGCTGCTTGAGATCGCGACGCAGATTGCGGATGGGCTTGACGCAGCGCATAGCGAAGGCATCGTTCATCGAGACATCAAGCCTGCAAATATATTTATCACTTTGCGCGGACAGGCGAAGATTCTCGATTTTGGATTGGCGAAGCTCGTGCCGCTAAAAGGCGTGGCGCTGGATTCGGCTACGGCTGCAACGCTTGTTGACAAAAATATCTCGACGCCGGGAGCTGCTGTCGGCACGGTCGCGTATATGTCTCCCGAACAGGCGCGCGCTCGCGAAGTCGATGCGCGCACGGATATTTTCTCGTTCGGCGCCGTGATTTACGAAATGGCGACTGGGCGCCAGGCTTTCAGTGGAAATAGTTCGGTTGAGATTTTTGACGCGATATTGAATCGCGCGCCCGTGGCGCCGGTGCGGTTGAATCCATCCGTGCCGCCTGAAATCGAGCGGATCATCAATAAGTGTCTGGAGAAAGATGTGAAGCTGCGGTATCAGCATGCGTCGGATCTGCGCGCTGATTTGCAACGCATGCAGCGCGATGTTGCGTCGGGGGCGCTTAGTGGCGCTCATTCCGCGCAGGCGGGTTCGTCTGGCGCGATACCCGCTTCCGCCGGCTCGGGCACAGCCGCCTCGGTCGCGGCGGCTCCAGCGGCGGAGCGTGCACACGCGTCGGGGAGTTCTGTGGTCGTCGCGGCGGCGAAGCAGCACAAAGGAGCGCTTATCGGCGGAATTATGGTCGCGCTCCTGCTGATCGCCGGCGCGGGATATGGCCTTTACGCGCTCTTCGCAAATCGCAGCGTGACGATCCCATTTCAAAGTTTCGCGATCACGCAAATCACGAATTCGGGCAAGGCGGTGTTCGCGGCAATTTCCCCAGATGGGAAGTACGTGGTAAGCGTCGTGGATGAGGCCGGTAAACAAAGCCTGTGGCTTCGGAATGTGCCGACCGGCAGCAACACCCAGATTCTCGAAGCCGACGCTTTTCCCATTCGAAGCCCCGGGTTTTCGCCGGACGCGAATTATATTTTCTACCGCAAAGCGGCGGACGCCACGCAGACCGTATTCGTTATGTATCGAATGCCGGTGCTGGGCGGCACGCCGCAAGTCCTGGCGCGCGATGTTGACCAGGGGCCAACGTTTTCACCGGACGGCAAGCGCATGGCGTATATGCGTGCGAACGATCCGGAAACCGGCAAATATCGCCTTCTCACATCGAATCTGGACGGCAGCGA